>Ga0272448_1000659_pt1 | contig 51734 bp, 49 predicted proteins | sample YNPCB0191_FD_202220 | JGI IMG/M metagenome (GOLD analysis project Ga0272448, IMG submission 202220) | Hot spring sediment microbial communities from Yellowstone National Park, WY, United States - YNP-CB-019-1 | ecosystem: Environmental > Aquatic > Thermal springs > Hot (42-90C) > Sediment... | reverse complement strand
TCTCGCAGTAGGGAACTGTGTCCCAATTGACTTGGCCATTCTGAATATCAGTAATGCGCAAGAACTTAGGCCCTACGGATTGATTAACGGCGCTAGCTGTAAAACCATACTGAGGTTTGAGCCACACTTCCCCCAACCGTACCACCTTCCAGTCCTTGGGGATCCTCCCGATTTCGGTGTCCTGATATTCCTCTCGCTCCATCCCGTTCACCTCCTCAAGCCCACGGCGTTCGGCCACCGCCACTTGACAATTGGAAAACACGCAGTATAATAGTTCCTGGAGTAGCGAGTAAGACCTTGCTCGTATCGGGGTTCCGGAGGGTGCCCTTGGAGCGCGAGCAAGGCATCGTTTTTTAAGGGACAAGCATCTCCTCCACGACGTTCTTCTGGAATATTTGGTAGTAGCCATCTTCTTGGTGTTCATACTTCCTGAAAAAGGCCCAGCTCACAAAGTCAACCGCCTGAAGGCCTTTCTCTTCTTCTAAACCCCTCACCGAAACATTGAGAGTAGTCCCATTCTGCGCGGCCCACTGCGTAACAAGGGACACAAACCGTTCCCGGATGGCTTTCCCCGTCCCCGGACGGGAGAGAACCACGTGGACCACGGAGGCTTTCCGCTCCTTGAGGCAGCACTCCAGGAGCCTCAAGAGCACTTCGGCGTAGAGCGAGAGCTTATCCTCCGGCACAGAGCGTTTCTTTTTGTCCACTATCACCGCGAAGACTTCACACTCCCTTTCTGCAAGGAGCGAAAGGAGTTTCTTTCGAGTTACGTCTTTCTCCCTACACGCGTGGAGGACGCCCATATGCTTCTTGCGCTTTTTCTGGAGCGAGTCGTGGACTTTTTTCACGCACTTCTCAAGGGCTCGCTTATTCGCAGTCCCAAGAGCGCCCAAAAGGAAGTACCTCGACGATCCCCCGCCATCTGTGTACTGCCCCAGATCCCCCGAATCGTCCACGAAAAGGAAATACTCCCCGCTCACTGCCGGAGATACCCCAGTGCTCTCAGGTATTCCTCGATTTTCCCGGTGACTTCCGCAAGCTCCCGTTCAACGCCAGAAAGTTCCTGCCAGGTGGCGGTAATGTCCACACGTTCTATCTCGTTCTTCGGGGCCACGTACATGGTGACGTTCAGGTTGTAGTCCTTCTCCCTGATTTCTCCAAGCGCCACCACCCGGGAGAACCCCTCTTCCTCCCGGAAAGCCCGGAAGACCTCGACGATGCGCCGGATGTTGTTCTCCCCCAGGCGGTTGAGCTTTTTCACCTCAGGGTGCGGTTCGAACTCCTGGCTTGCGTTGATGAAGAGGATCCTGCTCTTGCGGGCGTCAGCCTTATGCTTTCGGAAGAGGAGAACCACCCCCGGCGCCCCGGTGTTGTAGAAGAGCTTTTCCGGAAGGAGAATGACACTCTCGAGGAAGTCCGCTGCGACAACGCCCCTTCGAATCGCTTCCTCCTTCCCACCCCGGAAGAGACACCCCGCGTCGATCACCACTGCTACCCGGTCCTTCGAGGAGGCGAGCATGTGCTGGATCCAGGCCCAGTCGGCCGACTGGTTGGGAGGAAAGCCGAAGGAAAAACGCTCTCGGGAAAACTCGGCCTTGCGCAACGATTCCTCCCCATACCCGTCGAGGTTCCAAGGAGGATTGGCGATCACCATGTCGAAGGTTTTGAGCCTCCCGTTTTCCTGGAATTTGGGATAGAGGAGAGTATCCCCAAGTTCAAGGTGTGCGTTTTTAATGTCGTGGATGTAGAGATTCATTCGGGCCAGAGCCAGAGTCTTGTGGTTTGCCTCCTGCCCGAAGAGGAAAAGGGTATCGGCCTCTTTCTTCCCATAGGTGTTCTTCAAATACTCATAGGCTCCGATGAGCATGCCCCCCGACCCACAGGCCGGGTCGTAAAGGCTTTCTTGAGGATGAGGTTCAAGGAGCTCCACCATAAGGCGGATGACTTCCCGGGGGGTGTACACCTCTCCCTCCTTGGCTTTCTGCGGCGCAAAATAGCGGAGAATCCACTCATAGGCATCCCCCAAGATGTCCGAAGCCACGATGTTTAGGGAGACCTTGCTGAAGAGCTCCACGAGCTGGCGGAGGATTTCGGCGTTCTCCCGGCTCTGGGCGAACTGGACGAAGTCCGCGCTCTCAAAGATGTTCCGGAAATCGGGGTTCCGCTCAGCGAGGATTTTCATGGCCTTGGAGAAATTCTCGGGGATTCTCTCCGGGTCTTTCCGGATGTTCTCCCAGAGGAACTCCTCGGGGATGTCGAAGTCGTGGTAAACGGCCTTTTTTGCTTCGGAACGGGCTTCCTCCTTGCTCAAGCCGTCTTCCAGGGCCGCCCGGTACTCTTCTTCAAATTCCGCCGCCCACTTGTCGCAGATTCTTTTATAGAAGAGGAGGATGAGGATAAAGGTGTAGTCAACCCTGGTGCGGATGAGATCGGCCGCGCTTTTAAGGAGCCGCTCAATTTCCCCCCGCGTGGGAGCTTGAGGAAGAGGAAGCTTCTGGGCGATGAACTCTCTCTCACTCAAAAGGCGGTATACCCTTTTCCGCGCATCCTGAGGATCAAAGTCCACCTGAACAAGCCCCCCCTTTCTGAGTTCCGAGAGAACGACGTTGATTTCCCGCCGCTCGTCTTGGAAGCGTTCTCTGAGCACCTCAAAGGCTTCTTCAAGAGAGAAAGGAGCATCCCCAAACCGCTCTCGAAGAACTCCATACCTCTCTTTCAACCAGTTCGGAACCACTGTACCACCTCCCCGGGACTTGCCTGTTCAACAAGCTCATTGTAAAATAGCTTATCGAAAAAGTCAATAGTATTTGAACTTGAAAGGAGGAATTCCATGCGCACGTTCACCTGCACCGGCGAGTTCTGGCTTCCGGGGAATGAAAAGAACACCTTCAAGGATACGCCAGGAAAAAATTACCCACGGTGGGGAGAGACCCAGAACGGCAGAGCTTCTTGAAGCCTTCTACCGCCTCCGCCTTTTTCTGGAACTCTGCCTCCTCGGAGAGCTCGGGTTTACTCCTGAAGAATGTGAAGACGTTATAAGGCAGGCCTGGTATTTCCACAGCTTCCGGGATGTTCCACCCTCTCCCTGAGTTTCTTCGGAGCTTTATGGTGATAGGGTCCCTTACTTAAAATAACAATTGGCAAGGGGAATGCTGTGTTATAATATTCTCAGTGTGAATCCCCCCCTGCCGGTTCGGCCGCAGGGGCCTCAGGGCTGGTAACCCAGTCCTGGTTTTTTGGTTTTTTTATGATGGATACGTCCCCCGGAATGGAAGGAGGATCGGGATCCCATTCTCCTCCCTCAGCTCCCCCCACCCTTCATCCAGAAACTCGAAGGTGGTAGCCGAATTTCTCCAGGGTTTTCTCCAGGTCCTCTCGAAGTTCGGCGGTTTGCGCTTCGCTGAGTTTTTTGAAGGGGAAACGCATGGTACCTTCCCCAAAACCCCGCAAAGCCAGGCCCATCTTGAGGGTGGGAAGGTGTGCGCCTTCCTTAAGAAGTATGGAAATGGTGGTGATTTCTTTTTGGAAGGAAGCTGCTTCTTCATAGTCACCCCGTTCAAAAGCCTTCCAGAGGTTCACGAAAGGTTCGGGAACCACGCCCCCCGGTCCGGTTACCGTTCCTGCTCCCCCAAGAAGCAGGGCAGGTAAAATTCCCCGGTCGTATCCCACGATCACCCGGAATGTGCGGGGAAGCGCCAAAAGATACCCGGAAACGGTGGTGAAGTTACCGCTGGAATCTTTAAGACCCACAATATTGGGGAAATGCTCCTGCAGGCGGGTAACGGTGGAAACTGCCATGTCATTGCCGGTAAGCCCCGGGATGTTATAGAGGTAGAGGGGGAAATCGGGGAAATCCTCTGCCAATAGAGCGTAGTAGGCATAGAGTTCTTCCTGCGAATAGCGGTAGTAAAAAGGCGTCACTACCGCTCCCCCATCGGCGCCAGAGTGGCGAGCATGGGCGAGGAGTTTCTGGGTATCATGAAGATTCACCGTCCCACAGTGTGCTACGATGGTCATCTTCCCGTTATTCGCCGCTAACACCGCTTCCAGCACTCTTTTGCGTTCTTCGAGGGTGAGAAGCTGTGCTTCGGCGGTGGTACCGCAGACAAAGAGGCCGTTCACCCCCTTTTCAGCGAGAAAATGGATGTACTCCTCAAGAACGTGATAATCCACCGCCCCGTCACCCCCGAAAGGAGTGAGGTGGGCCACCACCACCCCCGAAAGAAGCCGCATAGTGTTTTTTTCTTTCATTTTATACCACCTCCAGCACCAGACATTTGAGGTACTCGGATTCCTCATACCCGAAAAGGACCGGATGATCCAGGGCCTGCCCTCGCTGCGCTAAAAGACGTATCCGCCTTTTGGCATCGAAAGAAGCCTCTTCTACAAGAGCCCGGAAAAGCTCTAGAGGCAAATGATGCGAACAGGAAGAGGTGAAAAGAATTCCCCCCGGGTTGAGGATTTTCATAGCCCGGAGGTTAATCTCTTTATAGCCCCGCAGCGCCCCCTCCAGGGCTTTTTTATTCTTCACGAAGGCCGGGGGGTCCAGAATCACCAGATCAAAGCGTTCTCCACACCGATCCATTTCCCGTAAAAAGTCGAAGGCGTTGGCCACCACAAAACGCACCACCCCATTGAGATGATTGAGAGAAGCATTATGAGAGGCCAGCGCCACCGCCTCTTCGGAAATATCCACGCCGATTACCTCCCGGGCCCCAAAAAAAGCGGCGTGGAGGCTGAAACCACCGATATAGGAAAAGCAATCCAGCACCCTTTTCCCCCGGGAAAAAGAGCGCAAAAAAGCCCGGTTATCCCGCTGGTCAAGGAAATATCCGGTTTTCTGGCCGGAAGCCACATCGACGAAGAGGTGCAGACCGTTTTCCCACACCTTCACCGGGATTTCGAAGCTCCGCCCCACAAAGCCCCGGCGTAGCGGCAATCCCTCCAGCTCCCGTACCGGCGCGTCGCTGCGCTCGTAAATACCCTCAGGGTGGAAGAGCTCCCCGAGAAGCTCGGCAATCATCTCCCGATGCTGTTCCATACCGGCGGTGAGTATCTGGAACACCACAAAGGGACCGAAGCGGTCGACGATGAGCCCGGGAAGGAAATCGGCCTCGGCAAAAATCAGGCGGTAGCAATCGGTATCCGGGCGGAAGACGTGGTTTTCCCGGTACCGCAGGGCTTCCTCCATCCGCCGGCGAAAGAAAGCCGCATCGATGTTCTCCTCGGGATTCCGGGTCAATACCCGAAGCTGAATGGTGGAACGGGGATTACAGTGGGCTTTACCCAGCACTTTTCCCTTGCGGTTCCGAAGGAGCACCACTTCACCCGGGGAAATCATTTCCACCCCCTCCGCCTCTCCCCGCCAGATCCAGGGATGGCCGCGGCGAATCCGTTCTTCAGCTTTCAAAGATATGCTCACCGATTGCATTTCCTGCCACACCCTTTATGGTTTTCATTTCCAATGGTATTCTATCTGGGGAAAGGAGGAAACACAAATGCGTTTTTTCGAAGTCGATTTTTTCCGGGGCTGCGCCATCGTCACCATGGTGATCTATCATCTCCTCTACGATCTCTACGCCTTCGGGTCTTTGCAGATCGAGCTCTTCCGGGGTTTCTGGAAAGCTTTCCAGGTAGCCACCGCCAGCACCTTCCTTTTTGTGGCCGGGGTCTCACTTTTTTTGAGCTATGCCCGCCTTCTCAAGAGGGGAGAAAAGCCTACCTTCTTGAAATACCTGAAACGGGGGCTCACCATCCTGGGGTGGGGCATGGTGATCACCGTTTTCACCTACTTCGCCCTGGGAACGTGGTACGTGCGTTTCGGCATCCTCCACTGTATCGGCACGGCGGTGATTTTGGGTTACCTCTTCCTTGTACTCCCCGGGGCGTTTCCTCCGCTTCTTGGGGGGGTGCTGTGTCTTGCTGGGGGAATCTTCCTCGCCCGGCAGACTTTTTCCTTTTCCTGGCTTCTACCGCTGGGCTTTGTTCCCCACACCTTCCAGACGGTGGATTACTTTCCGCTTCTTCCCTGGCTGGGGGTGGTGCTTCTGGGGATCGCCTTTGGCAAGCATTTTTACCGGGGTTATGAACGGCGCTTCCCCTTCCCGGACTGGTCGGGGTTTTTGCCGGTGCGGGGATTGACGTTTCTGGGAAAACACTCCCTCACTGTCTATCTCCTCCACCAGCCGATCCTCATCGTGCTTCTTTATCTTCTGGGAATGATAAGACTGCCCCTGTAATGGTATACTATAGAAAAAAGGAGGGTTTTCCATGAAAAAATGGTGGTCTCTGGTTCTTGCGGGAATTATTTTGATGGGAATGGTGTGGCTTTCCGGGTGTGGCTCTTCAAGTAGCGTTCCCCAGATGGTCCTCAAGGCTCGGGACTGGGGGATTGAAGAAGCCCGTCGGGAAGGAATCGAAGTGCCGCACAATGTTACCTGGAGTGCGGCCAATGTTACCCCGCCGCTTATCGTGGGGTACTCCACCTACGCCTTCACCTATGGGAATTTCCGTATCGAAGTGGGGTATCCGGTGGTGCTTTATCCGGTGTACACCGTCACCATTTACGAGAACGGTGCCGTAGTGTGGACAAAAACGGTGGAAGAGCAAGAACTATCCTGAGCCAGGAAAGGAAGAGTGACAATTGGAATTGAGCCTGGGAATGCGTGATATCTATCCAAAGGAAGCGCGTCTGCGCAAAAAAATCCGGGAGACCCTGTGTAACCTCTTCGAGCGCTGGGGGTACGAGGAAGTCGAACCACCCACCATCGAATCCTACGAGGTGCTCTCGAAAACTATCGGGAAAGAAATCCGAGAACGGATGGTTCAGTTCGTGAACCGGGAAGGAAAACTGGTGTGCCTGCGGCCGGAGTTCACCACGTCGGTGGTGCGGATGTTTGCCAAGGAAAGCACGGAAGACCTCCCCCGGCGGGTCTACTACGCCGGGAAGATCTTCCGGTATCCTTCCTCACCCTTCCGATTCGAAAGCGAGCTCACCCAGATCGGGGTGGAGAATATCGGTGCCAACACCAGAGCAAGCGATGCCGAAGTGATTGCCCTGGCGGTTTCCGCACTCCAGGCAGCAGGGATGGAGGAATTTCAGGTGGATATAGGACATGTGGGGATCTTCCGCTACCTTCTTTCCCGGCTTCCCTTAAGCGAAGACGAAAAAAATGTGGTCAAGGAGCTCCTCAAAGGGAAAGACTTCGTGGCCCTGCAGGGTTTCTGGGAAGCGAAAAAGCTCCACACCCACCCGGTAGCCTCCTTTTTCCTGCGTTTCCCTTTTCTGCGGGGCAAAGAAGACATTTTTGCCGCAGAAAGAGAGCATTTCCCGGATCCAGAATGGTGGCAAATCCTCGACTACCTCCGGGAAATCTTTCACATCCTGCGGGATTTTGGACTGGAGAAGCAGCTTTTCGTGAACCTGGGTCTCATCCGGGATTTCGACTACTACACCGGGGTGATTTGGGAAGGGTTCTCGCCGCATCTTGGTTACCCGATTTTAGCCGGAGGACGCTATGATGAGCTCTTCCGCCTTTTCGGGAAAAACTTCCCCGCCTGTGGCTTTGCGCTCTTTGTGGAAAGGGTGGTCGAAGTGATGCAAAAAGGGGGGAAAGAAGAGTGTCCCTTCATTGTGCGCCTTATCTACCCCCCTAAGTGGCGTTCCCGGGCTTTTCAGATGGCCGAAAAACTCCGCCGGGAAGGCCTGGGGGTGGTGATGGAGGAGAAAGAGGGAGAGGCCTTTTTCCTTACGACCCCGGAGAAAACCCTGCGCTTTTCCCTGCAGGAAAGCGATAACCTGGAACTCATGGTAAAGGAGCTGAGATCTTGAAAAAGCTAACCATTGCTGTCCCCACCGGAAGGCTCAAGGACGAAGCGCTGGTGCTTCTTGGCCGGATGCCCCACTGTCCGTGTCTATCCATCGATTCTCGCAAGTTAGTCATCGAAGAAGCCTCGTCTCCCTGGAGGGTTCTCCTTACCCATCCCAAAGATGTCTCCACCTACGTGGAGTACGGGGTGGCAGATCTGGGCATCGTGGGAAAAGACATCATCCTGGAGCGGGGAAACGAAATCTACGAACTCCTGGACCTGCGCATCGGGAAATGCGTCATGGTCCTGGCCGCACCGGAAGGGGTAACCCCTGAAACCTTCTGGGAGAAAGGAAGAATCCGGATTGCCACCAAGTACCCCAACTTCACAAGACACTTCCTCCAGGAAAGGGGCGTGGCCGCCGAAGTGCTCTTCCTCTACGGGTCCATTGAGCTGGCTCCCAACATCGGCCTTGCAGACGCCATCGTGGACCTTGTTTCCACCGGTAAGACCCTGCGGGAAAACCACCTGAAGGTGCTGGAAGAAATCGTCCCCATCTCCGGACGGCTGGCGGTCAACCGCATCAGCATCAAGACCAAGGGCAGAGAAATTCAGGAATTTGTGGAAGAGATAAAAGGAGTGATCGACGGTGAGCCAAATCCTCCTCAAACCCATCATTAGCATCGAGCAACTGGAGCAGGACCTGCGGATGAGCCGGAGCGACCTCTTCGCCTTCTGGCAAGAGGTGGAAAAAGAGGTCCTGCCCATCATCGAAGACGTACAGCAAAGAGGCGATGAAGCCCTGTGTCTTTACACCCAGAAGTTTGAAGGGTGCCTCCTGCAGGACTTCGCCCTTCCCCAGGAAGAGCTCAAAAAAGCCTGGGAGAAGACCAGCCCCACCTTCAAAAAGGCCCTGCGAGAGAGCGCCGAAAACGTGTACGCCTTCCATTCCCGACAGAAAATGCACTCCACCTTCTTTACCGAGGGACCTTCCTACCGGGGAGAAATCGTCCGATCCCTCAGGCGGGTGGGCTGCTACATCCCCGGGGGGAGATTCGCCTATCCTTCTTCGGTCCTCATGACGGTTATCCCGGCGCAGATCGCCGGGGTGCGGGAAATCGCCGTCTTCACCCCGCCCACCGCTCAGGGAACCTTAAAACGGGAGCTCCTCGCCACCCTCCATTTCCTCAAGGTGGAGGAAGTTTACCGGCTGGGCGGAGCCCAGGCCATCGCCGCGGCCTGCTTCGGCACCGAATCCATCCGGCCGGTGGATAAAATCGTGGGGCCGGGGAATATCTACGTCACCGCGGCCAAAAAGCTCCTCCAGGGAGTGGTAGGCACCGATCTCCTGGCCGGGCCATCGGAGGTGGTGATCGTGGCCGACGAAACTGCTCCCCCAACCTGGGTGGCCCTGGACCTACTGGCCCAGGCCGAGCACGACCCCCAGGCCATCAGTATCCTTCTCTCACCATCCGAGAAACTCCTCTTGGCGGTCAAAAGACGTTTAGAGAGGGAACTCCAGAACCAGCCGCTTCCTTTCGAAAGGCGCATTCCCATCTTCCTCTACCAGGTCGAGAACCTGGATATGGCTTTCGAAGCCCTCAATGCCCTGGCTCCCGAACACGCCGAAATCATCACCGCCTCCCCCCTGGAAGACCTTTACCGGGTCGAGCATGCCGGGAGTATCTTCCTGGGTCCGTATGCGCCGGTGGCTCTGGGCGATTACGGCTACGGGCCAAACCATGTCCTGCCCACCATGCGGGGAGCACGTTTTACCTCTCCTCTTTCGGTGCGGGACTTCTACATTACTTCTTCCTTCATCTTTCCTCAGGAAGCCGAGGGGTACAGTTCCTACGCGCTTTTAGCCAGGGAAGAGGGTTTCTACTATCACGAAAGGTCCCTGCGGGCTCGGGGGAAAAAAGAGGCGGGGAGGTAACCCCGCCTCTTTGCTATCGCCGGAACATTTCTTCCAGAAAGACCGGCAGGGTAAAAGCAGCCTGGTGCACCTGGGGCGAGTAGTAACGGGTAGGAAAGGGAAGGTCCCGGGCCGCTTTGGTGGGGTCCTCTTTTTTGGAAGCCAGGATATAGCTCCACACTCCCCCTGGATAGGTGGGCACCATTCCCCAGTAGAGGCGCAGAATGGGAAAGATCCCCAGGTTCTTCCAGAGTTTTTCCACCCGCTCGGCCTCAAAGAAGGGCGGCTCCATCTGCGACACCAGCACCCCGCTTTCAGTCAGGTGCCGGTAGGCTTCCTCAAAGAATTGCGATGAGAAAAGGGGTTCGGCCACTCCCCGGGGGAAGGGGTCGGTGGAATCCATGATGATCACGTCAAAGGCAGAAGCCCGGGCAATGTAACTCGTGGCATCGTCGATGATGATTTTCAGGCGGGGGTCATTCCAGGGAGCCAGGTGGGGGAAAAATTTCTGGCACACCTCCACTACCTCTTCGTCGATGTCCACCAAAACCACCTCTTCCACCGGGTGTTTCAAAATTTCCCGGGCCGCACCGCCGTCGCCACCACCGACGATGAACACCCTCCTGGGTTCAGGATGGGTTACCATAGCCGGATGAACCAGCATTTCGTGGTACATGAATTCGTCCTTTTCGGATAACTGCACGATCCCATCGAGAAGCAAAACCTTCCCGTAGAGATAGGTATCCACCACCGCGATTTCCTGGAACCTGCTCTTTCCCACAAAAAGGGTCTTCTTGACCCGAAGCCCTACTTCAAAGTCCTTGAGGTAATTCTGGATGTACCAGAGTTCCATCTCTTCTCTGTAACCCCCTCTCCAACTCCACCAGCTTCACTTCCTGGGCCTGAAAACACTCGATAACCAGGGCCACGCTCTCTTTGGGGTCGAAGTGCGAGCCCACAAAAATGTCTAGGGCGGCATAGGCATATTCCGGCCAGGTATGGATGGCCACATGTGATTCCGGCATCACCAGAAGACCGCTCAACCCGTAAGGCTCGAACTGATGTACCTTAAGAGCCAGAATCTCCAGATTGTAGAGGTGAGCGAGTTTCCGAAAGAATTGCTCCACCAGGGCCTTATCGTTGAGGAGGGAAGAGCCGATGATCTCCATCAAAAGATGCCGGCCGGTCAGTCCCTCAGGCAACCTCCTCACTCCCTTCACCGTGAAATGGAAACCTATAATACTTTAATCCCTTTTTCGCCATCCTGCAAGGAGCATATTCCGGCCGGCCTGCTCTTTTTCCCGGCGAAAAGAGTGGAAAAGTTCCCCGTGGCATACGGTGCAGAGGTTGCTGCGCTCCACGTTCTTCTCGGCTACCCCGCTTTGCGTAAGCTCATCCACCACCACACCCACCAGGTCCACCAGAAACCGCCCGTTTTCTTCCCGTATCCGCCGGGGGGCTCTTCCGGCAAAAAGCCGCAAGACCTCCCCCCGCACTTCAAAGCAGCACCCCCCGATGGCCGGCCCGATCCCCACCTTCAGTTCTGCCCGGCGGCTTTCAAAAACGGTCTCCATGGCTTCCAGAACCTCAAGGTGTATGCCCCCAGCTACTCCCCTCCATCCCGCATGGACTAAAGCAAACGCCCGATGTTTCCGGTCAAGAATGAGAAGGGGAATACAGTCGGCGGCCAGAATCCCGAGATACACTCCCTCCCGGTCGGTCAAAAGGGCATCGGCAGGGGGTGGGGCAGAAAGGGGCCTCTCCACCACCACCCACTCCGTTCCGTGAACCTGGGTAGCAGTAGAGAGGTTCTCGATTCCGAGGAGTTTCTGCAGGCGCTCTTTTTCCTCTCCCCGTCCGGGATGGCGAAACGCTTTCCGGAGGGTAAAAAGCTGCGTAAGCCGCGGCGCAGAAACCCTTTCGAACTGGAGAAACGGAACTCCTCCGATGTAGACCTTTTTCATTTACCCTCCCAGGGCGCGACGAAATTGGGAAACGAGTTTCCCGAACTCCACCTTCAAGTCCGGTTGCCCCTCATGGTCGAGTACAAACCGCAGCAGCGCCGACCCCACGATGATCCCATCGGCAATTTCGGCGATTTGCGCTGCGGAGGCGGGAGAATGGATGCCAAAACCCACCAGAACCGGGCAGGCAGCCACCGAGCGCACCACCGACACCACCCGCCGCAGGGCTTCAAGGTCGATTTCCACCGTGCCGGTGGTTCCTTTACCGGAAACCAGGTACACAAAGCCCTGACTGTTTCGGGCGATCTCCCCAATCCGTTCCACCGGAGAATTCACCGCCACGAGTAAAATCACCTCCAGAAGCCCATCGACTTCCCGAAGCATGGAGCGGGCCTCCAGGGGAAAATCGGCTACGATGAGCCCCCGGAAACCGGCCCGATGAAAGTCGGAAGCAAAACCACGCACCCCGTAGCGGAAGACGATATTCCCGTAGGTCATGGCGATAAGGGGAATGGGAAGCGATACCCTTTCCATGGTCTCCTGCACCAGCTTCGGCGTCACCCCCTGCGTAAGGGCCCGGTAGGAAGTGGTCTGAATCACCGGACCGTCGGCCACCGGGTCGGAATAGGGAATCCCCACCTCCAGCGCATCGGCACCCTCTTCGGCACAGATACGGGCCAGTTCCAGAAAATCCGGAACACCGGGATACCCAAAGGTCAAATAGGGAACGAGGAGTTTCCTCTCTTGCGCTTTTTGGGTGAGTATTTCCTGTAGACTCTTGCTCATACTTTCACCTTCCCCTCCCGGTAGCGCATCACCTCTTCGGCGTCCTTATCGCCCCTTCCCGAAAGACAAATCACAAGAATCTCCTCTGAAGAAAGCCGGGGAGCAAGCTTTACCGCATAGGCCACCGCATGGGCGCTCTCCAGGGCGGGGATGATGCCCTCACTCCGAGAAAGCAGGGTGAAGGCTTCCACGGCTTCTTCATCCGTTACCGACACATAAGAAGCCCGACCACTTTGAAAGAGAAAACTGTGCTCCGGACCCACCCCGGGGTAATCAAGACCGGCGGCAATCGAATGGGTTTCCAGAACCTGTCCGGAGTCATCCTGCAGGAGGTAGCTCAAGCTCCCGTGGAGAATACCTCGGCTACCCCGTCCGAGGCTAGAGGCATGCTTTTGCGTCTGTAGACCCAGACCCCCGGCCTCCACGCCGACGAGCTTCACCGCCCCATCGGGCACAAAAGCGTGGAAAATCCCCATGGCATTGCTGCCGCCCCCCACACAGGCCACCACGTAATCGGGTAACCGTCCCTCCGCATCCAAAATCTGCGAGCGGGTTTCCCGGCCGATCACCGACTGGAAGTCCCGCACCATGGTGGGATAGGGATGCGGCCCCACCACCGAACCGATCACGTAATGGGTGTTACCCACGTTCCGCACCCAGTCGCGCATCGCTTCATTAATGGCATCTTTGAGGGTCCGGCTCCCCGAGTGCACCGCCACCACCTCTGCCCCCAGGACGTTCATCCGGAAGACGTTGAGTTTCTGTCGTTCCATGTCCACCGCTCCCATGTAGATCCGGCATTCCAGCCCCAAAAGTGCACAGGCCGTAGCGGTAGCCACCCCATGCTGTCCTGCCCCGGTCTCGGCGATGACTCTTTTTTTACCCATCCTCTTGGCCAATAATACCTGCCCCAGGGTGTTATTGAGCTTGTGGGAGCCGGTGTGGTTTAAATCCTCCCGCTTGAGGTAAATTTTCGCCCCACGAAGATGCGCCGAAAGTCTTCGCGCCGGATAAAGCGGGGTGGGACGTCCGGCGTAAAAACGCAGGTAAAAGGCCAGTTCTTCCTGAAAATCGGGTTTTTCCCGGTAATAAAGATAGGCCTCTTCCAGCTCTTCCAGGGGGTTGATGAGAATCTCCGGCACAAAAAACCCGCCAAATTCACCGAAAAAACCACTTTCCTTCATGATTTCATCTCCCTTGTAACCAGGTTAAAATTCTCCGGATTTTACAGAGATCCTTCTTGCCTGGCCTTTCCTCTACCCGGCTGTTCAGATCCACTCCAAAAGGACGAAAAAGGCGGAGGAGTTCCCCCAGGTTCTCCTCCCCCAGTCCCCCGGCCACGATCACCGGAAGACCACCCGCCACCACCTTCCCCACTTTCTCCCAGGGAAAGGGTTTACCGGTTCCACCGCTTCGGTTACCCACCACGGTATCAAAGAGCGCATACCGGGCTACCTTCCGGTACTCCTCTACCACCTTTTCCTCAAATCCTTCATCCACCCCAAAGGCCTTGATCACCCTTCCGGGAAAACGGGCACAGAAGGAAGGGCTCTCCGAACCGTGGAGCTGGATGAGGTCAAACCCGCAAAAGGCAGTCAGGCTCAAAACCTCCTGCCAGCCCATATCCCGAAACACACCCACCGTCAACACCTTCCCCCGGACTTTTGCTATGAGCTCCCGGGCCCGGTCCGGGGGAATGAGGCGGGGACTTTCCACCACCATGATAAACCCCAGCGCCCACACCCCGGAGCCAGCAAGAAACAGGGCATCCTCTTCTTCCTGAATACCACAGACTTTAACAGCAAGCAAGTTCTTCTTCCCCCCGAAGCTCCCGGAGCTTTTCGGCCGGCTCCGGTGTCGTTAAAAGGGCCTCACCGATGAGAAAGGCCCGCACCCCTTTTTCCCGTAACATCTCGATTTCCTCCCTTCGCTTGATGCCGCTCTCGCTCACCACCACCACTTCGGATGGGATGGAGGAAAGAAGGCGAAGGGTAGTGGCAAGCGACACTTCAAAGGTGGCCAGATTCCGGTTATTGATGCCGATCACCTGGGCCCCGGCATCCAAAGCTTTCCCGAGGTCCTCTTCATCGTGAACTTCGACAAGCGGTGTCATGCCACACAGTTCGCACAATCCGATAAAGTGTTTGAGCCGCCGCAGGCTCAAAATCCGGGCGATGAAAAGGAGGGCATCGGCTCCCGCTTCGGCCGACTCGTAAATCTGGGTCTCTTCGATCACAAAGTCCTTGCGCAAAACCGGAAGGGAAGTGGCGGCAAGGACCTCCCGAAGAAGCACCATGCTTCCTCCAAAATGGTCTTCCTCGGTGACGACCGAAATGGCGGAGGCCCCACCTTCCCGGTAGGAAGCCAAAACCCGGTGCACTTCTTCAACAGGCATAAGCTTTCCCCGCGAGGGCGAAGCACATTTCACCTCGGCGATGATATGGACCCGGGCGGGGTCCTGCAGGGCAGTCAAAAAGGTGCTTTTCCCCTTTTTCCCTATGATCTCCACGATTTCCCACTCCGAGTAGGGACGCCGCAAAAAGAGCTTTCGCCGGGTATGGGTGACGATCCGCTCCAGAATGGTTTCCGTCACCGTGCCACCTCCTCTTTGGGAAGTGCTTCGATGATTGTCTCTACGGTCCGCAAGACCCTGCCGCTTTCCAGGGCCTCCTCAAGAAGCCGGAAGGCCTGATGAACGCCCGGTGCCTTCTCAGAAAGCCACACCAGGAAAGCGGCGTTGAGAAGCACCGCATCCCGGAGCGGTCCTCGATTTTTTCCCTGCAGGATGTCGAAGAAAAGCGCCGCGTTCTCCTGCGGACTCCCCCCCTGAAGGTCGCTGACGCTACAGACGTGAAGACCCACCTCCCGCGGATGGAAGGTAAAGGGAGTCATCCGCTCCCCTTCCACCATGATCATCCGGCTTTCTCCGGCCAAACTCACCTCATCCATCCCCGGTTCCCCCCATACCACAAGTCCCCTCTTCACCGAAAGCGTAGCGAGCACCCTTCCCACCGGCTCCAGAAGTTCAGGATCATAGACCCCCATAAGTTTATAGTGAACCGTGCAGGGGTTCACGAGCGGCCCCAGAAGGTTGAATACCGTGCGGATCCCCAGGTCTTTACGTACCGCCTGCACGGCCCCTACGGCCGGATGGTAGAGGGGAGCGTAGAGGAAAGCAAACCCGGTTTTTTCGAAAAGCACCCCCATGGTGTCGGGGGACACGGCGATGGGAATGCCAAGCGCTTCCAGAAAGTCGGCGCTCCCCGAGCGACTGGTTACCGAGCGGTTACCGTGTTTGACCATTTTCACCCCCACCGAGACGGCAAGGAACGCCGCCGCGGTGGAGATGTTGAAGCTTCCCGTTCCGTCTCCCCCGGTCCCGCAGTTATCGGCCACCGGCACCGGGTAAGGAAGCACAAAGGGGACCGCTTTCTTTCGGATGGCTTCCACAAACCCGGAAAGTTCTTCCCCGGTCTCTTTTTGCCTCCGGAGAAGTGCAAGCATCGCTCCCAGTTGTACCGGGGTGTAATACCCTTCCAGGATTCCCTGCATGATCCGGTAGGCTTCTTCTCGCTGCAACCGTTCTCCGTTGATCATCCGTTCCAGGATTTCCTTCACCATCACGGCATGCTCACCTCCAGAAAGTTTTTGAGGATTCTCTTTCCCTCGGGGGTGAGTACCGACTCCGGGTGAAACTGCACCCCAAAAAGAGGGTAGCTGCAGTGCTCGATGGCCATGATTTCACCGTCTTCGGTGCGGGCAATCACCCTCAAGGAGGGAGGAAGGGTCTCGGGTTTTACCACCAGGGAGTGGTAGCGCCCCACCCAGATTTCCGGAGGGAGACCTCGAAAGAGCAAAGAAGGAGAAAGGATAACCCGGGACTTTTTCCCGTGACAGGGGCGACGGGCTTTGACGATTTCTGCCCCCTCAACATAGGCAATGCACTGATGGCCAAAGACACACCCCTAAAAGTGGGATAGCGGGAGCAAAGGCCCGGATAACTTCGTTGGTGATACCGCAGTCTCCGGGATCCTTGGGACCCGGGGAAATCACGATCCGGGAAGGTTGCATGGCCCGGATGGCCTCCACGGTGATTTCGTCATTCCGGAAGACCACCACCTCCTCCCCCAGTTCCCCCAGGTACTGCACCAGGTTGTAGGTGAAGGAATCGTAATTGTCGATGAGGAGAATCATACCACCATCTTCCTCCTTTCGGCGCTTTGTAAAGCCAGAAGCAACGCTTCGGCTTTACTTTTGGTTTCCTCATATTCGCGCTCCGGAACGGAATCGTAGACGATTCCTGCCCCGGCCTGGATCCGGGCTTTCCCATCCTTACAGAAGATGCTCCGGATCAGGATACAGGTATCCATATTTCCCTGAAGGCTCACATAGCCCAGGGCTCCGGCGTACGGTCCCCGGGACTCCGGTTCCACCTCCTCGATGATCTGCATGGCCCGGACCTTGGGCGCTCCGCTCACCGTCCCGGCAGGGAAGGTAGCCCGGAGAACCTGCCAGGGCGTTATGCCCTCTTTGACCTTTCCGGAGACGGTGGAAACGATATGGAACACATGGGAGTAGCGCTCCACCTTCATGAACTCTTCCACCCGCACCGTTCCGGGAACCGAAATTCGCCCCAGGTCGTTCCGTCCCAGATCGAGAAGCATCACATGCTCGGCGTTTTCCTTCTCGTCCGCCAGCAGTTCCTGCATCACCCTTTCCTCTTCCACTCCCGGAACCCGCCGGCGGGTCCCGGCAATGGGTTTGGTAAAGACCGTTCCGTCCTTGAGTTTCACGAGCATTTCCGGTGAGGAGCCCAGAAGGACAAAGGACGAAGTCTTACAATAAAAGAGATAGGGAGAGGGGTTTAAGGAACGGAGATAGCGGTAGGCCACAAAGGGGTTCCCCTCATACGGTACCGTGAAGCGCTGGGAAATCACCACCTGCGAAGCGTGTCCCTCTTCGATGAGGTGGATGACGTAGCGCACCGCCTCTTCGAAAGAAGATCGAGTAAAGTTGGAGGAAATTTCTCCCCGCAGCCGGAAGATCTCGTTCCCCGAAAAAGCAGTTTCCCTCTGGAGCTCTTCCTCGACCTTCCTCATCCATTCCTGGGCCTTCCGGTACTCACCTTTTCCGGCTACGTAGACTATCCCCAGGCGATGTTTCAGGTGGTCGAAATAGAGAAAGCGACGGGCCAGCGCAAAATAGGCCAGGGGAAAATCCAGGGGTTTCCACGGGACGGTGGTTTCCCAGGTCTTCACGGCATCGTAACTCAAAAATCCCACCGCTCCACCCAGAAACGGTAAATCTAGGGAAGGGTACACCGAATACACCGGAAAGGCTTTCTCCAGAAAAGGTATCACTGCACCGAAATCTTCCACCACCACCTCCCGATCCACATCGAAAATGAGAAAGGAATACCGCCCCCAGATTTCTCCCTTTTCGGCGCTTTCCAGAAGAAAGAGGGGGGTACGTCCGGCAAATCGTTCCAGAAGCACGATGGGAGTCCAGCGGTCCCCCAGGATCTCTCCGGACAGGGGAACAAAGTCATACCCCTCTTCGATTCGCCGCCTGAATTCCTGGTAATCCGGTCGTATTTCCATCCTTATCACCCCAAAATAAAAAGCCCTCGCCAAGAGACGAGGGCTTTTCTCGCGGTGCCACTCTTCTTGATGATGGAAAACCATCACCCACTCTCTGGGGTACGGGATTCCTCCGATACCCTGCTTTCGCTAAAGGGAAAGACCCTTCCTCAGCCTACTCGCTTTCGCTTTCGGTGAGATGCTCCGAGGCCCATTCACTTCCCCCTGAACACCGGGCTCCCACCTGCCCCGGCTCTCTCTGGTCCACGGGAAGAGGCTACTCCCCCTCATCATCGCTTTCCGCTATTGATTTTTGGTAATGGTAGCAAAAATTTTCCCCTTCGTCAACAGTTACCCGAAAAAGATCTCCAAAATTTCTTCTCTTCGAGAATTTCAAGAAAGAGGGGCACGATTTCCGGATCGAACTGCTTTCCCCGGTTGCGCCAGATTTCCTCTAAAGCCTCAGACCTCGAAAGGGGCGCACGATAGGGTCTTCCCATCACCATGGCTTCGTAGCTCTCAATGATCGCCCCAATTCGACTGAGAAGAGGGATGGCTTTCCCTTTGAGCCCCCGGGGATACCCGGTCCCATCCCATCGTTCCCGGAGAGAAAGGATGGCTTCGGCCACCGGGGTCAATTCCGGGAATTGAGAAGCGATGCGGTACCCCACCTCACTGTGGCTCACCACCATCTTCCATTCCCTGGGGCTCAGTTCTTCTTTGCGCCTTTTGAGAAGCTCTTCCGGGATGGTCACCTTCCCCAGATCGTGGAAGAAAAGAAGCCGCCATAATTTCTCCCGGTCAACGGGTGATAACGAAAGCTTCTTTCCTAACTGAAGCCCCAGATGCAACTTTTCGAAAGTCCGCAAGGGCGGTTCCAGGGGGCGAACCTTCTCTTCAAAACATTGCTGGAGTGCCGCCAGAAACTGTTTATCGGTTGCCTTTCGCTTTATGGTTTTTTCGTGATACATAGCCCGTTCTGCTTCCTCAAGCACCTCTTTGATATTCTGGCTTTCCTGACTCTTGGTTGCTACGCCAAAGGAGAAAGAAACGGGAAGATGGCAGTGACGTTCCAGAGATACCGTGAAAGGTGAAAAGCGGGAAAGAAGCCCCCGGGCTTCCTCGGAGCTTGTCTGGGGAAGGAGAACGGCAAACTCATCCCCACCCCACCGGGCCACAATATCCTCCTGCCGGAATGCACCTTTGAGTTTTTGCGACGCCTGCCGGAGAATTTCATCCCCCACCCCATGCCCCAGAACATCGTTCACCAGCTTAAACTTATTCACATCGGCGATCACCACCGAAAGGGGAAGCTGGCGAGGCGTATCCAGGCGCTTCAATTCGGATTCAAAGTAGGCCCGGGAAAAAAGACCGGTCAGCGAATCACAAAAAGTCCTCTCATTGCTCTTCCATCTCTCCAAAAAAGCCAGAAAGGCGCGTTCGTCACGGTAAATAAAAATCCAGGGGTTCTCCTTCTCAAAAGAGCGCTCCGCCATCGTCTTTCCCAATTTTATTATAGCGCGAAAAGTTTCGGAAAAAAAGAACCGGCGAAGTAACCTCTCCCCAGGCCGAAGAAACGGTTTGTCACGGAAAGAAAAATCAGGTAGAATAGAGGCAACGAATTACCAAGGATATCGCGTAGTGAACGCAAAAAAGAAGCGCTTTTCAAGGGGGGATTGAGTGTGTCCGAAAGATTTATGCGCCAGACGCTCCTGGCCTTCCCGAATCACTTGGCCGAAGGGTATGCCCAGGGAAAAAATTTTCCCCTACCACCGGATTACCGGAAAGTGCAGCGGATCCTCTTCGCCGGGGTGGGAGGCTCCGGTGTGGGGGGACAAATGGCCAAGCAGATCCTGCAGGATCGCCTGCCGGTTCCCTTTGAAATCATTTCCACTCCACCCCTTCCCCGTTTCGTGGACCAGAATACCCTGGTGATTCTTTCGAGCTACTCGGGAAATACTAAAGAGACACTGGGGGTCGCCCAAACCGTTTACCGCCAGAACCTTCCCGCAGTGGCGCTCACTTCCGGGGGAGAACTGGGAGCGCGTTTTTCGCAGAAACTGGTTCTTTCTCTACCGGCGGGATTTCAGCCCCGTTGCGCCCTGGGGTATCTTCTGGGTAACCTCCTGGGGCTTCTCGAAAACCTCTTTCCCCAGGTAGCGCTCCAGGAAGATGTGGATGAAGCCGTTCTGCTTTTGGGGGATCTTCTCCCCCACTACAACACCGCCGAGGAAGTCACCACCCCCCTTTATTTGGCCACCCTCTTTGAAAAAAAACTTCCCGTCATCTACGGGGTGCAAAACTTCACCGACACGGCAGCCTATCGCTTCAAAACCCAGCTCAACGAAAATGCCAAACAGATGGCCCTTTACGGGGTGGTTCCCGAAATCATGCACAACGAAATCGTGGGGCTCCGTCACCCCGAGGGAATCCCCTGGGTTTTCCTCTTTCTGCGCGACCGCGCCGAACCCCCCATATTCCAGACCATGATCCAGGCTTTCGTGCGGCATCTTCAGGCTTCCCAATGGCCGGTCGAAGAGATCTTTTCCCAGGGGCAATCCCTACTTACTCGCATTTTGAGTCTGGTGGCACTCGCCGACTGGACGAGTTTCTATCTGGCGCTCAAAAACCATGAGGACCCCATCCTCATTCCCCCCATAAAACACCTCAAGCGAATTCTTCGCTACTTCGAGTGTACCATGGAGGAGGAAACCCTATGAAAAAATTCCTTTGGCTCTTCTGCGTTCTCTTTATAACCACCATGGCCCGGGCTCAGGAGTTCCAATGGCGTGAGATTCCGTTCTCTGAGCTCGGCTGGGACAGGGACCAGAAACTGGAGGGAAGTAACCCCTCTTATACCCTCTACCTCCCCAATTTTCCCGGTGTCGATTGGGAACGGAGCTATCTCGCCCTCCAGGTGGAAGCCTCACCGGCCCTCAGTTCGAGTTCTTCCCTCACCGTTTACGGGGACGGGAATCTCCTCTTCACCGCTCCTTTGCGTCGTGGCGTCTTCTCCATCCCCCTCCGGGAACTTTCTCCAAAAGAGGAGCTCCATCGCCTGGAAATCCAGCCCTACCTTTTTATCAGCAACAATCTCTGTGAAGACCTGGCTTCGGGGAACCTCTTCTGCACCCTGAAGAAAGAGGGTCAACTGGTGCTCTTCTTCAAAGATACCTCCCTGACTACGCTCACCGATTTTCTCCGTTTCCCCGATAACCGCATGGAAATCATCCTGCCCCCCGGGAAATGGTCCAGAGCGCTTCAAGAAGCCTACTTCACCCTCTATGCCTTCCTGCAGCGCTATTTCCGGGATCTCCCCATGCACATCGAAACCAGAGTGTCCGAAGAGGAAAAGTCGTTCCTTCCCGAACATCGCCGCATTTTCCTGCGGGAAAAGGCCGAACGGGACTTCGAGTTGTCCGGAAAAAGCCTCTTTCTCACCCCCCAGGGCGTCACCGCCATGGTTCAGGACGAAAAACTTCTTGCCGTCCCCTCCCTCAAAATATCCACCATAGAGAGCACCTCCCCAAAGGTGGTGCGCAGGCTCTACCTCAACGGGTTCTCCTTCCGGGGTATCGGGACCCTCACCGAAACCTTCTACTTTGCAAGTTCCGATTTGGGAGGCCTGCCTGAAACGCTGAAGCTCGTCCTCTACCGTTCGCATTCTCCTTTGCGAGCTCAATTCCAGGGAGAAGCTTCTTTCACGGTGCGCCTCAACGGAGAACCGGTATACACCGAGCGGCTGGGGAACGAACCGGTGGTGCCCCGAACTCCTCAGACCATCTTTCTTCCCTCTAGGCTTCTGCGGCGCGAAAACGCACTGGAATTCCGTTTCTCCTACTTTCCGGAAATCGGCAATTGTCATCGGGGAGAAAAACCCCTGGAAGCTTCCATCAGTAGCGATTCCTACATCGAAGCCCGGGGCCAAGGGGTTCCACCTTTCCCGCTTACCTGGGAAGAGGTGCCCACGTTTTTCTGGGGAAAGGGTTTTGTGGTTTTACCGGATGAACCGACCCTCCAGGACCTGCAAATCGGAGCCAAAATCCTGGCCGCCCTTCGCTCCCTCGACCGGACTCCACTCTCGGTCAACGTGCTCACTCCGAAGGAGGTAGCTCTATGGCTCTCCCGTCCTCCCCTGCAGCTCAAACCATGGCAAAGGCCTTTCCAGAGGTTTACGCTTCTGCGGCAAGAAGTGATCCACTACGCCCTTTCTCTTGAAAACCAGAACCTTCCGCTTCTCACCCAGATCGCTACCCTTCTACACTTCACCGTAAAGCGAACCGCCGCCGCCCTGGGCGAAACCATGATGTCCTTTTTCGCCTCCTTTACCGAAGTCGACACCCTGGAACCTCCTTCCTATTTCATCTTGGTCAACGTTTCTCTGGATCGCCTCTCTACCCCTCTTACCCTGGAAGGTGATGAACTGGTGCTCAAGGATCTATCCGAAGGGAAGACCCTCATGCGCTTTGGACCCGATGAGCCTTTAGGGGTGCTCACCACCTTCTGGGAAAACGGCTATCCGGTGATCCTCTTTACAGGTTACGGCGAGAAAGAGGTTGCCGTCCGTTACTTCCTCAATACCTTTCAGGAACCGCAAACCCTGCGCCGGCTCAACGGCAACGTAGCGCTTTTCACCAAAAATGGTTTGGTGAGCGTCCTTGCCGGTTCGGGGAGTAACACCTCCAGAAAGACCGTGTTTCCGGAATGGTCCGGGAGGTTACGCCTCGTCACTTTTCTTTTCCTCATCGGGTTAATCGTGCTCCTCGCCGGACTTCTCTACAATCGCCTGGTTCGTCCCAAAACCTCATGAAGGAAAAATACCTGGGAGAGATTCTTTTAGAACGAGGGCTCATTACCAAAGAAGCGCTGGAGGAGGCCCTGGCGCTCCAGAGAGAAAGTAAGGGGCTTCTGGGGGAGATTCTCGTCTCCCAGGGCTTCCTCTCCCCTTTCCAGCTCTACCAGGTCCTGGCCGAAAAGGAAGAACTCCCCTACTCCGGAGAGGACCTTGAGACCCTCATCCAGAAGGTTGATCCGGAGACATTACGTCTTTTCTCTTCTCAGGAACTGGTACGTTTCAGATTCTTTCCGCTGCGCTATGAAGAGAACTTCTTGGAAATCGTCACCCCCTCCCCTCAGAGCGAAGCGCTCCGGGATTTTCTCCGGGAACGATTTCCCGATCTGGAGGTCCGGAAAAGTCTCATCACCCCTTATGAGCTCGACCGGCTCCTCTACACTTTCTTTCAGGAAGACTTCCTGAAAGAAGCGACCACCGGGCTTTTCTTCCGCTCTCCGGAGGAATCGGCCGCTCAGGTTTTCACCCCTTCCCAGTGGATCGCGCTCGCCGCAATTGCCATCCTCACCGTGGCCGGCTTTCTCTTCCGACCCCTTCTCACCGTAACGGTTCTCTTTGCCCTCCTCAATCTCTTTTACCTGGCGAACGTGATCTTCAAGTTCCTTTTGAGTCTCCGCGGCTCGCAGGCAGAAAACGAAGTGGTGGTTACCGAAGAAGAAATCAAGGCACTCAGTGTGGCCACCCTTCCCGTTTATACCGTCCTCCTCCCCTTACATCGCGAACCGCTTCCGGTTATCCAGCAGCTCCTCCAGAGCATCCGTCACCTTGACTACCCTCAGGAGAAACTGGACGTCATCTTCCTCATCGAAGAAGACGACCCGGAAACCCTCCGCTACTGCAAAATGAGTAAACCCCCTTACAACGTCCGTTTCATCATTGTGCCCCGGGGTCTACCCAAAACCAAGCCCCGGGCCTGCAATTTTGGGCTCCTTTTTGCCCGGGGAGAATTCCTCACCATTTACGACGCCGAAGATATCCCCGAACGGGACCAGCTCAAAAAGGCGGTGGTGGCCTTCCGGAAGTTCCCCTCCGAATTCATCTGTTTCCAGGCCGCCCTCAACTTCTACAATCGCAACCAGAATATCCTCACCCGTCTTTTCACCCTGGAGTACTCCTACTGGTTTGACTACCTCCTCCCGGGCCTTTTTGCCCTGAAGCTTCCCATTCCTCTGGGGGGCACCTCCAATCATTTCCGCACCGCGGTGCTACGGGAATTAGGGGGATGGGATCCCTTCAACGTCACCGAAGATGCCGACCTGGGGATGCGAGCCAGTTACCGGGGCTACCGGGTGGGTATCCTCAACTCCACCACCTTTGAAGAAGCCAACAGCCGCCTGAAAAATTGGATCCGCCAGCGTTCCCGCTGGCTCAAGGGGTATCTGCAGACTTTTCTGGTGCACAACCGGAATCCCTGGCGGATCTTTCGGAAATCGGGTTTGCGAGGCTGGCTGACGCTGCAACTCTTTATCGGAGGAACCCCCCTCGGCGAAGCGGCCTCGGTTATTCTGTGGGGCGTGTTTCTCTTCTGGCTCTTTTACCGCCGCGCCATTTCTTTCCCCTTCCTTCCCGAGCCGCTCTTGGTGATCGGCAGTTTCAATCTCCTGTGGGGGAATTTCCTGGGGATATACCTTTCCATGCTGGCGGTTTTCCGCCGAGAAATCTATGCACTCCTTCCTTTTTCCATCCTGAACCCCATCTATTGGCTTCTGGCCGGCCTGGCAAGCTGGAAGGGAATCTGGCAACTCTTCCATCGTCCCTTTTTCTGGGAAAAAACCATCCACGGACTCCATCAGGAGACTGGCCATGGGGAAAAATCTTAAGGCGCTCTTCTTTTTCCTCTTCACCTGTGGGGTACTTTTTGCCGTCTTTACTCTCTGGGCCCACAGGGCAGGACTGTGCTCTGCAGAGATATACTTTTTCTCCTTTCGAGCCCAGGAAAACCTGGATGGCGTGGCCAAAAACCTCTTCCTCACCTACCCCGTCCTGCCTTCGCTTCTGGCTTTTTTGTTCCCTTCGGCCATAGCGCTTCCGGTGGCCACCGGAATCCTGGCAACCATCTTTTTACTCCCCTCGCTATTCCCCACAGAGCCCCTGCTTCTCGGTCTTTTGATTCTCGCCACCATTGCTTCGCCGTTCTTCCTCTCCGTACTCTGCAGCACCCCGGCGCTTCTCTTCTTCTTCATCCTGCTCCTCTGCGCCTTCTCCAATCTTCTCCGCTACCAGGAAGAACAGTCCGTATACCACCTCTTTCTGGGAGGAATTTTCTTCGGAGCCACGGTTCTTTCTCATCCCCATGTGGAGTGGTTTGCGCTGGCCACAGCCATTTTCGTTCTCTTCTTCTTTCCGGGAAACCTTACCAGAAAGTTCGGCCTGCTTCTTGTGTTTTTCTTTCCGGTTCTCGCTTTCCTGGGTATCATCATGTTTCTCAACTGGGTTTACACCACTCAAGCTCTTTCTTTCCTGCGCGCTCCCTATAGCTTTTTCCCGTATCTTCCTTCTTTTTCCTTCCAGAATGTCAAACACGCTTTTTCTCGGTGGCAACGATGGTACCTTTTTTTGCCGCTTCTGGTGAGCATGTTTCAGGATCGAAAGAGAGCACTTCTTGGCGCCACCCTTTTTCTGGGAAGTGCAGCCTTACTGTCCTTCCCTCCGCTCTTTGCCACCGTTGCCACCATGGGTGCTCTATTCCTCAAAAAACCTTCCCTGGGGAAAACAGGCCGCCTTGTTCTATCGCTATCCCTGGGGGTTTCTGTTGCCTCCGGCTGGATCCTTTTTCTCCTCTCTCCGGCACAGCTCTTTCTCTTTGCCCCCTATGAGCCCCTACAGGAAAAACTCACCGAATACCGGGAGATCGCTTCATTCCTCGCCCCTCAAGCTACAGTCCTTTTGCTCGACGGTGAATATTTCCTGGCCTCTTCGTGGGGCAAAGCCGTCACCACCGTGACTTCCGAGAGCCCGTTTTTCGAGAAAACCCTAACGTCTCTTTCCTGCGACTACATCCTGAGTGCCGGAAAGAGCGAAACCTTTCCCGGTTTCCGGAAAATTTTCCAGGGGGAAAACGTAAGCCTCTACCGGAAAAGACTTCCTTGACGTCACGCCTTTCCCTCCTTACACTATAAGAGCTATACACAAAAGGTAAAAGAGGTGAAAGCATTTGCAGTGGCCAGGTCCTCCTATTCCAGAACCGAACCATTTTGACTTCCTGGGAACCATTCTGATCCTCTTCTATCTTTACTGGCTTTATGAAACCATCGTGAGCCTCCGGGGATTCTTTGCTCCTGCACCGCTTCCCAGAGCGACCACTTTTCACCGCTTTGGCATCCTCATCCCGGCACACAATGAAGAAAAAGTCATCGGATCACTCCTGGAAAGCTTGAAAGAGCAAAACTATCCCGACTCTTACTTCGACATCTACGTGGCCTGCGATTCCTGCACCGATGCCACCCCCCAGATTGCCAGAACTTACGGAGCTTCGGTAATCACCCGCCACGATCCCCAGAACCCGGGAAAAACGCAGAATATCAAGTTTGCCCTCTCCCGGATTCCTCTCCAAGAATATGACGCCATCGCCATCTTCGATGCGGATAATCTTGCCCATCCCGATTTTCTCGCCAGAATGAACGATTACCTTGCCGCCCACCCCGAAGCGGAAGCGATCCAGGGTTACCTGGACACCAAAAATTCCCACGACTCCTGGCTCACCCGAGCCTATACCTTAGCCTACTGGTATACCAACCGCTTCTGGCAGTTAGCCAGGGCGAACTGGGGGTTATCGGCGACCTTAGGAGGAACGGGTCTTTTGATCCGGACAAGCTGTATCCGGCGATTGGGATGGAATTTACAGAGCCTCACCGAAGACCTGGAATTCAGTACCAAGCTGGTCTTCGAAGGTGGAAAAGTCCACTGGAATGAATGGGCTATCACCTACGATGAAAAACCGCTCTTTTACCGTTACAGCCACCGTCAGCGCATGCGGTGGATGCAGGGACATTACTTCGTGGCCTGGCAGTATGGGCCGAAACTCCTTTACAAGTTCTTCGTCACCCCGCAAATACAATATCTGGATTACTTCCTCTATCTTTTTAACCCGCTCCTCATTGCTCTGAGTTCCACCCTCCTTTTTGCCCAGCTAGGACGTCTGGCCCTCGGCACGGCACCCCGGCAACCTCTTTTCTGGTTATCCTGGCTTTTCCTCGTCCTCACCCAGAATGCCTATCAGATTGTCATTGGACCTTCCTTAAAAGAAGGCAGGTTTACACTCCGCTATCTTCCCTACCTCTTCTTCTACATCATCTACGGTTTTACCTGGCTACCGGTGATTTTCTATTCCATCCCTTTCTCGAGAAACCAGAAAATCTGGGTACGAACCGAGCACGTCCGTAACCTCAAGGTGGCCGAAATCCTGGGGAAAAAATAAAAAGGGTAGGCAAGCTACCCTGGGTAGCTTGCCTTTTTTACCCTTTCACAGCTCCCATGGTGAGACCGCGCACGATGTATTTCTGCACCGTGAGTGCCAGAATGGTCGGCGGAATGATGGCTAAAAGAAGCCTGGTGGAAACGTACCAGAACTGCACTCCCTGGGTGTGCTCCGTGCCGGCAATAACCACCGTCATAGGAGAAGCTTTTTTATAGGTTAGAACCAAGGCAAAGAGAAACTCATTCCAGACAAACGCAAAACAGATGATCACCGTGGCCACCAGAGCCGGAGCTGCTAAGGGGAGAGCGATGCGTACAAAAGACTGCCACCGAGAACACCCGTCCACCCAGGCCGCTTCTTCCAGTTCCACCGGTAATTCTCGAAACATATCCCGCATGATGAGCACGGCAAAGGGCATGACAAAGGTGGTATTGACCAGAATCAGAGCAAGCTGGGTATCGAGAAGTTTCAGCGACTTCATGAGGAGGAAGAAGGGAATCACCGTTGCCGCCGGTGGCAAGAAACGCTGAGAGAGAAACCAGAAAGACATACTCTGATTTCTCCATTTGGTATACCGATGTCTGGCCAGCCCATACCCGGCCAGAGACCCAAGAAGTACCGCCAGAAGCGCAGCACAAACGGCGATGATGACGCTGTTCAGAATCCCTCGAGTAATCTCCGGACCTCTCTGCTCAAATTCGGTCAACCAGTTACTGAGGGTAGGCTGAAACTGAACCCAGGGGATGCTGGAAAGGCGAAAAACATCGGCCGGTTTCTTGAAAGAGGTCATCACCACCCAGTAAAAGGGGAAAAGCACCCAGAGAATAGCAATCACCACCACGATCCAGACCAGAACCTCCACAACGCCCTTACGCTTTTTGGACATAACCATGTTCTCCTTTATTCGTAAAGCTCTCTGTATTTCCGGAAGAAGAGCGTGCCGATCACCATGGTGATAGCCAAAAGGAAATACGCCATGGCACTGGCATACCCCAGGTCAAAATTCCGCAAGCCCTGGGTATAGATGTAAAAGGTTAACGTTCGGGTCGCAGTACCCGGTCCACCACTGGTGAGACTGAAAGGAACATCGAAAACTTTAAAAGCATCCACCAACCGGAGCATCAACACCGTCCCCAGAACCGGAGCAATGAGGGGCAAGGTAATGTGGCGAAAAACAGCCCAACCGGAGGAAGTATCGATGACTGCCGCTTCATAAATCTCGTCAGAGATAGACTGGAGACCGGCAAGAAGAATGATAAAGGCAAAGGGAGTCCACTGCCAGACATCCACCATACATACCGCCAGAGTCGCCCACCAGGGATGAGAAAGCCAGGGGACTTTACCCATTCCCAGATACCTCAGTAACACATTGATAGGCCCATTTTCCTCATAGAACATCATCACTCCCAGGTATCCCAGCGCTACCGGAGCCGTGAAAAGAGGCATGGTGAGAATGGAACGGAAAAGTTTTATGCCTCGCATCTTGCGGTTAAAAACCAGAGCCAGGCCTAAACCCAGGAAGGTTGTGGCCGTAACACTGATCAGCACAAAGATCAAGGTAAACCGGAGAGTTCCCCAAAACCGATAATCACCAAACATGCGCATGTAATTACTCAAACCGGCGAAACCGGTAATCTTACCATAAGATACTCTGGAGAGACTCACCCGGAATGAATAAACCAGAGGGAAGATGGTGAACACAAACACCCAGATAATTGCCGGTGTCACAAAAACATTTCCCTTTTCAACTCTCCTCTTCATCTTCCTTTCTCCTCTTCCGAGCAATAAAAAAGAGGGGGCCTGGCCCCCTCTTTGGAAAGAACACTTACTCCGGTTTATAACCGATAGCTTCCTGGTAAATCTTCTTCAGCTGTTCGCGGCCGAGACGATCGATAATGGCATTCCAATCCTCTGCAGTGCGGTTCAGAGCTTCTTCCGGAGTCACCTGGCCGGTAACGGCTTCAGAAAGATGGATATCCCAGATTTCCCACATTTCCGGAGTTCCAGGAATACGCAGGTAGGACTGCTTCAAAGGATACTTGTACCACATTTCCTCGTAAGCGTTGACGAACTGCGCAGCGTCTTCGGCGTTGTAACCGGTGGCCACATATTCCTCGATGGTCGCTTTTCCAGTAGGCTGCAGGAGGTCATAGAGCGTTCCGGGATCCACACCGGTCCAGCCCCAGACCACGTTCCAGTGGTTAATCGGAGCTGTCGCCTGCCAGGAGAGGAAGTACGCGGCTAAATCCGGGTTCTTGGAGAATTTGGAAATCACACCGTGCCAGGAAGCACCAACGGTGTTGGCCACAAAATTCCTCTTTTCTACCCACTGCTTGGTCTCCAGATCGTAGTACTTTTCGCTTCCCGGAATCGGTGCCACACCCAGTTTCCCCTGAATCACCGAACGATCCGGAAGCTGCGACAAGGAGCCCACGTCACCCCAGGAGAACGTAATGACTGCCTTACCCCTCAGGAAAGCATCCCAGGCCTCTCCCAAGCTCCAGCCCCACATGGCCGAGGGTCCGGTCTTGGAGAGTTTGAGGAGCATGTTGAGAGCTTCTACAAAACCAGGAGTGTTGACCAGAGGCTCCATGGTCTCCGGATCGAACCAGTACACATTGTGGTACCGGGTAACCTTCTTGGGATCGTCACCAGGAGCAGGAGAAACCACATAAGGGGCGGAGAGGGCCATGAAGTGGAAGAAGCCCTGTCCGGCCACTTTGAGGTGCATGGTAATACCGTAGTCGGGAGCTCCATCACCGTTCCAGTCTTTCCCGTTGAAGAACTTCGCCACCTCATACACTTCTTCCCAGGTTTTGGGTGGAACAGGGAGATCTTTACCGGTTTCTTTCTTGAACTCTTCCTGCCATTTGGGGTCGCTCAGGATGTCTCTCCGGTAGTAGAGAACCTGGCCGTCATGGTCGTTGTTGAAGCCAACCCACTTGCCACCCCAGCTGTAAAGTTCCTGAAGCGGTGGAAGGATAGACTCGGGTTCCCACTTGGGCATCCGGGGATCGTTGAGGTATTTATCGCTGGGAATAATCCAGTCATTGGAAATATAGTCGCCGTAGAACCAGCTCGGCCCAACGATGATATCATAGGTCCCGGTTCCGGTCATCAAGTCGGTGAAAATCTTCTCTCGCAACTCGGCAAAGGGGATTTCCACGATGTCATAGGTAGCACCGGTGAGCTTTTCAAAGTACGGACGCCAGAAGTAGAGAGGACCAGAAATGGCACCGCGAGGACCGGCTGAATAGACACCGATGGTCAGCTTCTGACCCTTCCAGGCCGGATCGGGATTCCCTTTATCCGCCTTTTCGAAAGCCTCGTTTGCGGTTTTGATTTCCAGTTCCGAAGCTCCTTCCTGGGCCCAGAGCACACTGAAACTGAAGAGAAGACCCAGGATGACTAAAATTGATACGAGTACACCCAGTTTTTTCATTCCATCCCAACCTCCTTTACAGAAATGTAGAATTTGAGAAACAAAAACTCCCTAAACAAAATTCATAACAGACCCTTCTTACTTCCCTTCTTCACCTCCTTTCCATAAAATGAAATCTCCTGCTACGCTGCAATTATACCATATGTTTCGTTTCAAGAGACCGGCTTCTCCTCCCCGTTATTCCCTTCTTCCTTTTTCTCTTTTTTTTCCTCAAAGCCCCTCAGGAGTTCGTTGATCTGCCGTAATTTTCTATCCACCCGGTCGTTTACCGTTCCTTCCTCAAAGGCGCCGTTTACCCTTTTGCCGGCCGGGATGCCGGTTAGAATTTCCATGGCTTCATCGATCGAAGAAACGGCGTAGATATGGAATTCTCCCCGTTCCACCGCCCCCACCACCTCTTCGTTGAGCATCAGGTGCTGGAGGTTGCTTTTGGGAATGATGACTCCCTGGCGGCCGGTGAGACCCCGAGCCCTACAGACCCGGAAGAACCCTTCGATCTTTTCGTTCACCCCCCCGATAGCCTGCACTTCACCTTTCTGATTGATCGACCCGGTAACGGCGATGTCCTGCCGCAAAGGGAGATCGGCCAGCTCGGAAAGGATGGCACAAGTTTCAGCTAACGAAGCGCTATCCCCCTCCACTCCCTCGTAAGACTGCTCAAAGCAGATGGTCGCCGACATGGAAAGGGGTTTATCCTGAGCATAGCGATGCCCCAGGTAGCCGCTCATGATGAGTACGCCCTTATCGTGGATGCGACCACTGAGTCGAGACTCCCGCTCGATGTTGATGACTCCCTGCTTCCCCAGATACGTCCGGGCGGTAATCCGGGAAGGTCTTCCGAAACTGAAATCCCCCAGATCATAGACCGCCAGGCCGTTGATTTGACCCACCACGGCGCCTTCGGTATCGATGAGGATGACATCCTCCTGAATGAGCTCTTCCATCCGATCTGCCAAAAGACTCAGACGGTTTCGGCGCTCCTCTAAAGCTTGCCGCACGTGGCGATCATAAACTCGATCCGCTCCTTCCTGACGAGCCCAGAAATCCGATTCCACCAGGATATCGTGGATAAAACCAAACTGGGTGGTTAACTTCTTCTTATGGGAAACCCGACGCGCAGCGTACTCCAGGACTTTCCCCACACCGCTGCGATCAAAGGGAAGCAGGTGATCCTCCCGACAGCATTTCTGAATAAAACAGGCAAAGGAACGGATGGTTTCCTCTTTCCCCTCCATCTGATAGTCAAAATCGGCCTTTACCTTGAAAAGATCCCGAAAATCTTCGTCCCAGATGGTCAAAAGGCGGTAGTACAACTCATGCCCGATGAGAATCACCTTGGCATTGAAAGGCAGGGGTTCCGGTCGCAGTCCCTGGGGAGCGATGAGGCCAAATTGCTCAAAGGGATCCTCCATCCGGACTTCTCTATTCTTGAGGGCTCTTTTCAGCCCTTCCCACGCTCCAGGATTGGCGATCAGCTCATGGAAGTAAATGATGATATACCCGTCATTGGCCTGATGGAGAGACCCGGCCTTCAACATGGTGTGGTCGCTGAAATAGGTCCCCATAAAGGCTCGACGCTCAATCCTTCCAAAGAGGTTGGTCCAGTTGGGATGGGTCTCAAAAATAACCGGAGCCACCTCGGTCGAGGAATTATCCACAAAAACATTGATCTTAAAGGGCAAAAAGGGGTCCTGAAGGCGCTGATAGGGCGCAAGGTGCATGGGCTGGGCCGGCGTTTCCTGCGAATCCCGGAAAATATGGAGGTAAGAGAGGGTAAATTCTTTGAGGGCGCGAAGGAAACTCGCCACTTCCTCCGAAAACGCATACCGCTCCAGGACTTCCTTAAAGAGGGGGCTCACCGCAAAATCGGCCACCCGGTAGTCGAGTTCACCGATGCGGTTCTTGAGTTCCATCTCCAGCTGGTGGATTCGCTCAAAGGTCTCGTTGATCCGGTTGAGGAGCTTCTGCCTCTTGGCTTCGATGATTTCCTTTTCCTCATCGCTGAGGGCCAGGTACTGTTCCTGATTCATGGGCTTCCCATCCACAAGTGGCACCAGCAGCGGTCCCATGGAAGTTATCCGGAAAGCAAAGTTTTCTTCCAGCGCTTCCCGTTCCAGTTCCTGAATAATATGACGGTGCTTCCGCTGATGCTCATCAACCAGGATCTGTTTCTGGTTTTTATACTCGTCACTGGCAAAGGTCTTGGGGATGACATCCTTGAGGTCCTTGAGCAGTCCCTCCACTCTCCGGGCCAGGTCTCCTCCCACTCCTTTCGGCAATTTCAAAAACCTGGGACGGTCCGGATTCTGAAAATTAAAAACGTAACACCAATCATAGAGTGGAGGAAGGAGATTTTTGGTCTTCTTCTCTTCCAGGATCCTCTGGATACAGCTCCGCACCGCGCTGGCCCGTCCTGCCCCCATGGGCCCCACCACAAAGAGGTTATATCCAGGCTTATCCACACGCAGAGCAAACTCGATGGCTCGAATCGCCCGATCCTGCCCCAAAAACCCCTCCAGGTCTTCAAGCTCATCGGTACATTCAAAAGGCAAGGTATTCCAATCGAAAACCCAGCGTAAATGTTCTGCTCCCACTCGATATTTGGATACGTCCACTCGATCCATGCGTTTTCCTCTCCTAAAGGTCCACCTGCACCGCTTTGACCCGGTCGATTTTTTCAAGTTCTTCCTTCATTCTGACGATTTCCTCCTCTTTACCCATCAATTCAAGAAGAATTATTCCCTCGTCCTCCTGCTCACACTCTGGGGCAAATTCATGGAGACCCAGCCTGGTTTTGATATTACAGCCATATCGCGTGAGGACTTCCTGCACCTTCAAGGCGTTTTTGGGACGATCTCCTACTTTCACGAGCAATAACTTCGCCATGTCGTAGATCCCTCCCCTTTCCAAGAATTACTCTTATTGTATAACAAATACCACAATTTCTCTATCTCCACATACGATAAGGATGCCACATGGTATCCTCCGTGATATTCTGCATATCCTCTTGACGGTCCCATGGCAAGCATTACAATAGAGAGTACCATCCTTGAGGGAGGGGAAAAGCAATGAAAAACCGCAGATGGTTGTGGGTTGCGTTTTTGGTGCTCGCTCTTTCGCTATTCTTAACGAGTTGCAGCGGGCCGGGAACCACGGTAACGTCCACTCCAAGCCCCAGTCCTACCACCACGCTTCCGGTGCGCAATATTACCCAGGGGACATCATATGCCACCATCCAGGAGGCCATCGAAGACGCCCAGGGCGGAGACAAAATTGTGGTTTCGCCGGGAACCTATTTCGAGCGCATAAACTTCCAGGGGAAAAATATCGTGGTGCGCAGCGAAAATCCTCAGAATCCTTCCACAGTAGCCTCAACCGTCATCGATGGAAGCGGGAGTGGTTCGGTGGTAACGTTTTCCGGCAGAGAGACTCAAGACGCGGTGCTCCAGGGTTTCACCATCCAGCACGGTGGGGGAACGGTAAGGATCATCTTCACGGGAAGCTCCTCCGGCGGGGGTATCTACATGAAGAATGCTTCTCCGACCATTATCGACAACGTCATCCAGGACGATACGGCCACCAGTGGAGGCGGCATTGCGATCACCGGAGCTTCTTCCCCCCGGATTGTAGGGAACACCATTCAGGGTAACACCGCCGCCTTCGGTGGAGGAATCAGCGTCGAGAGTACCAATTCACCCGTTATTGAAGGGAACAGCTTCAACAACAACCAGGCCTGGCATCTCGGTGGGGGGATCTTTGTGCGTTTCCTAACAGCAGGCATCCTCGATACCTCCGGCACTCCCTGGCCCCGGAATAACTGTCCTCCGGCCACAGAACCACATAACACCTATTCCGGTAACACCCACGAGAATGGCCAGACCACCGAGGGATGTGACGTGTACTTCGAGCAGCCCTGAATCGCTCTTTCATTCGACCTCTCGCTTCCCGGTTCCACCGGTGTAACGGTATTTCTTCCCTCCGATCCACCGGTGGACAACGCAGCATCACCCCGGATACCTTCTGCGGAAATCAGTTGATCACTTCCGTTTCCCCGATCTCTGCGCATCACCACGAACAAACCAGGTCCTCCTAACGAAGCCCATCTTTCACGGAAGTAAGTTTCAAAAACCCTGCCACCCGAAACCCCACAGTCAGGAAACACAGGGGGTACGACGGCGTTATGGAATTCTTCCCGGCTTTCCCTGCGTGGCACCCCGAAAAAGTAACCCTTGGATCATCATTGAGGTTCACAAAGGAACCCCGGGAGGTTTTTACAACCCTGATGCAGGTGCTCACCGCAACAACCCTCTTCCCACCAGGCAGGTTACCATACCCTTCCATTCAAGAAGAAATATTCGTAACAGAGCTCTGGCAAAACCTACCGAGTCTGGTGAACACCGAAAAGAGAGGGGATTATCTACCCAAGTCGCCGGATGCCCTTCTGGTGGGCTTTTTCAGAATGGAGCGGGAAACGGGACTCGAACCCGCGACACCCAGCTTGGAAGGCTGGCGCTCTACCACCTGAGCTATTCCCGCCCAACATCCACAGAGGATTATAGCATACCCTCTATAATCGTCAAGAGAAGAAACCATCACTTCATGGCGAAACCGGCAATACCCCGGAAACCGGTGACGATGAGTTTACGAGCTAAAATAGCAAAAATGAGTGAAGGGATGGAAGCCAGAACCCCTGCCGCCGCCATTTCGCCATATTTCACTTCTAAACCCACCGCCATAAAGGAAGCCACTTCCACCGGTAAGGTCCGATTGGTGGTGGTTAAAACGAAGGCAAAAAAGAACTCATTCCAGTTAAAAATGAAGGAGAGAATGCTCGACGCCCCGATACCCGGTAGCGCCAGGGGCAAAGTAACCCTGAGGAAAGACCCCCAGCGAGAAGCGCCATCCACCCGGGCTGCCTCTTCGAGTTCCCGAGGGAGAGCGCGAAAGAACCCCATCATAATCCAGATGATGAGCGGCAAATTAATCACCAGATACGTGATCACCAGAGAAGTCCGGGTATCCAGGAGCCGCAAGCTCATCCAGATGAAATAAAAAGGAATGATCACCGCTACCGGGGGAAGCATTCTGGTGGTAGCAATCCAGAATTCAATGTCCTTTTTTCTGGGAATGGCGAATCGAGCCAGAGCAAAGGCGCAGGGAATACCCAGAGCAAGGGAAATAAGCGTTGCACTGAGAGCCACGATAACGCTGGTTACAACCGCATTCTGCAAATTATAGTGATTGAAAAGCCAGGAAAAATTTGCCAGGGTTGGCTGGAAAAACCACCGTGGGGGAATCGACATAATGTCAATCCGCACTTTGAAAGACATGGTAATCAGCCAGTACACCGGAAAATAGAGGGACACGAGGACCAAAGCCACAAAAATATAAGCCAGCATCTTCTTCAGTACAGCTCTTCTCTCCATTGGCGACTAAACCTCAGAAAAATGGTAACCAGAATCACGGTAACATAGAGCACAATGAGGGAGGCCGAAGCAGCATAAGAGATTCGACCAGCCTCTGAAATACCCATGTAATAGGCAAAAATGTCGACGGTCTCCGTAGAGGTGCCCGGACCACCCCGGGTGAGAATATAGACGATATCGAAGGTTCGGAGCGCATCAATTAACCTGAAGATGATGGCGACAACAATAATGGGTTGTAGCAAAGGCAGGGTAATGAAGCGGAACACATGGAAATCCCCTGCCCCATCGACCCGGGAAGCATCGAAGGGTTCCTTGGGAAGACTCTGTAGACCAGCCAGAAGCATGAGCACCATAAAAGGCGTCCACTGCCATACATCCACCATAATGATGGATAACATCGCCCACCCGGGCCTCGCCAGCCAGTCTACCGGCCCTCCCCCGAAAGGTATCAAAAGATAATTAATCACCCCCACGATGGGATTGAGCATAATCCGCCACACCAACCCCACCACCACCCTGGGAAAGGTCATCGGGAGAATGATCAGGGTGATGAGCCAGGTAGCTTTTTTAAAGAAGGAATCGATCACCAGAGCCAGCACCAGCCCTAAAAAGAATTCAATCACCACCATCCCACCGATTAAAATGCCCGTGTTGATAAACGAACCGATAGCGCGCCTATCAGAAAAAATGGCAATGAAATTTTGAAGACCGATAAAATTCCTCCCCAGGTAGGGTTTGGTAATATCGATATCGTGAACACTGAGATAGATGGTATAGAAAAAGGGAGGAAGAGTAACCAACACCAGGATCAATAAAGCCGGCAAGAACATGAGCCATATATTCTCGTTCAGCTTTGCTATCCATCTCCCGCTGCGCATGGGCACCTCTTAAGGTGCACGGAAGTTTTCCTTCCGTGCACCTTACTATGGGATAGGTTATTTCTTTAGCTTTCCGGTTCTCACCAGCACTTCAGCAGCATAAGCCGCTGCTTCATCCAGAGCTTCTTTCGCAGGTTGAATGCCGGCTATTACGTTTTCCACCGCGATACCCAGGCGGTCTCCAATCTCACGCCACTCTTCAATGAGAGGACGATATCCAGGGTTGGTGATTCTGAAGGACTCCACAGTGGAAGTGAGCCAGTCCCCTCCAAATTTCGCCTGGAAGGCGGGGTCGTTGAACACCGAATCCCGAGTCACCGAGATAATGTTGGCCTGCAGAGCCTTGGACAACTCAATGTCCTGACTGGTAGCCCACTTGATAAACTCTGCTGCAGCCCCTTTCTCCTGGTCGGTCTTCGCCCCTACCGCACTGATGGCAAACCCCAAAGAGTAGTTACCCGGGAATCTCCCTGCCGGGCCAGCGGGTACCACTGCATAACCAATCTTCCCGGCAATGGCAGACTTTGTAGGATCCTCAATACGGGTGTAGAAGTTGGTGGCATCGATAATCATAGCGACTTTACCTGATGTAAAAGCATTCTGCACGTCATCCCATCCAAAAGTAGCGACACCCGGAGGGCCATAGTTCTGGAGGAGTTTCGCATAGTTCTCGGTAGCCAGAACTCCCTCTGGAGAATTGAATACCGGATTCCAGTTCTCGTCGAAGTACTTCCCTCCATAGGACCACAGCCATTCCGACCAGATGTAAATATTCATGCCGTTACCCCGCAATCCTCTCATAGCCACCCCAAAGAGGTCGGGAGGATTGGTGAACTTTTTGGCGTACTCTTCATACTCTTCCATGGTCTGTGGGGGTTGTAACCCTGCCTGCTCAAAGAGGTCTTTGCGATACATCAACTGGGTAGCTTCACTGTAAACCGGACCGGCATAGATTTTCCCCTCATAGGAGAGCAATCCCCGCACAAAAGCGCTGATATCTTCCACGTTATAAGAGGGATCCAGATACGGTTCCAGAGGGGTAATCCAGCCCGCCTTGGCGAACTCGGGAATGAACACCGAGTCAATGGCGATAACATCATAGGCACCGGCCCCGGTGCTCACGTCAATAACTTCCCTTTCCCGCAATTGCTGCTCTGGATAGGTAACGATTTGCACATTGATACCGGTCAGCATCTTGAATTCAGCGAGCTTGCTGACGATAAAATCCGTCTCCGGTAAAGAGCGTAAGGCTACTGTAATCCGTACCCCCTTATAGGGCATATCCTGAGCATACACCGAAGACACCAACACGAACAACACCAGAAACAGCACCAAAAACCTCCTCATACTCTCCATCCTCCTTCTCGGTCAGATTTACTCAATCCCTCCTGCGGAGAGAGATTGGTCAAGCTATTCTTTCACCGCCCCCAACGTCAGACCACGAACAATGTAACGCTGGATCAGAAAAGTAACAATGATAATAGGAATGACATGGACCATCGACGTTGCCGCCATCGCCTCCCAGCGAATCTGGGTATTAGACCAGTACTCCGAAATCGCTACCGGGAGCGTCTTCGCATTTCTACCAGTTAGAACCAGAGCAGCCAATAATTCATTCCAGGAAAACATAAAACTAAAAATGCTGGTGGTTGCCAACCCCGGTGCCGCAAGGGGAAGTGAAATCTTCCAGAGCGATTGAAACCAGCTACAACCATCAATCAAGGCGGCTTCCTCGACGTCTTTGGGGATACTTCTCAAGAAACCAGCCAAAATCCAGATTACAAAAGGAAGGTTAAACGCAATATGAACAACAATGAGGCCGGCAGTTTTATCCAGAAATCTAAAAGAACGCATGATGAGGTAAAGTGGCACAATAACCGCCACGGGGGGCATCATCCGAACGCTCAAAATCCAAAACTCGATGTTCTTCTTTGCCGGAGCAGGAAAACGGGCGATGCTATATGCAGCAAGCGTACCGATAATGAGAGTAAAAAGGGTGCTTACCAACCCCACCTGAATGGAGTTGACTAAAAATGGAAAACGAGAATTATTGCCGCTGAACTCACGAACATAATTTTCGGCCTTAGGACGCGGCAACCAAACCGGGGGTATGGAAAATATCTCCACCCGATCCTTAAGCGAAGTGAAAAAAAGCCAAATGATAGGGAAGATGCTAATCATAACAAAAACGAGAGCGAGAAAATAAATAAGAACCCGAAAAACCGTCTTGCGAGATTTACTATTCACTAATTTCTCCTCCTCGATAAAAAATCCGAATGAGTAATTGGCTCAAGAGAATAATCATTACAAGAACAATAATAGCAGCAGCCGAAGAGTAGCCAACGTTGAAAAATTTAAATCCATGTCGATAAATAAAGAAGCTCATGGTTTCAGTGGCACTACCTGGCCCACCTTGAGTGGTGGAATAAACGAGGTCGAAAAGGCGGAGATTATCCATCATTCTCATCAAAATAACCACCATAGCCACATACTTGAGAGCAGGAAACTTCACATAACGAATCACTTGATACCACTTTGCCCCATCCACTGCAGCAGCATCAAGAAGCGTGGCAGGAATTCCTGAAAGCCCAGCCAGAAAAATAACCGCCGTAAAAGGTGCCCATTGCCAAACGTTTACCAAAATGAGCGACCAAATGGCGGTATCGGCCGAAGCGAACCACGGTTGAAAACCAAGGCCCAACCGGTCGCAAAGATAGTTCGCTAATCCAAAATTGGGATTAAAGATGTAGACCCAAACCAGACCCCAAACTACCGGTGTTACCATCATAGGTAACATGTAAATCGTTCTCAGGATTTCCATACCTTTTAATCGTTTGTCGAAAATCTCCGCCACAACGTAACCGACTGCAAGCTCCAACACGATACTCACAAGGGCAATTTTGAGCGTATTATAGATAGACTTTAAAAACAAATCGTCCTGAAAAAGTCGAAAAAAGTTACCTAAACCTACGAAAAGCGCTTTATATGGCCGAGCAAGGTTAACGTCTTTTCCGCTCAGCAAAACAGCGTAGATCGTGGGATAAACGGATAAGAAAGCCAGGTAAACCAAAGCTGGCAAAAGAAGCAACAAGCCAATTCTCTTTAATCTCGACTTTTGCATCTCTTTCTCCTCGAATCTTCAAAATCAAATGGGACGTAGCTTTGGGTACGCACCGACAGTGCATACCCAAAGCTAAGGTTTTATTTCACCTTATAACCGGCCCGCTTCATAAGAGTCATCACGTAATTCTGCACATCGGACATAGCCTGTTCAATGGACGTTTCTCCCTGCAATGCTTCTGAAACCTTCAAGCCAACTACATCAATAATTTCAAAGCTTTCGGGGATACGGGGCCGACAGTCAACATAGGTAAGCGGAGCAGTTTCAAGAATAGTTGAATACCAAGGGCTACTTTTGGTGAGTTCTGGATCTTGAGCTGTAGATATTCTGCTCGGCGGGCCTCCAGCAGCGCAGAATTCGCGATGAATAGCAGGGCTACAGAACCATTTGATATATTCCCATGCCAGATCCTTGTTATTACTACTCGAAGCAATGCCCATTACCCATCCACCCACCGGTGGCACAGGCTTAAGCCCCTCTTTTGCTGGAAACACCGTTGTTCCAACTTTGCCGACTACCTTAGATATACTCGGATCCCAATACATGGGAGTTCTTACCGTCCAAGTGGAAGCCATAGCTACCTTACCCTGCTGAAAAGCCGTAGCTCTCTCGTCCCAGGCGTAGTTAATGGCACCTGGAGGATTGTATTGGAGCATCTCCTGGAAGAATTTTACTACTTCGATACTTTCTGGAGCATCAAAAACCGGTGTCCAGTCTTCCTCTGTAGATCCAGGGTACAACCCCTTAAAGTATTTGCCTCCAAAATTCCAAATATATTCAAACCATGCTTGCCCAACTGGAGCCCCTCTTTTGTAATTCATTGCAATACCATAAAGGTCGGGAAAATTCGGATTATTGGTAAAAAGCGCTGCCCGATCTTTGAGCTCTTCAATGGTCTTAGGAGGAGTCACACCGGCCTGATCGAAAAGGTCTTTACGGTAGTGAGTCAACACAAAGTATAATCCAAATGGCAGTCCATATACTTTGCCCTTCCACTTTCCGGCTTCCACCCCAACCGGAAAGTAGTCATCCATCGCCATAAGCGCAGGATCTTCTTTAGCAATGTACGGCTCCAGCTCTTCTACAAAGCCACCTTCCACAAACTCTCCCACCCACGGAATGTCGTATACAATGACATCATAATCTCCTGTACCTGCTGCTAAAGAGATGACTTCTTTTTCGTGAGTTGCATCATAAGGGTAACTATCCATTACTACTTTGGCACCGGTGATTTCCTCAAATTTCGCATTGATTTTTTCAAAAGCAGACACAAAAGGATCGGCAATCATGATCATGTGGAGGGTCTGGCCACTGAAAGGCTTTTCCTGAGCCATAGCTCCACCCAGACACAAAATCCCCCAAAGTACCGCAATCCCCAAAACTATCAATTTTCTCATTTGCGCAACCTCCTTTTCGAACAAATTGAAACGCAAGATCTAAAACCCATCTGCTCCGAATCAGGATTTTCTCTCACCCCCTCTCATGATTTGAATTCTCGACCTATAAGTCTTGCCTGGTACGTGAATCTATCCCCTCGGTAGATGGTATAGGCCCGCTCAATTGCTCGCCCATTTTGAAGGTAGGAAATCCGTCCCACGATCAAACCCGGTGTACCCTCAACGACCTCGAGCAATTTCGCCTCTCTTCCTGCAATCAACGTAGCCTCAACCGTTTCGTATGTTTCCTTAAAAAATAGCCCGTATCGCTTTTCCAAAAAGTTATACAGAGATTCCTCTGCCAAACCCTCTTCCAAAAATCCAGGCACCAAATCTTCCGGCAAATAAATCTCACTGATAGCAACCGGTTCTTCATTGGCAAAACGTAATCGTTTCAAGAAAATTACCGGACTATCATCAGGAATTTCTAAATCACGAGCCACAGAAGGAGGCGGCAAAACCCTCATAAAATCAAGCACCCTGGTCCCAGGAATTAATCCTCGAGACTGCATTTCTTCGGTAAAACTGGTAATCGTTCCGATATAATGGACAATCCGGTTTTTGGAAACAAAAGTCCCCTTACCCGGTATTCTAACGAGCATACCCTTTCTAACCAGCAAATCCAAAGCCTGTCGAATTGTTGTGCGGCTAACTCTATAAATCTCCTGGAGATCCTTTTCGGTTGGCAGAGGATCCCCGGTTTTCCACTTTCCTTCTTCGATAGTCTTCTTCAAATTTTCTTCAATCTGATAATAAAGAGGCACTCTTGAAGCTCTGTTCAGTCTCAAACTCGACACCCTCATTTCTCAGAAAAAACCCTGCTCTCAGATTATATGGTGTTTCTAATTAAAATGCAATATTACAATGTTACAACATTACTATATTTATTTTTTGATTTTCCTAAAAAGGAGCACCTTTTTGAGAGAAACTGCCTTACAAAATTCCTTGTTTTTTACCCTATTTTTGGAGAGAATAGAAGGAAAGAATGCCATTGGGGGGGTCAAAGCCATGCGTATCAAGACGAAAATATCTTTGGGCTTACTGGTCCTTGCAGTCCTCGCCGGTATGATCGGGGTGCTCGCTCTTTTTTCTCTTCGTTCAATCCACAGTTCCTTCCAGGAAGTGGAAAATTCGTTTCCCTTGCTTCTCGCTACTTCCCGTCTCAAAGATATTCTTTCCAATTACGATAATCTCCTGCTCTCCTATCTTTGGGAAGAGGATCTGGAAAAGCTGAAAACCTATGACGCTCCCCTGGAAAGCCTTGATGGCCGCTTGGAGATGTACCTGGAAGCGCTTCATCTGGGAAGCAATTCTTCGGAATTTTTGTCCCGTTACGGAGAACGCTGGAATGCCGAAGGGTTCCCCTCCACTATCTCACCCATTCCCGAAGGAAGTGAGTTAGCCACAAAGTTCCAGGAACTCCGGAATCTCCAGGCAACGTACACCACAAAATCCACCACCATTCGAAAAGCCTGGAGGGAGTGGATTGTCGCCCGCAATACCCGAAACGAGAAGGCCGTACGTATGGATGAGCCTGCAAACACCATTATCGGTTTCGTCCAGAACGTAGGAGCAATCATCGCCAAATACGACGACCCCTTCAACGAAATCTATTTCTGGCAGGAACAGGGACGCATCCGGGCCAACCTCACCTCCTACTTCGAAAGGTTCCAGAAAGACCTGGGGCAGATACAGTTCTCCGAAAAAACCCGAAAGAGCCTCTCTGAAAGACTGAAGGCCCTGGAAGAGAAGAGCAACATTTTCTTCAACGCCCTGCACGTTACCGAGAATACTCAACTCGATCGAGATTTCATGGAGTTTTACCGGGCTTACCGTTCATTCCAGGGAACCCTCGATAATCTGCGTCTCGATAAATGGGTGGAAAATATCCATGTGCTCAACCAGGATCGCAAAAATTATCTCCTCCTCTCCGGAAACGCAAGGGAAAAAGCCCGGGAGTCGGTCGATAAAAATTTTGAAATCCTCGCCAGGTTCTTCGAAGAGGACTTCCCGAAAATCTACGACCCAGGTGTCACCCAGACCATCGTAAAGGGTAGCTTTGAACCGTTCAAAACGCTCTGGCAAGAAGTGGTGGAGCTCGATCAGAACCTTCAGCTTCTGGACGAGGAAGTCAACGGTACGCTCACCGAATTACAGGCCATTGAAGGGAATATTGCCTCCATTATGAATGATGTCAACCAGAAGGTTTTAGAGCATTTCAGCCAGAGCATGTTCACCGTTACCCGCACCCAGAAAGCGCTCCAGCAGACGCTCTATCTCACGGTTCTTCTGGCGGTGATCGTTGCCGTGCTATTGGGTCTTTTCCTCTCTCGCAGCATCATTAACCCTCTTCGCCAGGGCGTTGCATTTGCCAGGGTTCTTGAGAGCGGAGATCTCACCCAGAGCCTCAAAGGAGCACGAAAAGATGAAATCGGGGAGCTCCTTGAGTCTCTCTCCCGGGCTTCATCGTCTCTACGTCATTTCCTTGCGGAAGTCGCTTCTTCGGCCCAGGAGATCCTCAAAGCCATGGAAAACCTGAAAAACGGTTCTCGAGAAATCGCGCACACCGGAAATCAGGTTACCGAGACCATCGCGCAAGTAGCCAGAGGATCCGAAGAGCAAAACCAGAGCCTCACCAGGGCTTCCCGGAAAATGGAAGAACTCCTCGGGGAAGTGCAGGCCGTAAGTGAAAAAATCATTCTTGAAGTGGAGAAGACCTCTTTAGCCTTAGAGGAAGTGGAACACATCGAGGAACAGATTCGCCAGACGGCGGAAAATCTGCAAACGGTGAAAAACGCAGCTGACACAGCTTTCAATACTACAGAAAGGGGCGAAAAGACCTTAAAAGAGGTAGTGCAGGCCATGGAGAGTATTCAGGAATCGGTATACTCGGTGGGGAAAGTGGTGGAAAACCTGGGAAAAAGTTCCCAGGAAATCGGGAGCATTACCGATCTCATCGCCGGAATCGCCGAGGAAACCAATCTCCTGGCTTTGAATGCTGCCATCGAAGCGGCACGAGCCGGAGAGGCAGGGAGAGGCTTTGCCGTAGTAGCTCAGGAAGTACGGAAACTGGCCGAGGAATCCGCCCAGGCTGCCCAAAAAATTGCTTTTCTGATTCAGGAAGTGCAAAAGGAAGCCGAGCGAGCCGTCCATTCTATGAGCGCAGCTCAGGAAAAGGTCCAGGGAGGAAGCGCCGCGGTGGAAAGGGCGAGAATTGCTTTCACCGAAATCCACGAAACCAACGAAGTGGTGGCGAAAGAGACCGAAGGTATTGCCACGTCCTTCCGGAAGGTGGAAGAAGCGACCCGATCCATCACCCTTCTTTCTCAGGAGGTGACCCATATCTCCCGGGAAAACGAAGAACGGGTCAACAGAGTGGCCCAGGTAGCTCGGGAAACTTTCCAGGTGCTGAGTAGCGTCGCCGCTATTTCCGAAGAAAACGCCGCCTCCGCAGAAGAAGTGGCCGCATCATCTGAGGAGCAGAACGCTGCCCTGCAGGAAATCGACAGGACCATCGCCGAAATCGCAGAACTGGCCCGAAAACTGAAAGAGGATCTCGGACAATTCAAGATCTCCTGAAAACCCCTTTTTCAGAACCCTTTCTCCACCCCTCGGCCCTGAGGGGTGGAGAAAGGACCTCTTCCTCCAAAATAAAGTCTCTTTGAAGGAGAACTGCACCTTTTGATGGCTCTTCGAATGTTTCCGAGGGTTCTTCTGTCCTTTCCGAAAGCCCCACAATATCTGTGAGATACCCCATCCTCACCCTTCTTGGTATATCCTTAACCGCAAACCGTATCCCGAGACACATAAATCTTGACGAGACCCGGTCTATCAAATTTCAAAGGAATCCCTCTTTAAAAATTTGCCTAAACGGCTTTTTTCTGGTAAGCTAATACACCATGAAAATGACAAAGCGCATTGGTATCGTAACCATCATTACCATAATCCTGGTGTTTCTCCTCTCGGTGGCGGGAGCACAGCAGACTCCCGTTACTCGAGGGGAGTTCATTACCTCTCTTTACAATATCCTGGGACTCTCCGCACCGAAAACCCAGGATACGAAAAGTCAGAATCCCATCCTGCGTCTTGAGGTAGTTAAAGAAACCATCAAGGCCCTTTCCTACGATGATCTTTTACCTTTCGTAAGCGTTGAAAACCTTCCCTTTCCAGAAATCAGAGACCTGAAGGCCGAAGACCAGAAGTGGGTGGCTTTAGCGCTGGCCCTTCAACCACCCCTTTTGAGGGGTGATGCCCGGGGGATGCTGAATCTGAATCGACCACTCAGCCGTCAGGAATTTTCCTATCTCCAAGAAACTCTGAAGACCTATGCTCAGGGAGATATTACCTTTTACCGGGAGAAAAAAATCCACTCCCACCTCACCCTGATCACCAAAAAGTGGGGATTTTCCGCTACCCTGGTTCCCCCACCGGAACCCCAACCTCAGGGAGAACAGTTTTTCCTACAGGTCGGAGCGTATCAGGACCGAGGAAGAGCAGAAAGAATTCTTTCCTGGCTCAAAGAACTGGGATATCCCTCTCAGATTCGAGAAGAAAATAATCTCTTTAAGGTGAGAGTCGGTCCGTATTCCAAAGAGGAAGCCAAAACGGCCGGAGACCGCCTCAAAAACCAGGGCTTCTCTTCGTATCCGATTCTCGAAAAGGGAAATGGAATCCCCAAACAGCCTTTTACCGGGCCGGTCTTTACGCTGGCGCTCCTCTTTAACCCCCAGGATGCGCCTTTCCACCTGGAAGTGGCCTTAGCCAATAACCAGATTCTGGATCGCGAAAAAACCAGCGAAATTGCCCGTCGGAAAAACGCCCTCTTTGCCATCAATGCCAGCTTTTTCACCAAAGCTGGAGAACCCCTGGGGCTTCTGGTGGCCGACGGTCGAGTCCTGAGTGAACCCATCGATGGCTGGTATAACTGTGGTTTCACCGCCGACAACGAAATCTTTTTCGGAGAAATCAAGTTCAAGGCCGTAGCGATAACCGACGGCGAGGTTTCATATCCGGTAAAAGGTATCAACCGCCTGAATCAGGGGAACGAACTGGTTCTCTACGACCAGTTCTTTGGTCCCAAAACACCCGCTCAAAAAGGAGTGGAATGCATGGTGCGAAACGGTATCGTGGAACGGGTGGGAGTAAGTCAGGGAGAAACCGCCATTCCCCCTCAGGGATTCGTCCTCCAGGGAAACGGAAATGCAGCAGAATGGCTTCTCCAGAATCTCGCCCCCGGCCGGAAAATGCGGGTTAAAATCGGTCTCTATCCGGTGAGCGGGGAACTCGAAAAATGGCGGAGGATGCGATACGCGGTGAGCGGAGGGCCGCTCCTCTTTTTCGAAGGAAATCCCGGACCCTTCGGCCAGTTCAACAACGACGTGGTTTTGAAGCGGCACCCCCGCACCGTCATCGGGGAAACTCAGAATGGAGAAATCCTCTTCTTAGCAGTCGACGGCCGACGTCCCGGACACAGCCTGGGACTCACCATCGAAGAACTGGTGGAAGAGCTCAAAAACTACCAGGTTAAAAACGCCCTGAACCTGGACGGAGGGGGTTCGACCACCTTCTACCTCCAGGGGCAAATTCTGAACATCCCTGCCGATCTGACCGGGGAAAGGAAAATTTCCACCGCCATCCTTCTTCAAAAGAAATGATTCGCATCGGAGTGTGCGGATTTCCTACCTCACAGGAATTGCTTTTTCAGAAGCTCGAAGTGATCGAAGTCCAGAAAACTTTCTACACTCCACTTTCCGAGAAGTATCTCCTGAATCTCCGGAAAAAAGCTCCCCCGCACTTCATTTTTACCATGAAAGCTTTTCAGGGTATCACCCACCCGTACCACTCTCCCACCTACCGCCGGGCCAAGCTTCCCCCCCACTTCACTTCCCAAAACCTGGGCTTTTTTCAACCCACCCAGGAAGTCCAAGAAAGCACCGCCATCACCCTCCGGGAAGCCCGGGCCCTCAAAGCCAAGGTGATCGTTATCCAGTGCCCTCCTTCCTTTCAACCTACCCCCCAGAACCTCGCCAACCTCCGCCGGTTCTTTCAGGAATTGGAAAGAAACCATTTTATCTTTGGCTTTGAACCCCGGGGGAACTGGCCTTCGGAGCTTGTCCGGCAACTCTGCGAAGAACTCGATCTCATCCACATCGTGGACCCCTTTTACGCTTCCCCTGTAGCCGGCAAAATCCGCTACTTCCGCCTCCACGGCAAAGGAAGTTACCACTACCGCTATACCCAGGAAGAGCTCCAAGAATTAGCCCGGAAACTGCAAGAAAATCCTCAGGAAACCTTCTGCCTCTTCAACAATACCTTTATGCTCCAAAACGCCCTGGAGCTAAAAGAAGAAGTGATTGCGTCACAAAATTTCTGAAGAAGTGCCCTCTATCCATTTTTCACTTCACTTTACCGACGAACTCCGGATTCACAAGATGCACGGTAAAGCGATAATTGTCGCCTCGAAAAATCGTCGTGGTAAACTCTATCAAGTTTTCCTCAAGATCATATGTCAATCTTTTGCTCACCAGGCCCACCGAACCTACCACTACGCCGAGGATTTCGGCTTGTCTCTCGTCATCTATGGCAATAGCCTCCATATCCTGTTTTGCCCAAACCGGGGGCCTGCCAAACTTTTTAAAAGTAGCATAAAGGGACTCTCGCTCGAAATCGGTGCTTTCAATACCGGGGAAAAATTTGAGCGGAACATACACTGTTTGCAAAGCCATAGGGTTTCCCGAAGCATAGCGAACTCTTTTTAAGAAAAGGACTTTTTCCTCTCTTCGCAAATGGAGAAGCTCCTGAACATCTCGAGGAGGGCACAAAACTTCTTTCTCTAAAACCCTGGTACTCGGAACATACCCTTTTCTCTCCATATCCTGGGTAAAACCCACTAATTCAGTAAGTTTCTCAATCACCTTCCGTTGCGCCACAAAGGTACCCTTGCCTGGTACCCGAAAGATGAGACCCTCCCTGAATAGATCGTCCATCACCTTTCTTACCGTCATTCGACTCACTTGATATTTTCTGGAGATCTCGTTCTCCGAAAAAAACCTATCTCCTGGCTTATAGGTCCCATTTTCCAGAAGATTTTGCAAAGTATTTTTAAGCTGTACATGGATTGGGACGGGGGAATTCTTAACGATTTTCACCTTTCATGTTTCCTCCTTAAAATAGGCACTGGTTTGCAAGGCGAATGAGAGTATAACATCCAGGAAAGACTGATACAAGTCGTATACCCTGCGATAGTACTGCACGTAAACATCCTCCGGCAGGCAAGCCATGCCATACCCACCCTCAAGGATATCCCCATAATCCCTCCCCATCGCCCGCATGGCTAAAAAGAAAGCCCCAACTGATGCGGTATCGAGATACCTCGAAAGAAAAACAGGACGGTTGAATACATTGCTCACAATCTGAGGAAGAACAGGAAGACGTACCAAGCCACCGCTTAAAATCACTTTTTTAACCTTTTCATCGATAGCCGGGGTCTTTCTGAGTGAGTCCTGGAGGGCAAAAGTTATACCTTCCAAGATGGCGATGAGCACATCCTCCACCTTGTGGTTCATCTGTAAACCCAAAAAGCCTGCTGACGCATGGTAGTTGAAATGCGGTGTCCCTGTTCCCAGAAGAAAGGGATAAAAAAGGATGGCCCTTCGGAGAGAAATTCTTTCTATCTTTTCAACCCTTTCCCAGAGCTTGTTTAGATCCTGAATACCGAACAGGGAAAAAAACCAATCAAGCGATACCCCTCCAGCAGGAACTGTACCCAAGCAAAAATAGTTATCTCCCAAACACTGTAAGAAAAGGTAGAGTTTACCCATAACTTCTTCCTCAATTCTATCCATACAAAAGAGCAGCTGACCGGCGGTTCCAATGCATAAAGAGACATTGCCCTCCTGCCCTGCACCGGTTGCCAGGGCCGTGGTAGCCAGGTCTCCACCACCCTTCACGATGGGAATACCCGAAGGTAAAGAAAAAATCCTGGCGGCTTCTTCTGAGACAAAACCGATAACCGTATCTCCAGATACAACTTCGGGAAGCATTGCCGGAGAAAGACCCAGGGCTTCCCACAGTTCTTTCTCCCAACACCTGCTGTAGAGGTTGTAAAATAAGGAACCGGAAGCATCAGAATAATCAGTGGTTATTTCACCACCCAAAATACAGCCAATGTAATCCTTGGGGAAAACCACCTTGGCAGTTCTGTTCAAAACTTCAGGTTTGTGCCTCTTTAACCAAAAGATCTTCGGCAAAGTCAGACTCTGCTGAAGCGGATTACCCATATGCTGGGAAAAGAATTCGGCAGAAAATTCTTTCTGCAGGATTTCCACTTCTTCTGCGGCTCGAGTATCAGACCATATAATGCAGGGGTATGCCACTTCTCCTTTTTGGTCTTCAAGAAGCACCGGTCCGTGCATCTGACCGGTAAGAGCTATGGCTTCGATGGATCGAAATTCTTGAGGGCAAATCTGGCTCATCTCCCCAAGAATCACCGCCAGGTTATTAAGCCATTGGTGAGGTTCCTGTTCCGCAAAGAAAGGCTGAGGATATCTGGTGGTATTGGACAGAGACCTTTTGACAACCTGATTTCCATCCTCGCCAAAGAGAATGCATTTCAGGTTCGTAGTCCCTACATCGATGGTCAGAATAAACTTTCCCTTGTTCATCTTTCATCCCTAGAGCATTCTTACCAATTTCCGGTAACGCTGGATCAGCTCCCGGTTTTTTTCCTTCCCTCCGGGAAGGTTACCACTGACAAAAATTGGCGGGATAACCTGTTTCTCTACCAACTCCGAAACTGTTTCAATAAGGAGAAGCTGCAAAATCAACACTCCGGCAATGGTGGAAGTAGGACCGATTTTTTCTCCAAGCTCCTCGACTTCTACACTCGCATCGCCCACCTCACCCTTATTATCAATAAAAACATCACAAAATTCCGTTATACTTTGCTTGCCTTTTTCTTGTTTCAAATACGTGATGTACCGTTTACTCCCGATCCCTATGGTAGGAATCCCGCGCGCTCTGGCCAGGAGTGCAAACTCCACCGGCACGGCATTCACCCCAGAATTAGAAAAAAGCACCAGAGAATCCGGTGGTTGCGGATCGAAGTGCTCAAAGACCGCTTTGGCGAAGCCACTTTGATTCTCCAGTACAGAAGACTTTACCGCACCGGTATGGAGCATGAGGCTTGGTTCAAGCACGGGATTAATACAGGCTAAACCCCCGGCGCGGAAGAAAGCTTCCTCAGCAAAAATATGGGAATGTCCCGTTCCGAAAACGTGTATAAGGCCTCCGCTTTCGATACTCCGAGCAAGCATTCTGGCTCCTTCTGCAATGCTGGCTTTCTCCTCCGTCTCGATTCGAGAAATGATCTCTCTAATCTTAGCAACATATGCTGCGCTTTCCGCTTTCATGGTCTTTTTCTCCTTTTCTTTTTTAGGTGATTCCTCATTTTCAATCCACCCAATTCCTCAACGCCTCATAAACTTTCTCATCCAAATTCTCCCTGTTGTTGTACCTGAATTCTCACTCTTTGAGGGAATATCCAAAGTTCTCCTTACCTACTCCGTGATACTTCAATAACCTTTCCTTGGCATAGGACCAGAATCCCTCTATCCCGTTTATGGATACCCTGCCATTACTGAACCTCTGGCTATGATCCACCCGCTCCTGTTTCAACCCATACATCACCAAGCCATCAGAACTCCGGAATCTGTCCGTGGAGATAAGGCTCCCTCTCTTGACCTTCTTGATCGTGGCTCTCAATAAGCTCTCCGCGTTCACGTCTTCGACCATCTCCACCCTCACCTTTCCCTTGCCTCTCCAGGATCCCAAATACCGGTATCTTCCCCTTCGCTTTCCTTCCTCTCTTTCCTTTCCTCTTCCCTCCAAAAGAGCTTTCATCTGCTTCTACCTCTCCTTTCAAGAGATGCGCATCTAAAGGTGCAATGGAAGATGGCTTTGCGCAAAAGACCATACACTTTATGCACCGTGTTGGAGGAAATGCCCAGTTCTTTCTGTGCTCTATTGACGGAAGCCTCGAAGGCAAAGAGCTTCAAAGCGAAGACGAACTTCGAAAGTGGTATACGCAGACCTTCCAGTAGACTCTCCCT
>Ga0272448_1000656_pt1 | contig 51816 bp, 35 predicted proteins | sample YNPCB0191_FD_202220 | JGI IMG/M metagenome (GOLD analysis project Ga0272448, IMG submission 202220) | Hot spring sediment microbial communities from Yellowstone National Park, WY, United States - YNP-CB-019-1 | ecosystem: Environmental > Aquatic > Thermal springs > Hot (42-90C) > Sediment... | reverse complement strand
CCCGACATGCCCACAAACTGCTCCGTCGAGATGTTCGCCGCAATGAGCGAAAAGCCGATCAGCCACCAACTCAGGCCCCGGCCAGCCAGGAAGTAAGCTTCGGTGTCTTTTTCATGGCGGCTCATGCCGATGCCGACCGCAATGACCGCCGCAATAAATCCGAAGAAAACCACCGCATCCAGAAGCAGATAGACCAACGGTTCACCCATGGAAGCTGCCCTTTCTCTCCGTGAAGACGATTTTCGGAAAAGCTACCAAGTGACACTTCAGCCGAATGAAGCACACCGCCTCTCCCCCCGGCGAGCTAAACCCAGCGTGTCATTCCCGCGAAAGCGGGAATCCAGAAACAAGAAGAAATCCATATTGCCTGGGTTCCCACCTGCGGAGGAATAAGCCTGGACTGCTGCTTGCGGAGGAATGACACATACCCCCCTGCATTTGGCTAAAACATTACGCTACCGGTAAACTGGGCCCGTGTTGTCCCCGCCGGTGGGCTAAAGTTCGCCATCGCTCCCGGGCCACTCTTTTCCACTCCGAAAAGGGGCAGTATATTGCATAGGATCGGTCTTGACAAGAATGGGCCGGGCGGCTTGACGCTGCCCGCCGGAAGCCGTCTCCTTTGGACCTTGGTTGAGAAGAGGGGTTCCTATGCAGAGTACCGCTTCTTTCGGAGATGATCCCCGTTTGTATCGTCTGGCGGCGGAGGATAACATTCGGGTGGCTTTGGAGCCGTTGACGCCAGGACAACAGGTGTTGATCGACGGCCAATGGATTCAGGTGCAGGATCGGATTCCCCAGGGGCACAAAATCGCGGTCCGGCCGATCGCACCGGGAGAGAAGGTGATGAAATACGGTTTGCCGATTGGCTCGGCTACTCAGCCGATCCAGCCCGGCCAACACGTCCACACCCACAACCTCCGGAGCGACTACCTGCCCTCATAAGGTCTTATCTGGGCAAAGAAATATCCCTAAGGGGATTCCCCCGGCATGGGGAGGCTGCCTTACGGCAATTGGACGACTTCGCGGCCGTCGCAGGTGGCCAGGCCCTTATAGACAGCCAGGTCGATATTTTCCGATAAGAAGTGGACGCTGCCGTCGGCCATGAGGAAATTGGCTCCGCCCGGATGGTAACTGCCCATGGGCAAGTGGTTGAACGGGATGCCGCTGGTTTCTCGATCTAACCGGGCGTTGATCGGATATTCGACCACCTTGAAGGTATAGATGCCCAGCTCGGAATCGCTGGTGGCCCCGAGAATCCAGGCCCGGATATTGCCCTGAACATTGTTATAAAGCGTTCCGGTCCGGTCCCGATGGACAAACTCGCCCATGGCCAGGGTGTTGCTCGTGCCGTCAATGGCGTCGCTCAGGCGGCGGACCTTCTGCCATTGGAACATGCCATTGGTCGGAAGATTGCCGTGGGCGCTGGAAATCGTGGTCTGACCGGAGATGATGACCCCGCCCACGCCTTGGTAGAGCGTCAACGCGCCGTCTTTCCAGTTGGCGGGATTGGAATCTGCTCGCACTACCGACGCCCCTGGATAACTCGGACAGATATAAACGCCCACGAGCGTATATCGCTGGGGATCGTAATAGGTACTGCCGTTGAGGTTGCACTGATCGTAGATGTTTTTGGCTTCCATGTAGGGCAGGAGCATGGTAAACAGGCCATGTCGGGCGGGACCAGGGCTACCGGGCGGAAAATGCTCCCGGTTGGTGTCCATGTAATTGTGACAGGCCAGGCCGATCTGCTTGAGGTTGTTGACGCACTGGGCGCGTCGGGCCGCCTCCCGGGCCGCCTGCACCGCCGGCAAAAGCAGCGCAATCAAAATCCCTATGATGGCAATAACCACCAAAAGCTCCACCAGGGTGAAACCAGAAAAGGGCAGACGGAATTGAAGCATTTGATCATGTCGCCTTGCCGGAGATGCCTTCCATCCCCGCCCCGCTCGGCCTCCTAGGACGCCTTTGCCTTCATACAAGAACATCCACAGACCTCCTTTCATCCTCCATCTCTATCTCCATCTCCTCGCCGTTTTTTCCATTTCCGATTTGCTTGCCCTCTTTCATGTCCCGGTGTTCTTGGACGCCCTTTACTCGACCCATAAAGGCTCTTCTGCCCGTCCTTGGCCTTTGAGGTGCTTCCTGGCTTGGATTTCGGAAAGGCCGCCGCGACGTCTCCGCCAAAACATCCCTACCAGCCCCAACAGGCCGCCTACCCCTAACAAAACTCCTGTGCTCGGCTCCGGTATCCGCATAAAGACCACATTGTCCGCAAGCCAGTTCTTGTCGCTAGACGATCCTTGTAACCGAACCCATTGGATAGTATGGAAAGAGCTGTCTGGGGGCGTCCCTTGAAAATAGGTTAGCCCAGAGACAGAAATTCCGTTCAGGATCACGTCATAGGTCGAACCCGTGGGGGCCAACCGACCTATAACCATCAGATGGTTCACCACCGGCGTTTCTCCATCCCAGACGTTCAGCGTGTTGGCGTCTTGGGTCGTCAAGGCGGTAAGGGAACCAAGGTTTTGCCATGCACTTCCATCATAAGCTTGTAAGCGGTTCCCCGGCCCGACGCGGAGATTGATCAACCGGAGATCAGTAGGATGATAAAATAAGAGGATATTCGCACTCCGGTTACCGTCGGTAGGAACAGGAAAGACTGCGAAATCGCATTCAAACACAAAGCCCGAAATAAGTTCCGACGGAGTTTGTTGCACATACGAGCTGATGGGCCCACCGCCCGTTATGATCTCCGCCGAATATGCCCCGGAGATGACGGACTGGCTTTCCACTAAGGCGCCAAAGGTGGGAGAATAGGTCCAGCCGTCGAATTTGCCGCCGGTAACCGACTCGAAATTGCCGTTGGTAATCAGGCTGGCCTGGGCCGGACCGGCCAACAGAACAGCCGCCCCCATCATCCAGAAAACCCAAGCGACGTTTCCACAGTGTTTCATGGTTCGACCCTTTCCGAAAAGTGGAATTGTGAAGAACGTCTTAAAGATTCCGCGATCAGACTCTCTTTTCTAGGATACTTTAGGTGGGGCTTCCAAGGCAACTCATGGGAACAGAGGAAATTGGTCAAAATTTTTGATTATTTTGGTCATTTCTTGGCTGCCGGGCCGAGGGGCTGACTGGACCGGATTTCGTAGAGTCGGTAGCCCACACGGCGGGCCGCCTCGATGGTCTCCACGTAGGGCGTGTCGCACACATCCACAAAGCCGTTCTGAAAGTTTTCCCCATCGTCACGGCCGCTGGTGGCTTGATCACCGTATTGGTGCCAGTGCACGCCCACGATGAGCGGGTTTTCCAGGGCGCTTCGGACGTACCGTTCGTAGGCTTCGGCCCTGGCGTTCTGGTCCGGCACAGGGCACAAAGTGGCGTGGAACTTGCCCCGGTCCAACGCGCCGAAATGGAACTCGCCGATCAGCACCGGTTTGTCGATCCCTTCCGGCAGACGCAGGTCCGCCACGCTGGCCGTATATCGGTTGACGCTGACCACATCGCAGTACTTGGCCGACGCCCGGAAGACCGGCCCGTGGCTCCAGCCGGCAAATCGGCACCCCAGGTAAAGCCCTTCCGGGTCGATCTCCTTGAGCGTATCCCGGCACTGGCGGAAATAGGCGTCGGCCGTCTTTTCCAAAAAGGCGATGAAATCTTCTTTTTGGCCCTGCTCTGGAGCAAGCGGTTTGGTTGAATCCCGCATCGCTTCCCAGGAAGGATACTGGGTTTTCCAGGCGGCGTTGAGTTTCTCGATGGCGGCGTATTTGGCTTGGAGGTCTTTGAGGAACACTTGTTTTGCGGGCTGATCGGCCGGGCAAACCAGCACGGCTCGGGCCAGGGAGGTTTCATCCCGGCCCCAATTCAGTTCATTGCCCAGAAAGTACCCCAAACACCAGGGGTCCCCCACGGCGGCGTTTTTGTGTTGGCTAATCTCCCGGCGGAGGGTTTGGCGGAAACTGGGGTCGAACACGTCGGGGAATTTACCCCAGCCGCCCGATGTAGCTTCCAGCACCCGGCCGGCCGTATGGATGGTGCCCACATAGCCGACGTTGCCCGGCGTCTCCTGCGGCGGACACCGCAGATCATAGACCGTGGCCGTGTACGGCGTGCGGCGTTTGAGATAAATGGCTGGCTGGGAACAATTGGCCAGTGTATTGATCCCCCAACTCCGCATCCGGCGGTGGACCAGGTCGATATACTCCTGCTGCCAGCCGGGGCCGTATTTGCGAAACAGATTGGCCCCGGTGAAGTTATAGGTTTCTGTCCCCGTTTCATACAACCCGGCAATGGGCCAGCAACTTCGGCCATAAAAAACGCCAAACGGCCCTTGCCGATCGGGCAACTGTTCAAACAAATGTTCCCTACCGGTGATTGGCGTATAACCGTAGGACCAGGTTACCCGGACCAAGCCGTGCGACCAGAAGAGCCGACCTTCCGGGTCCACAAAATACCACTTGCCTTGCCATTTGGTCAGGCGGAAGCGTCCGGTAGCCTGGAGTTTCGGCCCGCCGGTCCAAGAGCCGAAGGGGTTCCAATCCTTGGGGCCGGGGTGCTTGGCCAGGTCCTGGGCTTCCTCTTGGCGGTGTTGGCGGAGGTCCTCTTCCGAGTGCGTCTTGCCGGGCCAATCTTTGTGCCGATATTGGCCGAACCGGTCGATCATGGGAAAGAGCTTTTCGATCGGGTGCGGCAGAGGAAATGCCTCCTGACCCTTGACCAGCCGAATCCCGGAAACTTCCAACGTATATTCTGTTCCAGGCCGCCAGACATAGACGGCAATCGCCGAAACTTTGCTGGGGTCGATGGTCGAAGGTCCCCGATCTCGGAACCCGCCGGGCGTGGCCCGCATACCGCGGAGTTTTTCCCGCAAAGCCTCCGGAATGCGGGCTTGGATCGGTACTTGGATGCCCTGTTTCTGGCCGGGGGGGATCGTTGCCGAGCCGATACAGCAATTTTTTCTCTCGGCCCGTTCGGCCGCAGGATTTTCTATGGCGCAATGGACCGGAAGCGGACGGTCGCCCGTATTTTTCACATCGATTTCCAGGAGGCCGAAGCCGGTGATGTCCCAAAATCCTTCCGGGGGCTGGAAAGCCACGCCGGGGCGCTGGGCTTTTCGGCCGGTCTGGACACGGAGTCGGCCTTCGGCGTATTCCACTTGGGCATCGACCGGGCGGAGCAGGGCCTTCTGAAAGAGGGCCTGCCAGCCGGGACCAAGGTTGATCGGCTGATCCGCCCTGGCGTCCAGCTCGGTGGATAAAGCCCCCTCCTTCTGGCTGATGGATAAATCGCCGACAACCTGGGCGCTGGTGAAATCGGCCCCACCCAAGACCGTAAGGGCCCAAAGCACGACGGCTCTCAACAGGCCCCTCCCGCCCCGCTGCCATTTCATCAGGCGAAGCAGTTTTTTTCGGGAAATCCTCGGGCTAGGCGTTGGGAGGTGCACGGTTTCCTCTCCTCAGAAGAGAACATGGATGGACTTTACCCCGAAGTATCCCCTGGGAGGGTAGCCTAACAGGCAACTTGACAATGCTGCACTTTATTCTAATGATAGAAGTCGGCGAGGGAAATGATCGTTTCAGTCAAAATAGTTAATGATTTAAGTCAGCCCTGATGAGTCGGGACAGGAGGAAAATACCATGCGAGGGCGTCCGCGAGTGGGCCTATTGGTGCAATCCACCTTTGCCTATGGCCGAAAGGTCTTGCAGGGAATCGGAGCGTATATCCGGCAGGCGGGGCCGTGGTTGGTGTATCACCGATCTGGAGAATTGCCGATGCGACTGCCGCCGGGCTTTCGGTCGTGGCGTCCGGAGGGGGTGATTGCCCAGTTAGAAAGTCCGGCGATTGTGGCCCAGGTGCGTCGGTTAGGCATCCCGGTGGTCGATGTGCTGGGGATTCATCGGGTGCGGGGGATTCCGCGGATGCGGGACGATCATGCGGCCATTGGCCGACTGGCGGCGGAATACTTTTTGGAACGTGGATACAAACACTTTGCCTATTGCGGCACGGAGGGGGTATTTTACTGCGAGGAGCGATGCCGATCATTTGTTCATTTCCTACAAGAACAGGGCCATAAGGTGTTTGTCTATAAGACCAGGCCGCCGGCGGATGTGGTGGGCGTCAGGAACCGGGAGGCCGCCGGGCAGTTCGATATTCCAGGCATTGGCCGATGGCTTCGGGAACTGCCCCGTCCGTTAGCCGTGATGGCCGGAAGCGATGTTCGCGCCCAGCAGGTGCTTAGCGCCTGCCATGAAGAAGGCGTTGCCGTGCCGGAAGAGGCGGCGGTGCTGGGCGTGGGCAACGACGAGGTGCTCTGCCATCTGTGCGCCCCGGTGCTCAGCAGCATCCAACTGAATGCGGAGCGGATCGGGTACGAGGCGGCGGCGCTGCTGGACCGGATGATGCGCGGTCGGCGATCTGGAAAAATGGAATTCCTCTTTCCCCCGGTGGGGATTGTTTCCCGGGGTTCTACGGCGGAATTGGCGGTGGCTGATCCGGATCTGGCCGCCGCCTTGCAATTCATCCGAGAACACTATACAGATGCCATTGGCGTGGAGGATGTAGCCCAGTATGTGGCCATGTCCCGAAGCACCCTCCAGCGGCGCTTTCTGACTTGCCTGCATCGGACGCCTCACGACGAAATTCTCCGGGTGCGAATCCAGCGGGTGCGGGAACTGGTGGCTTCGACCGACCTGCCGCTGGAGAAAATCGCCGACTTGGTCGGCTACGAGCATTTGGAAACCATGTGCAAACAATTCAAGCAAAAGACCGGCTACACGCCCGGCCAATACCGAAAAATCTCCCGCCTGTAGCAGCCCCAAACCTCTTCAGGGAACCTATTTACATTGAGAAGCCGCTCCTAATCAAAATGATCAATTATTTTGACAAATAACGTCATTGCCAACGGCGCCCTCCTTTCCCGATACTTGTAGGTTAGTTCTGGTTCAGAACTCTCCGTCTGGGCCTTGTGGGAGAGGCCAGGTGTGTCTCTGGATGGGGAATCGTTTTGAGGAGGGTTTGCCATGTTCGGGAAATATGTTACTAAGAAGGCGGGGTTAAGGTTCTGGATATGGCTGGCTGGATGTTTCGGTGCGATTGTCGGCGGAGCAGGCTTTGCGGGGGCCGCGGAACTGGCGGGCAAAATCGCCGACGCCCAAGGCCAGCCGATTGCCGACGTTCAGGTTTGGGTGGTGGATATGGGCCGTGGCATCGAACGCTCCGCGCGGACCGATCCTGCCGGGCAATACCATATCCGTTCGCTTCCCGGCGGCCAGTTTTTGTGGCGGACCTTCAAGCCCGGTTGCCGCTGTCAGCACGGCCAACTGGCCCTGGAGCCGAATCAAAACCTGACCCAGGATCTGGTGCTTCAACCGGCCCAGGAGTATCGGCTGGAAAACGATCAGCTCCTTTTGGCGATCGACGAGAACGGCTCGGTCCGGCGTCTGTGCAACAAACAGATTCATCCTGAAGTGAACTACCTGAGCGGCCAGGCTCCGGGGTTTTGGCATTTGATCTTTCGGCGCGGCAAGTGTTGGGAGAACGTGGTTCGGCCGGAGGCCCAGCCGTATCGGATCGAAAAGCCGGGGCCGGATCGGCTGCTCCTGCGCGTGGATCGACTTCGGTTCCGGCAGGAGCAGTTGCCGATAGAGATCGAGTTTTCCATCTGGCTGCAAGGAGACGAGCTTTGGTGGACGGCGAAGGTGGCCAATCGCTCGTCGGAGTTGGAGATCACGGAGTTTTATTTTCCCGAAATTGGCGGCGTGCGTACCCTGGGCGCCAAGGAGCGAAAAGAATATCTCTACTGGCCCAACGGCATGGGCCAGCGCATTGCCGGTTTTGCAGGCCGCTCGCTGCAACTGACCTATCCCTGGCCTGGTTCGATGGCGTGGATGACCCTGGCGAACGGTGGGGAGGGCATCTATCTGGCCTCCTATGACGACAGTTTCTTAAGCAGCGAGTTGCAGGCCGGTCCCAATCCGGACCAGGGCATGGAGCCGACGCTCGGCTTTGTGAAGTTTCCGCTGATTCGGCCTGGGGAAACCTGGATCAGTAAACCCTATGTGCTGTCCTGCTACACCGGCTCCTGGCATCGGGCGGCCGACAAATATCGGCAATGGATCACCTCCTGGCGTAGGCCGGCCGAAAAACCTCAATGGGTCCGAAACATGACCGGCATGTTTCTGGTCATTCTCAAACAGCAGTACGGCGATGTGATGTGGCATTATGACGAATTGCCGGAACTCTATGCGGAGGCCCAGCGAAACGGGATGAACCTATTGGCCCTTTTCGGATGGACCGAAGGCGGCCATGACAATCAGTATCCTCAGTATCAGCCGGGGGCCAACATGGGCGGTGCCGACGCCTTACGCCGGGGCATCCAACAGGTGCAGGCGGCGGGCGGCTATGTGTCCTGCTACATGCAAGGTCGGCTCCTGGACGCCGAAGGACCCTACTTCAAAAGTGCGGAAGGGCAAAACGTAGCGGCCCGCAACCTCTGGGGAAGCCCCTATTTCGAACAGTACAACAAGTACTCCCACAGCAGCCTGCTCCGGCTCTACTCGCAAAAGCTTCAGGCCATCGCCAACCCGATCCATCCCCAGTGGCGAACGACGCTGCTGGAAAAGGCCAAAGAAGTGGCCCAGCACGGGCCTAACGGTATCCTTTTCGATCAGATCGGCGGCATGTGGGCCTATCCGGCGTTCGATTCGCCACCCGGGCTGAAGCCCACGTTGGCCTTTCCTGAAGGCCAGCAAAAACTATTGGCCTTGCTCCGGCAGGGGTTGCGAGAGCGGAGTCCAGATTTTGGCATCCTGACGGAACATGTAACCGACGTTTATTCCCAATACGTGGATTTTCTTCACGGATGCGGCGAAGGATTCGCCCCTGGACCGGAATCTTTCCCTGCTATGGCCCGATATGTGTTGCCGGATTTGGTGGTTACTTCCCGGAACCCCATGCCGCGGATCGACGCCCGGCGGGCCAATTTCGCCTTGGCCTATGGCTTTGTTCCAGAGATAGAGGTCCGCTACCGGGATGATGTGCAGATCATCCGAGACGGCCAAGAAGCCGAAAAGGCCGACTACTTGCGCCAAATCGCCCAGCTCCGCACCCGCTATCCCGACCTATTGCTCCAAGGCCGATACATGGATACCCTTGGCCTGGAGGCGAGCAACCCGGCCCTTACAATCACCAGTTTCCACTCGGGCAATCAACGGGCCGTGATAACTTGGAACGATACCAGCCAAACGCAGACGGTCGAAGTGCGGGTGCCCGGATGCCGATTGGTAGAGATTGTCGGCCTGAAAGGCGCCCTGGGACGAGAACCGCTCACCTTGAAGCCGCAAGAAGTAGCCGTATGGATATTCCAACGTCAAACCCCATAAACCGGCCTGCTTGGTGGGTCAAATGGGAGATGCTCTTTTGGCTCTGGGGGGCGTTTTTCTTGAACCAGGCAGATCGGGCCCTGTACGGCGTCGTCTTGCCGCAACTTAAGGAAGAATTGAGACTTGCGCCGCGGCAAGAGGGCCTGATCGGATCGGTGTTCTTTTGGACCCTTGCCTGCGTGGTCCCCTTGGCCGGCTATATAAGTGATCTGATCAGCCGACGGAAAATTATCGGCGTGTGTCTGTTTTTCTGGAGTGCGGCAACCAGTTGCACGGGGCTGGCACGGAATTGGTTGCACCTGATGCTGTTCCGAAGTATAGCGACCGGCGGAGGCGAGGCGTTTTACGCCCCGGCCGCCAACGCCTTGATCGGCGACTTCCACCAGAAAACCCGTTCGCTGGCCCTCTCGATCCATCAGACCTCGTTGTATTTCGGGGTGATTGTCAGCGGGTTTTTGGGCGGGTTGGCGGCGGACCGGTGGGGTTGGCGGGCGGCCTTCTGGACCTTCGGCGCCGCCGGCGTTGTGTGGGCGATGTTGATCTGGATTCGGCTTCGGGACCCGCCGCGCCAGGCCGCCGAAACCACTTCCGTTCCGCCCACCTCCTGGGAAGCCCTGAGTGTGCTGTTTCGGACGCCCACCGCCTTGTTGTTGACCCTAGCGTTTACGGCGGACGTGTTTGTCAATAACGGCTACATGGTTTGGAGTCCGACCTTTTTGCATGAAAAGTTCCGGTTTTCGCTCCAGGAGGCGGGCGGGTTTTCCATGCTCTACCATCATGTGTTCGCCTTGGTCGGAGTGATGGTCGGCGGGGCGATGTCGGACCTTTTGGCCGTCCGTAGGCCCCGGGCCAAGATGGAAATCCAATTCCTCGGCCTCCTGCTGGGAGCCGGGTTCATCTACCTGATGGGCCGGGGCGAAACCCAGACGATGATTTACCTTGGCATGGCGGGGTTCGGACTGTTCCGCGGGGTGTACGAAGCCAACATCTACGCTTCGCTCTACGAGGTGATCCCGCAGCGGCTTCGGGCCTCGGCGTCGGGCGTGATGATTATGATGGCCTTTTTGACAGGCGGGGCCTCGCCGCTCCTGTTGGGCCTGATTAAAGAACAGGTGGGGTTGGCCGTCGGATTGGCCGGGCTGGCGCTGGCTTTTTTGATCGGGGCAGTCGCCCTGCTGGCGGCCTGGTGGGGCTGCTTCGATCGGGACCGAGCAAAAGCCCATGCCTCCTCTGCCTCAGCATTTTCCAGACCCTAAACCCCCCTGAGGATTTCCAACTCCTGAAAGGGAAAGAACGGCGGACTGTTCGAAAAACGGAGAGGAACCGATGAACGATCTGAGCGGGAAAGTGGCTTTGGTTACCGGGGCGTCCCGTGGGTTGGGCCGGGGCATTGCCCTGGTGTTGGCCGAGCAAGGGGCCGATGTCGTGGTCAACTATCACTCCCGGCAAGCCGAGGCCGAGGAAGTGGCCGAGACGATCCTCGCCCTGGGCCGCCGGGCCATCGCCATCCAAGCCGATGTGGGCCAGGCCGACCAGGTCCGCCGACTGTTCGACCAGATTCAAACGGAATGGGGACGACTGGACATCCTGGTCAATAACGCCGGGCTGTCCCGCCCCCAAGACATTTTCCAGATCACCGAAGAAGATTGGGACTATCTGATCCAGACAAATCTGAAAAGTTGTTTTCTTTGCTGCAAGGCGGCCATGGAGATGATGCGTCGGCAAGGAGGCGGCCGAATTGTGAATATCAGTTCGGTAGTGGGCCATCAGGGCGCCCTGTTTGGCCATGTCCACTATGCAGCCACCAAAAGCGGCATCTTGGGATTCACCAAGACCTTGGCCCGGACGGCCGCCCGCTGGGGCATTACCGTCAACGCCGTGGCCCCCGGCATCATCGACACGGAACTTCTCCACCAAACCCTGGGCGACGAACGGATCGCCCAATTGACCACCACCATCCCGTTGGGGCTGGGCACAACCCGGGATGTCGGTCTGGCCGTGGCTTTCCTCTGCGGCGAAGGCGGCCGATATATCACCGGCGCTACGCTCGACGTCAACGGCGGCCTGTATATGCGATAAACTTGCCCATCGCCCGCTCTGTTCCCGGGGCTACCCCCTGCTGGGAAACTGCTGCCATGCTCTGTCCCAATCTCCTCTGTCCCTATTTCTGGAAAGGATAAAGATGAATCCTTCCATAACACTTTAGCCGAATGAAGCCGCTCGCCTTTCCCCTGGCGAACTAAACCCAACGTGTCATTCCCGCGAAAGCGGCAGTCCAGAAAGAAGTAGAAGTCCATATTCCCTGGGTTCCCGCTTGCGCGGGAATAAACCTGGACTGCTGCTTGCGCAGGCAGGGACACATCGCTCCACTTCATTCGGCTAAAGTGTTCCATCATTGCGTTTCCCCATACGGCCCCCATGGCGACGATTTCGGGCCGAGTGAACAACCTGGAGATTCCCATCGGACCGACTGCGTTATCCCGCCTGGCGTCAAACGGTGATCGGCTGGGCAAAGCGGCTCGCAGCCGCCCCCTCCACAAAGCCCCCTTCAGCTCCCCCATACGAAACGAATTGCCAAGGATCGCCCACTAAATGGGTCCCACCTGATCGGTCCCCCTTGGCCAGATAGGAACCCGCAAGCCGAAACGCTAAAATATACCCGTCCCATCACCAGGCAGAGACCAACAGGTCGCCATCTTGCTTCATTCCAGGGAGCATACCACCCGATGGATCGTGAAGAATCGTCTTTTGGTCGGTGCACAGAGGGAAAGGAAATATTCGGATGCGATCCGGATTCTCCGCTGGGATTCCCGGCAGAGAGTATTTCAGAGCGGAGTGGAGATAACAGCCAAACGCCGGAAGAAGGCCCTTCCTCTGGGAGGAAAGATTCTCGCCCAGAATCTGATGGGGCTAGGATGCCCGGGGGCGGTCAAGAGGCTCCTTTCGGAGAAGCGCCGGAGGCGCCTTTCCGGCCGGAAGCCGCGTCCATCGGCGCACAGGCCTGGCCCACGGCCGGAAACGTGGTTTGGATGGCCTTTTGGGTAGAAGGCGGCCTGATGCTCGGTGCAGCGGTGCTGGGCTGGCTGCTGGGCCATCTTCCCTGGACTAAAGTCCATTGGAACATGGAGGACGCCGGTTGGGGCGTTCTTATGACCTGGCCGCTTTGGGTGGGGCTTATGCTGGGCCTATGGCTGGGCGAAAGGTATCCCTGGCGGCCCTGGCAGACGTTGGTCCAGCAACTGGAAACGTGGGTGATCCCGCTTTTTCGGCCTTGTCGGGTGTGGCAGTTGGCGCTGATTTCGCTGTTGGCCGGGGTGGGGGAAGAAATGTTTTTTCGAGGCGTGCTTCAGGATGCGGCGGTCCAGGGGTTAAGCAGCCTGTTGGGCCAGGAGGTAGGCGTCTGGGTGGCCGTCGGCGCGGTAAGCGCCCTGTTCGGCCTGCTGCATTGGATCAGTCCGCTGTACGCCCTGCTAGCCGGGCTGATCGGGGCCTATCTGGGGTGGTGGCGAATTCAGAGCGGCAATCTTCTGGGGCCGATCGTGGCCCATGCCGTGTACGATTTCGTCGCCCTGATCTATCTGACGAAGTTTTGGCGGCGGCGGGGATAAATAGGCTAAAATCTGTTGGCGATGCTGCCAGGGGGTTCCCGGCTTGCCCCCAACCAAAAGAGAACATCGGCCTGGGTTGGAAGAAACTCGGTAACATTTTAGCCGAAGGAAGATACCCGTGGAGGGACCTGCTTGTCAGGTCCGATGCCTTGGGAGGTATCCGCCGTGGATCGCTCCTGGGCGGGCGTGACAAGCACGCCCCTCCATTCGGCTAAAATGGAAAAACCACCGGCCCCGATGCACACCGAAAAATAGACCTTCCCGGGGAAAATATCTGGAAGATCGGCCCTGAGCGGTGCTGGTAGGGACTGGTTTCAGCCGGTAGAATAGACAGCAGTGAAATATAGAATAAGGAAAGGGTCACTTTTTAGCCGAATGAAGCAACTCGCCTCTCCCCTGGCGAGCTAAAGCCAGTGTGTCATTCCCGTGAAAGCGGCAGTCCAGATAGTAGAAGGCCATGTTATCTGGATTCCTGCTTACGCAGGAATGACACAGCCGATCCCTCCATTCGGCTAAAATGTTACAGAAAGACAGGGTTCAGGAGGATCGGCTTCCCAATGTTTTCTCCTTTTTCCGAGGGAGGCTGCGCCATGAAACGGATCGTGTTGGCTTGGGTGGTCGGGAGCGTCTTTTTGGCCGGGTGTGTGGATTCCACCAAGCCGTTGAGCGATCCGCGCAAAGCGGAGCCAGACAAACAACTGCTGGGCCTTTGGCGGTATGTGGCCGAAGATGGCCGGATCAGCTTTTACCATATCGGGCAGGCCGGGCAGGAGTGGCCGGAGGGCGTCTTGCGGGTGGTGGGCGTCTCGCACCACGAGGGCCAGTTGGACCCGGCCGCCGAGATGCTCCTTTTTGTCAGCCGAGTTGGTCAAAAAGCCTATCTCAACATCGCCGAACTGAAACCGGATTTGGCCCAGCAGATCAAAGAAAAAGGCTGGGAAGCGGTGCAGGGGTATTTTCTTTGGCGGTACCAGATCGAAGCCGATCGGCTGACTGTCTGGCCGATGGACAACGACGCCAAACGCCGGGCCATCGAAGCAGGTAAAATCCGAGGGGAAATCTCTTCTGGCCGGTTCCAATCGGCCAAGTTCACCGACAGCCCGGAAAACCTGGCCCGCTTTTTGGCCGAGGCGGGTGATAGCCTGCTGTCGAAAGAGCCGGTCCGTCTGGAGCGGGTCCCCTTGTCAGGCCGATAAGAATCTCCCAAGATATGCATAAGGCATAAAACATTCGGGAATGGGTCTCCTTCAGCAACTCCAAGGAGTCGAAGCGATGGCGGTACCGGGAACGATGGGGCATGTGTTGCATGTGGACTTGGAAAAACGGCAGCTTCAGATCGAAACCCCGCCGGATGAGGCCTACCAGCAGTATCTGGGCGGCTACGGCCTGGGCGCCTGGTATCTGTATCGGTTGCAGCGGCCCAAGGTGGATGCGTTAGGGCCGGAGAATTTCCTGGGGTTTTTTACGGGTGTGTTGACCGGCACCCCGGCCATTACGGGCAATCGGTATATTGTGGTGGGCAAGAGTCCGAAGACGGGCACTTGGGGCGACGCCAATTCGGGCGGCGATTTTGGTCCGGCCATGAAAGCGGCCGGTTTCGACGCCGTGCTCATCCGGGGCATCAGCCCGGAGCCGGTCTATCTGCTGCTCCAGGACGGCCAGGCCACCCTTTTGCCTGCGGACGGCTGGTGGGGCCTGGACACCAACCAGTTGGAAGACCTGGTGCAAGAGCGGTATGGCAGCACGGCTCGGGCCGCCTGTATCGGACCGGCCGGTGAACGGAAGGCCCTGCTGGCCTGCGTGATCAACGATCGGGGCCGGGCCGCCGGCCGAAGCGGACTGGGCGCAGTCATGGGGTCCAAACGCCTGAAGGCCATTGTGGCCGTGGGAAACCAAACTCCCAGCCTGGCCGACCCCCAGGCCCTGCAAGATGCTATCCAACGCTACCGGGATTTCATGCGTCAGCAGGGCTTCTTCCAGGTGCTTCATCAATACGGTACCGCGGGGATCACGGCCGGTTCGGTGGCCTCGGCCGATTGCCCGATCAAAAACTGGGCCGGCAGTCCGGCCGATTTCCCCACCGCCGCAAAAATCAGCGATGATTCCGTCCTGGCGATCCAGAAGCGGAAATACGCCTGTTGGCGGTGTCCGATCGGCTGCGGCGGCGAAACCGTCGTGGAATCCGGCCCCTACGCCTCCAAAGGGCACAAGCCGGAGTATGAAACCCTCGGCTCCTTCGGGGCCATGCTGCTCAATGACGATCTAGCCTCGATCAACCGGTGCAACGAAATCTGCAATCGGGCTGGGCTGGATACGATCAGCACCGGCTGCACCATCGCTTTTGCCTTCGAGTGCTATGAAAAGGGCATCCTCACCGATGGGGATACTGGTGGTCTGAAGCTCACCTGGGGCAATGCAGAGGCCATTGTGCAACTGACCGAGCAGATTGCCCGGGGCGAAGGATTCGGCCGGGTCTTGCAGGACGGGGCCAAGGCGGCTGCCGAACGAATCGGCCGGGGCGCCGAACAGTATGCCATGCACATCGGCGGGGAAGAGGTGCCGATGCACGATCCCCGGCTTAGCCCCGGAATTGCCGCCAGCTACAAGATGGATGCTACTCCGGGCCGACATACCCAGATGAGCGCTTGGACGGCGGAAGCCCAGTTTGCGCCGCCGGGATTAGTAACCGAGTCATTTGATAAATATAAGTACACCGGTAAAGGACAAATCCATCGGCGGGTGAGCAACCACCATCACGCCAGTTCGGCAGCCGGGATGTGCCTGTTTGCTTGGTCGGTTTTGCCGCCGGAGTGCCTGGCCGATGTGCTCACCTGCGTTACCGGCCAAAAATACACGTTGGAAGACCTGGACCGGATCGGCGCCCGCATTGCCGCCCTACGGATCGCCTTTAACCTCCGAGAAGGCATTCGGAACATCGACATTAAAATCCCCGGCCGCATCGTGGGCGATCCGCCGCTCCAGGACGGCCCGGTGGCCGGGGTAACCGTCGATGTCGATACCCAGGTCCGAGAATACCTGGAAGCCATGGGCTGGGACCCCCAGACGGGCATTCCGAAGAAAGAAACCCTGCTGGACTTAGGCCTGGACTTTGTCGCCGCCGACTTGCACGGAAAATAGGCCCCGCTGGGAACCCCTTCGGTCAAGATGTGTTCCAAACCGGCTAAACCGTTCCAGCAGCAGTAAATAGACGGTTTTTATCGTTCCATCTTGTCCGACGGAGGAGCGAGGGCGTGGGGGTCTCATTCCTGCCCAAGCGGGTATCGATCCCATCCACCTGGAAAGCGTGTGCGTGGATGTCTGCTTCCGCAGAGATGACCGCAGGGAAACAGCGGAGCGGAACCGTTTAGAAAAGAGGTTTTGTTTGTGCCGTGTGGATGTATCTGGTTCGCCGATTGCTGTTGATGATTCCGACCCTGTTTGGGGTGACGCTGGTGGCGTTTGTGGTGATGCAGACGGCGCCGGGGGATCCGCTGCTGATGCAATTGGGACCGGGCGGCACAGCCGGGCAATCCACCGAAACGCGCGAAGCCTACCTGATCCGTAAACGGGACCTGAAACTCGACAAGCCGCTGGTGGTCAATTTCAACTACTTTCGGGATTATCGGCCGCGTGTGCGGATGGCGGCCTATTTTATGGCGGTTTCCAAGGAGCAATTGGCGGGGGAAGTGGCTGGTTTGGCTCGTCTGGCTCGGGGGGAAGCTGAGGGGAATCTGGCGGGCAAACCGGAAACCGCACTGGCCGGTGCAGACCTGCAAAAGGCCGGCGCCCAAGTCCCTGCCGCTTCGGCTGACCCAGCCGACCCATCCAAAGCTGCCGACCCCCCTTTGGCCGAGCAATTGGCCTATCTTCGGTCCCTGGGGATCGATGCGTTTGAAAGCCGATTGGCCGACCCTCAACAACATGAGCTTTTGGCCCGTGCCATCCTCCACTACGTGCAAACCTTTTGCGAAGATCATGGCGTGTATGCGGTTCCGGCAGCGATGGAGCTTGTGAGGACGCCGGAAGTGCCGCGTCGGCTCCGGATAGGGGCGATCCGATGCCTGGTGCATATGGTGGTCGAACCGTTTCAATATACTTATGCGGCTCAGGCCACACCTCCCGCCGAGCCAACCGATCCGGTAGCAGCGGTCTGGCATCGCTACTGGCAATTGCGGGGCAAGGAGTATCAGGCGGTGGACGAGGATCGTCGGCCGGTGTTGGATCGGCTGTTCCGGGAACTTGCCCAGGAGCCTTCCCGCACTCGGCAGTTTGAACTGCTGGAGCGGTTCAACCGGGAGGATGTGCCGTATTTGATCGAAAAGTTACTTCATTCTGGCCGATCGGAAGAGAAGTTGATGGCGGCGGCGGCATTGAAGCTGTTTGTAGCCCGGCCGTTGGAATTGGAAATACCGCCGGACGTCTCAGACGCCCTGTTGGAAGAGGCGGCCGGCAACTGGCTCCTGCATTTCCAGTTATACCGATCTCGATATGAGCCGAGTTGGCTGGGCCGACTGGGAGCCATCCTCGCCGATACCCAATACGGCCACATGGTCTGGCGATTGATCACCTTCCAATTCGGCCGATCTGCGGTCAAAACCAGAGAACCCGTGTCGCAGAAAATCTGGTCCGCCCTGGTGGTGTCGTTCCCGTTGATGCTGATGGCCGAGCTGATCATCTACCTGGTGGCGGTGCCGTTAGGCATTTTGTGTGCGGTGCGGCGGGGGACGCTGACCGACCGGCTGATCACCCTAGGTCTGTTTCTGCTGTATTCCATTCCGGGCTTTGTGGCCGGGATGCTGTTTCTGATCTTCCTCTGCTATGGGGATTTTCTAAAGGTTTTTCCTTCTCTGGGCCTGCATTCGGAAGGGGCGGAACATTGGGGATTTTTCGCGTATTTGGCGGACTATTTGTGGCATGCGGCTTTGCCGGTGGTGTGTCTGTCGCTATTTAGTTTAGCGGGTTTGGCGATGTATTCCCGCACAGCCATGCTGGACGTGCTTGGTCAGGATTACATTCGGACCGCCCGGGCCAAGGGACTCTCGGAAGGCAAAGTGATCTTCAAACACGCCCTGCGAAACGCCCTGATTCCGATTTTGACGCTGTTTGCCACGTTTTTGCCGGCCCTTTTAGGTGGATCGGTCTTGGTGGAATACCTGTTTGGGATTCCCGGGATGGGTCGGCTCAGTTGGGAATGCATCGAACAGAAAGACTTTCCCACGCTGATGGCCCTGATCTATATCGACGCCCTGGTGGTGATGTTCAGTATCCTGCTGACGGATATTTTGTACGTGGCGGCCGACCCTCGGATCAGCTTCGAGGCCCAGGGGGCGAAAAGCTAAATAAGTCCACATAATTGCGAAAGTGGACCAAAGGTGCGAAATACCTTCGTTTCCGAGGCGCCAGGAGTCCAACCACTGCCGGTATTTTGTGGACTTATTTAGAAAAGGCCGTTCTGAGGCGGCCAGACGGCGGAACCGGTCCGTTAGGGGTTATGGGTTTCTGAAGATTTCTCTGGAGCAGAGGAGCTTTTTCCCTGGGGCGTTGCGGGAGCTTGATCGGGAAACAGCAAGGGAGTTACGACGGTCAGGAATTCTTTGGCGAAATCGAGAACGGGGCTTTCTTCCACCGGCTCAGAAGGGACAGATCGGGCGATAAAATAAACCTTATTCAGCGGGGTTCGGCCGCCGTATTTGAGTCGGGGCATTTCGGGGGCCTCCCATGGACCGTTGGCGTTCCATGCCCAGAAGACCCGGACCAGTTGGCTGCTCGTGGGGTCTTCTTTCAGAAAGGTGGCGGTCCGAAATTCGGCGGAGGTGTTACCGAACGGAATGTTATAGGGGCGGATTTTATCTTCCATCCGGAAACCGGAACTCACGTAGCAAGCGTCCGGTGTATGCACCGCCACGGATCGGGACGGTCCGCAGATCATATAGACGCTGACGAGTTCTTGCGTATGCGGATTGCGATAGGTTCCGGAAAAATCACCCACGGCGCCGGCGACTTCCTTTTCCCGAGGGTCCATATCCGACTTCTCTTGGAGTTCCCAATCGCCGATCCGGTGGGGGATTTTTTTGAAGGCCTGCACAAAGGCCTCCAATTGTTCCGAAGAAATAGGCCCCCAACGATCCGTCAGAAAACCCTGCACCAGGGTCGTCAATACAATCAGCACCGCGCCCATCATGGTCGGAACCACCAAAGAAAAATGGGACTTCATCAGTTAACCCTCTCGGATCAAGACGCCATGAGACGCCCGCCCTTCCCGGTGTCTCCGGCCTGGGAAGAGTGGGCTTGGAGATTGGGTTGTTGCGTCCGGAAAGAAGCCCCAGCTTTCCGGCAAAGCAGGAAAACTTTCCCAGCCAGCCGCGACATGCTTCTTAGAACTGCACTAGGCCGGAGATCGCGAGCTTTCTTCCGGACGTGGATAATAGGACCGGTAGTAGTAATAGGAGCGGTACCGACTTCCTCCCACGCCGTTGACGACAGCGCCCAACAAGGGGAGGTTGACAGCCCGAATACGTTCGCAGGCTTCATATACTTGAGGAACCCGACTGACATCTCGGAGCACCGATAGCAGCACTCCGTCGGCATATCGGCCGAAAAGCAAAGCATCCGAATCTGTCAGCACGGGCCCGGAATCGATCAGGATGAAATCGAACTCTTGACGGAGTTTTGCAAAATCTTCCCGGAGGGCGTCGCTCACCAGAGCTTGGATGGCGTCCAGATCGCTTCGACCGGCAGGCACCAACCACAAACCGGGGACGCGAGTCGGACGAATCACATCTTCCAGTTCTTCTTCTCCCCGGAGCACTTCACACAACCCCGGAGTGGAAGGCAAATCGAAGGTGCGATGGGCGGTGGGCCGACGCAGGTCGCCGTCGATCAGCAAGGTGCGACGTCCACTGCGGGCCAAACTGGCCGCCAACTGCGTCGCCACCGTCGTCTTCCCTTCGCGGGCCAACGCGCTGGTAACCAGGGTGACCCGAACGCCTTCCAAATTGGCCTGATATAACAAGGCGGTGCGGATATTGTCGATCGATTCCGCGAGCAGACCATGCAGAGGGCTTTCCCGGCCATCCAGGGCCAACCGATGGCGATGCCGGGCGGAAATGACCGGCACATCGCCCATCACCCGCAGACCTAAACCATAGGCCACCTCCGCCGAAGAGTTCACCCGGCGGGATAGGAAATCCACCCCAGCCACGCCCAGAACCGCCGCTCCAAAAGCGGCTGCTGACAAAAACCACATCATCCGATATTTCCTCTTGATGTCGCTGGTTTTGGGCACACTGGCCGGTTCCAACACGGTAACCCGTGGGGCTGCGGCTAGTTCCACTTCCCACTGTTCCAATTCTTGGCCCATGCGTTCGGTGAGTCGTTTCAGCCGGTCCAGTTCGCTTTTGCGGAGTTCCAGGTCCACGGACTGAGAGCTGAACTTTTGAGACTCTTCCGCATTTTTATTGAACGCCTCTTTGGCGATTTCCAGTTCTTTTTCTAAGACCGCCTTTTCGGTTTTCCAGGCATCTAAGGCGGCCAACTGCTGCTCCCGCGGGGTCTTGGGAGCGGTATTCCATCCCTCGGCCAAGTGTTCGTTGATCCGCTGTTCAATCTGTTTTTCTAGCTCGGGGGCGATTTCGGCAATCCGCTTTTCGATCCCCTCCCGATATTTTTGTTGGCGGTCCTTCATGCGGACGATACTCGGCGCCTTCTCGTCCGTTACCCGTTGCTTTTCTTCGAAGATGCGAACATCCAACAGGGCGATCTGCTGCTGGGCGTAGCTGATCCACGGATCTTGGGCCAAGGCGGCTTCCACGAGCTTGCGTTTCAGATGCTCCCGCTGTTTGGTTTCGTCCGGGACGGCGTCTTCCCCCATTTTCTTAAGCATCGCTTCGCCAATGGCGATCCGCTGATCGATGCCGCTGATGGTCTGCTGTAATCGGGTGATTCGATCCCGGAGGGTGTTGGTCGTTTCCAGAGCGTAGAGACTTTTCAGCCGAACGGCTTCCGAATCCGGAGCACCCACTTCGTTGGCCAATTGCTCGTATTGGGTGGTTTTTCGTTTGATTTCCTCTAAGTTGCGGTGGTAGCTTTGTTCCAACACGCGTTTACGGCGGAGGTGGTTTTCCCGGTCCACCCCGACCACTTCTTCCATATAGGCGTCCTTGACGGCGTTGACAATCGTCACCAATTGGCTGGGATCATCGCCGGTCAATCCGATCTGTAAGATTTCCGAATTTCCTGGAAAAGAGACTTGGATGTTTTCCCGCAACCATGTTAACGGGTCGTCTTCCTTTTGGAGGTATTCACTTTGGGAGACGCCCGGTTTTTTCAAAGCGGCACTGAGGACAAATCGGCTCGTCATCAAAGTAGCTACCGCACGGCGGTCATTGAGCAATTCGTCTTCGCCGCCTACTTTGAACATGATATTGGGCTTGGTGCTAGCGATTCGCAACCAGGCGGTGGCTGTATAGTTGACCGGGATGAGGAACCAGGCCAAAGCCGCCGCAACGCCCGCCCCTATAACGCCTAAACCCAAGGCCCATCCCCATCGCCGACGGAGAGCATAGACGAAATCCATCGGCCGGGGGGTCGTGCGAAGGATTTCCGGCGGAGTGATCGGCTGAAGCCCCCCCTTCGGGGCAATGCGTCCACTCGGTACCAAAGCCATCGCCCCTTCCCCGGAAGAACGTCCAGGATTGTTTTCCAAGTAAGAATCGCTCATAGCTGCCTCGATCTGGCTAAAGAACCTTTGCCCTTCGCTGCACGAAGCATCCTCCTGCACCCACGTCCGGTCCATGCTATTTAGTTTCGCCATGGGGGCTTGATATTGCAAGCCCCCGACCCTGACTCATTGCCGATTTTCTGCAACTGGCGGGCCAAACTCCTCCTCTTTCCAGAAAAATCCTAAGTCCTTTCCTAAATTGAACTTAAGAAATCTTCAGAAATCTTTCCTTCCAGCAGCGCCGCCGTTTGCGGCCAAAAAACAACACCCAGGTTTTTTTCGTTGCTTCTAGGACACGGCCTAGAAACGCCGACGCGGCTCGAAAAGCCCTCCTAGATTCCCCAGATTATTTGGGGACGCCGGCTCGAGCCAGCCCCGCCCGCGGTGCTATGGGGATCTCCTCTTCCACCTCTACAAACAGGTTGGACAAAATGCTCACCTCAATCCACAACAGGATCAGAGCCATCGGCACCATCAGCCAGCCGGCCCAATCGTGAAAGACCTTGTTGGCCAATTCCGCATCTGCGACCACATACAACACCCCGGTTACCGTGATCCGGATGACATTGACCGTCAGGGCGATCGGCACAGCGCTGAGCACAATGACAAGGTTCTCCCACCAAGGCCGATCCGCAATCAACACAATCGCCACCGACAAAGCCAAAAAGATCGTCGTCATCCGCAGCCCGCTACAGGCATCCACCACGCCCAGTTGTAAATCTTCGATTTGAATCCGGTTCCCTTCATAGTAGGCGCCGAACCCCAAGGTCTGCAACGCATAGGTGCTTACCCGCGTGGCCAATGTTTGCAGCGGAGTGAGCAAAGCCTGTTCCATACTCCAAGGCAAAGGAAACATGAAGATCAAAAAAGCCGCTGCCGGCCCCGCCCACCGAAACATCGACCAACCGCCGATCAACAAAATCACCCCCAACACCGCCGGAACAAAGGTCACCATGTCCGGAATGTCCAAGCCATACCATGCGCAGATAATCCGCAAAACCAACGCCCCTGCCAATATGCCCACGCCATACCATCGCTGGACCGGCGGCACCTCAGCAAGCGGCTGCTGCCGCATCCACAGCAAAACCACCGTAAACAAGGGGATCAACCATCCATGCGAATACTGGGGACCTTCCCAATAAGCCGCCGCCTCCTTCAGGGAATTCCAATACCCAAACACCAAAAGACCCACCAACAGGCCCAAAGCAATCCATGCTGGCTGATGGGTCATCGAAACTGTTTCTACCGGCTGCGGACGCTTCTCCAATACATTACTCATAATGCTCCCCGTTTCGCGTAGAAAATTTCCTCCGGGTGAATCGCCTCCCTCAGGACTAGATGGACGCCTTCCCCATGCCTGGGAAACAGGGGCAGGGGCTTTCTTCCAGAAGGAGGCGAGGCCATCCCCCGGAATACGACTGGCCCTGCCAGCCGATCATCCCCAAGCCCTATACGACTTACAATACCCACCGGAAGGGAATTTTGTCAAACAGTTTGCACGGCCAGGCTGCCCAACGTTTGACAAAAGAAACATCAAGCCTCCCTTTACCGGGGGGTATTTCAGAGAACACCCCTCAGATCATTAACCTATTTGGCTATCAACATATTCCCCATGAGTGGCATTTGTAAGACGCTTTTTACCCCTTCAGAGGGGCAAAACCTTCAAAAAACCCCTAATTCAAGCCAAGTCTTTGATAAAGTTTGCCGATTATTCCGTTGGTGACGATGACGTAAAAAGTACGTACCACTTTAGCCGGATGAAAGGACGCGATGTGTCATTCCTGCGCAAGCAGGAATCCCATGTTTTTGTAGTTCCCCCTCACCCGGCCAACCGTAGGTTGGCCGGCCTCTCCCGCAAAGGGGAGAGGCGCGGACCGGTCGATGGTCCTCTGATGCAGGCAAAATCTGCTGGGAAACTTCGAAGGGTATTTGTTTATGGCCATGAAGAGACCAATCGAGAGAAAGCACGTTTTTTCCGGACCGATCGGACGCCTTACTGCTTTGGGCGGTTTAGGGGTGGTGTTATGGCTGAGTGGGGGCTGTGCCTCGGTGATCCAAGAATTTTACAGTCACACGCCGCCTCGGTTGGTGGACCCTCAAAATGCTCCGCCGGTATCCCCGGCTGCAGCCCCCCCGCGGGAATTGGCCAAAATCTCGTTGCCGGCCTACCGCATTGAACCGCCGGATGTGATCAGTATCGAAATGCTCAAAATGGTGCCGATTCCTCCCTATCGCATTGAAACCTATGACGTATTGGCGATTCGGGTCTTGGGCACCTTGCTGGATCAACCCATCGAAGGCTATTATCTGGTGGATGCTGACGGCACGGTCGATTTGGGACCGGCTTATGGCCGAGTCCGGATCGCTGGCATGAGCATGGAGGAGGCTCGTCAAACGATCACCCGACATCTGGAAGCCGTCCTTCGCCAGCCAGAGGTCTCCTTGCAACTGGCCCGATCCAGCGGCATCCAACCCGTTACCGGAACGTATCTGGTTGGTCCGGACGGCACGATCAACCTCCGGGCCTACGGAACGGTCCGAGTGGCCGGAATGACGATTGTCCAGGCCAAGCAGGCCATCGAACGCCATTTGGCTCAGTTTTTTGATTCGCCGGAAGTGGCGGTGGATGTGGTCGGTTACAATAGCAAGGTCTATTACATCATCACCCAAGGCGCCGGCATGGGCGATAATGTGATTCGCGTGCCGATTACCGGCAACGAAACCGTCCTGGATGCTCTGTCGCAAGTGCGGGGGCTGTCGCAACTGTCGAGCAAACAGATTTGGATTGCCCGGCCTGCTCCGCCGGAGTTCGGTTGTCAGCAAATCCTGCCGGTCGATTGGGATGCATTGACCCAGGGCGCCATGACAGCCACCAACTATCAAATCCTCCCAGGCGATCGCATCTACATCGCTCAGGACGAGGCGATGGCCTGGTCCAACTTCATCAGCAAGATTATTTCGCCAGTAGAGCGGGTGGCCGGTGCGGCCGGCTTAGGCGCCTCCACCATCCGACAATTCCAGTATCTTGGAGAACATGGCGGGGGCGGCGGCCCATGGTGGTAATGAGAAATCGGATGGCTAGGAGGAATACTCCTCATCCGCTCGATCGCCGACACACCCCCTCCCAACAGAAATCACTTAGGACCTCTCTTATTGACATTTGTATAATCCATGAAAACAAACCCACCATCGGGAGATGGGAAAATCCGTGCTTTCCCTCTATATCGGTGGGGAATGATCGACGCAAATATCCATAAAAAAGTTTCTGGCCAGGGAGAATTCACCATGCCTTACGGCGCTCGCAGAGAGATTCGCCCACGAAGCAGCTTCAGAATCCTCAGCCGGATATTCACCCTGTGGATGGCAGCAGGAATCTTAGTCGGATGGGCGCTGCGGAGTTTTGCTGGTCCAAGCGCTCTGGGAGACGGCAGTGGCGTTTGGCCGACGGCTCCAGCAAGCCTCTGCCCACCCGGGGAGTGTAAGCCGAAGGCGAGTACGTTCGGGTATTATCGAACCCAATGGCGGGTTTGGCCGGGAGAACGGCGTCCGGATCGTTTCTTCCCCCAGTCGATCGGCCTGGAAGCGGTCCCTACTCCGGGTCCGGAACCGATTCCTGAATTGCCTCGGCAGAAGATCACTCCAGAAAAACCTTCCCCGTCTCCGCTTCCGAAACTTCCGACGGAACTTCCTTTAGTTCCGCCGGAGGAAAAGCCGCTGCCGCCTACCGGGCCCAGCCAAAGCCCCATTTTACCCTCGAATAAACCGGTACGCATCGAAGATCGTTCTCCTTTAGAGTCGGTCCAACCAACGCCTTTGGAACCGATTCCGCCTGGAAAGGAGAAACCTAGCGTCCAGATGCCGCTGCCGTTAGAACCGTTGCCGGGGGGAAAACCTTCCGGAGCGATTCCGACGCCTTCCGCGCCTGGGCCATCTGGCAGCGGTGTTCCCCTGCCCGGAGGGCTGCAACCGCCTGGCGCTCCACCGAACTTGCCCAGTTTGCCCGTGGAGCCGCCAGAAAAACCTTCCGCTTCAGGACCCAACGATTCCCGCAGTTCCCGTGGAAGCAGCCGGATTCCTTCGGACGCCGCTCCGGCAATGCCCGGACAATCCCTAGGCCCCTTTCAGCCAGAACCTGCCTCCCCGCCAAGTTCCTCCGTTCCTAAAGGCGAATCTTCTTCGCCTCCGGCATCCTCCTCTTCGCCGCCGCCTTCTTCAGAGACGCCAGAACCCAAATCGAGCTCCTGGGATGTCTCACCTCCAGAAGGTGTCTCTGGGGGTCGGCCGGAATCCAGAGCCTCTCGTTCGCCCAGCTTAGCCGATCCCCTAGAACCCTGGGCTGAACCGAAACCCTGGTATCCTTCCCGACAGCCGGAGGTCTCTCCATCCATGCCAACGCCGGAAGCGCCGCCGATCGAAGCCTCTTGGCCTTCTCGCCGGAGCTCCGATCGTGCAGCTCAGCAGGCCGTCTTTCAAGCGGACCTGCCGCCCGCCTCGGCCGCTTCGGACCATGCCGTCCCCACTCCCCAGGGCCCTTATGGCTTGGATGGGTATTGCCCAGTAACTCTGCTGGAAAAAGAACAGTGGACGCCCGGAGACCCCCGATTTGCCGTGCAGCATCAGGGAAAGGTCTATCTGCTGGCTGGGCCATCCCAGCGGCAGCGATTCTTGGCCAATCCTCTTCGCTACATCCCAGTCGGTGAAGGCGTGGACCCCGTGCTGGCGGTAGAAGAAAATCGCCGCATCCTAGGCCGAACCGATTACTGCGCGGTGTATGATGGTCGGTTGTATCTGTTTTCCAGTTCGGAGAGTTTAGCCCGATTCCATCAGAATCCGAAAAAATACGCCTCTTCTCTCACCCGCCCAGGGGGCTATTGATCTTGGGAGGGATCATCCACCCACCGTTCACGAAACCCTCGTTTTTTTCCGGGACTCCCGTGGGCCGGTTTCCTGGGCTTACCTATCCCCACGTCAAAAAGGCATGGGAACTCTCTACCTTCTGGGAGGCTGACTCCGACCTGGGCCTTCCACCCGCCGCACTCGCCAGAGACAATCCGTCTGGCCCCCTAGAAAAACAGGTAGGGCAATCTTCCGACCAATTCGAAAATTTTTGAAAAAGAATTGACAACTTCTCTCCCGGGAACTAGAGTTAAAAAAAGTGCCCGGACGGCGTAACGCATGGTTTGGTCCATGTGTCCTGCCTTACCAGCTCTCTGGTTGAGCGTCTGATACAACGGAACGATTCGGAAAAGCGGCCGGCGCGGAGAAACATTTTGGCAAATCCAAAGCCTGGCCGGATTGCTCAGACGATCGGCATATTGCGTGCTGGGTTTGCGCACCTGCCGGGAGAAGGCCTCTTGTTCCCGGGAAAGGTCCGGGAGATGTTTTGGCCTTCCTGAGCGGAGCTTGTTCTGGCGAAACGAGACGGCTCTTGGACGCTGTTTCGAAGAGTTCCTCTTAGCCAGGGCAGGAAAGGCTTCGATCTCGGTCGGTTGAAAAGGGTGGGCCGGAGGAGATTTTTTGTTCTCCTAGGGCGGAGTAAGGAAAATTTTGGCGCAGTCGGCCATTGTCAAAAGCTGCAAACAAATACCTCGCTGTCTTAACCCAAAGTCAACATCCCGCAAAAAATAGATACATTTTATCATTATGTTTGACGGGTTCGCATCTTTAGGGATTCCTTGAGAAAGGTCATCATGAAGCCGCAGAAGTCATCCCGGAATCACAGAGAGAGGTCCACTGGTTCGAAAACGATCTCTAAACATCGTGTCTCCAAAGCAGAACGAAACCTGAGTGGATGGGTGCAAGAACTAGCATCTCAGGCGCATTCGGCGGCTGTCCAAGCCGCTCAGGCGGCCGAAGAGGCCGATCTGTACCTGGAGGAGGCGATTCAGGCTAGGCAGACAGCCCAGGAAGTTCTTCGCGCGCTCCGCCGGAGTGATCTGCCCTCCTCGGTTCTGCAAGCTATTCAGAAAGCGGCCGAACAAGCCGCTCAAAAAGCCGCCCGACAGGCCGCCCAACAAGCCGCTCAATCCGCAGCTTGGCAAGCCGCCCAACAAGCCGTTCAACAATTCGTTCAACCATCGGCTTCCCCACCCCCCTCTACTCCCCAAGATCCTCCCCCAAAATGATTGGGGCCGACAGCGGGAAGGACGACGGCGACTCTCCCTGGCCGCTGGCCAGACCGGCTTTCCTTGAAAACGTTCGCCGCCATCGGCATCGGCCGTGCATGGAACCCCGCTGCCAACCCTCGGCCCACTCCGAACAATTGCCCGAAGACATCGGTACTGCGCCCTCCTGGGCTCTCCGGTTCACAAGGCTCCTACCCACAAGACCATGGTGACCGAAGAGCCTGCCCCGAAATTGAGAGCCGAGGGGATGCCAATCCCTTTCCAAGCCGTTCTGCTTTCCCAAAATGCCGCTTTATTAGGGCTTTGGAAGGCTTGGAGTCCGCCTGTTGGTCGTCCATCCCAGTGAAAAACGGAATTCCGGGACAGCCTCTTAGCTCAACTTTTGCCATTTTCTGTAACTCTTTGTGTTATCGAAAGTTACAAATTGTACTCATTCGTTCACATATTTTCCCCTAACTCCAAATTCCACGAGGAGTCAGGACATTGCCCCATTGTGGGGTCCCGCAAAATGGCAAAAGTCCAGCTTAGGGCTGTTGGCAAGCGGGGCGGGTGGGAAAGGGGCTGGAGCTTTTCTGGATGCTCGTAACATTTTAGCCGAATGAAGCAACTGGCCTCTCCCCGCCGTGGGAGAGGCCCCCGTGTCATTCCTGCGCAAGCACGAATCCAGGGAAAAAACAACTGGATTCCCACTTTCGTGGGAATGACATACAAGGGGCCATGTGTCACTGCCTGCGTAAGCAGGAATCCAGTATTTGCCCTCTTGCCCGGCCGTCCAGAGGGCTAGGGTGAGGGGGCCTTCTCCCCTCCCCAAGGATTATTGACGGGGCAGGTCGAAGTTGGCGGTGTTTTGCCCAGGCCGCACTTCAAATGTCAACGGCGTGGTTTCCCGTTTGGCATAGCGAGGCGGCACAAGCCACTGGGCCTTGGGCGGCTGATTGGCGGCGGGCTTTTTTTCCTTAGCCAGCCGGATTTCGTCTTCGATGCTTTTGGGCTGCGGGCCGCCGCCGGTAAATTGCACCGCCTCAATCGTAACTTTGTGTTCACCCAGCAGGGCGCCGTCGCCCGGCTCAAAGGTGGTCAAGCGATAGGCGCCGTCGGGCTGGATGCGGCCTGAGGCCGATCGGCCCTCTTTGGGATAAAAGGTTACCACGCCTTCGGGAACCGGCTGACCGCCGCAGGTGATTTTGCCCTGCACAGGGGCCACCGCAGGCCGAGCCGGGCCGCCGCAACCGACCAAAAGGCCAGCCCCACAAAGCAGGACCATCCTCACACCCCATGGGAACCTGCCGGAAAGGTTGCGTCTCATCAAGATACTCCTGCCATTGTGTTGCCTCGAGGGCGCCAAGGTCCCCTTGGCCTCATGGGAAGATTTTCCTGACCAAGCAGAACCTAGGACGACCAAGCAGGCGGAACCTAATCGGGTTTGGCCACTTCTCCACCGTCGCGGGTGGAAAGAGCTTGATAGACATTGATGTCGATCGTTTCGCTCAAGAAGACCACGTGGCCGTCGCAGAAGACAAACTGGGCCCCGCCCGGATGCTGGCTGCCATAGGGGACGTCGTTTTCAAAGTCGGGGGCCATCGGGAGATGACGGCTGTTGATGGGATATTTCGTGGACATCAGACAACGTCCTGTTCCTTGACCTTGTTCGGGGGGGACGCTGGACATGAGGCCGCCCCCTTCGTACCACCAGGTGGGACCGCCTTTCTCCATATTGCCATATCCGTCGCCCATACCGTAGGGATGCGGATGAACGCTTTCGCCCACGGCAATGGTGTTGGAGCTGCCGTCGCGGACGTGGTCAATGCGGGTGAAGCTGTTCACGTAGAACACGCCATCCACATAGCTGTCCCCGCGCCAGTGCCGGGCGCTGGGCGTCTTACCCCCTGTGCAACCGAAATAGTCCTTACGATTCAGGAAGCTGCTCCATTTCGCCACGCTTGGGCACAGATAGGTGGGAATGGAGCTATTGGCGGCGTTTTGGGGATTGTCGCTGATGAAGTTCAGCCAAGCCCGCGGGGCTGCATAGTAAGGCTGATAAACCTGTTCCATGGCAGATTGTTCCAGATACGGCAAAATAACCACCATCATACCGGAGCCGCGACAGTCCCCCCCACTACAGTTGCCAGGAACACTCACGACCGATCCGGCGGGAAAACACCGATGGGCGCTATGGTAATTGTGCAGGGCTAGGCCGATCTGTTTGAGGTTGTTGGAGCATTGGGCGCGTCGGGCCGCCTCGCGGGCCGCCTGGACCGCCGGCAAAAGCAGGGCAATCAAAATCCCTATGATCGCAATGACCACCAGCAGTTCCACCAAGGTAAACCCCTGGAGCATCGGGCGGAAGGGGTGATCCTTCCGGCCAGGAGGGAGAGAGGTTGGTTCTTGGAACCCCTGTTGGCCCGTACTATGGAGGTTGCCCAATGCTCCCTGCTGCGAGAGGAACCGTTTCTTTTGCAAACCGCGGTTCCGCATACGAAAATCCTCCTTCAGATCGGTTGGGAGGCTCTCCGGAAGACGCCCCAACACCTTTTTAGTATAATCCGGCAAGGGGATACCCGGGAGAAAGCAAAGGGGGTAAAAAAGTGCTATTTTGCGCTATTTTTGTATCGTTTTGCGCCTTATACCTGCACACACGGGAGAAAGAAATTCCGTAACATTTAGCCGAATGGAGGGGCGATCTTTTTCCCTCTCCCCTGGCGGGACAGTGTAGGGAGAGGGGCCATAATAAAGGGACGGTCGCCTTCTTTTGCCCTCCTCACCCGGCCTGGCCGAAGGCCAGGCCGGCCTCTCCCGCGGCGGGGAGAGGCCAGTTGCTTCATTCGGCTAATTTGACTGTATCTACCCGGCCAAGCCCCCACAACTTGTAGGGGGTAAGAATCGGCTCAAACCCAACCGATGGTGGTCATTACTTCCGGTAGATACAGTCAAGCTAACATCTTACGCATTGGCGAAGAACCATCGGTTTGAAAATAGGTTCGGGGGGTCGGGGATGGGCCTGCCTACTCCTGCCTGCCCAACGTTTTCTGCTGCTCGAGAGTCTGGAGGATGGCGGTAACGAGTTGATTGAGCCCTTGGCCGGTGGCGGCGGAGATCAACAGGACCTCCCGGCCAAGCTGGTCGGCTAATTGTTGGCGGACTTCGCTGGCTTGGGGCAGATCGGCTTTGGTAACCACCAGGATTTCGGGCCGTTTGGCCAATTGAGGGTCAAACGCTTCCAGTTCGTGTCGGATGGCGTGGTAATTGTCCAGGGGCTGGGCGCCGTCGAACGGCTGAGGTTCGAGCAGATGGACCAGGATACCGGCCCGTTGGATGTGGCGGAGGAAATCATGGCCTAGGCCGGCGCCGGCATGGGCGCCTTCGATCAGGCCGGGCAGATCGGCCATGACAAACGAGCGGTCCATGCCCACTTGAACTTGGCCCAGATGGGGGTATTTGGTGGTGAAGGGGTAGGAGGCGATTTTGGGGCGGGCGCGGCTGAGTCGGCTCAGCAAGGTGCTTTTTCCGGCGTTGGGTTTGCCGATCAGGCCCACATCGGCGATGAGCTTTAGTTCCAGGCGTAATCGGCGGGCCTCTCCCGGTTCGCCCAAGGTGCGTTGACGGGGGGTGCGATTGGTGGGCGATTTGAACGAGGCATTGCCTTTGCCGCCTTTGCCACCCCGAGCTACCACCACCCGATCGCCCGGATGGGCCAGATCTTTTAAGACGAAGTTCCGCTCGGCGTCATAGACGATGGTGCCGGGCGGCACGAGGATGAGCAGGTCTTGGCCGCTGGCGCCATGGCAATTGGCTCCTGTGCCATGTTCCCCGCGTTTAGCCCGCCAATGTTTGCGATGGACCAAGGCGGCCAGGCTATCGACGCCCTCCTGGGCCTGGAGGATCACACTGCCGCCGTTGCCGCCGTCGCCGCCGTCGGGGCCGCCGCGAGGCACAAACTTTTCCCGGCGGAAGCTGATGCAGCCGTCGCCGCCTCGGCCTGCTTCGACGTAGATTTCGACTTCATCGACGAACATGGCTCGGTCAGTTGACCGAGTCCACCACGTTGACGCGTCGGCCGCCTCGGTCGAACATTACATAGCCGTCGCGAAGGGCAAAGAGGGTAAAATCTCTGCCCATGCCCACATTTCGGCCGGGGACGAACTGGGTGCCGACTTGGCGGACGAGGATGTAACCGGCCTGGACGAACTCGCCGCCAAACTTTTTGACACCCCTATATTTGGGGTTTGAATCCCGACCGTTTCGACTAGAACCTTGACCTTTCTTATGTGCCATGACGGTATCCTTTGGTTTTTCCCATATCCCATCGGAAGACGCGTTTCCCAATCATCCGCCTTTTATTCCCTATTTTTCTATTATAGAGGGGGAACCTCCGCGGGGGCAAAAGATTATACATATCCTATTTGGCCTATTTCGTCAACCCTCGGAAGGAAAAAGCCGGTTCGACCTGGTTGACGAGAGAAAAACGTTCGCATATAGTCATAGGTTGGGGGGGCGTGGTATTTTTAGTGTAGATGGTGGGTGTAGCTCAATCGGTTAGAGCGTCAGACTGTGGCTCTGAATGTTGGGGGTTCGAGTCCCCTCACCCACCCTGAGAGGTATATCTTGGGCGGCGAAGTGTGTGTAAATTCGATTGGACGAGCAGACGACAGAATCCGGCAGAACCTTTGGATATTCCTGGCAAATGGGAAAAAGGATCCCCTTGCGGCGGCTGTTGGGGGGGAAGGTTTCTTCGAAATCGCTTGGGCAACTCCATTTTTTCACACCCGAAGATAGCTGATCCCCGGATCCGAACATCTCCTACCTCTCTACCTCCCTCACAAAGGCAGCCGAATCATGCAAGATCGCGAATCGTTCGATCCCTATGTCAAGTGGCTTGGGATACGTTCAGTCCGTCGGCCGCCGAATCTTTATCGGTTGTTGGGAGTGGAACTGTTCGAGTCGGACCCCGATGTGATTTCTCATGCGGCTGACGCTCGGATCGTCCACCTGAGGAACTTCCAGACAGGCCCGCATCGGGAACTGGCCGAGAAGATTCTGGAGGAAATCCAAGGGGCGAAAGCCATCTTGCTGGATGCGGAGAAGAAGGCGGTTTATGACGAGCGACTTCGAGCGGAATTGGCGGCGGAAGGAGAGCATGGGGCCGCTTTGCCGTCGGTCATTCCCCCCCCTTTGCCAGTCCAATCCCCCCCTCCACCAACAGGAGCATGGGCCAATCCTGTAGAAGAGGCTCCGACTTCCGCGAAAACACCGCCCTCTCAGCCGGATTGGGCTATGCAGCCTCGGACCTTCTGGATAGCTGCTTTGGGCGTCATCGTACTGCTTTTGCTGGCCGCAAGCGTCGTTGCCATCATCGCCCAGCGACGTTCTACGATTCCCGAAATAGCCGAAGGGGAGGTTTCTCCTCCTGAGGAAACCATGATCTCTGAGGAAGGCCTGTCCGAGAAAGGTTCCTCCGCGCCCTCTTCGGAGAAGGAAGGGCATCGCCCGAAGGAAGGTCTCCCTGGCCAGGCGGCTTCGTCCAGATCTTCTCGTTCCGAAAGGGGTTCGGATTCTGGTAGGGTTGAGAAGGGCGCCAAGGCAGCCGGTTCTGAAAAGACGTCCTCTTCAGACCCGACGAGTAGCCCTGCCGATAAATCGAAACCGGAGAAAATAGAAGGAAAAGAGAACCCCCCAGAAGAGAAAGGGAAGATGTCTCCTGCCGAACCGGCGTCGGCCAATCCGGCGGAAAAACCTGGGCAAGAAAAATCTCCGCCAGAAAAAAGCGACGCCGTGGATGAGAAGGAAAAACCCCCTGCTGCTAAAGAATCCCCTGCTTCCGAAAAGGAAAAAGCGGCGACCAAGCCGGAGGAATCCTCTTCGGGAAAAGAACCCCCTTCTTCCCAAGCCTCCGTCCCCCCTCGGCTGCCAGTGCCTAGTGCGGAAGAGCAAAAGCGAGCGGAAGCGGTGGTGCGGGATTTGTTCAAAAAGGAACTCACGGAAGCCAAATTGCCGCCCGAAAAACTCGCCCTGGCAGAAAAACTTCTGAAAGAAGCCCTCGCCACTCAGGACGACCCCGCGGCCGCTTATGTGCTGTTTGGATTGGCGAGCGGATTGGCGGCTGCGGGAGGAGATTTACGAAAAAGCCTGGAGATCATCGACGCTGCAAGCAGCCGATTTGCTATCCATGCGATCGGCATGAAAATGGAGGTGTTGGAGAAGGCATTACCCGCCCTTCGGACCGCTCCGCAGCCGGGCCTGGTAGCTTATGAGTTGTCCGATCTGGCCCTGACAGTCCTGGAGGAGGCGATTGTTGCGGATGAAATCGACCAGGCGGCGCAGGCCTATAAACTGGCTTCCAGCGTCGTCAAACGATCCGGGGACAACGAACTCAGTCAAGAAGTTTTCAGCCGGAATCATTGTCTCCAAGTCTTTCAAAAGCAGTACGAAAGTTTTCGGGCGGCGGAAAAGCAGTTGGCTTCGTCCCCTGAGGATGCGGGCGCCCATGCGACCGTGGGACGCTGGCAGTGCTTCTTGAAGGGACTTTGGGAAAAGGGGCTTCCGCATTTGGCCCAGGCGCAACCGCCGGAACTGGCCTCCTTAGCTCAAGCGGATCTGAAATCGCCCGAAGATCCGAAAAGTCAATTCCTGTTGGCCGAACGATGGCTCAAATACGCGGATTCCGAAACCGAAGAAGCCCGCGGTCATATCCAACTCCGAGCCGCCTACTGGTATCGGCAGGCCCTGCCTGACTTGTCCGGTTTTGATAAACTCAGTGCGGAAAAGCAGTTAGAAAAACTCCCTACCGTTCCCCCTCTGTTTACCCGTCGGCAGCGAGGAGAAGTGGTGCCGGGCAATGTGGCCCTGGAAATCGCCGGAGCGAAAATAACCGGTACCAATACCACCGGAAGCTATTTGATCGACGGCCGATTGTCCGAAGCGGCGCCGGCTTCCGGGACCAGCCCATGCACTTGGACCATTACGTTTCCGAAACTCTACAGTCTCCGCGAAATCCGCCTGCTCTTAGTAGAGCGGTCGGGAATTCGGCCGAGGCATTATGGATATATTCTGGCCGTCTCCACCGACGGGAAGCGATTCACGCCTTTGGTGGATCGTAGCAAGGGGCAATGGATGGGTTGGCAGGTGATTCGATTTCCGGCCCGGCCCGTGCGAGCCATCCAGCTTATCGGTTTTCGGGAATCCGGAGACCGAGAGTTTGCGGCGGTGGAATTAGAAGCCTATTGTGTTCCGCCCAAATATCCGCCAGGAACACCTTCCGAACCTCCTCCAGGAGTGGTTTCTGAGGAGAAGACCTCTTTGGGGCCTCGAAAGAAAAGGCCCCCCGAAGAAAAAGATTCCCAAGAAGAACCTCACAAGAAATCACGGCCTCCCCACCCCAAGCAAGAATAAGACACCCCCTTTTTATTCCTTCTCCTCCTTTCTCAGAGGCTGTCCCGAAAGGCTATTTTTAGCCGGGATGCACGACCCACCGGCGGCCCCAGACTGCCCAAACCCCCAATCAAACGGGTATTTGGGTAAACCGGAAGGGTTTGGAAACGGTTCGGGGCCGCTTCTGGGTTACCGATTTCGGGACAGGCCAGGCCTCTCAGAGCGACACGCTGTTCCTTGCGTCCTTGCTGTTCCGAAGGATCGGGAACCATCTGGCCGGGGAGCAGATGGGAACGTCCGTCTGCCTGATCGGCTCGCCCGTCCTTGCACCCTTGGGAGGCTCTCCGAAACTGGAGTCCCAAACGGTCTGACAGACTCTGTTACACCAGAGCCGCTCCGAGCGTAGCGAAAGAAAAGAAACACAATCTGGTTCATGAAAACCGCGGAAGGGAACCAAAATCTCTCAACTCGGAAGAGAGAAGGACTTCCACGTCTTCATGGGATTTGTTATATATATGATCATATAGGTAAGGGATTTTGTCTCAAGGCGTAAGATTTTCTGCACCTCGTCGAATAATCGAGGGGATTATTCCCGAAGGATTCAGGGAGATCTCAAAAGAAGCCCCTCTAAATCCCCTTTTGCGGGAGCACGAACAACCGATGGACCGGGAAGAAAATGAAGGTTAGGACGCAGGTTTTTTAAAAGACCACAATATCTTGTATTTGGAGGTAGCAATAACGCCATATGTTGTTTTGGAATTCCCCTCCATCGCCGATGCACTTTCCCAGGTCGATGACCTGGTCCATTATGGAGAGGGGAAAAGTTTTTTTTCGAGAGAAACTTTTCCGCCTTATGGACTGTTTCAAATAAGGGGGGTGTCTCCAAATAATTTCTCGAAGACCCCCAGAGGAGGGGAAAAGAAGTGGAAAAGGGCAGTTTTTCGGTTCGAAAGTTTCCTAGAATATTCATTTTACCTAAATTGTCATTATCAGCTCGTTCTCAAGGGGGAAATCTTTTCCATGGAAACACAAGAGAGCAGAGACCTAAAATTTAAAAATCCCGTAATATTTTAGCCGAATGCAGGGGTCTATGTGTCAGTGCCTGCGCAAGCAGCACTCCAGGCTTGTTCCCGCGCAGGCAGGAATCCATGCGATATGGACTTCTCCTCCTTTCTGGATTCCTGCTTGCGCGGCAGTGGCACGCTGGGTTTAGCCCGCCAGGGGAGAAGCGAGGTGCTTCCTTCGGCTAACGTGTTACCGAGCAACGCAATTTTGAGGTTTTCTAGGGAACTTTTGGAAACCCTCTGGAAACCAAAACACCAGGAACAGAGAAGGCGGAATGTGTTTTGAGCGGTTGGAGATATCTTTAGAGACGAGAGTTCCATGAGCACTGGGTTTGATCCATATCGCAAGTGGTTAGGAATTCCGCCGAGGGATCAGCCTCCCAACCATTATCGGTTGTTGGGGATTGAACTGTTTGAATCGGATCCGGATGTCATTTCCAATGCCGCCGATGCCCGGATGGCGCATGTGCGGTCTTTCCAGACCGGTCCGTATTCGGAATGGTCGCAGAAGATTCTCAACGAGATCGCCGCTGCGAAGGTCTGTCTGTTGAATCCGGAGAAGAAGGCTTCCTACGACGCGCACCTTCGGACCCAATTGGCCGCTCAAGGCCTATGGGCGCCCCCGGCAGCGCCCATGACCGGGGGGGTGTCAGGAATGGCCGAAGGGGCATGGGCTTCTGCTTCCTCAGGCCAGCCGGTTCCTTCAGGAGGTAGTGAACCCAGGGAAGGTTCTTTTGCTCAGGGCGGTGATTTGGGGGGCACAGAACCTATCTGTTCGGTTTCCGGCCCCACTTCTGGCGTGGCGGTATCTCAGGTACTGAGGCGCCGCCGTAAGTCTTGGCAGGGGCCGGCCTTATTGGCTCTTGGGGCGGTAGGGGTGATGGTGTTGGCGGCCCTTTTCATCTGGATGGTCAACCAGGGGCCTTCGGAACTTGCTCAGGCGACCGCGCAACAAGATACGCAGAAGGGCTTTTCCCAATCGTCCGATACCCTTTCCGGCAATGGCAAAGGTGGGCCAGGTGCTTCTTCCAAGGGGCCGACCGCCGGTTCCCTTGGCAAAAGGGAAAAAGTTTCTTCCAAAGGTGTTCCCTCCGGCCCCACCCCACCGGAGGCTTCGCCAAGTTCTCTTCCGTCGTCTCCCGGAGAGTCTTCCAAAAAAGAAAAGGCCGAGACTTCTCCCCATCCGTCCGAGTCTTCGACGAAGGAACCTGGCGGGGCCTCGAAAACAGGTTCCTCTGTCCCTTCTGCTCCGGCAAGTTCCGAGAAACAGCCCCTAGAAAAGCAGTCCCCCGGTGCGGAAGAGAAGGCCCCCACGCCTGAAAAACCTTCCATGTCGGAAGAGCCTTCCGAGGAACCGAAGCCTGAAAAACCGGCTCCCAAGCGGCCGGCGCCGTCTGCTACGGAGCAAGCCAAAGCGGAACAAGAGATTCGTTCTCTTTTGAAAGAAGACTTTGCGTCGGCTGAAAAAAGCGGCGGTCAAAAGGCCTTGGCCGAAAAGCTCCTCCAACATGCTCGGGAAACCGAGGATCAGCCTGCGGCTCAGTACAGGCTATTCCGACTGGCGGCCGAATGGGCGGTACGAGCAGCGGATAGTTCTCTATTGCACGAGGCGGTCGATGGACTTGCCCGGCAGTTTGAAGTGGATGTCCGCGAAGTGTTAGCGGACGCCATAGAAAAAGGGGCCTCTGCACCGGCCGAGGAAACTCTCCTTCCGGTGCGAGTGGAACTGATCCAAAGCGTCGCGGAAGAGGCCTTGGCCGAGGAGGATTATTCCGGGGCCGATCGCTTGGCCAAAGCGGCCCTGGCGCTTGCCCGGAGAAGCAAAAATTCTGATTTGCCGCGGGATGTCGCCTCTTGGGCGGGCAGGATCGAACGTCTGTCGCAACAGTACGCCAAACTCCGCGACCAAATGGCCCAATTGGCACAAAACCCTGAAGATCCCGAGGCCAATTTAGCCGTAGCTCGGTGGTATGCGTTTCAGTTAGGTCAATGGGAGAAAGCCCTTCCCTATATGGCCAAGGGAAGCCAGCCCGAGTGGGCCGAGATTGCCCGACGTGATCTAGAAGGCCCTCACGAGCCGGCGGCTCAACAGAAATTGGGCGACTCGTGGTGGGAGTTAAGCGAGAAGGCCTCAGGGGAAGAGCGGCAGGCCTTGCAAGGCCGGGCGGTCTATTGGTATGAACAAGCCCTCCCGCATTTGAGCGGTCTTTCCCAAACCTCGGTCCGACGCCGTATCGAAACCTATCAGAATAGCTTGGCTCAAAAAGAACCCGCCCGATGGAAAAAAGGCGAATCCGTTTTGTTTTTCGACGGCCAAAAAACCTATGCCACTGTGCCTAACTTTCTCTACGACGGCACAAAACCGTTGACCGTCGAAGTGATCCTCAAAGCCCACTCCGACAAGCAAGACGGCGCTATCGTGGGCAACTTGGCTCCCGCGGGCGGTTGGCTCTTAGCCCTGGCGAAAGACCCCGACAGAAGTTCCTCGAGTCGCTATTGGGTTTTCTTCTTTCAGAGTCGATTGATGCTCCGCCGCACCGCCTCGGAGGACGCCGCCCAAATCGGCCAGCGGGTGATGTTGGCCGCCGTCTATGACGGACAAGATATTCGCATCTTTGTCAATGGACGCAGACAATATACGGCGGCTTCGGTTGCACGCCATCGGCCAGGTCCTCCCCAGTTGCTTATTGGCGCCAGCGCCGCCCCCACAGGAGGAGGAGTAACCAACTTCTTCCACGGAACTATTGAACAAATCCGCATCTCTTCCATCGTCCGTTATACCACCCATTTCACTCCCCCAGAACGCCTGGAGAAGGACAAAGCGACCGACCTGCTTTTGCATTTCGATGCGGGCCAGGGAACCGCGGTCCGCGATTTATCCGGCGCCCGGCGGGCCGCTCGCATCCTCGCCGGAAAATGGGTTCCACGAGACGCCCCCAACCCCTAATGGCTTCTTCTCGGATCGGGAGTCCAACCGGCGGTTCTCCCAGCTTTGTCCTGCCTTTTCAAAATCCGGCAGATGGGTTTGGCAAGGCGGCTTTTATTCCCCCCCAGCCGACGGTTTTCTTGACGGTGGCATAGCTCATGGGAAGCGGGCCGACCCAGGGGAGGCCCGAAAATCCAAGATTTCCGCTCATGGTGCGCTTGGTGATCCGTACAAAAATCAATTCCATCCGTTTCCGCACGTTCTGATTTGTCTGTACGGTTTCTCTAATCCTTATATACGGAGGCCGTTCCGTCGGAGAACGGTGGCTTGGATCGGTTGCCGGTAGAGAAGCCATCTTGTTTTTTCCGATTCCCCTAGACAGCGGCCTCTTGGGCGCAAGTCTGGCCTTATTTTTCAGACCCCCTGGGAGTCGCCCTCTGGAGATCGGAATTCTTTCCCTCTCGGAAGGTTGTCCAAGGAGTGCGGACGTGTGGCGGCATGGAGTCATCCAATTAGCCTTAGTGGGGCTGATGGTCACCATCCTGGGGATGTATTGGTGGAAGCGGGCGCAGCCGGTCCAAAGGCCCGAAGTCAGTCAAGTTCCGGTCTTACCCTCGAACGCCCCGCACAGCCCAGCCCAAACTCCTTGGTCTTCCGGAGTGGGAGAAGTACCTAGTTTCAACGGAGATTCCTCCGTTGCCCCTGGGGTCTCCGCATCCGATTCGCCCAGGGATCCAACGCCTCATGGACCTATTGCATCCCAGGCCCAGACCGAGGCTCCTCCAGACGCCAAGCCTTCTTCCTCCGGGGAACCGTCCGAAGACAAACCATCCCCTCAGGAACTCCCGCCGCCTGGACTGTTGCCATTGCCTTCGGAACCCAAGGCGGCCTTGGCGGCTTCGGAGTACCCTGCCCTTTCGGATCCACCGCAAGCCAACCGGGACCAAGAGCATCGTTCAGAATATCCTGAATATCCTGAGGCGCCTGAAGCGCCGCTGATGGACGCCTCTGAGGAAACTGGCCCTCTCAACCCTGCCCCCCCAACAGAAACTTCCCACGCCCTCTCCCAAAAAGAACCCCTTGACGTAGTTGCAGATACCCGTCCGCCTTCGCCTATGGAACAAACACCGGGAAGTTCTGAGCAGAAGACGACGGAAAACCAGTCAGCGGCCCATCCCATTCATTTTGCCAGAGTGGATGTGCGGTTCGTTCCTCCTAGCCCTTCGGACCAGGAGGTGCCTGCCGAAACAGGTTCTCTCACGCCACCTGCGGAACCAGCGGGTTTAAATTCGCCGATACCTTCGGCCCCGGATTCTGAACGGAAAGACCTCCCCGCCCCGGAGGATTTGAGTTCTCCGGGAGCTTCTGAGCTTACCTCCACGCTGGAAAAAATGTTCCCGGAGACGGAGCCGAAGCACCCGCTCTCAGCCGGTTCCTCCCGTGCGGTCGAAGAGGCCGGTCCAAAGGCCTCTGAAAAAAAGAAAGTCTCAGAAAGTCCAAGGGGCTGCTCTGCACAGAGCGGTTGTTGTTGCCGGGCCGCCGCTGAGGCCCATAAAACCCTTTTTTATGAAAACCGGTTCAACTACCTGGACGACTGCTGCCAGGAAGGGAGCTTTTTAGGCGACTCGTTAAAGCGGCTTCAGGCGACGTCTTGGGCTACCCTGGACATTGGCGGCGAGTATCGGCTGCGGCATCATAGCGAACGGAACCACCGGGGTGTCGGCCTGACCGGCCAAGACGACGACTTCCTCCTGCACCGCACCCGCATCTATGCCAATCTGGAGCTGGGCGAGGTGGCCCGCATCTATGCCGAAATGAACGACGCCCTCAGCACCAACGAGACCTACCTGCCCCGGCCCCAGGAAGAAGACCGCACGGAACTGCAAAACCTCTTTATCGACGTTCCGCTTTTAGGTTTTCGGAGCGATGGCTTGGCAGCCCGACTGGGCCGACAGGAACTCCTTTACGGCGCCGGTCGGCTGGTTTCCCCGTTGGATTGGGCCAACTCCCGACGCACCTTCGAAGGGTACAAACTCTTCTGCCAAGGACCGCTCTGGACGGTGGATGCCTTCTGGGCACGGCCCATCTATCCTAATCCCGACGCCTTCGACACCCCCGACCAAAGCCAGCAGTTCATGGGCCTGTATCTGGTCCGTCAGCTCGGCGCCCAGGCAGTGCTGGAAGGATATTATCTCCGTCTGGTAGAGGAAGATGTGGAGCCGGGCGATTTCGACTTTCATACTCTCGGCCTGCGCAGCCAGCAGGAATACAACGGCTGGTTGGGTGAACTGGAGGCGGCCGTGCAATTCGGAAGCTACGGAGCAATAGAGCACACCGCCGGCATGTACACCATCGGCGTTGGCCGACGTTTCTGCTGCCTGCCCGGAGCGCCGATCTTCTGGGTCTATTATGACTGGGCCTCCGGCGACCGCACCCTGGGCAACGGCTTCCACCACCTCATGCCCGATAGCCACCAATACCTAGGCTGGATGGATCTGTTCGGCCGACGGAATATCGAAGACCTCAACTTCCACTTGCTGGTCCATCCCCATCGGGATTGGACCGTCCGGCTTGCTTGGCACATTTTCCATCGGCAAAATCCGCTGGACGTGCCCTATGGAGTGGATATGATGCCGTTGGTTGGCTCGCCAGGCGGAAGCGGCGACTATGGGCAAGAATTGGATGTGGTCTTGCAATGGGCCATCCGGCCCCGTGCGGAGATGAGCTTCGGGTACAGTCGTTTCTTTGCCGGCGAGTTCTTCCGCTCCAATCCGTCGCCCGCTCCCTACCAAGACGACGCCGACTTCTTCTACACGCAGTTGATCCTCCGATTCTAAACCAACCAATCCCCCGTAATACTTTAGCCGAATGAAGGGAGGCAATGTGTCCTTCCTGCGCAAGCAGGAATCCAGGCCGCTTTGTGCCTGCTACTGTGTTCCTGCTGAGCAAACAAGAATTCTGAGAGGCTGTCCCGAAATTCGACTTGTAGCGGGGATACACGACCAACGGGCGGCCCCAAGCCTCTCCAAACCCTAAGAAAACGGCATTTGGGTTCGTCAGAACGGTTTGGAAAGGGATGGGGGCCGCCGCTGGGCTGCCCATTTCGGGACAGCCTCTGAGATACTTTCTGGACTGCCGCTTTCGCGGGAATGACACCCCTCAGCCAGTTTCGCTCTGGAACCATTCTCTTCCGCGGTGGGAGAGGCGAGTGGCTTCATTCGGCTAAAATGTTACCCAATCCCCAAAACTCTCAGGCCTGCCTACTCGGCGGACTGTTCGATCAGTTTTAGGCACAACGCCTGCACTCGGGCCGGATCTACGTTAGGGTTTTTCTTTTTCGCCTGGCCGACCAGAGCACCGACGGCTTTCAGCTTCCCCTGGCGGACCTCGGCCACAATCTTCGGGTTTTCCCGCACTAACTGCTCGCACAGGGCCAGCAGTTCCGATTCATCGACCTGGGTAATTCCCAGGGCCTGGATGGCCGCCTCCATAGAACACCCCTCGGCGACCATCTGGGCCAGCACCTCTCTGGCCCGACTGGTCGTCAGCTCCCCCTGGCGAACTTTACCCAAAAGCCGGGCCAACTGCTCCGCGGAAACCGGATACTGCCGGATGGAAATGCCCTGCTCGTTCAGCCAGCGAAGCACATCCTGCTGCATCCAATTGCTGGCCAGTTTCGGATCGCCACAGCTTCGGGCCGCCTGAAGGAAATAATCGACGAACTCCCGCCCCTGCCCAACCAGCACCTGGGCATCATAGGCCGACAGGCCCCAGTCGGTCTGCAATCGGCGTCGCAGACTGGCTGGCAGTTCCCCCAACGCTTGCCGGGCCGACTCGATCTGCTCCTCCGTAAACACCACCGGCACTAGATCCGGATCAGGAAAATACCGGTAATCGCTCGATTCTTCTTTGCTCCGCATGGGCCGAGTGATCTCGGCCGCATCGTCCCAGAGCCGGGTGGTCTTGTGCGTGCCAGGATCGCCTTTTTTTCGACCGGTTTGGAGGTACTGTTCGTACTGGCGCTGGGCTTCGTAGGCCATGGCCCGTTCCACCGCCCGGAAGCTGTTCATGTTTTTCACTTCCACAATCGGCGTGGCCACCGGACCGTCCGGCGTCGGTATCTGGATGTTGATGTTGGCATCCACCCGGAGGCTGCCCTCCTGCATGTTGCAGTCGGAAACGGCCAGATACCACATGAGCAGTTTCAGTTCCTCCAGGTACGCCTTGGCCTCTTCGGGCGAGCGGATGTCCGGTCGGCTGACGATTTCCAAAAGCGGGGTGCCGGCCCGGTTCAGGTCGATTCGGCTGTCCGCTACGCCCGCCTTCTCGTCGTGCATACTTTTGCCGGCGTCTTCCTCCAGGTGGACCCGCTGAATGCCAATCCGCTTGGCAGAGAATCGGCCCTTGGGATCTTCGATCTCCAGGTAGCCGTCCGAACCGATCGGCAGGTCATACTGGCTGATCTGATACCCCTTCGGCAGGTCGGGATAATAATACTGTTTGCGGTCCCATTTTGTCAGGCGTGCGATCCGGCAGTTGAGGGCCAAGGCGGCCCGAAGCGCCAGCTCCACCGCCCGCCGATTCATCACCGGCAACACGCCCGGCATCCCGATACAGACTGGACAAGTCTGCGTATTGGGCGGAGCGCCAAACCGGGTGCTGCACCCGCAAAACAGCTTGCTTTCGGTCAGCAGTTGCACATGGACTTCCAGACCGATCCAGATTTCATACGGCAAACCGGCATCCGACATCGGATCCATATCCTACCAAACGAATGTATATGGCTTTGGAGTACCCTTAGCTGATCGGACAGTCCGGACAGAGTTTGACGCCCTGGTTAGCCGGACCGATTTCCGTTGTCTTGCCCTGGGGAGCCAGGGCGGGGCTTTGGCCCACTGGTTAGCCGAGCCGGCCCTTCGGCGTGCCGGTCGTCGGCGCCCCGGTGAGCCGGTCGTTGGTGTGCCGCTCAGCCGGGGCGGTTTTCGGTTTATTGTCCTGGGGGAGCCGGACCGGGCTTCGGTGTGCTGCTCAGCCGGGGCGGGCTTCGGCCCCTTGGGTGGCCTGGCAGACGTACAGGGCGGGCTGATAGCCGGTGGCTTGTTGATAGGCCGGGCCAACCGAGGCGACAAACTCCTCGGCCGCCTCGGCACGAATCAAGGCCACCGCACAGCCGCCAAATCCCGCCCCGGTCATCCGCGCGCCGTAACAGGCCCCGTGGGACCGGGCCAACTCCACCATCCGGTTCAACGCCTCGCTGGAGACTTCATAATCGTCCCGAAGGCTCTGATGGCTGGCATCCATCAGTTGGCCAAGCCGATCTTTGTCCCCCCGCCGCATCGCCTCGGCCGCCTGCAAGGTCCGGGCGTTTTCGGTAACCACATGGCGGGCACGGCGGAAAGTAACCGGGTCCAAGCGATCGGCTGCCGCCTCCAATTGCTTCAGGTCCACATCCCGTAATGCCCGCACTCCCAGGGTTTGGGCGGCGGTCTCACACTGCCGACGCCGTTCATTATAGGCCGAATCCACCAGGCCCCGCCGGGTCCCCGTATCCAACACCACCACGGCCGTGCCGGCAGGCAAAGGCACCGGTTCCGTCTGTAAAGACCGGCAGTCGATCAACAGGGCATGGCCCTGCTGGCCCGCCGCACTAACCAACTGATCCATGATGCCGCATTGGACGCCGACCCATCGGTTCTCGGCCTTTTGCCCCAGAAGGGCCATCCGGACCGGGTCCCAGGGAATCCCGGCTACGGCGGCAAAGGAGCGGGCGGCAGCCAGCTCCAGGGCGGCCGACGAAGAAAGCCCCGCCCCCTGCGGCACATCGCCCCCCAGAATCCCCTCCCACCCGGTAAGCCGGAACCCTTCCTCCTGCAAGACCCATGCCACCCCTTTCAGATATTCCAGCCAGCCATCCTGGCAGGGACGCAAACCGTCCAGCGAAAACTCCTTTTGCTGTTGGAAATCGACCGAATAGACGGCAACGGTCCGATCCGACCTGGGCCGAAGCGCAATCCAGATGGCCCGATCGATCGCCAGCGGCAATACGAACCCCTCGTTATAGTCGGTGTGTTCGCCGATCAGATTCACCCGGCCCGGGGCACGAACAATCCAGGTGGGCCTTTGGCCGAAACACCGCCCAAACTCGGCAGCCACCTCAGAGTAACTCCAACTCATGGGCAATCCTTAGCAAAGGGGTACAAAAGTTTATAAAATATGCCGGAATTAAAGAACCTGTAACACGTTAGCCGAACGGAGGGGCGTTGTTTTCCCCTCTGCCCCGGCCGTCGAGAGGCCCGTCTAATCGAAGCGAAGCCGGCTGAGGGAGCCTTGTCTGTCATTCCCGCACAAGCGGCAGTCCAGAAAGGAGGGGAATTCCCTATCGCCTGGGTCCCCGCCTAAGCGGGAATAAACCTGGACTGCTGCTTGCGCGGGAACAAGTCGAGATTCCTGCTTGCGCAGGAATGACACAGCCGATCCCTCCATTCGGCTAAAATGGTACCATTCTCCTTTTTTATTTCTTTATCCTCCTTTCCCCAAGAGGTTTGATCAAGCGGGGCTGGGAAACTCCTTGGCCCAAGGGATCGTTGAAGAGCTTTCCGCCTGTTTTCGGCCCCAGCCCAGAAACCCTCTTGGAGGGGTGTTTCTGCCAAGGGTTCCGGGTATGATAGAGAGGTAAGGAAGCTCGGGGGGTGGGCCATCGGAAGGCCTGCAATCCCACAGCGTCCAAGACAAGAAAACGAAGGGTGTAGGCCCCAAGGGGTTAGGGAAGATGGGATGGGGGGTATCACTACCACAAGAGAGGTAAATCTTGCCCCTCTAAATATGTGTTTTCGGACTGTAAGCCGCGTTTAATCCCCCCTGTTGGTAAATTATATAATACCCGAAAGAGGCATTTTAGCCCTGTTGGATGGGCCGGCAAGCCCCGGGGACCAGAAATACCGGCGTCTGGAAGGCGGAAAAAGAAAGTATGCAGGCCCGGTTTAGGGCCGCTCATTGAGGATATGCCCTCATGGAGATTGGAAACAATCCCCCCTTAGGTAGTACTTCTGAGAGAAAAACTGCTTCTCCCCTCAGTCGGGACCGGATTGCCGAGGCCTATCTGGACCAGATTCCGTTTGATCTGTATCCGTTTCAGGAGGAGGCCCTTCTGGCCTGGTTTTCCTCCGAGGAGGGGGTTTTGGTCTGTGCGCCGACTGGGATGGGCAAGACCCTGATTGCTGAGGCGGCCATGTTCGAGGCCCTGCACACCGGCCGGATCGCCTACTACACCACGCCGCTTATTGCCCTGACCGAGCAAAAATACCGGGAGTTGCAGGCCTTGGCGGTCCGGTGGGGGTTTCACGCAGCCGATGTGGGCCTGGTAACCGGCAACCGGCGGGAAAACCCGGATGCTACTTGCCTGGTCGTGGTGGCCGAGATTTTGGCCAATCGCCTGCTGCACCCGGAACGGTTCGATTTCGAGCGGGTCGGCGCGGTGGTGATGGATGAGTTCCACAGTTTTGCCGATCCGGAACGGGGCATTGTTTGGGAGTTGACGTTGGGGCTGTTGCCGCGGGATGTTCGGCTGCTGTTGCTTTCGGCCACGGTGGGCAATGCGCGGGAGTTTGTCGATTGGCTCCGGACGGCGCATCAGCGGCGGGTGGAATTGGTCGAAGGATTTGAGCGCCGGGTACCGTTGATTTTTCAATGGGCGCCGGATCAGCTTCTGATGGAACAGATCGAACAGATGTGCCAGGGGGACGAGCAGACACGGAAGACGCCGGCCTTGATCTTTTGTTTCAATCGGGCGGAGTGTTGGCGGGTGGCCGAGCAGATCAAAGGTCGGCAGGTGTTGGCCGCCGGTCAACAGGCCGCCTTAGCCGCCGCTTTGAAAGAATACGACTTCTCCACCGGAGCCGGTCCGAAACTCCGGCAACTGTTACTTCGGGGTGTGGGTGTACACCATGCGGGAGTCTTGCCGAAATACCGCCGCATCGTCGAAGACCTATTCCAGCAGAAGCTTCTTTCCGTGGCTGTTTGTACCGAGACCTTGTCGGCTGGGATCAATCTGCCGGCCCGCTCGGTAGTGCTGCCGACGATCCTGAAAGGGCCGCCCGGCAAAAAACGGCTCATGGACGCCTCCAGTGCGCATCAGATTTTTGGTCGAGCCGGCAGGCCGCAGTATGACAAGGTGGGCTATGTGTTTGCCTTGCCGCACGAAGACGACGTGAAACTTGCCCGGTGGAAGGAGAAATACGACCGGCTTCCAGAAAACACCAAGGATCCGACGATCCTGAAGATGCGGAAGGAATTGGAGCGGAAGAAACCGGCCCGGAGTCCCCATGAGCAATACTGGACAAAAGAACAGTTTGAGAAACTCCAGCGTTCTCCGCCCGGCAAACTGGCTAGCCGGGGTCCGTTGCCCTGGCGCCTTCTGGCCTACATGCTGGACGCCTCGCCGGAGGTGGACCGGATTCGGCAATTGGTGAGCCGTCGCCTGATGGATAGCCGACGGGTCCAAGAGGGCCTCAAACAGCTCGAACAGATGTTGTTGGTCTTGTGGCGTGCCGGTTATGTGGAACTGGAGCCGTCGCCTCCGGCCCCCTCCAGCAGCGCCTTGACGGCAGAGGCGGGAAGTGCCTGGCAATTTACCCCTGCGGTTTCGCTCCGCCGCCAGTGGCCGAAACGCCGACCCTCCGGCCCCGTATGGGAAGAGGTTCGACCGCCTGTGCCGGAGAGCTTTGGGGCTGGCATTTTCGATCCTCAGCCGTGGGAATGGGAAGCCGGCGGAACTGTACCCGCTCCCCCGAACATGGCCCCAGGATCAGAAAAGCCTCTGCCCGTAGAGGCCCAGGAACCCGAAGGCGCCCGCCAAGCGCCGGCGGATTCGGCGTTGCCCAAGCTGCCAGGCCGACCTCCGGAGTCCTCCCCCACAGAAGGCGGCCAACCCGAGGACAATCCACCGGAATGCCGCCCCTGGGCAGTGTATCCCTCTGTATCGCCCCAGGCAAAGGCACATCGGTTAGAAGGGGTGTCGGAGGAAACGGGAAACTGCCAGCAGGAATATCGCCCGGTCTTAGCCCGTCCTACGGCAGCACTTCGGGATTTGCTCCTGCTGCGGGGGGTGAATCCTTTGTATGGAATTTTTCTGGTTCGGGAATTGGGGATAGCCAACCGGGCTGAGCGGCTTCAGGCGATGGAGAGCCTGTTGGAATTGCCCCGCTCGTTGGGACCGGCGGTCTGGGCGCCGGGGCCGGATGTGTTGCCGCCAGGCCCATTGGCCACGAGCCGACTGGATCGGCAGTTGCTGCAACTGGGCCTGGCTGCCGAAGACGAACTCTATCCGGCCGAAGAGGAACCGGAACCCCAACGTCGGCATATTTACGACGAAGCCCCGAAACCTTTGCTCACCTTGGCCGAGAAGCTGAAACTGCTTTTTGACTACGAATATCCCGGAGTGCATGATCTGCGGATCACGCCGGTTTGGGCGGCCGGCGCCCTGCTGGAAATGGGCGGCGACTTCGACAAATACATCCGAACCCGAGGACTGGAAACCCAGGAGGGGATTATCTTTCGGCACCTATTACGGCTTATCCTGTTGGTGTATGAATTTTTACAATTCCGGCCACCGGAAGGCGAGGAACAGGAGTGGACCGAAGACCTGGAAGATATGGCTCGGCATCTGACGGAAAGTTGTCGAAAGATTGATCCCTCCAGCACCGAACGGGCTTTGGAAGAGGCCGAAGCCGACGTGGACATCGAAGAATAGGTTGACCGGCACTAGGCGCGGCCGGGTGGACGGACCGGCTGCCGAAGCCGACAGGGCAGGCCAAGAAAAGCACATTTCTCCCGCTCGAAATACAAAAAACTCTCCCTGGTTTTCCCATTTTTAGGGCGTAAAATTGGTAAAGAGAGGGGGCTTTCCTAGACCATCCACCTACAAACAGCGGAAGGCCCTCCGAACTCTCCTGGTGGGGGGATGGTCAAGCAGTGCGAAGAGGCAATTGGGTATGGCTTGGGAATACACGGAAAAAACCAAACAATTGTTTTTAGACGCCGTTCAGGGTAAGCCCGGCACCCATCTGGGCGAAATCGAAAACCCGGATGGCATCGGCGAACACGGCTCCATTGCCTGCGGGGATGCCTTGCGGTTTACTTTCCGGGTGCGAAAGCATCCGGAGGATCCGACCCAAGATGTGATTACCGAGGCCAGGTATTTGACGTTTGGCTGCACGTCGGCCATAGCGGCCTCGGAGGCATTGTGTCGGCTTATTGAGGAGGGCGGTTACACGCCGATCCAGGCCCTGAAGATTACCAATCACGATATTGTGGACTTTTTGGGCGGCCTGCCAGACCAGAAAATCCATTGTTCGGTCATGGGGGCCGAGGCCTTGCAGGCGGCTGTTTTCAACTGGGCGCAGCGGCGCGGGGTGGACCTTCGGAAACTGGGTTTGGACATCCGGCCGGAAGAACAAGAGGAAGGCCGGTTGGTTTGTAAATGTTTTGGCGTTACCGAGCCTTATCTGCGCCGAAAAATCAAGGAATTGGGCCTAAAAACCATCCCGGAGATCACCAACGCCCTGAAGGCGGGCGGGGCCTGTATGCAATGCCACCATATGCCAGGCGGCTTGCAGGATATCTTGAACGAGATTTGGGGGGTGGATCCGAGGAACTTGCCGATCGCGCCCGTTTTGCCGCCCAAGGCGACCCCGGCCTCTGCTCCAAAAAGTTCCCAGAGTGCGGGCGATGCCCAACCTACCCCGTCTGGCGACGGCCGGGGAGAACTTTCCCCTTACCAATTCGCCAAAAAGGTGGAACGGGCCATCGAACAATACGTCCGGCCCATGCTCCAGCAAGACGGCGGCGATGTAGAACTGATCGACATCAAAGACCATGTGGTCTATTGTCAACTGCGGGGCGCCTGCGCCGGCTGTTCGGGCGCCGGCATGACCCTGAAACTCATGGTGGAACAGGTGCTTAAGGAACAGGTGGACGAACGCATCCGTGTCGTTGCGGTTTGAACCCACTGGGGGCCTCCTCCCGCAGCAAACAGGCATCCGGGCGAACCGTCCCGGCAAGGCGGAGGCCCATCCAGATGCTTCGACCGGTCTGTACCGATCCGGCAAGAGGAGACGCATTGCAAGCGGTTGTTTTGGGAGGTTCGAAATGCGGACTGTTTATGCGGACAATAATGCCACTACGCCCGTAGCGCCGGAAGTGGTGGAGGCGATGGAACCTTATTTTCGGCATTTGTATTTCAATCCCAGTTCGATGTATGAGCCGGCTCGGCAAGTAGCAGGGGCCGTGGCCGAGGCAAGGATGAAAATCGCCTGCCATCTGGGGGCGGCCCGGAATGAGGAAATTATTTTCACTTCCTGCGCTACCGAGAGCAACAATGCCGCCATTCAAGGCACAGCCCGTGCCCGACCCAACCGCCGTCATATCATCACCACCACGGTGGAACATCCGGCCGTCTTGGAAGTCTGCAAAGACATGCAACGGGCCGGTTACGAAGTTACCTTCCTGGCCGTGGATCGGCATGGAAATTTGGACATGGCCGAATACGTCCGCTCCCTCCGTCCGGACACCTTGCTGGTAACCATCATGCACGCCAATAATGAGACGGGGGTGATCTTTCCGGTGGCGGAGTTGGCCCGGATTGCCAAGGAAACCAGCCCGGAGATTGTCTTTCATACCGATGCGACCCAATCGGTCGGAAAATTGCCGATCGATTTGGGCGGCCAGTTTCGGCATGTGGACCTGCTGTCGTTTTCCGGCCATAAGCTGCACGCTCCGAAGGGGATCGGCGTGTTGTATGTGCGGCGGGGCACGCCGTGGCGACCGTTCATGATCGGCGGCCATCAGGAGCAAGGCCGACGGGCCGGCACCGAAAACGTCCCCTATATCGTCGGCCTGGCACGGGCCATGGACTTGGTCATGGCCGATCGGGAAGCGCAGGAAGCCCGGTTGGCCCAACTTCGGGATCGGCTAGAATCGGCCTTGCTCCAGCGTATTCCGGCTCTGGAAATCAACGGCCGCGGCGCCCCCCGATTGGCTAACACCTCCAACCTCTCTTGCCACTACATCGAGGGCGAAGCCATCCTCTATCAACTCAGTGCGGAAGGCATCTGTGCATCGAGCGGCTCGGCCTGTACATCGGGTTCTTTGGAACCGTCCCATGTCCTGCGGGCTATGGGGGTCCCCTTTACCGCCATCCACGGATCGGTCCGCTTCAGCTTCAGCCGTTACACCACCGACGAAGAGATCGAGCGGATCATTCAGGTCTTTCCGGAGATTGTGGCGAAGCTCCGGCGGTTGTCGCCCTACTGGGACGCTGAACACAATCGGCCCCGTCCGACAGCCCCTATCGCTGCCATCTCTTCTTCGTAACATTTTCGCCGAAGGGAGGGGCATGGCTGTCGTGCCCGCCGAGGGGGATTCAAGACGGATACCACCCACAAGGGATCGGACCTCCGAAGCAGGTCCCTCCATTTTGCCCCCCTTGTATGTCATTCCCGCGAAAGCGGGAATCTAGTACTCCGTCACGAAGCGAAATTAGGGTTGTGGAGGTTGGGGATTTATGGGTAAATAGGAATGACAGTTCTCAAACCAAGGAGGGATTCCCATGCAGAAGAAGTATATCGTTCGACTGA
>Ga0272448_1000655_pt1 | contig 51826 bp, 48 predicted proteins | sample YNPCB0191_FD_202220 | JGI IMG/M metagenome (GOLD analysis project Ga0272448, IMG submission 202220) | Hot spring sediment microbial communities from Yellowstone National Park, WY, United States - YNP-CB-019-1 | ecosystem: Environmental > Aquatic > Thermal springs > Hot (42-90C) > Sediment... | reverse complement strand
GGGGCCTGACTAGAATTTTTTCGGACGCCGGGATAATCTACCCCGAACGTCAACCAGCGTGGCGGAAGGCAAACATGAACCTGCAGACACTTCTCCGGGTGGTTGTGCAGGAAAAGGCCGCCGACCTCTTCCTGAAGGTGGGTAACTTACCAACAATTCGCGTGGATGGCGTTCTGCGACGACTTACCAGAGTAGGTGGGGAAGAGACGAGGCCGGTGGATGATGACTTTGCGAGGGCGGCGCTTGAAGAAGTGTTGGACGAGCGCGACCGTGATAGGTTCTATCGCACCGGCGAGGGTGATGCGGCATATGAGGTGCCCGGCCTGGCACGCTTTCGTGTCAACGCCTTCCGCCAGCGTGGCCATATTGGCTTCGTCTTTCGCTATATTCCCTTTGAGATTCCCACGCTGGAAGAACTCAATCTTCCTGCGCGCCAACTCAAGCAGTTATGCGCTATGCAGCGTGGCCTCGTGCTCATTACCGGTGTCGCGGGCAGCGGCAAGACCACTTGCCTGGCGGCCATGGTGGAGCACATCAACCAGACACAGGCAAAGCACATTATCACTATTGAGGACCCGGTGGAGTTCGTCTATACCGACAAGGGCTGCGTTATTGAGCAGCGGGAAGTGGGATTCGATACCGAAGACTTTCGCGTGGCTCTCAAGGCGTGCGTGCGGCAAAGCCCGGATGTCATTCTCATCGGCGAGATGCGCGACCGGGAGACGGTTGAGGCGGCAATCAACGCTGCCGAGACTGGCCACCTGGTCCTGAGCACACTGCATACCGTGAATGCCGTGCAAACGGTGGAGCGTATCCTTGGCTTCTTCCCACCCCACCTGCACGCGCTCATCCGCCTGCAGTTGTCGCTTGTGTTGCAGGGGGCGCTCTCGCTGCGCCTTCTGAAACGACGCGACCGGCCGGGCCGAATCCCCGCGTGCGAACTCCTCATGTCTACTCCCACGGTACGCGAACTGCTGGAACAGGGCAAGACACGCCAACTGGCCACGGCGCTGCGCGAGGGGGATTACTACGGCACCATGACGTTTGCGCAATCACTCGCCGCCTTGGCCAAGGCCGGCATCATCAGCGAAGAGGATGCCCTGGCCGCTGCTGACAACCGCGATGAACTGCGCCTGGAACTTAAGGGCTTCATGCGGGATAAGCATCCGGGGATAAAAAAGACCTGATTTGTCGCCAGGCCGCCTGTTTGGGGCGCTACGCCAGTGGAATTGGCCCCACCGCCTGGGGGAGATGGCCCGAGCGCAGTTCCTGCAAGGTATCGTGCAAAATGCGTACACTGTCGGCTAAGTCAGTGTCAAAACCACGCCTCGCGCGGTGAGGTTCCAGTTCCAGGTTGTACACGCCGTCGTAGCCTGCCGCCACTAGGAAACCCAGGTACTCACGCAGCGGTGCCGCCCCCCCAGTCAACGGCCGGTGGGTCTGTCCATCGTATTCGTGGATGTGAACATGTATTACCCGCCGCAGGAAATCTACAGGTGGTACGGGTGGTGCATCATGTAGTTGAACGTTGGCCCACATGTGGCCGAAGTCCCAGCAGATGCCTGCAATGGACGGGTCAAGTCCATCCAGCATGATAAGGATGCCAGTGCAAGTAGTGCTTGGGTCACGACGTTGCGTTTGCCGGTTGTTCTCCAGCGCCAATCGCACGGGCAGGCGTGCACGGGCAATATCGTGCACAATGGCTTCCAGGTGGCGTGCCGTTTGAGCAGCATACTCCTCCACAGCCATGTTTTCGCCGGCGCGCGCATGAACGGTAATTATCACCGGAGTCACTACTGAAGTTTGGCCCAAGCATTGATCCAGTGCCGCGAGGCTGAGACCCCAGCCATCCTCTGATGGGCTGACCGCGTGAAAGGACAGTGACATGCCCGCGTCGGCTAGAGCCTGCCATACATTGTGCAAGACACCGCCAGGCGTGTCTGCTCCCAGCCCACGCAATTCTATATGCCTCACGCCCCAGTCCCGCAGCGCAGCGAGCCCATCGGGAGGTGGACCGAGCAGTTTCCTGAAGACTTCCGCTTCTGGTGTGGATACGGCACCGGCGACATAATCCAATGGCAGGCTTATGCCTATTTTGTTCGGCATTTTTCCTGTATCTCCCGGTGGCACACGTTTCCTGTACCCAAATGTGCAGTGGCGGTTGCGTAAATTGCTCGTCAGGCGCACCCAGCTGCCGACTTCTGCTGCGGGCCTGGTACTAATACTATATGCGGACGGCCGGAGACAGGATTGGGTTGCACGCGCACGGTGGCGCCATATGCCGCATTGATGTTCGCCTCAGTAAGCACCTCTGCAGGCGTGCCTGAAGTCAACAATCTTCCACCCCGCAAGAGGAAGAGCCTGTCGCAGTACTCGGCAGCGAGGTTCAGATCGTGGCTGACCATCACGACGGTCAGGCCGGTGCGTTGGTTTAGGCCGCGCACAATGTCTAAGATGCCCACCTGGTGATTGATGTCTAGATGCGATGTAGGCTCGTCGAGCAAGAGGAGGCGTGGTTCCTGAGCGAGAGCCATGGCAATAAACGCCCGTTGCCTTTCGCCATCGCTGAGTTCGGTGATAGGACGGTCGGCCAACGGCAGGATATCGCACATGGCCATGGCAGCTTCGGCAACTTGGACATCGTGATGCGACTCCCAGCCAAAACGACGGATGTGGGGAGATCGGCCCATCAGCACGACCTCGCGCACGTCAAAGGCAAAGTCCAAGGCCACGTTTTGGCCAACGAAAGCAATCCGCTTGGCACGCTCGCGTGGGGAAATGCGGTGGACGTCTACCCCGTCCACCCACACCCTGCCCGACCAGGGCAACAGTACGCCCGAAGCCGCACGCAGCAATGTAGTCTTGCCGCAGCCGTTCGGACCGATAATGGCTACCATTTCTCCGGCGGCCACGTTGAGTGAGATGCAGTGCAGCACCGGTACTTCGCCATATCCGCATACTAAGTCATGGATCTCAAGCACTGTCTTGCCACCACCAGCGTGATGTCCCCACCCAGAATGGTGCCGACGGTATCTTCTGGAAATTCAGTCGGCGAAGCCAAACTGGCACATTTAATACTGCGATGTTGCTATCCCCAGTAGTCTTTCCGCCGGCGTCGTAGCAGATAAAGGAAAAAAGGCCCGCCGGCAAATGCCGTAACCACTCCGACTGGCACCTGAGGAATCCCGAATGGCTTAAGGATGGTATGGGCGACGGCATCACAAAGAATCAGAAACATCGCGCCCGCCAGTGCGGCTCCTGGTACCAAAGAGCGGTGGTCGGGTCCGAGCACTAGGCGGGTCAGATGTGGCACTATCAACCCTACGAAACCAATCAACCCGCAACTGGCCACAATCACGGCTGTCATCAGTGAACTGACGACGAAGAAAAGTTTCTTCATTCTTTCCACGCGCAGCCCCAGATGCGCTGCTGGTTCCTCCCCCAGGAGCATCAGGTTCAGGTCGCGCCGGAACAGCAGCGCCACCACTATGCCAAAAAACACTGCAGCACCAGAAAAATACAGCATTTCCACGTGATAAACCTCAAGGTCGCCGAGAAGCCAACTGACAAGGGACATCCAGGGTTCATGGGAGAGGTAAATAATCGCCATCAAGAGGCTGCCGAACATGGTGCCGACAATGACGCCAGCAAGGAGCAGATTGTGCGTGGGCACGCGTGGTCCTATCCGTGCCAGTTCGTATACCAGGAAGATAGTTGCCAGCGAGCCGATAAATGCGAACAACGGCAATCGCCAAATATACAGGGGCCCGAGGAATGCGACAGAGGCATGCGCTGGCACTACGCCTCCCAGCATTAGTGCAAGGCTTGCCCCCAGGCCACCCCCCGCGGAGACTCCCAGGATGTATGGCTCTGCTAAAGGGTTACGCAGCACTGCCTGCAGTATCACGCCCGCGACAGAAAGTCCTGCTCCTACCACCGCGGCCATGACGATACGCGAGAGGCGCACAACCAGCACCCGGCGCAGATCGGGCACGCCTGCGCACAACGCTATCACCACCGCGAGTGGCAGAAGTATCACCAGCCACCGCAAAATTGCTTTTCGCTTGCCTTTCAAGAGCCTTCAGCCTTTGTGCATCGCTTCGCCTGCGACCACCGGCGTGTTCCACCCACGTGTCAAGCTGCTTCTTTGACCTGTCTGAGTTATCCCCTCACTACAAATCCTCGTTCGTGTGGACCACTAGCGTCGTACGAGTCGCTGCGCGTTTTCTCCCATAATCAGACGCATGGTCGTGGCGTCAAGCCGTAGACTCTCCAGATAATCCAAGTGGCGACGATCAAACATGTCCGTGCCGTAAAGTATCCTGGTGCGATAACGAATAAGAAAGCGCCTGCCCCATTCGGGGTCACGAGAGATTGCGTTCAGACCGGACATCGCTGAGAGGTCGCAGTATAGATTCTTGTATCGCCGCAGGAGATGCAGTAGTTTTCCTCCTGGGGTGACCTTCCCCTTAGGATAGCCGCTGGGGTCACGAGCCTCATCGCCAGAGATATACCTCCAGAAGCCCGGCCCGTGACCCACAAAGTTTACATGGGGCAGCATATCAAGGACACGTGCAAGCCCGTCTATACCGTGTAGATACCAATGAGCATACTCCGGCGGCTCGGCCTTGCCCAAGTGCAGGAGTACTGGGAGACCTGCGTCGCCGGCGATGCGGAACAGGCGTACGAGGTCGGGGTCGTCAATGCATGTGCGCACCTTGCACTCACCAAAGCCGCGCAGACCACGCCGGATTTCTTCGCGCAGCAGGCGCTCGGCGTCGGGACGGCGGGGGTCGGGGGCGTGGAATGGCAGTAACCGCCGCGGATACTTCCGACAGGCGGCCCACATTTCCTGCATGGAAAGGTGTTGATACCCCACCTGCAGCCCGTTAACCATTTCCCAGGTTAGAACCCATGCCTGATCAATGCCGAGTTTGTCCATATGCGCAATGACCTTGGTGGCGTCGTATCCCTGCCAGTTCACGTGCACATGACAATCGATTTTCACCTTGCTGACCTCCGAGCATTTGATATCCCCGCGGCCAGTGCCAGAACAGGCAAAAAGCATACAGGAAGAGCGTTCTCCTCGCAACCAGTAGGCATGACTCTGGCTTGATAGAATGGGCATAGACACTTCCTGCCGCGCTTGACTTTGCCCTGATGAACCTCTAGATTTTTCACTGTGAACTGTCGCCGGATGGTGTCATTGGTATCCGAGGAGGAAATATGCGCAAGGAAACCGCTCCACTCGTGCACCGGAACCCGCGCAGGCGCTTACCGAAACCCAACATGGACCCCACTCGCGCCCCGCGCTGGTGGCTGACCAAACCCACCGAAATTCGTGCCTACCTTGAATCGTTACCAGGAGTCACTATTGAGGAAATTGGCCACAGCGCTGGGGGCCGACCGCTGATTGCCGCCGCCTGGGGCGAGCGCGAGATGCTGCCCGGCCGCACCTGTGACAGCCTGGCCTCGGCCATCGCCGGCGGTGATCCGACTGCTTTCTATGGTCGGGGCGAGCGCAAACGACAGGTCATCCTTTTTGTTGGCGATGCCCATGGCACAGAAATTGAGGGCACTGTCGCCATGCTGAACTTCCTCAATATCCTGGTCACCGGCAAGGACTTACGGGGCAGACGGCAGCCGCAGATGGCCGAAGAGGGCCGCAGACATTCGTGGCTCATCATTCCTATCCTGAACATTGACGGCCGCGAACGCGCGCCGAACATCGTGCACCACATCGGCATGAACCCTGAGTATCAGAGCATGATTAACCAGGGTCTGCGCAAGGATGGCACCATATATAAATGGCCCACCAGCAAACTGCACCACCCCATGCCGCTTGACGAACTGGAGATTCTTGGCACATACTTCAACGACGCCGGAGTCAACCTCGTCTACGATACGGTGTTCGGGCCAGACTGTCAGCCCGAGACCGCAGCACTTATTCGTCTCTGCCGGCGTGAAATGCCTGACTTGGTCATCCTTTCACACTCTGATAACGGCAGCCTGGTGCAGCCGCCGAGTTCCTACATTGCTTCCCATTTCAAACTCCGTGCGGCAGAGATGGCTTCAGTGGTGGGCATGGCCTGTGCGTGTAAAGGCTACAAAAAGTTCGCCATCCCACGCTCCTTTGCCACCTACGCCGGCGATCAGTTCTACCAGAGCGACGCCATCTATCATGCGTGTGGGGCGCTGCCGTTGGTCATTGAGTTTCCCTGTGGCTATCAGGGAGTGCCAGGCACACATGACGAACTCCTGGACATCGGCCTGACTGTTCTGGAGTCCATCAGCGCGTTCGGCAATCGCTATCGCTTCCGCCCCCCTGATCCCAAGTGGAAGTAGGAGAAGATGACTATGGCATGGCGATGGCTTTACTCCACCTTCTGGGCAATGGTAGTGGCCACAAGTGTCTCGGTCGCCGCAGCCGCAGCGGCAAGGTGGGAGGCAGTGGAACAACCCGAACTCAGGGATGAATTGGAGAAAGCGGCGTTGTTGCCCGTTGAATCATTGGGCGTGCCCGTGCGCACCGTTCAGCCGTGGTCGCGCACGCTGGTGCCCAACCCCGATGGCAAAACATGGGACATCCTCCAGTGGTATTTCAAGGATTATCGCCAGAATACCCGCGTCTACATCGCCGACTTGGGCACAGGCGAGGTCAGGAAACAGGAGTTTCCGGAGTGTGAAGGACGCGTGTGCCCGGAGGCATGTTCCTGGGTTTTGTACTGGGATGGCAAACTTTACGGCGCGACGCCGGATTGGAGCAAATGGGCCACCGGCGGCGGCATGAACATCTATGTTTACGACCCGGCGCAGAATGAAATTCGCCTACTGATGTGGATAGCCGGCCTTGGGGGCGAGCGTCATCAACTACTTCTGGGCCCCGACAAACGGTTGTATGGAGTTGGGACCTACTTGGCTGAAGGCAAGCCTGACCGCGTGGGGGCCTATTGTCTGGACCCGAGAACCGGCCAGGTGCGCGTTTACGGTCCACTGGGGCCGAGCCACGGCGGCCACATTGCTTTTGCCTACTGGGCAGGTGTGGATGAGACGCACATCTACATCGCCAGCGGCAAGATCCCCTGGTATCTCCTCGCCGTGGAAATTGCCACCGGTGACACCAAGGTGCTGATGGAAGCCCCACCTGGCGATTATGCCAACCGCATGTGGGTGCGGGCACAGTATCCCGGCGCTTGGGTCATTGTGCAGCAGGGAGACCAGGCACCGCGGAAAGAGTTTTGGCTGCACCAAGGGAAATTCGTCCCCAAGACAGACGACAAGCCGCCCTGGCCGGCCAGCGAATCACCCTGGGATAAAGCACCGCCGCGCCCGGAAATCTATGCCGGACAAGTTGATCCTGACGCGGAAGGCAATGCCTGGCTCTGGTATCGCCTTCCCGAAGACGCAGCGAAGGCGCCGAAAGAGCCACCTCCGACCGCGAAACCGGAAGACTTGGGCTGGAGACCGATTCCCCTCCAGGGCGTTGAACAGCACTCCCTGGCGATTCATCGCCTTGTGTTGTTGCCAGATGGTCGCCTATTCGGCACCGCGCAGGGCTACAAGGGCAGGTTCATCTTTGACCCTGCCTCACGCACCGCCACGCTCCTCGGCCGAGGCGGCGCCAGTCCTTATGCCTTTGTGGTACACGAAGGTAAAGTCTATTGGAGTGGGTACGCTAGTGCCCCCATCTACGTCTTTGATCCGGCGAGACCTTGGACGTTGGAGAAGGGTGGCCCTCCAGGTACACCGCTCATTCCGCAAACCAGCCCGGAAAGCAACCCACGCCTGGTAGGCGACGTTTTTGCTGAGACACGCGTCAAGAAGATGTTCAGTGCAGTTGTCGCCGCAGATGGCAGGATTTACTTTGGCGGTATCGGCCAGCGCGACTACACGGGGGGTGGCCTCGGCTGGTATGATCCGAGGACCGGCGATCGCGGTGGCATGTGGCGTCCCTTCAGCGGCTACCGAATCCACTGGCTGACGACCGCTTCAAACGGTCGCTATGTGGTCATTTCTACACGTACTGCCCCGGACGAACTCAATAATGATATTAGGCCAGAACACGCGAAGGTTTTTGTGTACGACGCGCATATGCGGCAGATAGTGCGTGACATTGTGCCAGTTCCCCAGGCAGCCAAGGCCGGGCCACTGGTGGAAGTTGTTCCCGCCCCTGACAAACCGAGCGGCTTTCTGCTGGGCACGACCGAAGACCCTGACACGCCTGGGGGCGGAATCCTCTATGGCCTTGATATTGAGAGCGGCGAAGTCTTCTTCCGCAAGAAACTGCCGCGCTCGCTTCAGTTTGCCTGGAGCCAGGGCACAACACGCTGGGACTATCAGCGCGGTCCTGATGGCTTTGTCTGGACGACGCTAGGCGAAGTCCTGGTCCGCATTGACCCGCGAGATGCCCGTGTCCACGTCGTTGGCAGAATTGTGCCACAGGGCAAGTTTGTCTTCGTCGGCAAAGACCTTTACCTTGCGGGCGCCGAAGAGTTACGGCATATTGCGAACATCGTGCCTGGTCAGCAGCGGTAATGCCACAGTCTGTGCCTATCACCAACACCGGTTGTCCTGCAGGGAGAAATGCTCAGGCAGCAAAGCGGCACACAATTCCTCCTGGTTCGCAGTGGCGGCGCGAGGATACGTCGTGTATCATGTAATGTTGGGAATCGGGCTTGAAATGGGAGGAAAGGGCATGTTCCGACTGATTTGTGCTGTAATGTGCTTGGCGCTGGCGGCGATATCGGCATCCGCAGCAGAATACTACGTTGCCCCGAATGGCACGCCGAGGGGCACCGGCACCAATGACTCACCCTGGGACCTCGCTTCCACTCTCGCAGGTCAAAGACCGGTGAAACCGGGCGATATTGTGTGGCTCAGGGGTGGCGTGTACGCAAACTTTGCAGGGGACGATCAGAAACTCCAGCCCTTCGTTGTCAAGTTAGCAGGGACCCCCGAAAAACCCATTATTGTGCGCGCGTGCAAGGGTGAACGCGCCACAATTGACGGTGGCCTAAATGTCGTCGCGCCTGCCAACTATCTGTGGCTCTGGGACCTGGAGGTCGCCCCTGCCCCAGACCGCGAAGTCATCCGCGAGACCAAGGTTGCTGGCTCGCATCCTGCTGACCTCGGCCCCGGCGGTGGCGTCACCATTTCCAGTGGCAAGGGGTGCAAATACATCAACCTCGTGGTTCAGAATAACAGTGGTGGAGGCTTCGGCTTCTGGACCCCCGCGCAGGATAGTGAAATCTACGGTTGCATTGTCGTCAACAACGGGTGGAAAGGACCAGACCGCAACCACGGCCACTGCATCTACACCCAGAATAAGGACGGCACAAAGACCATTGCCAACTGCATCCTTACCACGCGCTGGGGCGATGGCCAATACACGATGCACGCTTACGGCTCCTCCCGCGCTGACTGCGACAACTTCGTCATTGAAGATAACATTGCCTATGCCAAGGGGCCTTTCCTCGTCGGCAGCGGCAAGCCGAGCCACAACATCATCGTCCGCCGGAACTACCTCTACAAGGTTCCCATGCAGATCGGCTATGGGGCGGCCAACGAGGACTGCGAAATCCGCGGCAATGTCTTCTTCGGTGGTGGGCTCAGCATCCGCAAGTACAAGAAGGCCGTGGTGGAGGACAACCTGTTTGTGGGGGCCTCTCCTAACTATCAACAGGTGGAGGAACTTCAAGAGAAGAACAATAGTGTCCTGAAGACCCCACCGGCCGAACCCAAAGTCGTGTTGCTGCCCAACAAGTATGACTCCGATCGTGCCCACCTCGCCATCTTCAACTGGTCGCGTGCCGAGGTGGTGCTCGTGAAAGTGGCGCCTTTCCTCAAGCCCGGCGAGGCTTTCCGCCTGATGCATCCGGAGGACTTTTACGGCAAGCCCGTTCTCACCGGTCGCTGCCAGGGCGACACTATCACGCTGCCCATGAAGGACGAATTTGCAGTGTTTGTCCTCCTGCGGGGGGTGTGAGAGCCAATGATCGACGTGGTGAAATTTGCAGGGAGCTGTAGAGGGCACTAACCTCAACCTTGACGTCGTCCAGCGGCTTGGTATGTTGTCGCGATTTTTGGGCAGGAGCCGAAAAATGGGTAGCAGGGCGGAGGTATATCCGGTCTGGCCGCGTCCCCGAGAAATACGTCTGACCTCTGAGAGGATTGACCTGCGCAAGCCACTGACGCTCACAATAAGCGGCGAAGCGCCATGGCTGGTGGCTGAGGCTGCAAAGGCCGTTTCAGTCATTAATCGTGCGGCTGGTACCCGCGTGGTGGTCGATGATGGAAGAACCCGAGGACGGGCGCTTACCATTGCCACCATGGACGCGCTGTCCGCACGCAGCCGCATCAGACCGGTGCACAAAGATGAAGGTTATGTTCTTCATGTCGGTAATGACGGTATCCTGATTGCTGGTTCCGATGCACGTGGCGTTTTCTACGGCGCCCATACCCTGGCGCAGGTCATTGCTCCGCCCTATCAGACTGAGGTTCCCAAAAAGTTTGTCCCCGCCCTCCTCGTCCGCGACTGGCCGCGCTTTCCGATGCGGGGAGCACATATGTACTTGCCGCCACGCCGACACCTGGACTTTTTCTGGCGTTTCCTGGACTTCATGGTCAGCATGAAACTTAATCTCCTCATCCTGGAGATCGGCGGCGGCATGGAATACGAGCGCCACCCCGAAATCAACCGGGCGTGGAAGAAGTTTTGCTGCGAGGCGCTTGCCTATGATTTTGATAAACCAGACCGCTTTCCACAGAGCAAGCGCAGCCCGCAGCACTTCCACCCGATGTTTCCCAGGATCGGCCCAGTTGCGCTCCAGGTGTCGCGCTACTACCGCAAGGACTCAACCCACACCGAACTCGCCGGCGGCGAGTGGCTCACCAAGGATGAGGTTCGTCGGATCGTCGTCGAGTGCACGGCGCGGCACATTGAGATCGTCCCCGAAGTTCAGTCGCTCAGCCACTCCTATTACCTCTGCTGCGCACATCCCGAAATTGCGGAGGCGCAGGACGATCCCTGGCCCGATACTTACTGCCCCTCTAACCCTAAGACCTACGAACTTCTGTTTGATGTCATGGACGAAGTCATCGATGTCTTCAAGCCGCGCATTATTCACATCGGCCACGACGAGGCCTACACTTTCCGCATGTGTCCGAAATGTAAGAAACGCACCGGCCACGATATTCTCGCCGAGGACATCATCAGGATTCATGACTTCTTGGCGAGCCGGGGCATACGCACCATGATGTGGGGTGACAAACTCATGAAACTCGGCCGCTACGGTGGCGTCGCCCGCCGCGAACGTGACCCCGGCACCGGCAAGTGGTGGATACAACCGCCCACTTGGAAGGCCGTCTACAAAGTGCCGAAAGACATACTCATCTGCGACTGGTATTGGAGCCTTGACCCTAGGTCGGAACGAAATTTCCACAAACATGGCTTTGAGGAGATCTACGGCAATTTCTCACCGCTCGGTTTCAAGAACATTGAACAACGCGCCAATGTGCCTTTTGTGCTTGGGGCCGAGATGTCCTCTTGGTGTGAGGTGTCTCCGTATGAGTTCGGCCACAACGCCACCTTCTACCAGTTTTTCCCTGGAAGCGATATGCTCTGGCGCGGCAAACAGATGAAGCGTGAGGCAGTCTGCACCCTGATGGCGCAATGGATGACACCCATTGTTGAGCAACTGACGGGACAGCGGCGTTGGCTGGTGCAGGGGCGGCAAGGGCAATCGGAGTGCTTGAACATAGCCGCAGCCTTGCGACCACTGCCCGAGACGCTTGCAGGCCGGTTGAAAACCGGCCCATACCTTACCACTGCACTGGATACAGGTGTCTTTGCGGTCCACGCCACGAAGCGAGGCTACCTGGAAAAGGCAATTGTGCTGGACAGGCAGCACCCGCGGTCCGCCCCTATCCACATCGGCCGCACAGCCGAGAGAATAATCGTCGTTCAGGGAACGACGATGTCCGACGTTTTTCACAAGCCGACTTTCTATTCATACCACCGTGGGCCGGCAGTCCTCGTCCGATATCGCGTCAAGTATGCTGATGGCAAATCCAGGGTCTTTGACGCCATCTACGGGGAGGACATCGGACAGTTGGAGGGCGCATGGCCCACCAAGGCCGGCTACTGCTTTCGCGCTGTGCCCGTGCCGGTAGCCAGGACACACACTTTCTTCGCTCAGGAATGGGTTAACCCGTGCCCGCGCATACCCATCGTCAGTCTCACCATCGCCCTCGGTCCGGATGCAACTGACAAGGGTGAAATCATTGTTCCGGCGATAGCGTTGGTTGCGGCCAGCAAACCCCGCTCATGATGATACTTTAGCAGAGAAAGTTGCACAGCCATAAGGTCTGTTTCGCCATTTTGGTTAACACTTGTCGCCATGGCGGATTTGTGATAATATACGTAGTGTACCCATCGTGGGTATGAGCACAGGTAGTGCGGGCGAGAAATTACTTCTGCTGAGGCAGTTGCGATGAAGGTCAAGATTCGCAACAGCAACCGAAAACGCGTGCGGATGTGCGGTTTTCGCGCGCGGATGCGAACCAGAGGTGGTCGGCGTATACTGGCTCGCCGGCGGAAGCGCGGACAGCGGCGGTTGACACAAGTCTAACCTTCGCCGGCATTGTGGCCAGGATTGTTTCTTGCTACACCTCCATGCGGCCAAAATACAGATGCATAAGCGTATGGCCGGCGGCGCATCTCCAATGTGCCGACCCAGGTAAGCACCATCAGGGGACAAGTAGGGCACAATTGCTGTAACCGATCTCAGCCCCATTTCCGTAGTGTCTACAGTGAGGCGCGCTTCAGTCCCGCCATCAGAAAGTGGCGGATCTTTCGCAGTTCAGCATCCGTTACGTCCACAAATCGCAGGCGCAAGTGCCATCTCTCCTGTGCCTGGCGCTGGCAAGCGAGCACTTCCGCGGAAACGCCCACCGGCTTCTTCTCGCTTGGCACCATGATTTCGACGTGGCAGACGCTGCCGATTTCAAAGGGCTTCGCGCTCACCACGGCCATGCCGCCTGGACCAATATCCACTGTCCACGCGGTGGCCTTGCGCCCGAACCAACCTCTGGCGTTGCGCAAGTGCACGGGAATGCGTTGGCGCAGCCTCACCACGCGGCGTTGCTCAACCAGGTCATCCTGCAACTCACGTCCTATGACCTCAAGCAACCCCAAACGCTGCACCGGCGACAGGTCCGCAAACTCTATCCCAGATTCGTAGGTTTCTTTCTTCTGGTTAAAACGGGTCCAAGTCAGCACTCCGTGGAGAACTAGGCTGGGATTTACATTTGGATCATCAAATGTGATCTGCACGGACGTGCCCATGGCAATTTCTTGGCGGTGTTCCAGCCGCACGCCGCTACTGCTGATTTCCAGCGTATTTGCTGAGTGAACAGGCGCACCACCCTGCTCCGGCCGACACTTGACATGGATTCTGCGCCGCACCCGCACATGGGCGCGGCGTTCCAATAGGCGCGAAGGCTCCCACTTGCGTTCCTCCGGCGATGTGCTCAATTGGGAGCCTCCCTCACCAAATGCGCTTTTGCGGGCCTAACCCAGCCTCCCAACGACTTTGTTCCCAGGATATTATGCACGTATTGTAATGGATATCCACTGTCTCGGCGAGGTGGTAGGAGTAACCTTCAGCCAGCACCCCCTACCTGTGGCAATCGCTGGTCGTGGCATTGCACCACAACCTGGCAGTCCACGGCGGCACAGTCCAGCCTTTTTCGACGCCAAGCCGCCGAGTTGGTCATCTCCATGTGGGGCTGCACCCGCGAGGTAGAAGAACCAGGTCCGGCGCGAACTTGGTGAGAATGCGTTCCTTGTGATGTGTCACGAACTGGAGGTATATTCCTCGTCACCGGTGCCATCCGTGAGACCGATGTCGTAGTTGCTCTGCTCCTTTTTCAGGGCCCCAGCAACGCGCCGGAACTTGACTGTTGGAAAGATGCGTTGACTGATGTCACAGTAGTAGTATGCGGGAGAATAAACAAGCGCACTGCCGTGCTTCTTCGAGAACCCCGTCCCGTTCACGTTCCCTGTTCTTTTCCTCAGAAAAAGACAGTGCTCCCGTTCCTGACTTGGTCTTCAGTTGACGCGCGTTTCACTTCCCCGGCCAGTTGGCGGAGGAGCCGTAGGTTGATGAAATCCCAATCAATGCGGCCCTTCCTCCCTTTTGGGGTTTCAAGGATTTTAGGCAACGTGCGGAAATGCTCCTCGCGCAGCAACCTCTTGAATGGCTGGAGACCCAATGTGCCATGTCCGATATGTTCGTGGCGGTCAAGGTGCGAGCCCAGCACGGCCTGTGAATCATTGAGGTGGAGCACGCGCAGCCGGTTGAGTCCGATGACACGATCAAACTCTGCCAGCGTCTGCCGGTAGGCTGACTTCGTGCGCAGGTCATATCCTGCGGCGTGCAGATGTGCGGTGTCCAAACAGACCCCCAGGCGGGTTGCTGGCTCGAGACCTTGCAGGATGGCCGACAAGTGCTCAAAACGACCGCCCAACGTTGTCCCCGCGCCTGCAGTGATCTCCAGACAGAGGACAATATGCGAATCAGTGCTACGTTCCAGCACTTCCCGCAGCCCGGCGCGCACACGGTGGAGTCCTTCGGTTTCTCCAGCCCCGAGGTGTGCACCAGGGTGTGTCACAAGTGCGTCCAGCCCAAGATGTTCTGCGCGGGTTACCTCCGTGACAAAGGAGTCTACGGAACGCCGCCACAGCAAATCGTCGGGGCTGGCTAGGTTCAGCAGGTAGGAGGTATGGCCCACGCGGGGATAGAGGTGCCACGCGCGACAGCGTGCCCGAAAGGCGGTTACCTCTGCTGCCCGCAGGGGCACTGCCCGCCACTGAAGATTGCTCTTGGTAAATATCTGAATACTCTCGCAGCCCAGTTGATGTGCCCGCAACGGCGCCAGATGTATGCCCCCCTGAATGGAAACATGCACACCGAGGTTCAGCCGCATCGTCTGGTCAACTTTCTCACCAGCGACAGATTCCTCCCTTGCCCGTGTCATTCTAGCCATTTGAACGAACTACCCACAATCTGACATGAGGCGTGGTGCTTGCTTGGCACCGTATGACGTGCCGCACAATTTCCTAAAGGACACCCGAATACACGATTGACCACGGGAAGCGACTGTAAGATGGTGGTTCCACTGTTGCTGCAGTTAGGGCGCTGTAGAGGTCGCCCGGAAAACCTGCCAGTTCATATGCACCTGTGGTGCTTCACGATGGGCCTAGGTGGGACCTTCGGGACTTATGGACCGCGTGGACACGTTAAAGCTAAGGATGATGCTATGCCGGACACACTATGGGCGAAGTATCCTGATTCCCATCCCACGTTTGGTTGCTTGCTATCTGAAGTGCAGCCCGCCGCTCGCCCTTGGTAACGAAAAAATTATGGCGCCGCGGAAAGCGTGCGAATCCAGACCTCAGCTTCGTTGTAGTAAGGGTCTTCGGGCAGAAGGCGGGCCTTTACTTCCCGGAAGATCTTGAGGGCCAGGATGGGGTCCTTCTCACGAAGGTTGAGGGCACGGTTGAACTCCAATACCGCCTCACGCTTGAGTTCACGGATCTGTTCACGTCCATGCTGGCCCTGCGGATCGGTACGCACTGCTTCCTCAAAAAAACGCCGGGCCTCAGCGTATTTACGCTCCTGCCACGCCTCCTGCCCCCTAGCAACAAGGCGCAAGGCCATCTTGCCCGCCTCCTCTTTCCATGAACGAAGCAGTTTCTCAGCCTCGCGCCGGTAAAAATTGGCCGGTGTCGTCTCAATGGCGATAATGTTCTGGCAGTCGGCTTGGGCCTTGGCAAAATCGGCCGTTTTCATCGCCTCCTGGGCCTTCTGCCACGATTCAATGACGGCACGTATGCGTTTGTAGAGTTCACTATTGGCCTCGCCAGCTTGTTCCAGGACGCGTAGCGCCTCATCGCCACGCCCTGCATCATAACGGGCACGGGCATCAAGGGTAACCTTGGCGAGAGTCAGGCGCCGGCTGAGTTGTCTCAGTTCGTCGGCGTACGCGCCATCGGGGCGAACCGTGTTGAGGACCTCTGCGGCTTCGGCGAACTTCTCCCCGGCGATGAGTTTCTCGGCGCGAGCAATTGCCTCGGCGTCCCGCTGTCCCTGGTGGCAGGCGCGCATCTTTTCGTCAATGTCTGCCGGGACACCACCGAGGAGTTTGCTCAGCGCCTGATATAGGTTCAGTGCTCTGGACCAGTTACGGTTGACGAAAGCGCGGTCAGCATCCTGGCGTAGGTCTTCAACATGCTTGCCACGCGCCTCGGATACTTTCTGCTCGACACCCTTGTAGAAGAGGCTGTCCACCGCGATGGTAGCAGCTACCTGCACGGCGTTTTCCCACTCCCGTTTCTCCAGAAGTTCCAGGAAACGGGTATAGGCGTACATATTCTGCGATTCCCTGGCAATCCAAGCAACGCGTGCAGCTGCAAGTTTCCGCACCGGCTCCGTGCTGCGTGTATCTCTGGAAAGTTCACGCCAGCATTTCTCGGCTTCCTCACGCCACTCGCGATTCTGGAAACCCTCCATTGTTCGCAGCTTCAGGTCTGGTTTTATCGCGGCAAGCATCATAGCCGCCGTATGGCTGCCGTCTTTTACGGGTTGTCGGCGCAAAGTCTCCAGTAATCGCACGCACTCGTCAAACTGGCCCTGCTCAAAGAGAGTAACGGCCATTTCCATATGCCGGTTGTATTCGGAACGTGGCATCTCGGGGACTTGTTTTTTGCGGCCAGTAGCCAGCGTGGCGACGACGATGCTGACGAACAGCGCGGCGAAAACCACCAAGGCAATCTTGAGACGGCGGCTCAACCACATGCTTTTGGCCGGACGGCTCCCAGGGGCGGTGAGCAGGGCAGGAACGGGGCCAACCTCTTCCCCGCTGCTTGCTGATGGACTGCTCTCTGGCGCAAATCGTTCGTCCAGGGGCGTGGGTTCATCGCCCAGTGTCACCTCTCCGCCTGCCGCCTCGGGCACCGCACCCATGTCCGCCATGACGACCGGGACCGGTTCTGCAGCCTGTTCCATGACTGCCGGCAGTGGTGGCCCACCCTCAAGAAAACGAACGACGACATTGCCCAGGCGTAATTCCTGCCCCAGCGTGACCGAAGCCGCAGTAATCCGCCCACCTCCGACAAAAGTACCGTTGCGGGTGCCCAAGTCGCGCACAAGGATAAGGTCGTCGCGCTCCGGGGGAATGGTACAGGACACGTGACGGCGGGAGATGGTGGGGCTGAGAATCGTAACATCACAATACTTCCCACGGCCGATTATAAATGAGCGTTTGGTAATCGGAAATTCGTGATGCTGGCCACCAATATCCGCCACCAGCTTCATGTTCGTCTCCGCCGCTGCGCCTGCAGTTGGATAATCCGGCCCTGTCGCTCCAATTGCGCACGTTGATGCCGCGGATCGTTCGGATCGGCGATAAGATGGAGGATTTCCTCCAGGTACTTGTCATAGCGCGCGTAGTCGCCGATGGCGACCGCCTGGCGTGCGGCGTTGCGCAGTTCGCCATATCGTTTTTCAATGGTGGCTTCTGTAGCCTCCACTTTTCGTTTGGCCTCACCATAGGGTTCAAAGGCACTGTGGGGCTTCATCAGTTCGCGGGCAACGCGGTAGTGGAACAGGGCCGCAGAGAGGTCCGTCTTGGCGAGACGATCGCCCGCAGCGATATGTTGGCTGGCCAGCGGACGGCGCACCGCCAGAGATTCTGGCAGGTGGCGATATGGTTCCAATGGGTCGTCCAGTCGCCCCCGCACGATAATCCGGACCCGGATAATGTTGCCCCGCAGGCTGCGCATCGTCGCGTCAGTGCTGCCCGACGATTTCCCGGTGATGACCATCTCCGCCGGTTCGTATTCAAACTTTCTTACCTCGGCGATGTCGGGGTCCTCTACGCGAATGCTTTCGGCGGTGAAGTCAGGGCGATAGGTAACCCATTGTCCACCTACCTGCACTCGCTTTCGCGTTGAAATTAGGCGCTGTTCGTTTACCTTGACCATGACGGGGTCAAGTTCCAGGACCTTGGGCTGGCTGCTGCCCTGCGCAGCTATCCACACCGCGAAAGTCAACACCATGATCCCAATGGCCATTCCGGTTAGAATGAGGACGGTGCGTGCTGTGCGTGCCGGTCCGCGCGCATGGGCCTCGGCCACGCTGCGGGCGACGATCGCTTCTACCCCAGCGCTGCGGTCTTCCATGACGGGTACGGTTCCTGGTATCTCTGTTGTAGCTACTCGCGTGACGGGGGGTGCTGCGCTATCCAACCGCAGTATCACGTCGCCGAGACCGATGGTACACCCTGGCACCAAGAAGGCATCGCGCGTCAGTCGCCCGTCCACCTGAATCCCGTTGCGGCTGCCCTCATCCACAATGCGGAAGCGCCCGTGGTCCCAATGAAGTGCGGCATGACGGCGCGAGATAGAGGGCGCATCAATAACGATATCGTTATCTTCGCCGCGGCCAATGGTGATTTTTTCCTGGTCAAGGGGCAACGGAAACTGGTGGCCCTGCATCGGAGGGGTCATGACCGTCAGCAGATAGGGTGATTGCGTTTCACTCATGGCTTGCCCCCTCCCCCACGGGAGCCACGGCCGTTTCCTGATGCTCTTCTTCGACCCCATCAGCAACGAGCGATACCGCGAGACCCCGTCGGATCTGGGCCGCCAACGAAGCACCGGCTGCCAGTTCCAGCACTGCCTTTGCGCCCGGACACCAGGCCAATCGCCATGGCCGCAGCCCGGAGACCACTCGCCACACTCGCATCTGCGCATCCAGAAACACCACGTCTATCGGAAATCGCATGCCCCACGTATGGATACTGGAGCATGCGGGTATGAAAAACCCCTCGTCCGGCTCCAGCGAAGTGCGCCCCAACAGACCGCGCATGCGCGCCCACATGCTCCGTGCACACCTCACACGCGCCACTAGAGTGCGTTGGCTCTCCCGTTCAATGAGTCTAATTTGTGCTCCTCCACCGCGTCAAGATGGGCGCAATTCCGCGCCCTATCTTCAGCCTTTAGCCACCTCCCCGGAAGAAAACCTGAATAATGATGGGGCCAAAAATGACAATGAACATGCAGGGAAAGATGAAAAGAATCAGGGGAAAGAGTATCTTGACCGGTGCTTCCATGGCCAGTTTCTCGGCGTGCTGCGAACGGGCGTTACGCAACTGTTGTGCCTGGGCGCGGAGCGCGGGGCCCAGATTGCCGCCCAGCGCGTCAGTCTGGATCAAGGCGCTGACCACTGAGCGTAGTTCGCTGAGGTCCACTCGGCGTGCGAGATCACGGAGCGCTTCGGCGCGGCTCTTGCCAAGTTGTATTTGGCGCAGTGTCTCGCCCATTTCCACTGCCAGCGGTGCGGTGCCGAGCCGTTTCACGATACGAGCAAGCGACTCGGTGAAGTCCAGCCCTGCCTCCACAGAGAGTGTCAGAAGGTCAAGGGCATAGGGCAGCAGTCGGCGCATTCCTGCCTGGCGTTCTCGAATGCGTCCTCGTAGCCAGAATATTGGCCACAGGCCGGCGAGACACGTGGTGGCGATTGGCACAATTCCAAGTGGCACGCGGACATAGAAAAGCAGACCAACAGCGAGGCCACCGAGTGCAGCCACGCCAATGAGGCCAAGAAACTCGTCGGCGGAAAGATTTTCCGGCCGGCCTGCCGCCATCAGACCCCTGGCGGCGTGCATGCGGGCGGAGAGGAGAAACGAGCGGCTTGAGTCGCGTCCGAGACGCATCTCTAATCGTGCAAAAACTGCACCCAGGAGATAACCTGCCCAGCGCGCTATCGGTCGCACCAGGCGCAACCATAATGAGGATGTCTCAACTGCTTGCGCTGACAAATGCGCCGCCTCTTCTCGTGCGCGCACTACCCCCAGGCCAATAAGCCAGACTACTAGGAAAACACAACCCCCAGTCGCCAGCGAAGCAATAATGACCAGTAGTGAGTGGTCCATATTCACCTATGGTTCAGGTGTATCCCGCTTCGCAGTAGCAAACTAGCACCGCCGTCTATCCGGTTTGTAAGTCTCGCCTCAAATCTTGATGGAAACAATCCGCCAGATGAAATATGCGCCAAGAAGTTCTAGGATAACGATGAGGGCCAGCATCAGCCCGCCTATCCAAGTCGTGAACATCGGTCGCATGAAGTCGGGATTGATAGCATTGAGTATCACCCCGATGGCGACCGGCAAGAGGGCGACGACTATGCCCTGGATTTTTCCCTGCGCGGTTAAGGCTCGGATTTTTCCCTCTATACGGTGGCGTTCGCGGATCGTTTCAGCGATGTTATCAAAAATTTCGGTCAGGTTGCCGCCCACTTCGCGAGAGATGATTATTGATGTGATGAGCAAATCCAGGTCCTGACTGGGCATGCGCTCGTAGAGGTGGTGCAAGGCATCGTCCATGGAGACGCCTACTTGCATCTCCTGCACCACCATGCGCATTTCCTGACCCATGGGGTTGGGCATCTCCCGCGCAAGAAGTTCAAAAGTAGCGTGCAGGCTGTAACCTGCCCGGAGGGCGTTGCCCATTGCCACCAGCGCATCCACTAACTGAAAGCCGAACCGCCGATCGCGGCGACGCTTCAGCAGGTGGATGATGAGACCGGGCAGGGGAAATGCCATCGCGCCCAGGATCAGGCCGAGGAGAAGGTTACGGAAACCAATGGACACCACCGTCGCCACCAGTGCCATGCTCGCAAAGGAGAGGTAGAGGATGTGCTGCGGCGGCATGGTCAGATACATCGCGTCAAGCGACCGCCCTGCCATCTGGATGTATCGTTCCTCGTAACTCTGCCAACCGCGTGCAAACAGGGTAATGCCGAACCAGGTGAAGAGGAAAACTGCGCCGAAGAGCGCGATCAAGACCAGAATCAATAACCAATCCATCGTCTTTTACCCCGCACGTGACCGCTACTTCCTACGGCTGTGATTGGCACCCTGAATTGCCCGACCTTACCTCTCCTGGCCGATGTCTTCTGCAATCATGCAGTCGCCAGCGTTTTTGGCGGGGCAAACATCTTGAGATCCACGTGGATGCCGCGTTCGCGCAGCCCTTCAATGAATCGCGGTATGGCACCAGTGGCCACAAAGTCGCCCTGAACGCGACCGTCGGTGCTGAAGCCGCGCTGCTTGAACAGGTACAGTGTCTGCAGGACGAATGTATCCCCCTCAAGTCCGAGCAGTTCAGCAACCTCAACCACCTTGCGGGAACCATCCGGCAGGCGGGCCGTCTGGATGATGATGTGAATGGCCGAGGCAATCTGCTCCCGAATAGCACGCGACGGCAGGTCCATTCCCGCCATGAGCACCATAGTCTCCAGGCGTGCGAGAGAGTCGCGCACTGAGTTGGCGTGCACCGTCGTCAGAGAACCGTCGTGCCCCGTGTTCATGGCCTGGAGCATGTCAAGCGCCTCGCCACCGCGACATTCGCCCACGATGATGCGGTCAGGTCGCATGCGCAGACTATTGATGACGAGTTTACGGATGGGGATTGCGCCCTTGCCCTCAATGTTAGGTGGCTTGGCCTCCAAGGAAATCACGTGCTCCTGCCACAGCTTCAGTTCGGCAGCGTCCTCAATGGTGACGATGCGTTCGTTTGCCCCCAGGAAGGAGGAGATAACATTGAGCAGCGTCGTCTTGCCGGAGCCCGTGCCGCCGCTGATGCAGATATTGCGCCGCGATTCAACACACAACTTGAAGAAATCCGCCATCTGCTGGCTGAGCGAGCCGAAGGCAAGCAGGTCCTTGATGGTGAAAGGCGTGCGGGCGAACTTGCGGATGGTCAGCGTCGGACCCGTCAGGCAGACTGGCGCGATAATGGCGTTGACGCGCGAGCCGTCAGCCAGACGCGCGTCCACCATGGGACTAGACTCGTCAATCCGCCGTCCGATTGGGGCCAAAATGCGGCGAATAGTTGCCAGAAGGTGTTCATTGGATGTGAACTGCTTGTCGGTCAGTTCAATCTTGCCATGGCGCTCCACGTACACCCGCTCGCAGCCGTTCACCATGATTTCGTCCACCTCGGGGTCGGCGAGCAGGTCCTCAATCGGTCCGAGAGCCACGGCCTCGTCCACCACTTCCTTTATCAGACGCTCCGGGGTGAGCCAGTCGGGCATATCGCTGCGAATCTGCTCAAGGCCGGCACGCGCCACCTCCGCCGCCTGCTTCCACAGTTCCTCCCGGCTCTTCTGCAGGAGGTCGCTGTGTTTCAAGTCCAGGCGTTCCAGGATGACTTCATGGAGGCGCCGCTTCAGTTCCACCGGAATCCGTCGCGAGGACGGCGCGGCTGTGACCACTTTCGCTGGAGCAGCACCCACAGCGGCGTGTTCGGTGGTCACAGGTGCCTCCGCTACTGGCGCCGCAGGTTTCTCTGCCAGTCGCGGTTCGGGTTTTACAGCCGCCGGTGCAGGCCCCGACGCAGAGGCAGCTGGTTTGCCTTCCGCTGGCGTCGACGTTGTACTCGCCGGAATCCCCGCTTCCTCGCGAAAGACGATCAGAAAATCTCCGAGGTGAATCCGATCGCCATCGCGGAGGCGCGTGTCGGCGGTAACCCGTTGTTCGTTCAGGAATGTCCCGTTCCGACTGCCGAGGTCGCGCAGGAAGTAGCCACCGTTGCGCTGAAGTATGACACAGTGCTCACGAGAAATGTTCGGTCGGTCCAGAATCAAGTTGTTGGTGCGGCGTTTGCCGATGACAAAGGTGGCGGCGTCAATCTCCACTCGCCGTGCCGGTCCCTTTATCTCTTGTACGAGGAGAAACGCCATCACTCCACTCCGGCTCTCTTGACGTGCACCCGTCCCTGCCGTGCCACCTGCTGACATGCGCGCCAGCAAGCGGCAACGACGCATTACGGATTGGGCAGAGGCACGCCCACTGTTGTCGTTATCTCTTTCTTGCGCGCCTCGTTCGCCCGGCGCGCGGCACTTAACACATTGGCAATGGTGATCTCTTCCGGCTCTGGAGTAAGGTCATCGGTAGGGTTGCGTATGGCCAGCGTGAGCGACCCCTGCAGGCGGGCGAAAGTAAGGATGACCGCCTCTTCGGGGGTCACCGCCAATGTGACCGTTGAGTATGGCCGCGTGCGTCCACCAGCAGTAGCCGCGTCATCTACGGTCATCCGGTTGTCCACTGCCAGGACCAAGACCTGGGTAAGCATGCGCAGGGTGCGCACTTCCCCGGCTGTGCTGCTGCCTGTGCCTCGCTGCTGCGGCAGAGTGAATGTGCCGATAATGTCCACACGGCTGCCTGGGCGAATGTTGCCAGCGACGCCAGTAACGTTATCCACCGGCAGGCTCAGCGCCACCTTGCCTGCGGGCAACTGCGTGGTCAGGCGCGGGTCCTCCTGCCGCAGATACGACCACTTGATGACGGCGCCGCGCTCGATCTCCTGCGCCGCGATAGCGCCAACCACGAAGCCGTAGTCGCGCATAAGGATGTGATCCTGATCCAACTGGCTCTCCGAGATTACTGCCGGTTCGCGGATGTCAATCATGTTGGCGGTGATTCGTGTGCCCCGTTCAATGCGCTGTGCGGCCCGCACCACCTGAACCGGGCGCAATTTCATTTGCAACTCGCGGTCCTTGCTCACGAGGTATGACCGCATGGCAAGCACGGCCACCAGCCCAAGAATCACGGCCACCAGAAGGGCAATCTTCCCTTTCACCGTAATCCTCCTACCAGTTACAAGAGCAGCCGCAGGCTCCTAGTGTCTGCTTGAGGTGCCCTTCCCTGCTGCAAGCTGTATGTGCCAGAACAGCCACCTTCACGGAGGCCCAGGGCGCAGAAGAATAGTTATGCAGGGGCCGTCCTTTGTCTCGCTCATTGCAATCAGGCACGTTGCGCCCGACCGCCGAAAAAGCAACATCTCCCCGCCGTATGCGCGAGAGTAGGCGGTCGCTTCGCGCGTGGCAGTCTGCCACCCGCGTCGTGGCATCTCTTCCCGATAATACGAAACTGCGGCGCCAATGTCTACGCCGCACCGGTATCGCCACATTCCACCCCCCATGGGCATGGCTTGGCGGGCAAGCAACTCACCCTGCGGCGGCGGCGGGACTTCGGCAACCGACGGGCTTATCCGGTGCGTTATCTTTTCGTCACCCGATACCACCCTCTGCGCCGGTGGTTCTATTTGCGTGACCCACCAGCCCAGGATGATGAGCGGCGTACTGAAGGCTGCGAGCAGCGTAAGGCGCACCCCCACAGGCAGGTAGTGGCGGGCCGGGCAGCTCGTCTGCGGCATATCCGTAGAAGCAGGTGCCTCGCTCACCGCCGCTCCCAGATGTTCGGATTGTCCGGCCAATACAGTTGCCCAATGGCGTCGCGGTCAGCCTCAGTCATGGGGTCAGCAAGGGCTGCCCCCTGCCCGACGAGGGCCGTCATCTCAGTGAGAAGGCGCGCAGAGTCACAGCCGGGATCGCCTGCCGCCAGTCGCTCAACGCCGGTGCGCACTGCTACCCGCTGGCCACCCCAGAAAACAGGCGGTGCATCGGGCAGGGGGAATTGTCCAAAATACTCAGCATGTGTCAATGGCCGAACGGCCGGCTGGCCAGTGCCAGGGTCAATCTGGCCCGGCCCTATGACGTGGCCGAAGAAAAAGGGCTGATAGACGTACTCAACACGGGCGACGCGGCGTTCCAACCAAGGGGTGCCCCCACTCTCGCCCCGCAATGTCTGGTTGACCCAAGCGCTGTAGGGTGTTTGCGCCAAAGGGGCATTGGGATCCGAAATCAAGTTGCCTGCCAGGTAGTTCGCCCGGTCATTACCGCTCCGAGACCGCTGAATCACGAGGCCGGTGGGTGTCCAGACAATCTGGTCGTGCCAGGAGCCGACGGCGATGCCGCCGAGAGACTCAGTAATGTGGCGCACAGTGAGCAACTCGTTGTCGGTATCCCGCCATTCACCGAGGCGTACGGTGCCGTCGCCAGCACGGGCCTCGGTCCCGATGCGGACATTGGGCGCGCGGCCGATCTGGCCTGGCCCTGATTGTTCCACGGCGCCGTGCCAGGGGAAGAAGCGCGGCAAAGCGTCATCGGCTGCCTGTACGCCTGGCTGCGCTACTGCGTAAGCGCTGGCAAGGTGTTGTTTCTGCGTGCCCAGCGTCGCATAGCCGAAATACAAGACGCCAAAGAGAATGATCAAGTACATCGGCAGGAGGATGGCCATTTCCAGCGTGGCGCTGCCCCCCCATGCTCTCATTGTTCCTTTGCGCACAACGCAGGGCCTCATGGATTCGCCCTCTCAATGCCGCACCAGATCACCAAACGCCGGGTCGCGCAGGCGGAAAACACGCCCCTGGCGGTTGGTCATTGCCTGGAGCGCCGGGGTCAGATTCGGATCCGCCTGGGTGTCAAAGGCGTTGATGAAGCGGTTCCATTGATAGCGGTGAAAATTGCCATACAAAGCATCGTAGAGGTATGAGACAGGATGTTCCGGCACGGGGATATCGGGGTGGGGATCAAGATCAAAGGTGGCGATCTGTCGCCGGGTGCTCCACAGGCGTGGGTCCACACGCGGCGAGTAAAAGTTGGCAATATCTTGTCCTACGAAATCCTCTCGCGCGTCCGGGCCTTCACTATAAAAGTCGTAGAGATATGCAGGCGTGGGGCTGTGGTCGCGGGCGATTCCAATGCGGGCCGAGGAGACTGCCACATAGCCCCAAGCCGGCTCGCGGTCAAAGAGCATGGGTGGGTCGTAGGGCTTGTTGTCTATAGGCGGGCGCTGACCGACGCGCGCTTTCCATGCCGCGACATTGATGCCATACTTGAAGAATTCCTCCGTGAGAACTAGAGGCCGCAGGTCCTCACGGTTAAGGGCGTCAAGTTGGATGAGGTTGCGCGGAACGCGCACGGGGATGGTGACATCAAACGCGGAAGGCGGCGGCATGGAGCCGGGCAAGGCGTTGTAGGCCACATCCGCGAGCGTCACGCGCACATCCGTGCGGCCATCTGGCTGACCCGTCGGGCCGGTGCGGTCCTGTCCGCCACACTCGGGGCACGTCTGGTTTCCCACCCTGCCCCTGCCGTCACAGCGGAAACAGGGATTCTGGCTCAGGTAGTAGGCCCGCTCGTCCGGGACGCCGCGACGCTCCGGGTCAAACCACTGGAGCCATTCCGGCTGTGCATCCTCGCCGAGGCGGTCCCAGACTGCGTGGCGGAGGCCGAAACGCTGGAGGTTGGGCTCCCAACGCATGTGCGCGCCGAGGAGTTGGTACTCATAAAGCCATTCGCGCAGCGCCGGGGCGGTGGGTGGCCGGGGAATGAGTCGGAATCGTTCCCAAAGGTCGAGGCTGGCATTGTACTGCTTGCGCCAGAGGCCGTCGGCATTGTTGAGGTTGAGTGTGCCGCCACCGGGAAGGGAAATGGAGCACAGCGACATGTCGAAACCGCGGATGGTTACCGAGACGCCGCCCAGACCGGTAGTGATAACGGGCGGATCGCTGAGGGTGATGGTGGCGGGGCCGATGTGCACGACCGTAGGCCGACCTACCTGCACCCAACCCCAGGGGAACCGGATGGTGTTGGAACTGTTGACCCAGACACGGGCGCCGCCAATGGTGGTCTCCCCCACCGAGCCGATTGACTCGTACCGGCGCGAGGCATAGTTCCACTGATAAAGGACGCCATCTTCAATTTTGTACACGTGCGTTATGCCCATGTAGGTAATCTGCGTGCCTTCGGTGACACCATCCCCGTCCATATCTACGGGGCGGAACTCGGCGCGCACGGTCGGCTGGCCCGGCCGCTGAGGTTGAGAGCCGACAATCACCCACCCGAGGTTGGGGTCGCGGTGAATCGTGATGACTTCCACTTCTACTCCCTGCGCGAAGCGGCGTATAACCCAGGTTTCTTCTCCAGGGAGTTCTTCCACAGTAACTTCCTCGCGTGTGCCGTCGCCGCGATCATACTGGATGCGCCAGAGGTGGTCACTCTCAAGCCAGACACCGACAGCCTCGTTGGTCATGAGGTTGGTGATGCGCCAGCCACGCTCAAACTGCTCAATCTTTAACTGTAGTTCACTGCCAGGATGGGGAAAGAGGCGATGGCTCGGATAGAGCGAGATACGGTCGGCCCCGGCGGCCTCGGCGGCGCGATACATCTCCTCCTGCATCAATCGCGGGGTGACGATGGCAATGGCGTTCTCAATGCGCGAGAGGTCGCGCAGCCACTCAATGCCGCGGGGAATTTCAGCCTGTGCTCGCAGATAAGCCTGTCGGTAGGCCTCGTGCGCCTGGGCATATCGGGCCTGCCCACCAGTATCGCGTCCGAGGTCAAGGTCGGCCTGGTAGTGGCGGCGGGCGAGTTCGGCCACCACCGCCGTACTGGCAGCATCTACTGCGTAGCGCATAAGATTGTAATAGACCTGCGCCATGCCATCGTTTATCCAGGCAATGGCACTAAGCGAATTGGCTTTGACCACGGCACCGCTGTAGGCGGACATGTCGGCAGCCAACTGCACTTGGACGCGACGCTGTGCCGCCCTCCCGACGTTGTAAACCAGCGCGATGAAGCCGGCGAGCAGGAGTAGCGAGATCGCGCCGAAGACGACAGCCTGCGCGCGGTCATCACGGAGCCAAAAGTTGCGCCGGACCATCATGGTCTTCTCCGTGGAGCGGCAGCCCCTTTACCCTTTGGCCATGAGCACTCAGTTCGGAGCAAACGGACTCGCTAGTGTACACGTCCCGGAAATAGGGATGTGAGGCTCTCCGTAAGTTCGGTCCGCATCCGGGTATGAGACAAGGACATCTCCCAGGCGATAGACTATCCAATCGGCGATGGGGACTCGCAACTGGTAATTGTGCACCACCTCTACAGAAACAGGAGGTGGTTGTGGATCGTTGGGACCGGGGGGAAGTATGCGGACTCTGGTCTTTGATCGCGCCGCGCCGTAACCGGGCAGGTCGCCCCAGCCGGGCAGGTAAATGGCGCCGGGATTTACGCCCGCCCAACCCGTTATGCGAGTGCAGGCAAACGAAGCCGCATCCTGCGGGTCTTCGCCCACCAGCGCAGCGCGTGCTGCACAGAAGGCCGCGTACTCAACCACCTGCTTGGCCACGAAGAGATGTCCCAGTTGGATGATACAGAGCGTCAGCATCAACTGTATCGGAAAAACGATGGCATACTCCACTATTGCCTGTCCCCCATTGCTTATGCGAGAGATAGGCAACGCTGTCGTTATCCCCCGTGGTAGCACCCGACTTGTCATCTCATAACTCCGACCTGTCGTTGCTACGCCGCCCGTACTATCCAATCCTCCCCCAGGGGTATGCCACCCACGCCCACATTGTGCCGATAGCAATGGCCACAGCGTACGGTATGGTAAAGGCTGGAACGGTGTCTGTCTTGTTTTTTGCGCGTCCGAAAGTCAGGAGAAGGTGCGCGCTGCGTCGGAGGCCATCAATGAGCTGCCCATGCCAGACGAGAAGCCCCAGAGCCATAATGCAACCGACAATGGAAGTAAGCACGAGCGCGCGCACCATGAAGTCCCAGTTGGCTGCCAGCGCCCCCACGGCGGCCATCAATTTGACGTCGCCAGGCATGACGCCCCCCAGAAGATATACGAGGAAGAAGACCCCGCCACCGAGGAGGGCGCTAAGAATGCTATCGCGAATCGGATCGCCGGAGGTGAAGCCCTGAAAGAGAATAGCGAACGCCAAGCCGAGGAAAATGCCACCGTATGCCGCATAGTTGGGAATGCGGCCACGGGCCAAGTCAGAATATGCCCCCCAAATCAACAGCGCTAGGAGCGCGCCGTGTCTGACCACATCAAGTGAGGAAAGAAAGGCAACCGACATGGTGCCCTTTCCATCCGCCACGGAAGGGGCTTCGCCACGCGCCCGAAGCGCCTCTCCAGCGACCAAACAATATGCGGGTGATGCGGGTGGTGCGCCCGCCTGCCGCTTAGAAGTCGCCGACGCCCGTCTTGGTCACTGCACTATCGCCACCCGTCGTCTGATCTGCTGGCGCAGTACCCAAACCGCCCGGCGTCAGGTTCTTCGCCGAGGCGAAGAAGATGGAGCGGATCTGGTTGCCGAAGATGAGGATGATGGCAATAGACGAAATTGCCACCAACGCGGCGATGATCGCGTATTCCGCGGTCGTCTGCCCGCGCCTGCTCTTACGCAGACCCAAGACTCGCGCCAAGAACTTAGACATGGCCCTCCTCTCCTTCCTTCATACCCCTCACGGAATCGGCAGGCACATCACGGAAACCACATCATAGTAGTAGTTGAGCAAGGCTGTGCGCATTGCTTCAATCGCCCCCACAGTGACAAGGACACAGAAAAAAGTCAAGATGGCGTATTCCGCCGTCGCCTGCCCCACCGTAGCGCCTGCCAGCCTGTGTAAGCGCCTCATCGCGCCCAAAGTGCACGATACGCCCACTTTCCCACCCTCCTCCTAGATATTTTACCACATACCACCCTGTCCTGCAATGCAAAATTTGGTGACGGCCAAACGTCGGGTTTTGCGAAAAGCACGAAGGTTGGGCAGGCTGCACTGGTAGAGAAAATCATCCCCAATTGTTTGTGCCGCACTAACAAAGTTTTGGTACCTGGGGACATCCAAGGCGAGGAGCGAACAAGGTCTTAGCCGAAAATCGTTTGACAGCGGATATAAGAGGCTGTTATCATACAAGATCGGTAGACAATGTCGGATTTAAGGGTTAGAAAATGAAACTCAGCACAAAGGCACGCTATGGCCTTAGGGCTGTACTTGACTTGGCGGAATACTATGGCACAGGACCAGTGCAGGCCAAGTTAATTGCGGAACGACAGGGCATCAGTCCAAAGTATCTTGAACATCTGTTGTCTGCACTCAAAGCCTCTGGCTTGGTCCAAGTAGTCCGCGGAGTGCACGGGGGTTACAAACTGGCACGTCCGCCAGGGGAAGTGCGACTTGGGGACGTTGTACGTGCCTTGGAAGGGTCGCTTCATCTAGTGGAGTGTACCGATAGCAGCGGTTATTGTCCCCGACAGGATATGTGTGTTACCCGCGAGGTTTGGCGAGAAATGGCAGCGGCCATAACGAACATCCTCAACAACACGACGGTGGCCGACCTGATTCGCCGCTATGAGAACAAGCGCCAGGCGGCAGTTGCGCAGGGCATGTATTACATCTGACTTCGCTTTATCTTCCAGGAGCAAATAACATGGCGCGGATTTTTCGGGACATAACGGAGACTGTTGGCCGAACCCCTCTGGTCCGCTTCAACCGTGTGACAGCAGGACTGGGCGCGCAGGTTGTCGGCAAATGCGAGTGGTTCAACCCGATGTCCAGCGTCAAGGATCGCATCGGCGTCGCAATGATTGAGGACGCGGTTGCGCGCGGGCTGCTCAAACCGGATTCAGTCGTTATTGAGCCTACGAGCGGCAACACCGGAATTGCTTTGGCGTTTGTCTGTGCCGCCAGAGGGTACCGGCTGATCCTGACGATGCCGGACACAATGAGCATGGAGCGACGACTTCTTCTGCGGGCGCTTGGTGCAGAACTCGTTCTGACACCGGGGACCGAAGGCATGCGCGGCGCCGTCAAGAGAGCAGAAGAACTGGTGCGGCAAACTCCCAACGCGGTGATGCTGCAGCAGTTCAAGAACCCTGCCAACCCGCGCATTCACCGCGAGACTACCGCAGAGGAAATATGGGCAGATACCGACGGCCAAGTGGACATCTTGGTCGCCGGCGTTGGCACCGGCGGAACCATCACGGGGGTTGCCCAGGCTCTCAAACCGCGGCGGCCGCAGTTTCGCGCCATTGCCGTCGAGCCAGCCGCCTCGCCAGTGCTCTCCGGCGGCCCCCCCGGCCCCCACCGCATCCAGGGTATAGGCGCAGGGTTCGTGCCCGAAGTGCTAGATCGTTCTCTCATTGACGAGGTCATCACGGTAAGGGACGAAGATGCTGGCCGGGCAGCGCGGCGTCTTGCGCGCGAAGAGGGGCTGCTCGTCGGCATTTCCTCTGGCGCCGCCGCGTGGGCGGCATTGCAAGTGGCCGCGCGGCCGGAAAATCACGGCAAACTTATCGTTGTGATCCTACCCGATTGCGGGGAGCGTTATCTGAGTACGACGTGGCTCTATCAGGAGGGCAACTAAAGTGATCACGCTCTTCCAACACATTCGGGAGGATATCCGCACGGCTTTTGCCAAGGATCCTGCGGCGCGGAGCGTGGCTGAGATAATCTTCTGCTACCCCGGGCTACACGCCATCTGGCTGCATCGGATTGCCCACCGGCTGTGGCGAGCGCGCTTTCGTTTTTGTGCCCGCTTTATTGCCCATATCGCCCGCATGCTTACCGGTGTTGACATTCACCCCGGCGCCAAGATTGGACGTCGCGTCTTCATTGACCACGGTATGGGGGTGGTCATTGGTGAAACAGCCGAAGTCGGTGACGATGTCCTCATCTACCAAGGAGCGGTCCTGGGCGGCACCAGCCTGGAGAAGAAAAAACGCCATCCGACCATCGGCCCTAATGTTGTCATAGGGGCGGGTGCGATACTTCTTGGCCCCATCGAGGTCGGGGCCAATTCCCGCGTCGGCGCCGGTTCGGTTGTCATTGACTCCGTTCCGCCGGACACCACAGTGGTTGGTGTGCCGGCACACAGCACCGAGCGACGTCGCCGACTGGTCGGTGCGTTGGAACATGGCAAACTTCCCGACCCCATCGCCGAGGCGATTGCTGAAGTTCGCGGCGAGGTCATCCTCCTGCGCGAGCGCGTCCGCCGACTGGAGCATCTCGCCGCCGATAAGACCAAAGCAAGCCAGCCATCTTAATGAAGAGGATCGTGCAGCACGATAAGAGCAGGGGATATGACCAGCGTAGAGAAACTGCAGCGCCTTGAAGCGTGTCTGCGGCAGATGGGGAGCCTTCTGGTCGCCTACTCCGGCGGGGTGGACAGCACTTTCCTGCTAGCGGTTGCGCGGCGCGTTCTGGGGCAGCGCGTGGTGGCCGTGACGGCCATCTCACCGACTTATCCGGCAGAAGAACGCGAGTTGGCCCAGAAGGTAGCGGAGTCACTGGGTGTTGAGCACCTCCTGATTGAGACCGACGAGTTGTCCGACCCGCGCTTTACCAGTAACCCGCCGGATCGGTGCTACCATTGCAAGTGCTCCCTTGCCGCTAAACTCAAGGCGCTGGCTGCCGCACGCGGTATCGCGCACATTGCCCTCGGCACGAACGCCGATGATCCGGATGATTTCCGGCCTGGCATCCGCGCCGCGCTTGACCATGGCCTGCGGCAGCCGCTCCTGGAGGTTGGCCTTTCCAAAACGGAAATCCGCGAATTCTCGCGCCAGATGGGCTTGCCTACATGGGACCGCCCTGCTGCTGCGTGTCTGGCCTCACGTTTCCCCTACGGTGAAATTATCACTGCCGAGAAACTCCGTAGAGTGGAGCTCGCTGAACAGTTTCTCCACGCACAGGGCTTTTCCCATGTGCGCGTCCGGAGCCACGGGAACCTCGCGCGCATTGAGGTTACTCCGGGATTGCTGCGCATCCTGGCCACTGATAAGTTGCGCTCCAGAATCGTCGCCCACCTGAAGACACTGGGGTTCACCTTCGTAACTCTGGATCTCGTAGGTTACCGCGTAGGCAGCATGAACGAAGCCCTGTGCCGGTCCCTGCCCCCCACGACGCATGAATAGTGGGTACACGGTTGCATTCAAACACTCAGTCCATACTCGATATAGTTGACAAGCCTGTGCCTAGTTGTTATACCTCCGGTGCCTGGCCGAGACGTATTTGTCTGCGTAGGTGATGTGGGATAAGTACAGTAAGCGGAGAGCAAATATGGCACGGAATGCGTTGATCATGGCCGAGAGCCGGGCCGGAGTGGGCATTGTGCGCTTCACCACGTCCCAAGTCTTGGATGAACTCAATGTGCAGCAACTCGGTCAGGAACTCAACGACCTGGTGGACAAGGCCTACATGACCAAGATGGTCATCAACTTTGAACAAATCCGCTTCCTCAGCAGCGCGGTATTGGGCAAACTGATCTCGCTGCACAAGCGCCTGCAGAAAGAAAAAGGACGCTTGGCCTTTTGCTGTATCAACAAGGATATCATGCAGGTGTTCAAGATTACCCGTCTTGATAAACTCATCCCCATTTTTGACACCGAGGATGAGGCGGTGAACGCTGTGGAGTATCCCAGCCTCCACGGCAAATGAGGGGTGCCCAAGTAAGAGCAAGTCTGAGGCCGCAGCACATTAGGACCACAGGACAATTTGACGTGACAATCTGCGACCGATATCCACTCTCCTGGCACTCGCCGTAATTTCGCGGGCTTTACCTGTTGTCAGCATGCCCCACGGGGTGTTACTGGACCAGTCCTGTTGCAGTTCGTTGACTGGGATCCAGCCAGCTGGGTCCGTCAAATTTTATGGAGCAACCATGGCCCGCAGGTGAAGGGAAGGATAAGAGAACCACAAATGAATACAGAGGCGGCCCAGTGAGTTCATCAATTGCCCCTGGCGGGTGAGCCACGTTGCGCCTGCTGTTCGCGTGCTATGACTGCTCGTGCTGACTCAAATGCTGCCTGCACCAGGGGTTCGTCGCTGCACCACACACGCTCCGCAAATGACCGCTTCTCCAGAGAGGCGAGAAACCCCTTGAATTCGCCGAAGTATGACCCGTAGATGTGAAAGCTGTCGGCGATGTGGCAATATGCCTCCGGGCGTACTGGCTGCCCAAGACGTTTTGCTACCTCCTCAGCGACATAGCGCTGCAAGTCAGTGAATGCCCACATATTCATAAACGCGGCCTTGAAAGCATCGTTACTGCGCATGTGGACATTGAGCCGCAGCCCGTGGGGCTCGTCCTTCTCGCCGGGAAAGATGCGGAACCACATCCGCTGCAGACAGGCAGGATCATCAACTTCTGGGTCCACATCCACGCGCCAGGTAATTGCCTGTGCCCGTCGCGTGTGAGGCACACGCGCTAGCCGGTCAATGATATACTCAAACTGATTGACGACACCGCGCGTTGCAGTCTCATAGGCGAAGAGGCGCTGGTGATAAGTATATGACCATTTCCCGCTGGCCGGGTCCACCCAGTGATCGTGAATGCCCAGCACCACCTCTTGTCGGTAGATTTCCAGTTCCTCCAGGCCACCGGGAAATGCCTTGTGAATACGCGGTTCCTGAAATGGGTGCCGCGCTACGATGATCGCCGTACAGTCCCGGCTCAAAGGATCGCCCGGCTTGTCATATTCGGTGCGGATTTCCCGCCCTTCCCGCCAGCAACGCAGAACAGCTTCTTCCCATGCTTCTGGCAACGTGTCCCGTGCAACGAAGATGAAGGACATGGCTAATCTTTCTACCCATTCGCCCTGCTTGCCACGACACGCTTTTTTCTTGTCCTTGGCGCTGCTGACTTGAAACTAGAGCATAATGTCTGGGCTGTCAAGAGGTCCTTGGGCCCCTCTCTTGCACTGTAGAGCGTTGAACAACCATGCCACCCCTCATGAGCCATTGGCGCCTGGTGCCCCTTGGACTTCATGTGCTGAACTGCTAAAATCAATTTATGGACTTCAATTCCCGACACAAGGTTCTGCCGAGCAAGCCTGGCCCAAGTGCAGCAGATGCCGCCATTGCACTGGTGCGCCGGGCAGCAGAGGCCAATATAGCCAATCCGTGGCGTCGCGGCGCGGTAATTGAGCTGGACGCACAAGGTGACTGCCTCGTCGCCGGTGACCTCCACGGTAACCTTGTCAATTTCCAGCGCCTCGTTGCTATCGCCAACCTCCCCCGTTTCCCAGAACGGCATCTGGTCATTCAGGAACTCGTCCACGAGGTAGACAAGATTGTTTCTGACCTCTGCCTTTCGTACCGTCTCGTTGAGATGGCCGCGCGGTTGAAGGTCACCTTTGGCGACCGTGTTCACATCATCATGGGCAATCATGAATTTGCGGAAATGCTGGACTTTGGCATCGCTAAAAACCGCCGCCCGCTCAATGAGGCGTTTGACGCCGGCCTTGAGCGCGCATATGGTGCTGCCTGGCCACGACTCAAGGAGGCGTACAAGGAGTTCTGGCGTTCCCTGCCACTGGCAGTCCGGAGCCGCAACGGACTCTTCATCTGTCACTCGGCACCATCGCGTCACCACCTTCCGGAGATTGACCTTGAGTATCTTCACAATCTTGAGCCAGGTGCCGGTTTTGACCGCCAGAGCCCCGTATACCATCTTCTGTGGGACCGCGACTACGCTGAGGAGACCGCCACGGCGTTCGCCCGTAAGATGCAGGCACGCTGGCTCATTCTGGCGCACACACCTTGTAAGGATGGACATGGCATGCCCAACAGCCGCACATTAGTGCTGGACAGCAAAGATGCCGCCGGGTGCTACGCACTCCTGCCCTTGCGGGGGACGCTCACCGCTAGGCAGTTGCGCGGTGCCGTGCATCGCATCTATCCAGAAAAAGGTGCGGCGCCAACTGTCGCGGCGCATGGTGCAGCCGCATCCGGTGCTCAACCAGTGAAAGACCACAGGCGCTCATTGCGCACATCTGTCCGGCTGTGTTCCGATGTTGAAAGACCTGAGACCGCCACTGGCAAACCAGCGGCGCAGGAACACGTCCCGGCTGTCCACCATCGGTTGACTCCAGCAAAAACCGGCAAGAAAGGTAAGCGGCGCAAGGCGGGAAAATAGCCTCCCAACCTGTATTGGCCGCGGGGCAACATGTGAGGCGGAGGGATGGGGCTTTTCGCAGAAACCAGCACCGAGATGCCGTTCGGTCCTCATACGCCTCTGGCGGTGCGCATGCGTCCACGCACGCCCGAAGAGTTTGTGGGACAGCAACACTTCTTCGGCGAGGGCAAACTGCTGCGCCGCATGCTCAAGGCCGACCGCTTGGCTTCGGTAATCTTCTACGGGCCACCCGGTACAGGCAAGACAGCACTCGCCCACGTCATTGCCAACACTACGCGGGCAGCATTTGAGGAGTTGAACGCCTCTGCCTCTAACGTGGGGGAAGTGCGTGAGGTGATAGAACGTGCTCGCCGCCGCCTCGCACAAGCACGGTCCGCGGGGCAGCCATCCGGCCAGCGTACCGTGCTTTTCGTTGACGAATTGCACCGATTCAACCGTGCGCAGCAGGATGTCCTCCTGCCGGACGTTGAGCGCGGCACGCTTATCCTCATCGGGGCCACGACGCTCAACCCCTTCTTTGCAATCAATGCCCCGTTATTGAGCCGCTCACAGATTTTTGAGTTTAAGCCGCTTACCCGCGATGAGATCAAGATTATTCTCCGCCGCGCCCTTGCCGATCCAGAACGCGGGTTTGGGAAATTAAAGACAGCCATGACGGAAGAGGCCCTGGATTTCCTGGCCGAAGTCTGCGACGGCGATGCCCGGCGTGCCCTTAATGCTTTGGAGATCGGTGTCCTGTCGGCTACGCCTGATGCCGACGGCGTCATTCACTACGACCTTGCTGTGGCGGAGGAATCCATCCAACGCAAGGCCATTGTTTACGACCGCGGCGAGGACGAACACTACGATACGGCTTCGGCTTTCATCAAAAGTATGCGTGGTTCGGACCCGGACGCTGCTCTTTATTGGATGGCCAAGATGCTGGAGGGCGGTGAGGACCCGCGCTTCATCGCGCGGCGGGTGGTTATCTGTGCGGCGGAGGATGTGGGAAACGCAGCACCGATGGCGCTGGTACTGGCGACAGCCGCACTACAGGCGGTTGAGTTTGTCGGTATGCCGGAGGCGCAGATTCCCCTGGCGCAAGCGGTGACCTATATCGCTTGTGCGCCCAAAAGCAATGCCGCATACAAGGCCATTGCCGCCGCGCGCGAAGACGTTCGTGCTGGACGCACCCTGCCTGTGCCCGACTACCTCAAGGATGCCAGTTACCGCGGGGCAGCGCGCCTCGGACGTGGCCAGGGATACAAATACGCCCACGACTACGAAGGCCACTGGGTGGACCAGGACTACATCCCCACAACGAAGATATATTACGAGCCAACCGAAGAGGGCCACGAGAAGGTATTCAGGGAACGCCTGGCGGAACTGCGTCGTCGGAGAGCACAGAATAAGAATGGCAAGTGAGCCTGGTCAGAAGCGGTCTACTGATGTGCGAGCGAGCAAGCGAGAGTTGCGGCGGCATGTTGCGGTTCTCATTGCCGGCGTGACGCCAGAGGAACGCGCGGCCCGCTCGGCGCTTATCTGCAAAAACCTTCTGGCGCTGCCCGAGTGGCAGCAGGCGCAGCGTGTTATGCTCTTTGTATCGCTGCCGGATGAGGTTGATACACTTCCGATAGTTAGAGCGGCGCTAGCGACAAACAAGGAAGTGTACCTGCCTAAGGTAACACGAGAGCATCGCCGGCTGCTCATTTGCCGCCTGCGCGATCTTGGCGAACTCAGGCCAGGAACGCTCGGCATCCCGGAGCCGCTGGCAGACGAGATGATATCCCCCGCACATCTGGATTTCGTCCTTGTGCCGGGGCGGGCGTTTGATTGCCATGGCAACCGACTCGGTCGCGGCGGGGGTTATTATGATCGCTTTCTGGCCGATCCTTCGCTACGTGCTGCGATCTTTGGCGTCGCCTTTGACTGCCAGATTCTGAACCGCGTGCCGGTACGCGTCGGCGACGTCCCGGTGCGATTCATCATTACTGAGAGTGGTATTATCGGTCGGGCTGTTCCCGCCCGTGGTTTGCTTAGTGGGGATGTGCTGCGCAAAGCCGAACCCTGACAGCAGATTGGCGGCCGCACTCTGGGACCATGATAGGCGGGTCCTTCAGCGGGGAGAGGTCAGGAATTTCGCATAGTTCGGGTTGGCGCACACATAGGGGCGAAGAATCTCGCGGAGCGGGTCCTTATCCTCGGCGCTGAAGCCAATATGACAATGGCGGCGGAAGCCCTCTGCATACTTCCAACCCCGCTGCTTCGACCATCGGGCAACCTCCGCGTTCATCTCGCGCATGATCTTGAGATATGAATCCATGCCCTGCGATACGTCAAGCCAATGCTTCTGGCTTTTATGGCAGCGGAGCATCTGCTCCTTGAGGTCAATGACTGAATCAATACACACGTAAGTCTCCGGTTCATGGCGGCGGTTCATGCCATCGCGCAGGCCGTGCGGAAGCGCATGATAGACATAGGCATCCCCGAAAACGGGTTTGCGACGGGGAATAGTGAAATAGTTGCGCATTCCCTTGCAGAAAACCGCGGTTACCATTACTCGTGCCGTCTCCATGTGGTCCTCCATGTAGTCGTCGTATGACGGCAGGAGCGTGATGTAGGGATTGATTTTCCGCACGACTGCGCAGGCCCGGCGTGTCAATTCACTGCAATAGAAGATTTCCAGATCATTGACCAGGCCGGGATGGTATATGGCGCCTATGAGCGCTGCCGCCCGTGTAGCCTCACCGCGCCGGATACGGATGATGGTTTTCTCATCGTACTGGGCAGTGCCGCAACTACCGTTGGCAAGGGTCATTATGTGTGGCTCGAATCCTGCGTCGCGCAAGAGGATTAGTGTTCCCGCCATCCCGAATTCCACGTCATCCGGGTGTGCGCCCACAGCGAGAACAGTTCGTTTGTCTGACATGTCGCAACTCCTTGGATGGGCACTTTGGTTGACGCAACACGGCGCTGGCAAGCTCGGCGCCATTCTGCACGGGTGAGTGCCCAGAAGTCAAGACGCGCGTGGTAAATAGCGGCAGGCTACGCAACCTCTACAATCTCCCAGCGGGTCTCGCCGTCGTCCATCCGGAGGACGACTGTATCCCCTCGTTTCTTGCCCATGAACGCAATGCCAATGGGCGAGCGATAGGAATAGATGCCTTTGGCACGGTCAGCGTCCCAGGGGCCGAGAAAGACAAAGGTTTCCACAGCACCGCTGGCCACGTTTTGTGCACGAACCGTGCTACCGATAGTCACACAATCCGGCGTTTCGCGGCCGTGAATGATCAGGCGGGCCTTCTTCAATTCTCGTTCCATTTCAGCGGCGCGGGCGTACAGGCGATCGCGCTCCTCAAGTGCCGCCTTGTATTCGGCGTTTTCCCGCAGGTCACCATGCGCACGGGCCTGGCCGATAGCACGCGCATTGGCTGGAATCTTCACATGGCAGAGTTCTTCAAATTCGGCCTGGCGTCGACGCAGGCCAGCCTCTGTGGTGTATATGACATCCTGCTCCCAAGGCGGGAGCAGGGTCTCAAACATCTCCGGCTGCAATTCGCGTATCAGGGCAAGGATTTGACTGCGCGTATGCTCGCTCAGACCAGGGTTGTTTTCCACTACATGGCATATCTGTAGCAAGCGCTCGTTGTCGGCCTGCCGGAGCATCTCGCGCAGGAGTTCACCATTGCGTGCCCAAATGGCGCTGCGGACCTGGGCAAGTAACGGCTTCCGGGCCGGGTCTCGTGCCAATTCTCCTGCAGTCGTGAACAGCCGCATCGCCAGACCGAGGTGATCAACCCTAGCCAGCACTTTGGAAAGGCGCCCGCCGGTTGCGGCGCGCCATGTCCAGATTAGCCCGCCCACATAGCGAGTCGGCCGCTGCAGGATTGTCTGTACGGCACCGACAAGGGACTCTTGCTGGTTCGCTGCGAGGAGTTCACCTGCTGCCCATTCACAGACCTCAGGCAGGCAGCCCGGGAGGACTGCCGCGTAGACTTCGGGCCACGCGTCCGGCAGTGCTTCCCGCATGAGTGAGAGGCTCAACTTCTGCACGCGCTCATCTGAAATGCGACTGAGTAGAGTAGAAAGATCCGCAACGTTCGACAGGATCTGGTCCACCTTGCGCGCGATTTCGGGGGTGACCGTGCCTGCCGGTTGTCCTGTAGGCGTTAGGTGACTGATCTTGGCCTGAATTGCGAGAGCGCCAAGTGCGAGTGCTGGGTCGCTTCTCGCGCAACTGTCGGCCACGCGCGCCAATTTATCAGCCCATTCCGCAAGCATGGGGACAGCCTCGGCAGGAATCGTGCTGGTGCCGAGGTAGTCCAACACAATCGTCAGCCTTTCGGTATCAGAAGCGCTATCGAATAGAGATCGTACGCGCTCCTCGTAGGCAACAGCGCCACGGCGGAGGAACAGTTCCGGTTGGGTACCCTCGGATATTTCCACAAGCGGTGAGCGCCTGATCTGAGTTTGCGACTTCGCCCACCACTTCGTCCACCCGCTCGAAGGGATAATGCAGGCCACGCGTGCCTTGAACTCCTTGAGGGGCAGGCGCGGGCCAAACGCTCGAAGGGCGAGCCTGACAAACTCGCCAGGGTCATGGACTGCCATTGCTTCGAGCCTAGCACGGTCAAATGCGGCTAACACGCGAAAGTCGTCGGGGGCAAGCGGTTCCAGATGGGTGACGGCATCAGCATCGTATGCACGCTCGCCGTTGGGAAATTGCACCCGCAGCAATTTCTCCGCTTCAGAGAGGCCGAGAACGCGGCCGGCTTTGTCGAGGCGGAGGTCAAGGACAAAAGCTCCCGGCGAGAGTGTCAGGAGCCTTTCCATACAGGCAACACCAGCACGCAGGGGCACGTCGGCACGCAACACGGTCATTTCCGTCATGGCCTGAATTCCGCCGACGGTTGCGTGCGCTTTACGATAGAGCCCCGCAATTTCCTCGCGCAGAATGTCGCTTTCCGGCAGGAGGTCACCCAATGCCCGAACTACCTCCAGACCCGCCTCTGGACCGCCTCGCTCGGCGCGCAGCGTGAGGAGAAACCAGAGCATAGACTCCACCTGACGTGCCGCGGCGAGCGAACTGTCGCTGCGCCTGGCCACTTCGCGCACCACTGAGAGAAGATCATCAAGGGCGAAAAGATCACCCTCAATGGCCCGGATCCAGGCTGCGTCCAGTTCCTCATACTTCTGGCTGCGGGCCAGTTTCAGGAAGCGATGCAAGTCTGGGACGATACTGTCTTCGGTTTGCGCCACAGATTGGGTTTCCTACAGTCAGAACCGGCGGGACATTAGCGCCCCGGTCTTTGCATCTGGTGTAACGAGAATTTTTCAAGAACGCGTGGCTAGCGCGCGTTAGCGCGCAGTGGTTCCGACTCGCTCACCACTCCTCGCGCACAGATTCCAGGTAACGACCTTTCTTACCCTCGCTCATGTCCTGCAAAAAGCGCACGAGACGCTGCACCTCGGGCACCAGGTCCTTGCGCGCGGCCAGTTCACGCAGCACTTCTGCACGCACCCGCTTGCTGCGGTAGATGAGGCGGAAGGCCTCCTCTACCGCGGCGATGGCCTCGTCGCTCACGCCGAGGCGCTTCATGCGGCGTGAATTCACCCGCCGTGGCGTTGGGTCGTCGCCCTCCACCATCATATAGGGCGGTACATCCTGCACAATACCCGTCAGGCCACCGATAAAGGCCATAGTGCCTATGGTGATAAAATGGTGGACCGCGGCACAGCCACTGGTGACGACCCCACTTTCCACCTTGACGTGCCCCCCCAAGAGTGTGCCATTAGCAAAAATGATGTCGTCCTCCAGTTCACAGTCATGGGCGACATGCGAGCAGGCCATCAGGTAATTGCGATTGCCGATGATAGTAACCGCTCCTCCCTTCCCGGTGCCAATGTTGACTGTTACGAACTCGCGAAAGACGTTGTCGTCGCCGATTATCAGGCGCGTTTCCATCCCGGCGTAGGCCAGGTCCTGGGGTGGCGTGCCCAAGACGACGTTGTGATAAATGATGTTGCGCTTGCCGATCTCGGTGTGGCCAACGATGGTGCAGTTGTTCCCGATACGGGTGCCATCGCCGATGCGCACGTGCTCACCAATAACGGTGAAGGCACCGATCTCGACGTTCTGGCCGATCTCGGCCTTGCGGTGTACCTGTGCAGTCCTGTGAATCGCCATAGTTTTCCTTTTCTGTCTATTATTTTCCTCCCGTCATCGGTCATCGTCAAGAGCGGGAGATTCGCACGCCGCGCGCTGCCGAGCACAGGAATGGCGAACTGAGGCCCCCAACTACTCCGCCATCTCCTCCACAATCTTGCGAGCAAGGGCGAGGTGCAGGCGATGACCTGCTCGCTGTGCCTCAATGCGACCTTGTACAGTAACGCCGGTCAACGCGAGATCACCGAGGAGGTCAAGAATCTTGTGCCGCACACACTCATCAGGAAAGCGCAGTGGCGTCTCTATAGTGCCGTCCTCCTCCACCACTACGACGTTTTCTGGCGTCGCTCCGCCGCCAAGTCCACGCTCAAGGAAGTCCTGAATCTCCGGGCGCAACACCAGCGTCCGGGCGGGGGCTATGTCACGCGCGAAGGTGTCCCGGTTAACAGTCAGCGCTAGCGACTGTCGTCCAAGGAATCGCTGCCCGTAGTCAATCGTATAGGCCACTATCAGTACGTTTTCCCCAGGTGCAAGGACCACGCGGGCGTCACCTTCGCTTACCTCTACCTGCCTGTGGGGGCGGAAGATGCGCCGCGGCACTGACTGGGGCACAAGGCCTGCCTCCATAAATGCCGCCAGATACTCAGTGGCGCTGCCGTCAAGCGCCGGCAACTCAGGTGCGTCCAACTCCACTATTAGGTTGTCAAGGCCAATGCCAGCGGCCGCCGCGAGGAGGTGTTCCACTGCGCATACCTCTGCTGGTCCTTTGCGCAGGACAACAGTACGCGCCTCTGCAGCCACCACCGAGGGCGACGCGATTACTTGCGGATGGCGCGGCAGATCCACGCGGCAAAAGACCACTCCGGCGTCCGGCGGTGCCGGCTTGCAGATGAGACACACCGGTCGTCCGCTGAAAAGCCCGCGCCCCTTCAGATTTACCGGCTTTGCCAGCGTGTGTTGAACCTCGCCACTACTTACGGTGGGACTCACTTGGGCTCCTTGCCCGCGCCCTCGGCCGGGGTCTTTCCCGGTTCTGTCTTGTGCCCCGCAGCCTTCCGGGCCTCTTCATAACGCCGGTTCAAGCAGTCCAGGATGTCGTGTGTGATGTCCAGTCCGGGAGCTTGGTAAAGAACCGTCTGCAGGCCCATTTGCAATCCAGCCGGTAGCCCACTTTCCTCGCCGCTGGGCGACTGCTGCTTCAGCACCAGATCAATCTTGTGTTCCTTGGCATATTCGGCCACTACCTCAAGGATTTCCTTGTAGATTTCGGCTTGGACGCGGTTGATCCGCTCGGTGATGTCTCGGTCTGCCCCACGTGCCAGTGTGCGAATTTCCTGTTCAAGGTTCTCCGCCTTTTTCTTGCGCTCCAGGCGCTCGGGGCTGCCTAGGGCAAGGCCCTGGATTTCCTTTTCCAAACGCTGGCGCTCGGCATCCATAGCGCGCAATCGCTCCATAACCTGACCATGCGTAGCGCGGATTTCCGCCTGTTCGGTCTTGCTGCGGGCATACTCCCGCACGATCTCGCCGAGGTCGGCCACAGCAATGCGCAACCCGGTCCCCCGTCCCACCTCAGCGGCTGTAACCGGTGTCAGACTTGTGGCTGTCACGACCGACACCAAGACAACGACCACGAGCAATGTTCTCCTCGCCATTCTTGCGGCTCCTTTTGTTTGGCCGTGGGTCATGTCACCACGGCACGTAAACGCTCAGAACTCAAACCCGGTGCCGATGCTGAAACTGAATACGCGCCTGACGTCGGTGTCTTGCTCGACGATAGGAAAGCCGAAGTCAAAGGAGATTGGCGGTGCCTTCGGCCCGCCGAGGATCCGAACCCGCAGGCCGAATCCCGCGCCCACACTTAAGCGGTTCGGGACCAGATCGCTGAAATGCCAGCCGAGTTTACCAGCATCCACGAAGAGGACGCCGCGTACCACATTACCGTGAAGCGGTATCTCGTACTCGGCGTTGGTGACAAGGGAGTAGGTGCCCCCGATGTGATCGCCTGTAGCTTTGTCCACCGGCCCAATGCCGCGCCAGTCAAAGCCGCGCACTGAACCCAAACTGCCCAGCCAGTAGCGTTCAAAGATCGGCACTTTCCCGTTGGTGGACTGCTGGGCGGCAACCTCGGTACGCAGGTGCAGGACATGCTTACCCCATTTTGGCGGCTCCCATACCGTCTTGTACCACTGCGCCTCAAGGCGCTCCTTGACCACGTCAACGTCCCCACCCAGGAACCCGCCAACCAGCGTCAGGCCACCCTCAAGCCGATAGCCGCGGGTGGGAAAGAAGCGACTGTCGGTGCGGTCATAGTCAAGGTTGATTGCCAAGCTCGAACGGTTATAGGTGCCCTCGGCGGAGCGGAAGTCGGCTGCTGCGTCACTCGCTACGTTGCGAATGTCAATACGTTGCCAAGATGGCGTCAGACTCAGGCGCAGGTCGGGCGACAGCAGCCGGCCTACGGTAATACTCAGGCCGCCACGTGACTCGTCATAGGTGCGACTGCGGAAATCTTGCAGGAAGAGTTTGAAACCCAGCGAGTAGGACGAATCGGCCACGGCGGGGTCAAACCACGCAAGGCAGTAGTCGTCATAGCGCGTCCCTGGCGTCAGCCGCAGGGTGAGTTCCTGCCCGCCACCGGCAAATGCATCCCCGGAGAGAAAGTCGCGGAGGTCCCTCGGCCAGTCAAAGAGGTCAAAGTTGTGGTGACTGATGGCCAGCAGGCCGCTCAGGCCGCGCGTACTGCTGATGGCCCCGCCGAGTTCAAGAGAGCCCTTGGGGCCCTCAACGACCTCTACAAGAACGTCAGCCTTGTCTTGTTCAAGGAGGTTTTGTCTGCCTGATTCCGCAACTGGTTCGAAGCGAATGCGCACGGCATCGCTGGGCGGGGCAGGCGGCTCCACCCGAAACAATCCCGTATTGAGCAACCGACGGCGGCTTTCTTCCAGGGCACGGCTGTCAGCACGGCGACCTGGGATCAGGAGAATGTCACGCCGGATGACATGATCCTTGGTAAAACGATTGCCGCGAATCTCCACCCGCTGTACGGTGACCTCACGTCCCTCGGCAATAGTGAAGAGGAGAGAGCAACGCGGGCCTTCAGGTGCATCGCGTCGCGTGGCCTCCACTCGCGTCCAGATGCGGCCTGTTCTGCCATAGAGGTCACGAATTGCAGCCACATCGCGGTCAACCTCTTCTTGAGAGAAATAAGCACCTTCGCGACATTGCATGACAGCACGAATCTCCGCCTCCGAAAAGGCGTGCTGGTCACCCTGGATGGTTATCTCCACTTTCTCTACCTGGTAACGCTCTCCCTCGCGGATCCGGACCACAGGATACAGATGCTCGCGCGTCTCATCATATCGGAGCTGATGACCGACAACGGCATCAAGCCAGCCATGAGCTACGTAAAATTGGGTAATGGTCTCCAGATCATTGCGAAATACCTGCGGGTCGTAACTGCCACGGGAAAAGAGGCTTCCCGGACTGGTCATCATGAGACGCAGGAGTTCGTCGTCGGTAAAAGCGCGGTTGCCCTCAAAGCGTATTGCCTCCACGCGCACGCGTGGCCCTGCGTCAATGTGGTAGATAACGCGCACACCGTCTTTCTCTTCCTGAACCTCCTGGGTGACGACGGCAAACCGATAACCTTCCTCGCTCAGGCGCGCTTCTACTGTCTGTTTGTCTGCCCGGAGCAGTGGTCCACTCACCGGTTCTCCCACCTTGGTAGCAAGACCATCCTCAAGTTTCTTCTGGCGCAGTCCCAGCCGGCCGCGCCACTCAATGGCCGTCACGCAGGGCTGCGTTGACACGCTGACAATGAGCCGTACACCCTTGCCGAAACGTTCGGCCCGGATGCTCGCGTCACGCACGCGCCCCAAACTCCAGAGACGGCGCTGCTCCTCGCGCAGGTCACGGCTGCGGTAGAGGTCGCCAACGCGCATGGTCATGTGCTCACGCACCCGGACAGGGTCAAGGCCAGGGCCAGTATGGATTTCTATGTCCTCAATTGGCAGGTTTTCCAACGAAGACTCCGCCGCCCCCGCAGCCTTCAAGTAACAGAACATGAGCACGCCGGCGACCAGACACAGCCAAGATATTCGTGAGCGCCGCCGGGAAGGGTTCATTCCTCCCCCCGCGGTTGAGTAGCGTTTTCAAAGCGCATGAATTTCGTGAGGAAGGTAAGCCCGACTTCGCCGGTGGGGCCATTCCGTTGTTTGGCAACATACAGTTTCGCTGGCTCGGCTCCATCTTGTGGGATGTTCTCATCTCCCTCGCCACGGCGATACATCATCGGACGATGCAGCAGAAGCACAACGTCTGCGTCCTGCTCAATTGCGCCCGATTCGCGGAGGTCGGCCAGACGCGGGCGGTGGTCATCGCGCATTTCAACGCCGCGATTCAACTGGGCAACAGCAAGGACAGGGATTTCCAGTTCACGGGCGAGGGCCTTGAGACCACGGCTGATCTGCGCCACCTGCTGCTCGCGGCTCTCAACCTCGGGGGGTTCCATCAGCTGCAGGTAGTCAATAGCGACGAGCTCAATCTTATGTTGCGCACGAAGCCGGCGCGCCTTGGCGCGCACTTCCCAGATGGTCAGCCCAGGAGTGTCGTCAATGAAGAGCGGAGCCTCCGAAAGTCTGCCGGCGGCCATACTCAGGCGGGTCAGTTCACTCTGGTTCAGCATGCCACGCCGCAGTTTGTGAGAATCAAGGCGCGCGTGCGAACAGAGCATGTTGCGTACAATCTGTTCCTGCGCCATTTCCATGCTGAACAGAACCGCCGGTCGCTGCAAACGTACGCCCACATATTCCAGGATGTTGAGCGCCAAGCTGGTCTTGCCGACGCTCGGTCGCGCCGCCAAGACGATGAACTCAGCCGGCTGGAGGCCGCAGGTCAAGTCGTCCAGGTCGTGGAATCCGGTCTCCAGGCCGGTAAGGCGCTGGCCGCGCTCACGCCAGCGGTCAATTCGCTCGAAAGTACGTTTAAGGATTTCCTTGATTTCCGTGACTTCACGGTGGGCGCCTAGTTCGGCAATCTCAAAGATAAGACGTTCCGCGTCATCCAGCAGTTGTCGGCTTTCCTCGCGCCCCGCGCTGGCGCGTTCCAGAATGATGTTGGCTACCCGGATGAGGTCGCGGTGGACGTGTCTTTCCCGCACGATGCGGGCGTAATGAACGGCATTAGCGGCAGAGGGAACCGAATCCACAAGTTGGGCCAGGTACTCAAGGCCGCCAACCTCATCAAGTTTGTGCGCCTTCTTGAGTTCTTCGCCAACGGTGACGAGATCAACACCTTGGTGTGCATCGTTCAGACGTAGGATGGCGCGGTAGATTTCCGCATGGGCAGGACGGGTGAAGGCTTCTACCCGCAGCATCGGGGCGATGGTGTCCACGGTGCTGGGGTCAAGCAGCATCGCCCCGAGGACAGAAACTTCCGCCTCCAGGCTTTCTGGAAGTTCCCTCCGACTCGACATCTCGGCCATCGTACTGCCCTCCCGCAGGTTCGTGGGCAGCACTCTCGGTGGCTCCCCGCCTCCCTCACTCTCGCGCCGCGGTCACACGCAAGAGTGTGCCACACCTGTGGCGGCGCAGGCAACTCACTCCTGCACAATCCATACCTTGCAGGTCACCTGCAGGTCGGGTGCGACATGCACCGGCACATCAAAGACGCCAAGTTGGCGGAGGGGTTCATCCAACCTGACCATGTCTGTTTCAACTTGGGCAAAGCCTTCGGCGACCAGCGCTTCGGCTATCTGTTTGGCACCCACCGAACCGAAGAGACGACCCTCTTCATTGGCCTTGGCGGCGATGGTACAGGAAGCGCCAGCAAGCCGTTCAGCGAGGGCTTGCAGTTCCCGGCGGCGCTGTTCGGCGGCCCTTGCCGCTTGCCGCTTCTTGGCCTCAATCTGTGCCAGGCTCATCTGACTCGCCGGCACGGCGAGTCCACGCGCCAACAGATAGTTACGCGCGTATCCGGGCTTGACCTCGACCACATCGCCCATCTGCCCGAGGTGCTCCACGTCCTGCTTGAGCACGACCTTCATACAACTATCTCCAATTTCGGCGTTCAGGCGGTGTAGGGCATCAGCGCCATGAAGCGGGCGCGCTTGAGTGCCCGCTTTGCTGAACGCTGATGCTTGGCACAATTGCCGGACCTCTTGCGACTGAGCAACTTGCCCTGGGCCGTGGTAAGTTTGGTCAGGGTGGCTATGTCCTTATAGTCAATGGCACCCATTCCCTCACGGCAAAAACGGCATTTAGAACCGGCCCGGACCTTGGCAAATTTACGCTTGGCCATGTACTCTCCTCACCCCTTGGTAACGCCTTTTTCATTCGCTCGCAGAATGCAACCGCGATCCACGCACCCGCCGTCACCAACCCGCCTGGGTGGTGTTAGAATGGGACATCATCCTGAGACTCAGCTTCCGGCGGTGGTTCCCCAGCGCTAGTTGTCTCGTGCGCGGGCGGCCGTGTCCGCGTGCGCCCTCCTGCCTGCGGCGGACGCCCACTTGGGGGACCTTCTTCACCTGACTGTGTCGCACCGCGCGCCCCCCGCGGAGTCAGGAATTGAAAGTTTTCAGCCACCACCCGCAGGCGGCTCCGCTTCTGTCCGTCAGGACCATCCCAAGTGTCCAGTTGCAGGCGTCCCTCCACAAAGATGGGGTCGCCCTTGCGGCAATACTCGGACACCATTTCTGCCGAACGCGACCACACGGTGACATCCACAAAAAGTGTTTCTTCCTTGCGTTCCCCGTTGCCCCCTGTCCAGCGGCGATTGACGGCGAGGCCGAAGTCGGCCACGGCCGTGCCGCTCGGGGTATAGCGCAACTCCGGATCCCGAGTGATGTTTCCCATCAGGAACACCTTGTTGAGGTTCGGCACGGCTTTCTCCTCTCCTGTATAACTCGGCCCGCCCCGGCCGTCATTTCTCCAAATCAGCCTCGTCGGGGATGACCTCGGCGTCAGACTCCTCGCCTATGGCTTTGGTCTCATTTGCTTCTGTGGATGGAGCAGCACTCGTGCTCGGCGCTTCCCCCTCCGGGGAGCGTGCGGCTGGAGCGCTCGGAACTTCCGTCGTTGCTAGGATCAGCGCACGCAAAATAATCTCTGAAATTTCGCAATCACGGTAGATGCGGTTAGGCGCATCGCCTGTTGCCCGGAAATAGGTTAAGAGATAAGTGCCCCGCTTCTCGCCACGCACAGGATAGGCCAGTTTGCGTTCCCCCCACTTCTCATGACTGATTAGTTCGGCCCCGTGCTTCTTCAGTATACCGGTGACGTGACCGAACACCTCCTCCCAATCGCGGTTAGCACGGTGGCTGTTGAGCAGGAACAGACCCTCGTATGTTCTCAATTCGGCTCCTCCCTATCGGCTGCCGCAGGTGTGGCCTTGCGACGGTTGACTGCCTCCATGCATGCGGGCAGGCCTTTTTCTACCCAGATGAGTACCGCCTCCACGGCGGTTGCAATCATCTTCTCAACCACTGGCAATTCATCAGGGCAAAAGGGCGAAAGGACATAGTCCCGATCGCAACGCGCTGGGGGCGGCGGGTGTCCGATACCCAGTCGCAGACGGGGGTATTCCGTGGTTCCCAGAGCATCAGCGATAGACTGCAGACCCTTATGCCCGCCGCTACTCCCACGCCTGCGCACCCGCAACTGGCCCAGCGGCAAAGCAAAATCATCGCATACAACCAGCATATCTTCAAGAGGACAACGGTACCAGTCTAATGCCTCGCGCACTGCAATGCCAGAATTGTTCACGAATGTCTGCGGCTTGAGGAGCAGGACGCTTTCAGCGCCAACACGTGCCTCGCTTACTTCCGCGTGAAAACGGTTCCGTGCGCCCATGGCGCCGCAGCGTGACCCGAACGCATCCACAACGCGAAACCCTAGATTATGGCGTGTCTGGGCATATTCCCGACCTGGATTGCCGATGCCGATCACCAATTTCATGCTGCCACAGCCCCCGCCTGACAGACGGGACGGGTAAACCAATTATGCTTTCTCCGACTTTGGTTGTTTCTCGTCCATCCGGGGTGTCTCTTCCGCCTCCTCCGCTTCCTCTGTCGGCCTACCGCGTATGAGTTCCGGCTCTGCCGCTGCCTCTTCGGCCGGAGCTGCTGTCACCACCTCCTCAGCCTTGGGTGGATGGACCATGACCACCACCGTGTCCGGGGGAACGTTAGTTTTGACGCCTGGTGGCAAAACGAGATCGCGCACATGGACAGCGTCGTTGATGTCCAGATTAGAGATCTCCACGCGTATGACATCTGGGATATTGCCTGCCAGACATTGGATGGCCAAACGGTGGAGTGGTTGGTTGAGCACTCCGCCGCCTAAGACACCCTTGGCCGTGCCGTGCAGTTCTAGTGGGACCTCTATGCTGATCAACTCGTCGCTGGCCACACGTGCGAAGTCAACATGAATGAGCTCGTCCCCAAAGGTATCGTACTGAATATCGCGAATCAGGACCTGTTCTTCCTGGCCATCAACTTTAAGGGCGAGCATGTGTGCGCCACTGCCGATGGCTTCGAGCAGCGCCTCGCGCGACACAGCCAAGGGAAGCGCTTCCTGACCGTGGCCATACAGAATAGCAGGAATAAGACCCTGGTGGCGCAGGGCGCGAGCTGCAGCTGTGCCACAGCGCTGGCGACGTTTGGCTTCTAAGGTAGCGATGCCCATGGGGGTGACTCCTTGGGATTGTCGGAAAACAGTGAACTGACCGATTGATTTGTGTGGATGCGACGCATCGCTTCACCGAGGAGGCCGGCGACAGTGAGCACGCGAATACGGCCCTGTTGTTCAAGCGCCTGCGCGCGGCAATTGAGCGGCACCGAATCCGTGACCAAAATTTCCTCGATAGGAGCTGCGGCGAGGCGCTCGGCGGCCTGTCCGCAGAACAGCGCATGCACTGCGGCAACGCGGATGCACTTGGCCCCCGCCCTTTTCAGTGCGTTAGCCGCCGTCACCACTGTGCCGCCCGTGCTGATCATATCGTCGAGCAGCACCACCTCGCGGCCCGCCACATCGCCGATGACGAAACCAATATCCGTCTCCTCAGCAGAGATACGGCGCTTGTCCACCAGTGCGAGTCCACCGCCCAATTGGCCGGAGTAGGCGCGCGCCATTTTGGCGCGGCCGACATCAGGGGCGGCGAACACCACTTCGCGCAGGCGCGACGGGCCGAAATGTTCGCGGAAGTGTCTGACGAAAATGGGCTTGGCGAACAGGTGATCTACCGGCACGTCAAAAAAACCCTGAATTTGCGTTGCATGCAGATCCAGCGCCAAAACGCGACTCACACCTGCCGTAGTCAGGAGGTTGGCGACCAGTTTAGCGGTGATAGGCACTCGCCCCTCGTCCTTGCGATCCTTGCGCGCATAGCCGTAGTACGGCATCACTGCCGTAATTCGCGAAGCCGAGGCCCGGCGCGCCGCATCCACCATAACCAGGAGTTCCATAAGGTTTTCGTTCACTGGCGGACAGGTGGACTGGATGATGAAGACGTCCCGCCCGCGCACATCCTCGTTGATCTTCACATCCAATTCGCCATCCGGGAATCGGCCGACTTCCACGTTTCCCAGCGGCATTCCGAGGTAGCGACAGATTGCTTCTGCCAGGCGACGGTTGCCATTACCCGCAAGTATTTTCATGGCGATTCAACCACGGAGCAGCATATAGCATATCATGATAGCGATTCTGGCTACCGGGCCAGGATTCGAACCTGGAACGAGAGGACCAAAACCTCTAGTGTTACCGTTACACCACCCGGTAGCAGGTAGGCCCACAGCACAAACATCCGACCGCCGCCTGCGGCGAGCAAGCAAAGTAGTATACCAAAGCAAAGGTATGGGAGTCAATTGTAGTAGCAACGTAGGTAGTGTATCCTTTCTTGTGTAAATTGCGGGGGAAGGAAGGAGGGCGTATCCTCCGGGATGTTTGTGAGGATGTCTTTTTTGGAGGGCACGCCCATGCGGTCGGTGCGAGTGCGCGCTGAGGAGTA
>Ga0272448_1000653_pt1 | contig 51855 bp, 47 predicted proteins | sample YNPCB0191_FD_202220 | JGI IMG/M metagenome (GOLD analysis project Ga0272448, IMG submission 202220) | Hot spring sediment microbial communities from Yellowstone National Park, WY, United States - YNP-CB-019-1 | ecosystem: Environmental > Aquatic > Thermal springs > Hot (42-90C) > Sediment... | reverse complement strand
TTGTTATACATTTTCGTGGGGCTATCCCACTGAGAACTCTGAACAACTTTTAGAAAGAATTATTTCTGCCTCTTCTAATCCCGGCGATATTGTTTTAGATTGTTTTGCTGGATCTGGTACAACAGGGGCGGTAGCAGAAAAACTTGGGAGACGATGGATAATGTGCGATATTTCTAAATTTGCGATTTATACGATGATTAAAAGAATGCTTTCTTTGAAAGAAGGGATTGGACAAAAAGGAAAACCATTAAAACCAAAACCATTTGTTTTATATAATGCCGGGCTTTATTTTGATGGCGGTTATTTGAAAGGATTAGATGAGGAAGAATACAAAAAATTTGCTTTAGAATTATTTCAAGCAGAGGAAAAAGAGCAGGTTATTAATGGTTTTAAATTAGAAGGAGTTTTAATGAATGCTCCGGTACATATATTTCCAAGAGATGGAGCCTTAACTGAAGAATATATTGATGATTTACATAATATTTTAGGTGAGTTTCTACGAGAAAGAATGTTTATTATTGCTCCGCTTAATCGCGTTTTCTTTCTCCAAGATTATATAGAAAAAGATGGCATCAGATATTATGTTTTACGGATTCCTTATTCGGTAATAGACGAGTTACATAAAAATCAATTTACAAGACCCATTCAACCAGCATCAAAAGAAGAAATAAATAAATTGATTGATGCGGTTGGATTTGATTTTATTTATCCTCCAGAAGTGGAAGCGAAATATTATAAAACAGGGAAAACTTTATTTGGAGAATTAGTGATTGAGATTAAAAAATTCGAAGCTGTGCAAAGATCAAAAAGACCGATTGAATTTAAAGATAGAGAAGCTTTAAGTATGGTAATGATAGATAAAGATTATAACGGTAAATATTTTGATATGGATTATTACTTTTTTAGAGACCAAATAGAAAAGGACGACTGGAAGGTAAAATTCCCAGCCGATAAAGTTGGCGATAAAATTGCCATTATTTATTTAGATATTTTAGGTAATGAAAGATTTGAAGTAAAAAGCATTAAAGATTTTAAGAAGAAATAATATGGAGTCACATTTCGTTCAAGAAGCATTACAATATTTAAAATCAATTGCGCAAGGAATTAATAATCCGTGGGCAATATGGATTCCTTTGATGGGTGTCTTAGTCGCTTTACTTTTAGGCATTGTAGGCATTTTTCAAGATTGGATTAGATCTTGGTTTAGGAAACCAAAATTAAATGTATCTATAAAAGTAGAACCCCCTGATTGCCATAAGACATTTTTTAATGATTCCACAACAGGCAAATATCTTTGTGACACTTATTACTTCCGCTTTCGAGTTGAAAATAACGGAAATTATTATGCAGAAGATGTAGAAGCAATGGTGGTAGAGGTTCATAAAAAAATAAACAGCCGATATACAAAAGTACATAATTTTTTACCACTTAACATATTATGGTCTCATTATCGTAAAGTGACTATGCCAAAAATTCAGCCCAAGCTTTTTAAACATTTAGACCTCGGGTATATATTAAAATCCAATTTTGTAGATTTAAAAAGGTTTGGGATTGATTGTGGAGCAAACATTTTTTTTCTATTTGATGTAGCTGTTCAACCTAATACAGGATCACATATTTTGTTGCCCGGTGACTATAAAGTTAAAGTTGTATTTGCGAGCAATAATCTCAGGCCTCAAGAGAAAATTTATAATATAGTAATAAAAGACCGGTGGGATGACGATGAAGAAAAGATGTTAAGCGAAAACGTATCAATAAAAGAAGTCCTTTCTATTGTTTAAAAATTATGTATATCAAAACTGACAATTTGGTTTTAAAAGTTTCAAAAAGTGTTGATCCACGCAAATTAGATTTATCGAAATACGATGATTTTTTAGAGGAGCTTTGTGGGCATCGTGATTTTCAAAAAGAAGCCATTCAAGAGGCGGTAAGATTTTTACTTGGTGGAGAATATAAAAATACAGAAGAATTAGCAAGAGAAAATTTTGACCAAAATCCTGATTTACAAGAATATTACGGAACGTTTGAGAACCTAAGGAAGAGATTAGAGTTAAAAGATAAACTTGCTTGTACAATTGATTTAGCGACAGCTACTGGTAAAAGTTGGGTAATTTATGGCATCGCCCAAATTTTACTTTGCGAAGGAGCGGTGGATCAAGTTTTAGTTTTATGTCCTTCGGTAACCATTGAAGAAGGTCTAACTTCAAAGTTTAAAAAGCTTGCCATTGACAAAAATTTAAAAGCAACCTTACCAGCAAATTCTGTTTATAAAAACCCTCGGATTATCAATGCTTCAAAAACTATAGAAAAGGGAGATATTTGTATTGAGAATATCCACGCGGTTTATGAAAAAACAGGTTCTTCTATAAGAAAGAGTTTAGCGGGCAAGGGCGAAAGAACACTTATTTTAAATGATGAGGCACATCATATAATGAACCCTAAAGAAGAAGTTGGCACTACAGAAAAAACAGGAATGAAAAAATGGAAAGAGTTTTTAATTGACCCGAAATATAACTTTAAATACATTGTTAATTTTTCAGGCACTCCTTATATCGGCAACAATTATTTTACCGATGTCGTTTATCGCTACAATATAATGCAGGCAATGGAAGGTCAAAAAGCAGGAAATTTTGTAATAAAAAAGATTAATTATGTTCAAAAAGATACAGCCATAAATGAAAATGAAAGATTTCAAATTATTTATAAGAATCATTTAGACAATAAAAAGAAATATCCTTTAGTAAAACCACTGACTATTTTTGTAACCCAAAGAATTGCTGGAGCTGAAAAGCTTGCTAATGAGTTGAAAGATTTTTTAATGGAAAAAGAAAAAATCAATTTTGAGAAAGCAGATAAAAAAGTTATTGTTGTTACTTCAAGTCCAAAGCATAAGGAATTTATTGAGGAGTTAAAGAAAGCAGATAATCCAAGAAATCCTGTGGAATGGATTGTTTCTGTTAGTATGTTAACTGAAGGATGGGATGTAAGTAATGTTTTTCAAATAGTTCCTCACGAAAAAAGAGCTTTTAATTCTAAGCTTTTGATTGCTCAAGTTTTGGGGCGGGGATTAAGGGTGCCAAAAGAGTATGAGACAGAACAACCAGAAGTGATTGTTTATAATCATGCCAAGTGGAGCGGGGCTATAGCGGATTTAGTACAAGAAGTAATGGCTTATGAAAAACGCGTTAGAAGTTATATTGTGGGCAAAGAATGGGGAGATTATAATTTTGAATTATATAATATCCAACCAGATAAAAAAGAAATAACTTCTAAGAAACATCCGGTTAAAGGACCAATTGCTATACCAAGAATCCCTATTTTAAGCGACCAGTCGGAGCTGGTGAGAAGAAAAACGATTTATATGAAAGTAAAAGAAGGAAAAGAAATAGAGATTATTACTGAGATAGAAAAAAAATTGTATTCTGTTGATAGGGTAATTAATGATATTTATAACACACTGGCTATTTACGATGAGCAAGAAGGTAAAAATTATTCTAGGCTTATTGACAAGAAGAAAATAAAAAAAGAGATTTTTAAGGCCTTAAAAAGAGCTAATGATAAAACGGGTATGCTTACGGAGGAAAATAGAAATAGAATCCAAAGGGCCTTTGATGTTTTAAAAAGAGAGGCGGTAGGTACAACAAAGATTGAAATGGTTTACGAAAAACCATTTGTTATTAAAACCAGTGAAATTAGAGCAGATAGCGTTTCTTTTTCAGATTTACAGAACAATAAAGCCATTATTTACGAAAAATCGTCAATAGAAAAATCTCAACCCGAAGATCTTAAAATCATTCAAGAGGCTTATCAGGAAATTCCTAGAAAAAATGTTATTGAAGTAGAAAATAAATATTTATTTAAATGCCCTCTCAATTTAGTTATTTTGTCACACGGTAATGAAAAAGAATTTACCAAATATTTAATAGAAAAAGAATACGCTGAAAAAATAGATGTTTGGATTAAATCAGTAGATAAAGGGTTTTACACAGTATCTTATAGTTTTAGGGCAGGATCAGAAAGTTCTCTAGAAAGGAAGGGCGGTCATCAGAAGTGGAGTTCATTTAACCCCGACTTTTTTATAAAAATAGGAAAGGATATTTTAGTTGTAGAGATAAAATCTGATGACGATGTAACCGAGGTTAATAAAGGAAAATTAAAATGGGCAAAAAGACACTTTGAAGAATTGAACAAAAAGCAAGAAAAACAAAATTACCATTTTTACTTTTTATCTCCATCTGATTTTTCAACCTTTTTTGAAAAAGTAGTAAAAAATAAACAATTTAATTACATCTCAAATTTAGAAGCAGAATTATCTAGTTAGTTCTTGGTTTCTATTACACATCGCTGATTTAGTTAAAAAATTTCACGAAGCCAGAAATGAAGCAAAACAACTTTCAGGTAAAAAGAAAAGTTGAGGAATTAATTGAGGAATTTGGAAAACCTAACTAATAAATTAAGTCTATGACTAAAATTTTATGATAAAAATACGGAAATTTAGAAAAGAAGATACAAAAGAAATTGCCTCTTTGGTTTTTAATACTTTTAAAAAATTCAATAGCAAAGAATACTTTAAAAAATTAGCCATTGAAGAGTATCTTAATCAATATGATCCAAAGAATAATACAATGGAAGAACTTTATGGAAGATTTAAAAAAAGTACAATTTTTTATGTTGCTACGAGCGATAATAAGATAGTTGGAATGATTAGGGGTAGGCCTGAGAGAATAACAAACTTATATGTCGATGGAAAATACCATAAAAGAGGAGTTGGAAGATTATTATTAAATAAATTTGAAGCAGAGGAAAAAAATTAAAAAGTAAAGAAATTAAAACAAGAGCATCTCTTTATGCAGCGCCTTTTTATGAAAAAATGGGTTATAAAAAAACAACTGGAGTTAGAAATTTTCGTGGTTTGAAGATTTGGCCGATGAAGAAAATTATAAATTAATTATTATTCAAACAAAACTAGAATTTAAAAAAAAATTAATTAAAGAAAGATTTTTTTCCTGACTCGTCCGCGCCAGCGGACGAGGCAATTAAGAAATAAAATTTTATATAAAAAATATTTTTAATTATGTTGGGGTTTGAAAAAATTTTAGCGGGAATCTTACAGGGGATATTTGAGTGGCTGCCGATTTCCAGCGAAGGAGTGCTGTCTTTGTTTTCACAATTTTTTATTAAAGAAATTAATCCTGTTGACATATCTCTTGTTTTGCATTTTGGTACTCTTTTTGCTGTTTTAATTTATTTTTTCAAAGATTGGCTAAAGGTTTTATTTTATAAAGACGCTTTTTTGTTTTGGTTTTTGGCAATTTCCACTTCAGTTTCTTTAATCGTTGCTTTTCCCGTTTACAAGTTAATTAACAATTTTGTTGTCGGAAATATTCTTTTATTGATAACAGGAATTGCTTTGCTTTTTACTTCTTTTTTTCAGCGCCAAAAAGTAAAAATAGAAATTGAAGGGAAAAAATTAGCCATTTTGGCTGGAGTTTTGCAAGGTTTGGCTGTCATTCCTGGCCTTTCAAGATCAGGAGCTACTATTTTTGGCTTGTCTTTTGGCAAATTTTCGCCTTCGGAAATTATGAAAATTTCTTATATGATGTCAGCTCCGGTTGTTTTTGCTTCTTCTGTTTATCTTTACTTGAAAGATCCCCATTTGTTTTCTTTTTCTCTTGAGGCTTTAATTTTTTCTTTTTTAACCGGTATTTTAACTTTGCACTTTTTAATGAAAGTTTCTCAAAAAATAAATTTTTCTAAATTCACTTTAATTTTTGGTTTAATTTGTCTTGCGGGAGCTATTTTGGGATTTTTTTAAAATAAATTATTTTTTAATTGGCTTTAAAAAATAACGTGGTGTAGATTGTTTATAGACACTATATAAATCGTTAAATTTTTTTTGGAGAAAATCTTCTTCTTTTAAAACAAGCAGGTGCAAGTTAAAAATTAAAATAATCAGCAAAAATAAAAGAATAATATCGCCATTGATAATAAAAATGCCGAACCAAAATAAGTCAAAAGAGAGATAAACCGGATTGCGAGTGAAACCAAAGATGCCGTTTGTTATCAATTTATCTATTAACTCATCATCAATACCAACTCGCCAATTATCGCCTAAATAATAGTAGCCAGAAATAAGCAGAACAAAAGAAAAAAGGGAAATAAAAAAGCCAATTAACTGGAGCCAAAAAGGCGGAGTAAAACCAAAAGAGAGGAAGGAACAAATTTCTGGCGTGAATATTTTTCTAAGAACCAACATAGCGCTCATAGTCACAGAAATGACAGGGATAATTTCAATAATTTTTTCTTTTAATTCCTTTTCTTTTTTAAAGATAAGAATTGGCTTGATTTTTTCTTTCAAACTAATAAGATAACGGATAGTTAAAACAAAAGAAAATATCGCCAACAAAAATAATTGTCCATAATTAATATTCATAGAAAATTATATAATAATTATGTTTTTAAAAAGGACTAAAATGGGACTTGGGCTTTAAATAGATAATTATTGGAATAAATTTAGTTTATAATATAATGAAATAAAGTTATGGTAAAGAAAAGTATTGTTGTTTTTTTCTCAATTTTGATAATTTTAGCCTTTTTTATTTTTAATTTTATTGATTTTAAGCCTGTTTTAGCTCAGGTTCAGTGTCCTGATGATAAAGAAATTAACAGCCAAATTGAAAAATGCAAAAATTCTGGCCTTAGTTATTCAATTAGTTATGATGAAAGACAATGCAGGTTTGTGAAGTGTGTAGGACAAGAGCAAAAATTAACAGTTCAGCAAATAGAGCCAAAAAATATTTTAGATATAAAAAAAATTACTCCGCAGGTTAATAAATTAGAACCGGCGCTGGAAAATTTGTCTACTAGTACTTTAAGCGGCAATAGTAATCAATCGGAAAAATTAGAGCCACAACCTGAAACTACCGAGACAAATAATGATAAAAAAGGGGCAACAACCACCGCTTCAACAATAGAAGAAGAAGTGATTAAAGAACTTGAGAAAGTAGAAGCAGAAAAAAACAAACCAATAGAGGAAATTAATCAAAAACTTCAAGAATCTAATTTAAAAATTTTTCCTATTATTAAAAAGCTTGAAATAAAAGAGGGAAAAACTTTTTTAGAAGACAAAGAAATTCAGTTAAATAAGGTAAAGGTTGAGGTAATGGGTAGAGAGATTGAGATAGAACGGAAGGTAAATTCAATAATAGAAATTAATGATAGAGGTATTAAAGCACAAGGAGATATTCCAATTGAATACGCTAATGGTGTTTTAAAATCGGGGAAAAGCGGGAAAGAGATAAAATTTTTTCCTTCGCAGATTATCAAGAAAACAAAAGAAATTTTAGCGTCGCAGATTAAATATATAAAAATAGCTGACGAGAAAAAATGGGGCTTGGTTTACAATGTAAAAGTTGAAAAGAAAGGTAAGTTATTAGCCTTGTTTTCAGTAAAATTTCCCAAAGAATATAAAATAAGCGCTGAAGACGGAAGTTTTAAAAGAATAAAATCAGCTTGGTGGAGTTTTTTAGTTAAAAAAGATCCTGATCCTGTTGTGGTTAATCTTCAGTGTCCGTTAACCGATTCTTCTACTATTAATTTGCCTGAAAATCCCTATGATTTTTCCCGGGGAGATTGCGCTAGTTTAGGTCAAGAAGAAAAAATTGAAACATATATTCAAGAGTTAACTGCCATAGCTCAAAATTGTTTAAATTCTATTGACGACAATATTAGACGATGGAACGAACAAAAACAAACCATAATTAATTATTTAAGAAACGCTCCTCAATACTCTTTGCCAGAGCGGTCAAATGCTTCTAATTCAGAAATTCTATATACGACAATGGAAGAAACTGTTCCCAGTTTGCCTTTATTTTCAACATGTCATAATTTTGGAGGACGAGCTGAAGGATATGAAGGAATAGCCGACGGTTTTGCTTATACGTCTTTGCTTGAAAAAATGAAAGAAGCGGTTAGTTCAACTTGCGAAAGAGCGAATGTGTTAAATGAAGATTTGGTGTGCTTGTGCGAAGATGTAGCAGATTATATTAATGGTAAGGAAAAATTATTGCCGGAACATAAAGAGCAGATTATTAATATGTTTGAAAATTACCAGTTGAACGAATCTGTAATCAACAACGGAGCAGAAGTCACTTTTGACTGGCTAAATCATCTTGTTAATAGTTGGCGTGCCACTTATAATCCTCAATATATTGATTGTAGTTTAAAATTAAAATTACCCAGAGACGTAATTAAAAATATAGAAGAATCAATTAAGCTGCCTAAGTTGCCTGAAAAACAAATTTTACCTTAAAAATAAGAGATTTAAAAAAATAAAAGCTTGAAAAATTTAGCAAAAAGGTTGTGCAATTAAAATAAATTAATTAATTTTTAGCTCAAAAATTATGAAAAATCGTTTATTTTTAGCTACTTTAATTGGCGCTATTTTAGGAGTTTTTTGCATTATTGGTATTGGTTATCGTTTAGGGTTTGATGGAAATTGGTTATTTTTATTGTCTGCCTGGTATAATCGCTTGATTATGGGTTTAATAGTTGGTTTGGCAGGTTCAATAATCTTGATTAAAAATTATTCTTTTAATGTATTGATTCGCGGCGCTTTATTAGGTTTTCTTGTTAGTTTATCTTGGTATTTAGCAACAGAAGCTAGGGATTTTATGGGTTTTTTGGCTGGTATATTTTACGGAATTATAATAGACTTTTTCTCTACCAGATATTCAAAATAAAATAAATAAATCCGAAAATCAAAAATAAGGACAGATCTATTTTTTACAGAATTATAAAGGAAGATGGGTTTATTTTGATAAATCAAGTAAAGAATTAAAAAATGATTTTAGTAATTGGAAGGATTTAGAGTTATAATGAAGCAAAACAACTTTCAGGTAAAAAGAAAATTTGAAAAATTAATTGAGAAATAAAAAAATTAATAAATAAAAAAATGATAAAATATAATCTCTCTGGATTAAATTTAGATAATCCTAAAATTGATTATACTAAACAAAAAGCTGAGTATTATTTAACCTTGTCAGTAATTCTTGAAGAGCAAATAGCCAATAATTGTATGAAGAGAGTTATTTCTCGCCAAGAAGAACTTTTGAAAATAATTAATTCTAACCTACAGATTAATAATAAAGAAAATAAAAACAATATGTTTCACATATATAAAGAAAATGAACTTCATTTTTCATTAATCAATTTTTACACTTTTAGTTACGATCATAACGAAACAAGCACATCGGCATTTCAAAAGTTTGAAGAAATAATAAAAAATAGCGAATTAGTAGAAGAATTAAAAAATAAAATTGAAAATACTTTTCATTTATATAAGATACGGCAAGATTTTTATAATGCAACAATGGGTATCATTCATGCTGGAGATGGCTCAATTGCCACTCAAGTATTTATAGGAGAATCTCTTATAAACTTTTGTAATTATATAGTTAGAACAGGAGAAAAACTTGGTTTTCCCGATGTAGAAGCTAAAATTTATCCAAAAGATTCAACAGAAAAATGTAGGTGTGCTTTGAATTTTTTGAAGATTTTTAAAAAAGGATTTTTTTTAATAAATAAAGAAAAAAATAAAGAAGAGGATATTAAAAAAAAGATAATAGAATGGAATAAAAAAGATTGTGAGGGGTTACCTAAAAATCTTCTGCTACTAAAATTTAAGAAACTTACATTAAATATTTCTGATCCATATCTCTCTAGAGAACAAAATAAATATTATCGAATTAGTGAATTTAAATTTAATAATTAGTCCAAACAAAAATCAATCAATTTTAGACAAAGTATTTAAATTTGATAGAATAAAGGATTCTAACATTTTGCACAATGTTAGAATATTAATTAAAATTAAAAAATCAAAAAAAATTAATCAAAAATAATTTCATTTTTTGCCTCGTCCGCGCTGGCGCGGACGAGGCAATTGAAAAAAATAAAATTGATGGTAAGAATTAAAAGAATTAACATTGGAGTTTAAATTGGAAATTTTTTCCTTGCGGCGGGCTAGGGAATTAATTTATAAATAATAATTATGTCATTGTCAGTAGGCATTGTGGGGCTGCCCAATGTGGGAAAATCCACTTTGTTTAAAGCCCTAACAAAAAAACAAGTTAATATTGCTAATTATCCTTTTTGTACGGTTGATCCTAATGTTGGCGTGGTAAAAGTGCCTGACGAACGCTTAGAAAAATTAGCCAAAATGTCTCATTCGGCAAAAATTGTGCCCACTATTATTGAATTTGTTGATATTGCCGGCTTGGTTAGAGGAGCAAATAAAGGCGAAGGATTGGGGAATCAATTTTTAGCAAAAATAAGAGAGGTTGACGCTATCTTGCAGGTGGTAAGGGCGTTTGAAGATAGGGAAATTTTGCATGTGGATAACTATATTGATCCGAAAAGAGACATTGAAACCATAAACTTGGAATTGATTATGAAGGATTTGGAGACAGTTGAAAAAAGAATTGAAAAATCTGCCAAAGAAGCCAGATCGGGCGACAAAGATAAAATAAAAGAAATGGAAACTTTAGAAAAAATCAAAAGCTATTTAGAAACAGGCAAGCTTTTAAACCAGATTAATTTTAATGAATTGGAAATTAAAATTATAAAAGAACTGGGGCTTTTAACCGCCAAGCCAATGCTTATTGCTTTTAATAACAAAGTAGAAAACAAAAAAAGCGTTCAAGAGTTGAGCGAGGTTTTAAAATCTGCAAATCTTAATGTTCCTTTTATCCAACTGGATATGAAGTTGGAAGCTGATTTGGGAGAATTGAGCAGCGAAGATAGAAGAAATTATATTGAAGAATTAGGTATTAAAGAAGACGGCATAGATAACCTTATTAAGGCTTCTTATAAATTGCTGAATCTTATAACTTTTTTGACTACTGGTCCTGATGAAACGCGCGCCTGGACGGTTAAAGAAAACACTAAAGCTCCTCAAGCAGGAGCAGTCATTCATACTGATTTTGAAAAAAAATTTATTAGAGCCGAAGTGATTAATTGGCAAAAATTGCTGGAAGCAGGAAGTTGGGCTAAAGCGGCAGAAAAAGGCTGGCTTCGTATAGAAGGAAAGGATTATCTTGTTAAAGACGGCGATGTTATTGAATTTAAAATCTAAAGAAAATAAAAATCCTGATTTTTTGTTGAAAAACAGGGAATTAATTAATTGAGAAAAATATATTAAAATAAACTATATGGCAAATAAAGCTTGGGTAATAGCAGTGAACATGGGTTATGGCCATCAAAGAACAGCTTTTCCTTTAAGGGACTTGGCTTTAGATAGCGAAATTATCAATATTAATGATTATTCTGGCATTCCGCAAAAAGATCGGGAGATTTGGGAGTCCATTAGAAAAGGTTATGAAGCTATTTCCAATTTTAAAAGAATTCCCATTATTGGCGAATTTGTTTTTTATTTAATGGACAGATTCCAAAAAATTTTGGATTTTTATCCTAAAAGAGACTTAACAAAGCCCAACACTCAATTGCTGCAAACTTATGGAACGCTAAAAACCGGTTGGGGCAAAGATTTAATTGAAAAATTAAAATCAAAAAATCCAAAAATTCCTTTGATTTCCACTTTTTTTACTCCGGCTTTTATGGCAGAGTATTTTGGCTATGAAGGCGAGATTTTTTGCGTCATTTGCGACGCCGACATTTCTCGCACTTGGGCGCCTTTAAATCCAAAAGAAAGCAAAATAAAATATTTTGCGCCCAATCAAAGAACGATGGAAAGGCTAAAATTGTATGGCGTAAAAGAAGAAAGCATTTATTTAACCGGCTACCCTTTGCCTAAAGATTTAATTGGTTCAGAAAAAATGGAAGTTTTAAAAGAGGATTTAAAATATCGCTTGCTAAATTTAGATCCTCAAAAGCGATATTTTGAAAAATATCAAGATTTAATTGAGTCACGTTTGGGAAAACTGCCAGAAAAGAGCGATCATTCTTTAACAATTTTGTTTTCAGTGGGAGGGGCAGGCGCTCAAAAAGAAATGGCAATTGAAATTTTAAAATCTTTAAAAAAATACCTGAAAGAAGAAAAAATAAAAATTATTTTATCTGCCGGCATCAAAAAAATGGTAAAAGAATATTTTGAAAAAGAAATTGAAGAGATGGGTTTAAATAACAATTTGGGAAAAAATTTAAAAATTTTGTATCAAGAAAAAATTCCTGATTATTTCCAAGAGTTTAACCGAGAATTGAGAAAAACTGATATTTTGTGGACAAAACCTTCTGAACTTTCTTTTTATTCAGCTTTGGGCTTGCCCATCATTATTGCTCCCACCATTGGTTCTCAAGAAGAGTTTAATCAAAGATGGCTCTTGAAATCCGGCTTTGGTTTAAAACAAGAAAAAATAAATTGCGTTGACCAATGGCTTTTTGATTGGCTGAATCAAGGTTATTTGGCAGAAGCTGCTATGGAAGGGTTTGTTGAGGGAGAAAAATTAGGCGTTTTTAATATTGCTAAAATTATTGAAAAAATATGAGTTGGTTTTTTATTACGATTTTAGCTTATTTTTTTGCGGCTATTACTGTTTTGTTTGATAAATATTTGCTTTCCGGGCCCATTGCCTCGTCTAAAATATTCACTTTTTATATTGGTTTTTTGGGTGGGCTAGCTATTTTTTTAATTCCTTTTGTTTCTTTTTCTTTGCCAAAGCCCCATTATTATTTTTTAATTTTTTTGGCTGGCTCCTTTTTTGTTTTAGCCATATTTTTTCTTGCCAAGGGCTTGCAAAAATTTGAGGTTTCAAGAATGGTGCCAGCCATCGGCGCCTTAACGCCTCTTTTTGTTTGGCTGTTAGTTTTTTTATCAGGTCAAAAAAATTTTGATTTAAATTTTTTGTTTTCTTTTTTTTGCCTGGTTTTGGGCAGTTTTTTAATTACCTTAGAAAGAGAAAAAATTATTACTTTTCAAAGTTTTCAATTAGCCTTAATTTCTGCTTTTTTCTTTGCTTTGACTTTGTTTTTTTCTAAAATTATTTATTCCCAATTAGATTTTTGGTCAGGTTTTATTTCAATAAGAATTGCCGGCTCTCTTTTTACTCTAACCTTTCTTTTCTTTAAAGAGGTGAGAGAAGAGATTTTTCAAAAAAAAGAAACCTTTAAGAAACAAACTGGTTTTCTTTTTGTTTTGGGGCAATCAATAGGTTCTTTTTCTGCGATTTTGCAAAACTGGGCGATTAGTTTAGTTCCTTTTTTGTTCTTGCCTTTTGTTAATGCCTTAGAAGGCACAAAATATGTTTTTTTATTTTTTTTAAGCCTTGTTTTATCATCAAAATTTCCTAATATTTTAAAAGAAAATTTTTCAAAGATAGTTATTTTGCAAAAAATTTTCGCTATTTTGCTTATTTTTGTTGGCTTGATAATTTTAGCCTCAATTTCTTTGTGATAAAATTTTAGAATATCGCGTCTTTTAAGAAAAAGGTATGAAAATTAGCCAAATTTTTAAAAAATTTTTTTTCGTAGTTTTAATTTTTCTTTTTCTTTTTTTAATTTATTTTTTTGTTGGAACACCTCCTCAATCCAACAATTATTTTTTTGGTGTAGATTTTCATCAAGAACATAGTCAATTATTGGGTCTTGATTGGAAAGAAAATTATTTGGCTTTATTAGATGATTTAAAAGTGAGAAATTTAAAAATAGCCAGTCAGTGGGATTTGATTGAAAAAGAAAAAGATCAATATGATTTTTCAGATTTAGATTGGCAGGTTCAAGAAGCGGAAAAAAGAGGAGCAAAAATTCTTTTGGTTTTGGGTATGAAAACCGGCCGTTGGCCGGAATGCCATATTCCGCTTTGGGCAAAAAAATTTTCCAAAGAAGATTTAGAAAAAGAGATTTTAGAAATTTTAAAAGAAACTGTTTTAAGGTACCAAAATTCAGAAACTATTTTAATGTGGCAAGTGGAAAACGAACCATTTTTCCCTTTTGGCGAATGTCCTTTTACTGATAAAAAATTTTTAGCTAAAGAAATAAAATTGGTTAAAGATTTAGACCCATTAAAAAGGCCGGTTATTGTTTCTGATAGCGGAGAAGGTTCTTTGTGGTTAAATGCCGGCTATTATGGCGATATTGTAGGCACAACTATGTATAAAAAGGTTTGGTTTAGTCAGTTTCAAACTTATTTAGATTATCCTTTTCCGCCAATTTTTTACTGGCGGAAGGCGAAAATTATTGACCTTCTTTTTAAAAAGAAAGTAATAGTGATAGAATTGCAAGCAGAGCCGTGGGGTCCAAAATTACTTTATGATATACCCTTGAAAGAGCAAGAAAAAACAATGAATTTGGAGCAATTTAGACATAATATAGAGTTTGCAAAAAAAACTGGATTTGATACAATTTATTTATGGGGAGGAGAATGGTGGTTTTGGCTCAAGAAAAAAGAAAATAAACCAGAAATTTGGGAAGAAGCGAGAAAAATATTTATTAATCAATAAAAACTTTCTCTAATAAGTTTTTCATAAAACTTATGAAAGCAGATTTGCATATTCATTCTTGTTATAGTCCAGACGCGGTTTCTCCTTTAAAATCAATTTTTAAAACCGCTAAAAAGAAAAAATTGGATATTATTGCCATTACTGATCATGACACGATTGAGGGCGCTAAAGAGGCTAAAAAAATGGCTGAATATTTTGGTATAGAAGTTATAGTGGGCGAGGAAATTAAGAGCAAAGAGGGCGATATTATCGCTCTTTTTATCGAAGAGAAGATTAAATCAGGAAAATTGGCCATTCATACTTTAAGAGAAATTCATCAACAGGGAGGCTTGGCTATTGTTCCTCATCCCAATAATTGGTTTTTGGAGGGTTTTTCTATTAAAAATTTATTTAAGATTTTTGGAGAATTAGACGGTATTGAAGTTTTAAATGGTTCTTGGTTGGGCAGGATTGGCAGAAAAGAAATTAGGAAATTAAATAAATCAATTTTTAAACTAGCGCCTATTGGCGCTAGCGACGCTCATTTGGCTAGTCAGGTGGGTTGCAGTTATACTATTTTTCCAGGGAAAAATTCAAAAGATTTGTATAAAGCCATTCAAGAAAGGTTAACGGTGGCAGGCGGAAGATCTTGGACATATAAAGATCGATTTTTGTGGTTAATGAATAGTCCAAGAATTTTTTATCGTTCGCCAAGAACCTTTGCTCACGGCGCTAGGGTTTTAATTAAAAACGGTATTAAAAAAATAACTTGAAAATGATTTCTATTATTATTCCGACTTTAAATGAAGAAGAAGGAATTGCTAAAGTTTTGTGTTCTATACCAGAAGAGATAAAGAAAGACGCTGAAATAATTGTGGTTGATGTTTCTGACGATATGACTCCAATTATCGCTGAAAGATTGGGAGCGAAAGTGATTAGATCAAAAGAAAGAGGGAAGGGCAAGCAAATGAGATTGGGAGTCAAAGAGAGCAAAGGAGATATTTTGGTTTTTTTAGATGGCGACGGCACTGATCCTCCTCAGTACATTCCCCAACTATTAAAAGAGCTGGAAACTGCTAATCTGGTTTTGGGTTGTCGTTCAATGAAAGAATTTGACGTAGATGATATGAAAATGAGAAGAATTTTTAAATTATACGGATTTTTTATGATTAACCTTTTTAAATTAATAGATTTTAATATTAATGGCGATCCTTTAGCGGGTTTTCGGGCGATTAGAAGAGAAGATTGGGATAAATTAGAATTAGAAACTGATGATTTTAAAATAGAAACTGAAATGAATATTAAAGCTTTAAAGCAAGGATTTATTATAAAAGAAGTGCCTATTCCTCACTTAAAAAGATGTGGTGGCGGCTTGAAGGCAAGCAAATTAGCTTTTAATCCCCAGCAGTATTTAGAGATTACTAAAATTTTTTTAAAGCATTTTAGTGATGAAAAAATAAAAGCCAAGATTGATAATTTAAGAAATAAAGTATTGTCAAAATTTAAAATTTAATGCTGAGTATTGTTATTCCGGTTTTAAACGAGGAGGAATATCTTCCTTTAACTCTTAGCGAAATCAAAAAGCAAAATTTTTCTGACTATGAAATTATTGTGGCAGATGCCGGTTCTAACGATAAAAGCGTTGAAATAGCTAAAGATTTTGGTTGTATTATTATAAAAGGAGGGTTGCCAGCCAAGGGACGAAATGAGGGCGCAAGGATTGCCAAGGGAGATACCCTGTTATTTGTTGATGCTGACCTTGTTTTTTTGCCAGAAAATTTTTTAGAAAACGTTTTAAAAGTTTTTGAAGAGAGAAAGCTAAAAGTGGCCTCTTTTCCTCTTTGTCCTAAGGGAAGATTACTTGATAAAATTATATACACGGTTTATAATTTTTTTGTAAAAATAAGTCAGAGATTTTTTGCTTTTGCTACCAATATTATTTTAGTGAAAAAAGAAGTTTTTGAAGCAATAGGAGGGTTTGATGAGAAAATAAAAATCGGCGAAGATCATGATTTTGTTAAAAGAGCGGCGAAAATTGCCAAATTTGGTTTTATTGAAACTAAACCCGTTTTGGTTTCTGACAGGAGACTTAGGAAAGAGGGCAGATTAAGAGTTTATGGAAAATATTTCGGCGCTGCTCTTTATATGCTTTTTTTGGGACCCGTAAAAAAAGATTTTTTTCATTATCAATTCGGTCATTATAAAAATAATAATAAATAATAAGGGAAAATATGCAAGAATTCTTTGATAAAGATGAATTTTTTAATAAAGAACAATTTATTGATAAAAAAGAAGGTTTACAACCAGTAAAAAGTTTATCTTTAAAAAATAAGTTTTTTTTGGTAGTGGTTTTGACTATTTTTCTTTCGTCAATTTTTGGTTTTTCTGGAGGTTTAATTGCTAGTGTATTTTTTAGCGATTCATTAAAGAATTACTTGACCCAGACAACTTTGCCTTTTCATTTTAAGGAGCCAACTTCAACAGAAAAGATTATTGAGAAGCAGGCTATTTATTTACCCCAAACCTCACAAGAAGAAGCCGTCATTAAAGCGGTGAACGAAGCTTCAAGAGCCGTAGTGAGTATTATTGTTACTAAAGATTTGCCGGTTTTTGAACAATATTATTATTCTCCTTTTGAGGAATTTAAAGAATTTTTTGGCGATCAATTTTTTGAATTTCAAATTCCTCAATATCGGCAAAAAGGAACGGAAAAAAAAGAGATTGGCGGTGGAACAGGATTTTTTGTTTCTTCTGATGGTTTGCTTTTAACTAACGCCCATGTTGTTTCTGACAAAGAAGCGGAATACACGGTTTTAACTAATGATGGCAAAAAATATTCAGCTAAAGTGTTAGCTAGAGACACTATCAGGGATTTAGCTGTAATTAAGGTGGAGGGGCAATCGTTTCCTGTTTTAAAATTGGGAGATTCTGATAAGCTGCAAATTGGGCAAACCGTTATTGCTATCGGCAATGCTTTGGGCGAGTTTAGAAATACGGTTTCGGTTGGTGTAATTTCTGGTTTGTCCAGAACAGTGACTGCCGGAGGCGGGGATACAAGCGAAACATTGGAAAATGTGATTCAAACAGATGCCGCTATTAATCGGGGAAATTCTGGCGGACCTTTATTAAACTTAAAAGGAGAAGTGATTGGTATTAATTTTGCTATGGCTCAGGCAGCTGAAAATATTGGTTTTGCCATTCCAGTTAATATCGCAAAAAAAGACGTGGAGCAAGTGAAATCTCTGGGAAAAATTGCTTATCCGTTTTTGGGTGTAAGATATTTAATTATTAATGAAACTATTCAGCAGAAAAACAATCTGCCAGTTAGTTATGGAGCTTGGGTGGTAAAAGGAGAAAAGGGAGAGTCGGCAGTGATGCCTGGTTCTCCGGCTGAAAAGGTTGGTTTAAGAGAGGGAGATATTATTTTGGAATTTAACGGAGAAAAAATAACCACGGAAAATTCTTTAGCAAAAATTATAATGAAATATAACCCTGGCGATAAAGCGGTTTTAAAAATTTTGAGAAACAATCAAGAAAAAATTATTACCGTAGTTTTAGGAGAAAGGAGTGAATAATTTTTTGATTTTTAATTAATGAATTAAAAATCTCCCTCACTTTTGGTTTTTAAAGTTAAAAATATTTTTTAATTGTTTTTTTAGTGTTTTTGTGATAAAAATAAGGTAGAAGACAATTTTTGCTTAGACGACATAGTAATAATATTTTTATTATACTTTTATTTTATGAACGGAGGTCAATTTACTCACAAGGCTCAAGAAGCTATTTTAGCTGCCCAAGATTTAGCCAGAGAAAGAGGACAGCAACAAATTGATGCGTTGCATTTACTTTATGCCCTCTTAAACCAAGAGGAAAGTTTGGTGTTGACATTATTGCAAAGAATGAGCGCTGATATTGAAGGATTAAAAAGAAAGACAAAATTGGCTTTGGAAAAATTGCCGGTTATTGCCACCCCTCAAAGTTTTGGCCAGTTTTATTTAACGCAGGATATGGCAAAGGTTTTAGACAGAGCGAGACAAGAGGCAATGAAGATGAGTGACGAATATATTTCCGTAGAACATTTATTTTTAGCTTTATTAGATACTGAAACAAAAGCCAGAGATGTTTTAGATAAAACCAGCTTTTTGCAGCCAAACGGCAGCTTAACCACTTTAGAATTTGGAAAGTTAGATTATGAAGCAGTGTTGAAACAGTTATCACAAATTAGAGGAGGTCAAAGAATTACTGATCCTGAACCAGAATCCAAATACCAAGTGATTGAAAAATATGCTAGAAATATGAATAATTTAGCCAAGCAAGGAAAGTTAGATCCGGTAATTGGCAGAGAAAATGAAATTAGAAGGCTGATGCAGGTTTTGTCCAGAAGAACTAAAAATAACCCTGTTTTGGTTGGTGAGGCGGGGGTGGGTAAAACTGCTATTGTTGAAGGATTGGCTCAAAGAATTGTGGCTGGCGATGTGCCAGAAAGCTTAAAAGAAAAGGAGATTATTGCTTTAGATTTAGGTTCAGTCGTGGCCGGTACTAAATATCGAGGCGAATTTGAAGATAGAATAAAAGCTATTTTAAGAGAAATTAATCGGGCAGCAGGTCGTTATATTTTATTTATTGATGAATTGCATACTTTAGTAGGGGCAGGAGCAGCTGAGGGCGCTATTGACGCTTCTAATTTGTTAAAACCCGCCTTGGCTCGAGGCGAGTTGCGGGCTATTGGCGCCACTACTTTAAAGGAGTACCAAAAGTATTTAGAAAAAGATCCAGCCCTGGAAAGAAGATTCCAACCTATTTATGTTCAAGAGCCTTCTGTTGAAGATACGGTTTTGATTTTGCGCGGCATTAAAGAAAAATACGAATTGCATCATGGTGTGAAAATTAAAGATTCGGCTTTGGTTGCCTGCGCCCAATTAGCTGCCAGATATATTACGGACCGATTTTTGCCAGATAAAGCTGTTGATTTAATGGACGAAGCAATGAGTTCTTTAAGATTAGAAATTGAATCTGAGCCGGTTAATTTGGAAAATTTAAAAAGAGAAATTCAGAAATTGGAAGTGGAGAAAGAAAGACCCGTAAGCGCTCAGCGGAAAAAAATAATTATGAGGCAAATTGCTGATTTAAAAGAAAAAGCAAAAATTTTGGAAACCAAATGGCAAAGCGAAAAAGAAATCATTGCCAAAATTAAAAATTTAAGAAAAGAAATAGATATTAACCGGTTTGAGCTTGAAAAAGAACAGATTAAAGGTAATTTGCAAAAAGTGGCGGAAATTAAATACGGAAAAATTCCTCAATTAATGAAAGAATTAAAAGCCACGGAAAAAAAATTAATCCGGCTTCAAAAAAATCATCCTGTTTTAAAAGAAGAAATTTCTGAAGAAGATGTGGCGAAGGTGGTTTCTCGTTGGACTGGTATTCCGGTCACTCGGCTTTTAGAGGAAGAAGCAAAAAAATTAGAAAAAATGGAGGATATTTTGGCAAAAAGAGTGGTTGGCCAAAAAGAAGCTCTTTTAGCTATTTCCAATGCTATTCGTCGGGCAAGGGCAGGAATTTCAGAAGAGAACAGACCTTTGGGTTCTTTTATGTTTTTAGGACCAACCGGAGTGGGAAAAACAGAAACTGCCAGAGCTTTAGCTGAATTTTTGTTCAACGATGAAAATGCCTTGATTAGATTGGATATGTCAGAATACATGGAGCGTCACACCGTGTCTAAAATGATTGGTTCTCCGCCAGGGTATGTGGGTTATGAAGAAGGCGGTCAATTGACTGAAAAAGTAAGAAGAAGACCTTATTCGGTTATTTTATTGGACGAAATTGAAAAAGCTTATCCTGAAGTTTTTAATATTTTACTTCAGATTTTAGAAGATGGTAGATTGACCGATGCCAAAGGTAGAACCGCTTCTTTTAAAAATTGTATTTTAATTATGACTTCTAATGTGGGTTCAGATTATATTGCTAAAATGGGAACCTTGGGATTTGTAGAAGGCAAAGAAGAGGCCGACAAAAACATTCTGAAAGACAAGGTACTAGAGGCTTTAAGAGAAAATTTTAGGCCAGAATTTTTAAATAGAATTGATGAAATTATCATTTTTAATTATCTGGGGAAATCAGAAATTAAAAAAATTGTAGAATTGGAATTAGGAAAAGTAAAAGAAAGATTAAAACAAAAAGGAATTGAAGTAAAATTTCAAGAGAAGGTGAAAGAATTTTTGGCAGAAAAAGGCTTTGATATTAATTTGGGCGCTCGACCATTAAAGCGAGTTATTCAAAGAGAGATTTTGGATCCTTTGGCTTTGAAAATTGTGGCGGGAGAAATAAAAGAAAAAGACGAAATAGTGATTGATTTAGAAAATGGGAAAATTGTTTTTAGGACCGTTAAAGATCTTTTGACTGCTTATTCTCAAAAGAAGAAATTAGAAAAAGTAGAATTGAAATAATGTGGAAAAATATTTTAAAAATTTTAGCTTGTTTTTTCTTTGGCATTTTTGGCGGCATTTTCGCTGATCAGATTCTTTGGCCTTATTTTATAGAAAAACCTCTTTTTTATCAGTATCGTTTAGAACAAGCGCCGGTTTATTTGACAGAAAAAAAAGAATTTTTTATTGAAGAAAACACAGCTCTAAAAGATGTTATTGAAAAAATAGAAAAAACAATTGTGGGCATTCAAACCAAATTAAAAAATGGAACAGTTTTAGAAGGTTCAGGTTTGATTATTAGCTCTGACGGTTTAGTGGTTACTTTAGCCGAATTGGTACCGGTGGGCGGCCAAACAAAAATTTTTTGGGAAGGAGAAAACCCTTCTTTCCAAGTGTTGAAACGAGATTTAAAAGAAAATTTGGCTTTGCTAAAAATATCAAAGAATAATTTACCGACCGTTGAATTTTTTGATTGGGATAAATTAAGAATTGGCGAAAGAGTTTTTCTATACGGCAATATTTTTGAAAAAGAGATGTCTCGGAAAATGGTTAATGAAGGCATTGTTAAATATTTTGACGAAAACCTTATTAGAACAAATATTTTTGAAAAAAACACTTTAAACGGCAGCGCGCTTTTTAATATTGAAGGAAAGGTTTTAGGAATTAATATTGTTGACAAAGAGGGAAAGGTTGCCTCTCTTTCAAATAATAAAATTAAAAATTTCGCTGGTTTTTAACAGATCTTTTAAATAAAAATAAAAAGATAAAAGGAGGATTCAAATGATTATTACAGATAAAGAAGGCTTGGCGAGGATTTTGAAAAAAAGAACTTCTGAAAGATTAAAGGAGGTTTTTGACGAGTTGAAGAAAGAAAAAAAGATTAAAGATTATGTAGAGCTAAAATCAGTATTTTCCAAAAGAAAATGGGGAGTAGATTTTTATGTTATTTATGTTGATAAAAACAGATATGTCTTTAAACGCATTTTAATCGTTGAAGATTTTTATCAGCCAATCAGAAATCAAAAAGAATTAGTGAAGATATGTTCTTTAGATAGTAGAGAGAAAATGAAGAGGAAAATTCTTTGCCAGATTGGCAAGAACAAAAATTAAAGGCTCAATTTTGAGCCTTTTTCTTTTAGAAAGCCAACCCAACTTCATAGAGAACTTTATAGAGAAGAGTTCTCTGCCAAATAACTCCTTGGGAAATTTTAAATTTTAAATTATAAATTTTAAATGAAAGTTAAATGGCTAAATGATTAAATTCTAATTTCTAAATCCTAATTGGAATTTGGAATTTGGGATTTTGGATTTTGTTTCGGATTTAGAATTTCGGATTTAGGATTTAACATACGTTTTGAATTTTGCATTGTAGTTTTGAGTTTTGACTTTTGACTTTTGAATTTTCATTGAAAATTGTTCCATTGATTAATTAAAATTTATTGAAAATTGATAATTGAAAATTGGAAATTTTATTTAGCGGAGGGCAATAACAGCTCCTTTAGCAGAAAGGAAGATATCGCCATTTTTATTTAGGGCTATTCCGATAATAGAATTCTCATGCCAGTTTGTTGGTAAAAATAAAGAAAGGTCTTTTTGCCACAATGGATGACCATTTTTGTCAAAAGCAAAAATAATTTTTCCCGCGGCAAAATAGATATTTTCTTGATTATCAATTACTATAGGTGAGAAATTGGCATAATCAGTAAAGTTTCTTTTTTGCCACAATATTTTGCCTTGAGGAGAAATGGCAATTATGTTTAAAGTTGTTGAAGATAATTCAGTATTCAAATAGAAAAAATAGCTATTGCCGTTTTGCGATATTGCCTGGTATTTGGGATTATAGCCATTATCAATAATAGAATAAGAAAGCAAATTACCTTCCGGAGAAAAAACAAAAAGAAAAATATAATTAATCGGAGAAGAAAGATTAAATTTGGCATCGCTTAACAAATAAATATTTTCAGTCGGTGGAAGAGCAACTTCTTTTAGGGAAAAACTGTTTTGCCATTCGTCTTCTGCTGGACAGAGATTGTTTTTAACGAAAATGAGAATTTTATTGTCTTTTTGAATGATTTCTTGGGTATTGGTTGAGCAAAAAATTTGAAATTCCCTTTGCCATTTTTCTTGATTTTGACTATCTAAAACAACAAGACTTTTGTCATTATTTGAAAAAGAATAAAAATTGCCTTTACTGTCTTTAACGATCATTTCGTCATTTAAAACACTGCCATCTGCTTGAAGCGATAAATAAAAAGAAGTGTCTTTTTGCCAAAAATCTTTTTTACTACCATTGCTGTTTAATATCAAAATTCCTTTTTTGGTATCAGTGGGCGGATAACTAACGGGAAGAAAAATTGTTTCTTCTGGTTTTATTACTAATTGACCATAACTAGGGTTCCAATCAGGTTGGGATTGGTTGGCTTCTTCATTATATATCCAGGCAATACCTGGTTCAGTAACCGGTCCTAAATATTGGCTTTGACTATTTCTTTGATAATTTAGTCTAAACATTGGCCAAGGAGAATTAGCAAGAGCAGAAGGTATTTGATAAGGACTGGTGGTTGTTAAAGGCGAATAATCTTTGCCGTCAAAATCTACAATTCCAAAATAATAAAGGGAATTGTAATCAAGATTATTAATTTCAAGAGTGGTGGAGGTGGTAATGGTTGAAGAGGCAGAATTTAAATTTTCTTTTGTAATTTCGTTTTTAGCATAATAAATCTGATAAGAAATTTCTTCTGGTAAATTGTCAGTGTCAGTGGCAACTGACCAGGTTAAAAAAACATTGTTATTTTGGCTTTTTTGAAGATCAACCAAAAAATTTTCTACTGCTGATGGCGCCAAATTTTGATAAACACTATTTTCTGATTTTGGCGTGCCAGAAATGGGTTTTTGGCTGGCATCCAAGCCGTTTTGCTTTATTTGAGGTTTATTATCTTGCCAGTTTAAAATATCTTTGCCAGTTTTTCTAGGATTTATTCTTTCCATTGAAACATAGTTGGGTGAAGCCTTGCCAGCTGGCCAATTGCCATTGTCTTGGCAAATGGTTTGGTCAATCAAGTAGTCGTTTTTATCGTATAAAGCCAAAACTTCGCATTCTGAATTGTTTAAACTGCCAGTATAAATTTTGTCGGCTGAAATATCAGAAATGGTATTATCATTGGTTCTTTCTAAAAGATAAAAGCCCAGAGGCAAAATTTGACCAGAGAGAATAATGTTGGGAGAGTTATCAGTTAAAGAAATCAATTTCCAGCCAGTTAAATCAATAGTTTCTTTGGTTGGATTATGTAATTCAATCCACTCATCATTAGCCGAAGACAGGGTTCCCATCCAGGCAATTTCATTAATAACTACGCTTAATGGCGGGGTGGGAAGTGAGGAAGGCAGGGATGATGAACTTTGATTTTGGCTTTTGGGAGTAGGCAGCTGAATTTCAAAATCTTCTTTGTTATTGTCCGTATCAAGATAATTTTCAGTGGTGGTTGAGTATTTTCTAGCTAAACTTTTTCCTGATTCTGGTTGATCGGCAGGAGCTGTTTCATAATCAGGACCATTTCCCCAGCCCAGCAAATCAGCTATTTCGCGGTTTGGATTTTTTAGGGCTAGCGAATTATTTTCTGTTAGGGTTGGCCTCAAAACAATATCAGCTTCGCTTGAGCTGGCAATAAGAAAATAATTTTTAGCTTTAATAATTTTTCCTTCAAAATAAGTAGAGGAAACAAGTGAAGAGAAAGAAGTAGCGTTTTCGGTTTTCCTTTGCAAGTACCAACCACTTAAATTGACGTCTTGGTTTTTAGGATTGTACAGTTCAATAAATCTATTTTCAATTGGTTCAATCTGGATTTCCGAAATTAAAATTTTAGGATAAAAATTTTGATTCGCCGGCGCATTATTACTCGTTGTGTTTTGAAGGTTAGAATTGCCAGCGAGAACAAGGCTGGGTACATAAGCGCAATTTTGGGCAATGATTTTTTCTAAAGTCAACTGACCAATTCCCTGCACTTTTAGCAAATCATAAATAGAAGAAAAAGGTCTGGCTTGAATAATTCTTTGAGCCAAAACAGGGCCCACGCCAACAATTTTTTTCAAATCTTCAAAAGAGCCAGTATTAAGATTAACAGAACAAATTTCTTTTATTGTTTCTTTTTCTTTTGTTTCTTTTTCAGGTTCTTCTTCTTTTTCTTCTTGGACCTCTTCTTTTTTTATTTCTTTTTGGTCTTCTTTTACTATTTCATCTTGACTGTTTTTTGCCAAAAAGGATTTTTTCATTTCCGCTTCTAAAAGATCAATTTCTTCTGAAATATCGTCTAACATTTTTTGAAGTTGGGTGAAAGTAATTTGGTTTTCGCTCAAGGTTTTTGTTTTTTCTGCTTCCTGATTTTCTTTTTCAAAAAAAGAATTTTCTTTTGAATTTTCTTTTATTGTTGATTCCACGCTTTGTTTTGTTAAGGCAGAGATAAACAAATCAACAATTTTTCGAGGAGAACTTCCACTAAGATTGTTTTGCAAATAAAATTGGTGCATTGTCCCTCTACCATTTTTTGTTTCAAATTCCCAATTTCTTTTGTCCAACCAATAAAAAAAATTATAGCCCATAACTGCTCCTAAATAAAAAACAGAAAGGATGATCAAAATTTTTTTTAGAAGTTTAACAATATCTATTTTTTTTATCACCATAAATAATTCCAAAATCTAAATGGCCAAATTTTTGCAACCCAGCTTTCCAATTCAGGATTTGTTAATCCATAACCTAAAAAGCCAGCTTTTTCCAAGGCCCAACCAGAAAGCAAGCCAAAAACAAAAATCAAGAACAAAACCAGCAATCTTTTTTTTGTCATTATTTAATTTTATAAATTTTAAAAAAGATAACAAGAAAAAAAGCTGTGGAAAACTTTTGTTCTTTACATCTTTTTTTAAAAATGTTATAAAATAGATTACGAAGCCAATAAAATTAATTTTAAAGGAGGGGGACTTGACGCCCTTTTAAAATTTAATAATAATTAACTAATAATAATCGATCCCTGATTAGTGATAAACAATCAATAATCAGCGATCATTAATTAATAATTAAAGGTCTATGGTTCAACTTTTACTTCCTCTCCAAAAAATTAACAAAAAAATTTTTATTATTGGTTTGGTTATTGCTTTGGTTTTAGTAATTGTTGGAGGATATTTTTGGTTGGTAAAGAGCGGCAAGATTAGTCAAATCAATTTAGGTCTTTTATTGGCAGGTTTAACCCAAAAAAAAGCTTTAGAATCAACTGAGAATCCGGCTGTTGGTGACTTGCAAATTACCCTCCCTTCCGCTTCTGCCAAAGTTAATTCTTATGAAGAAACGGCAGAGAAAGGCGAGGGGATTACCCATTTGGCAAGAAAGGCATTAAAGGAATATTTGCGGGATAATCAGGTTAATTTCAACTTAACCCCTGAACATAAAATTTATATTGAAGATTATTTGCAGAAAAAAACCGGCAATCAATGGCTAAAAATTGGTGAAAAAGTTAGTTTTTCTAACGAGTTAATTTCAGAAGCGATTAACAGATCGCAGCAATTGACCTCTCAGCAATTAGAGAATTTGACTCAATATTCTAATCTTGTTCCTAACCTTTGATCTATCTATAGGACAATATATTTTGTCCTATCTGTCCTATAATTTTATTTTTTTGTCCTATTGTCCTACTGGTTTAATTATTAAGCCCAATTTGTTTATGAACAAAGACTTCCTTATTAAATTAACAAAAAATCTTTATCGTTTGACCCTTCTTTTTCCTAAAAAAGAACCTTTGAGATACAAAATGAGAGAATTAGCTGATGAGATTTTAATCAAGGTGATAAACTTTAATTTTTTGGCTAATCCTGGCAATATTAAGGAGGAAGAAGAGGCTTGTTCTATAGTATTAAAAGATTTGGATATTTTAACTTGTTTTTTTGAGATTGTTAAAGATCAAAAATGGGTAAAAACAGATGAAATTTTTGAGATTCAAAGAGAATATGAGAAATTATTTGACGAATTAATAATAAAGAAGAATAATATTAAATTGAGGAAAAAAGATGCCGATAAAGAATTGAGTTTAATTAATGTCCTACCGACCGAGTTAAAACCCCAAAAAATTCAAGATTCTTCTCAGGATCCAATAATTTTATCGGCTGATTCTCCGGTTAATAATATTTCAAAAAGACAGGAAAAAATTTTAGCTTTTTTAAGACAGGAAGGTAAGGCTCAAGTTTGGCAAGCGAAAAAGATTTTTCCAGAAGTAACAAAAAGGACTTTAAGAAGAGATTTTGAAAAACTTTTAAGAAGGGGAGTTATTGAAAGGGTAGGCGAGCGAAGCAACACTTTTTATCAAATCAAAGTAAGCTAATTTTAATTATTTAACCAATAATTTCAATGGCTGATTTAAAAGAAATCTTTAGCCAAATATACGATCAGCATATTGATAAGATTTATCGCTTTATTTTTTTAAAAGTTAATTCTCAAGAATTGGCTGAAGATTTAACTTCTGAAACATTTTTGCGTTATTGGAAATTTATCCAAAACCCCAAAGAAAACAAAATAAAGAAGATAGAAAATCATCAATCTTTTATTTACCAGATTGCCCGCAACTTGGTCATTGATTATTACCGGCAGAAGGGGAAAATCCAGATAATTTCTCCTGAAAATATTAACATTGTTGATCCGGAACAAAACCTGGAAAGAAAATTTGATACTTGGGCAGATTTAGAGAGGGTAAAACAGGCTTTAAAAGATTTAAATGAAGATTATCAAAATGTGATTATCTGGCATTATTTAAATGACCTACCGATTTTTCAAGTGGCAGAGATGTTAAATAAGACAGAGGGAGCCACCCGGGTGCTTTTATTTAGAGCTTTAAGCGCTTTGAGAGACAAGTTGAGCGCGAATTAAATTAATAAAATTTCTATCGGTGTAATAAATTAGCTAAAAATTCGTCTTAATTTTAGAATGACTGAAAAAGAAATTATTGAAAAATTATTAAAACTCAAAGAAATTAAGCCCAATTCCGAATGGGTTGCTTTGACTAAGAAACAAATTTTGGCAGAAAATGCAATAGAAGAAAAAAAGAGTTTTTCTTATTTTTTGTTTCCGGTTTTTTTCTCCCGAATGAGAGTGGTTTTGGGCACTGGGTTGGCATTACTTTTGATTTTTGTTACGTTTAATTTTTCCCAAAATTCTTTACCGGGCGATTTCCTCTATCCTGTAAAAAAAATTACTGAGAAAGCACAGTCATTTTTTCTTCCAGAAAAAGAATTATCAACTGTCCAATTAGATTTGGCAAATAAAAGATTGGAAGAGCTGGATAAGATTGCCCAAAACAATCAAGTGGAGAAAATTGCTCCGGCAATCAACGAATTTCAATCTAATATTTCTCAAGCCAGCAAGAATCTAGCGAAGTTAAAAGCGGTTAACAAGGAGGTGGTGGAGAAGACTGTTAAACTGGTAGAAAAAAAAGAAAAAATAGAAAAGGTTTTAGGCGCCAATATTGACACTTCAGAATATGAAAATGCTTTAAAAAAATTAGTTGAAAGCCAAATTAACGATTTGGAAAATAGAACATTAAGTGATAAACAAAAGGAAGTTTTAGAAAAAGTCAAAAGCGATTTTGAAAAAGGTAATTATTCTCAGGCATTGGAAGAAATTTTATTTTTAAGTCAAAATTCAGAATAAAAATTGGAGAGTCGCAAGGCTCGTGACTATTAGCTAAGGTTACGAGTTTATTCTTCATCTTTTTCTATAAAAAAGGTGGAGGATAAAGGTCGACGCGACAGAAATAAATAATAAATGTCTCGCGAAAAATTCGCGGGGAAAATAATAAAATAAAAAAATAAAATGAATATAACAAAAAAAGTTGTAGCGACGATAGTAGGATTAACAATGGTGGCAATGGTAGGCTCTAGCGTCCAGGGTCAAACCACAGAAGAATTATTAGCTCAAATCCAACAACTCCAACAGCAATTGTCCCAGTTAACGCAAGAATATCAGCAATTATCTGGGCAACCAACTTCTGGTCAGGGTCAAGTTCCGGCTGCGTGTGTTGGCATTACTTTTGACCGCAATCTTAAACAGGGAATGTCTGGCAATGATGTCAAATGCTTACAAGCGCTTTTGAATCAATCTGCTGACACCCAGGTTGCGGCTTCAGGGCCTGGTTCTCTAGGAAATGAAACCACTTATTTTGGTTCTTTGACCAAATCAGCGGTTATCAAATTCCAGAACAAATACGCTGCCGAGATTTTAACCCCAGTTGGTTTAACTGCTGGAACTGGTTATGTTGGTGCAAAAACCAGAGCTAAGCTTAATTCTTTATTGACTACTGGCAGTCAACAGCCAGGAGAACAACCAGGAGAACAGCCAGGAGGACAACCAGGAGAACAACCAGGAGAACAACCTCAGCCGAGTGTTGAATCAATGACTGTTAAGTTGGCAAGTGATAATCCAGTTGGCGGCAACATCCAAAGAGGAACTCCAAACAATCCTGTCTTAAAGATCACCTTTTACGGTGATGCAAACAATACAGTTAATGTCAGCGGTATTACTTTAAAACAATATGGTAATATTGATGACGCGCAGATTACTGCAGTCAGACTTTGGGATGAAAATGGAGTTCAATTAGGATCTGACAGGACAGTAATCGGAGGAAATGTTTCCTTTGTTATTGTTCCTACTTTGTCCATTCCGGCAAAAGGAAGCAAAACAGTAAAAGTTACTGTGGACACTTCTGCTTCTGCCGATGTAATGACAACGGTCCAATTAGGTGTTGATTCTGCCAGCTCAATTAGCGGAGCAACCTTTACTGGCACTTTCCCGGTTAAAGGCAACACCTTTACAGTTGTGCCAGCTGGTCAATACGGCTCTTTGAGCATGAATGGTTATGGCACTCTGCCAAAATACAATGTTAAAATTGGTGAAAAAGACATTGTTTTAAACAGATTCATTGTTTCAGCTGGAGCTAGAGAGGATGTTAAATTGACGCAAGTGAGTCTTGAAGGCAGCGCCAATCATACCGCTGTTGATTCTGATATTTCCAATATTAGAATCAGAGAAGTAGACGGTTCAGTTGTGGGCGGTCCTATTACTCTTTCTTCCAAAAAAGCCACAATTAATTTGGCAACTCCAGTAACAATTGCCAAAGGAACTTCAAAACAATTTGAGGTTGTTGGCGATATTGCTGCTGGTAATGGAAGAAATATAGATTTGACCGTGCCTTACAACAAGGTGATTGGTCTTGGCGTCACTTCCGGAGTTTCAATTGTTGCTTCCGGAACCACTGCTGATTTCTCAACTATTAGCATTGGCATTGGCACCTTAACTGTGAGCCAATCTGCCAGTCATCCAGTTGGAACAGCAGCTGCCTTTGTCAGGACTACTAACGCCAAAAATCTGGGAGTGTTCTCAGTGAAAGCCACTGGCGAAGACATCTTGGTTAATCAGGTAGTTTTGACATTTAGCAATGTCAGTTCTACAAACTACTTGACCTCAGTTGGTCTTTATGATGGTGACAGTTTAATTTCTGATCTAAAAGATTCAGTAAACCAGACATCTGTCACAACATTTACCTTAAATTACACCATTCCAGCTAACACTACCAAAGACTTTACTGTTAAAGCCAGCACTTACCATATCAGCGATCAAACTTCTCTCACCATTACTTGGAAAGCTGGCGCTAATGGTTATGGACTTTCCTCTGGTGAAGCAATTTCCACCACTGGAGATGTTGGTCTTTCAGCTGTAACCATTTATCCTGCCGGTACCATTTCCACTGCTATTTTGGATGTGAACAAAGCTCCTTACAATCAAGGGCTTTTGGCTCCATTATCCGATGTTAGTTTAGTGGGTCTAAAAGTAATGGTTACCAGAGAAGATATGAAGCTGGAGAGTATGGCTTTAAGCGGTCAAGTTGGTAGTTCAGCAAGCGATGCTATTTCCAGCGTTGCTTTATACGCTGAGGATGGGACAACTCAGTTATCTCAACCGGTAAATGTTTCTTCTGGTACCTTCACCATCACTCAAGAAGATCTAAATCAGGATATTGTTTTTGCCAAGAATACTTACAAAACCTTGATTATTAAAGGCAGAGTTTCAGCCACCACTACTGATCTTTACACCTTGTCAATCGCTACTTCCAGCCTTGTATTAATTGGTCAAGACAGCTCAGCTACCACTTCAAACAGCTCGCTAATTTCTCTCTCTAATACTACTCAGGGTCAGTTTAGACTCGCTAGTTTAGTGATTGAAATGAAGAAGAACAATGATTCTCCTTCTGGCAATGTTATTCGCGGTAGTGAAGAAACCTATGCTATTTGGGATGTAACCAATTCAACTGACCAATCAGCTCCTATTACTGCTATTACCTTTACTTCCAAGACTGGTCTACCCAGTGGAGTAGGAACAACCACTTCTTACTTCAAGCTTTACGATGAACAAGGTAATTCTTGGTCAGCTAGCTCAGTTTCTTCAACTGCTGGAACTGTAACATTTAGCAGCATTTCTGGTCTTAGCGTTGGTGTCAACGAAACCAAACAATTGTATCTGAAGATTAATACCACAGATAGCAACGTTTGGCCGTCTGGCACCCAAATGCAATGGACAGTTAATGCTTACACTGATGTTACAGTAACCGGAGGTTATGTGGGTAATGCTGGCACCACTTGGTCTATTAAGGCTGATACTAACATTGTCAAGCTGCAATAAAGAAGTGAGGTGACTAAATTTCCCTTTCCTTGTGGGGAGCCCGCCAGAAATTTTTCTGGCGGGTTTTGTTTTTTTTGGAAAATGTATTATAATGAAAAAAGAAAAATTTTTATTAAAAATAAAAATTAAATTTTTATGAAAAAAATAAAAATTATTTTTTTGATGTTTCTTTTTTCTTTTAATTTTTGCCAGGCTCAAAGCGCGATTTCCAATTTTCAATGTCAGCCAGCGGAAACAGAGGCCGCTTTTTGGTTAAGCTGGACTGTTCCCTCAGAAATTGCTTCTACCAGTCCTTATCAATTAAAATACGCTCAGGGAAATTCCCTTCACGAAGAAACTGCTTTAACTTATAATCAAAACTGGCTGCCAGGAATCCCAGGAACAATAAAAAGAGAATTGGTAAAAGGTTTTAATCCGGGCACAGAATTTACTTTTGCTCTAAAATGGAAAAATGAAGGAGGCGATTGGTCAGCATTGTCTAATGCCAAAACCTGTATTGCTCCCACTTCAACCAAAGCTGATAATTTGGCGCCAGAATTTGATATAGACAATTTAAATTCCGGCGACACTATTTTTGAAAAAGAAGATTTTAAAATTGAAGGTTGGGCAAAGGATGTTGGTGGTTCTTCCGTAAAAAAAGTGGAAATTTCTTTTGACGAGAAAAATTGGGAAAAAGCTATTTCAGTTAAAAATGTTGAAGGAAAGATTTATTGGCAGTATTTATGGAAAAATCCAAAAATAGGCGAATATAAAATTTTTGTCAGGGCAGAAGATTGGATGGATAATATCAGCCAAGCAAAAGAAATTCAAGTAAATGTAATCGCCAGACAAGAAGTTAAAAAAGAAGCTACTTTTGGTCAAGAAACAATGGAAAAACCGGTTTCAGAAATGACAGCAGAAGAACTGAAATCAAAGATAAAAGAAATTCAAGAAAAAATTATTGCTTTATTGACTCAATTAATTGAACTGTTATCGCAAAAAATTTCCCAAGTAAAAAATAAATAAATTTTTAATTGTTGATTCATCAAAAAATTGAAAAATAAATCTATTTAATACATTTTTAACGATCGTGAAAAATATATTATTGAGGCGATTAGTAAGAATTTAGATTAAATAGATTTTTTAAGAAAAATGAAAAAGAAGTTAATTATATTTTTTTTATTTTTATTTTTTCCTTTATTTGCCTTTTCTGCCCAAGTGGGCGATAGGGTTAATTTTTATGTTGATTCTAATTACGATTTATATCAAAGAGAAAAAATTTCAGCCACTCTAAAATTTATTTCCCAAAAAGCCTATTTTTTTGTTGACGATGACTGGTGGGAGTTTTTAAGTGAAAATGAAAGAAAAGAAGCAGAGAAAACCTTGAGCAATTTAGGAAAAGAGTTTGATAGTAAAATTTATCCTACTTTAACTTCTAATTTTGGTTTAGAATGGAAGCCGGGTATTGATAACGACGAAAGGATTACGGTTTTATTTCATAAAATGAAAAAGGAGGCAGGCGGTTATTTTAATTCGGGCGACGAATATTTAAAAGTGCAAAATCCTAAATCCAATGTGAGAGAAATGGTTTATTTGAACAGTGAAAATATTTTAAGTCCTTTAATTAAAAGTTTATTAGCCCACGAATTTATCCATTTAATTACTTTTAACCAAAAAGAAAAAATTTTTGGCGTGGAAGAAGAAGTATGGTTGAACGAAATGAGAGCAGAATATGCTCCTACTTTACTGGGATATGATAACGAAAAAGAAAATAATTTACAAAGAAGAATTAATCAATTTTTAAAAAAACCCACTGATTCCATTGTGGAATGGCAAGGCGCTTCTGAAGATTACGGCGTTTTAAATTTGTTTGGCCAGTATTTGGTTGAAAGAATGGGCAAAGAAATTTTGATTGACTCTTTAAAGAGGAAAGAAACGGGTATTGCTTCCATTAACCAGACCTTAAAAGAGTATGGCATGAAAGAAAATTTCGCTCAGCTTTTTGAAGACTGGACAATAACAGTAATTATTAACGACTGTAATTTTAGCGATAAATATTGTTACAAAAGTTCTAATTTAAGAAGTTTAAGAATATTGCCGGAAATTATTTTTTTGCCCCTTTCTGGCGAAACTGATTTTTCTCAACAAAGAAAAACTCAGAACTGGGCAGGTAATTGGATTAGATTTATTGGCGGCTCTGAAGATTTAAAAATAAAATTTGATGGCCAAAGAAATTTTTTCAGAGTGCCTTATATTACTCAAGACAGAGAAGGAAACTTTAAAGTAAATTATATTTCCTTAGATCAAAATCAAAAAGGCGAGGTTTTAATTAAAAACTTTAGAAAAGACATAGTTTCTTTTACTTTTATTCCTATTGCCCAAGTAAAAAATAGCGATTTTAACAATAATTTTTATGACTTTAGTTATCAGGTTTTAATTGTTAAACATCAAGAAGAAAATCCTCAAGAGATTCAAAAATTATTAAACCAGATTGAAGAACTAAAAAAACAAATCGCTTTTTATCAAGAAAAAATTAATCAGATTTTAAATCAAAAGCAAAATATTTCTTGCCAGAAAATAGAAAGCGATCTTTTCTTTGGAATGACCAACAATTCCCAGGTACGCTGCCTGCAAGAGTTTTTAAAAATTAAAGAACCAGAACTTTATCCCCAAGGTTTGGTGACCGGCAATTTTTTCAATTTAACATTACAGGCAGTGATTCGTTTTCAAGAAAAATACGCTTCGGAAATTTTAGCGCCTTCTGGACTTCAAAAAGGCACAGGCTTTGTTGGCCCTGCCACTCGTCAAAAACTCAACCAACTCCTCTCTAATCCTCTCTAATTAATCAAATTTAATATATCTAACAAAGACTGCTTCTTTTCTCTTACTCATTATCTTACTCACTTATTTCACCATGGCGAAATAAGTGAGTAAGAGGAAAATATGAAATATAAATATTATTTTAAAAAACCGAAAGGAGAAATTGTTAAAGATATTCTAAAATGGTTGGCTGTGGCTGGAGCAGTTTTAATAACCGGCTCTTCTCCTTATTTTTCTCATAATCTCAGCCAGGTTTTTTGGAAATGGTTAAAAAACAGAAAAAAATATCAAAAAAAGAAAATTTATGATACTTTCTGGCGTTTAAGAAAACAAGGTTGTATTGATATTAAAAAAGTAGATCATCAGTTTTATATTCGTTTAACAAAAGAAGGAAAGAAAAAAGCCGGCTGGATGCAGATTGACGATTTAAAAATAAAAAAGCCAAAAAAGTGGGATGAAAAATGGAGAATTGTAATTTTTGATATTTCTCATTTGAAAAAGTTTTACCGCGATCTTTTTCGCGGAAAATTAAAAGAATTAGGTTTTTATCAGTTACAAAAAAGCGTTTGGATACATCCTTTTGACTGCCGAGATGAAATAGAGTTGTTAAAAGATTTCTTCGCTTTAACAGAAAAAGAGATAAGATTAATAATAGCATATAATATAGGAAAGGATAATTGGCTAAGAGAAAAATTTAAAATTTAAAAGTTTTAAGAAAAATTTTAAAACATTTTAAACTTACTTACTTATTTCGCCATGGCGAAATAAGTAAGTAAGGAAAGAATGGAAGAAGAAAGGGGGGTGGGTATTGGTGGTTTTAATTTTTTGTAATTTATCTTTTTAAAGTTGTGTTGATTTTTTGTGTGGTTTGGTTAAAATAATTATATGGCAAAAATTTTGGTTACTGGCGGAGCAGGGTTTATAGGCAGTCATTTGGTAGATGAATTAATTGAAATTGGTCATAAAGTGGTAGTCATTGATAATTTGTCTACTGGCAAAAAAGAAAATTTAAACCCTAAAGCTACATTTTATAAAATTGATATTTGTTCGCCGAAAATTTCTGAAATTTTCAAAAAAGAAAACCCAGAATTCGTTTTTCACTTAGCTTCTCAAATTAATGTGAGAAAAGCAGTTGAAAACCCTGTTCTTGATGCAAAAATTAACATATTAGGTTCTTTAAACATTTTAGAAAATTGCCGAAAATTTAAAGTAAAAAAAGTGATTTTTTCCTCTACTGGCGGAGCCATATACGGCAAAGCAAAAAAAATTCCTACACCAGAAACATATTTAGAAAATCCAATTTCTCCTTATGGTATTTCAAAACTGACTATTGAAAAATACCTTAAGTTTTATAAAGAGAATTTTGCTTTAAATTTTATTTCTTTGAGGTTTTCCAATGTATATGGACCCAGACAAGATTCTAAAGGAGAAGCAGGAGTAGTGGCGATTTTTATTGACCAACTTTTAAGAAAAAAAACGCCCATAATTTTTGGAAATGGCAACCAAACAAGGGATTTTGTTTTTGTGGAAGACGTGATTTCAGCCTGTCTAAAATCAATTAGCTATAAGGGAAAAGAATCATTTTTTAATATCGCTACTGGTATTGAAACTTCAGTAAATGCTCTTTACCGAAAGATTGCAAAAATCCTTAAAGTTAATACGAAACCAAAATACGTTCCAGAAAAACCTGGCGATTTAAAAAGAAGTTGTTTAGATATTTCAAAAGCAAAAAGAGAATTAAAGTGGTTTCCTAAATATATTTTAGAGAAGGGTTTTTCTCAGACAATAAATTATTTTAAGAAATGAAACTCTCTTTTAAAAATTTTTCTGAAATTAAAACTTTATTTTTTGAAAATATTGGTTTTCGCCAAACAATTATTAAGAACACTTTTTGGCTGGCTTTGGCTGAAGCCATTAGCCGTTTTTTAAAATTAGCTTTAATTATCTATGTTGCTCGGATTTTAGGAGCGACCGAATACGGAAAATTTAATTTTGCCTTGGCTTTTTCCGCTCTTTTTTCTATTTTTACCGACCTTGGCATTAGTCAGATTTTAACTAGAGAAATTGCCAAAACAAACGAAAAGGAAAAAGAATTTCCTTCTATTCTATCTTTAAAAATTTTTTTGTCTTTTTTTACTTTATTTTTAATTTTAATTGGCTCTTTTTTTATTACCGACAGTTTAGAAATAAGAAAAATTATTTGGGTGTTGGCTGTTTTTTCTATAATTGAAAGCGTTTGCTCTATTTTCTTTTCTTTTTTTCAGGCAAAGCAAAAAATGGAATATCAAGCTTGGACGAAAATTTTAGAAGCAACGTTAGTTACTGCTTTTGGCTTTTTTGTTCTTTTAAAATTTCCGTCAATAATAAATTTAAGCTATAGTTATTTACTATCTGCTTTTTTGGCTTTAGTTTTTATTCTTGCCCTTTACCATTTTAAAGTAGCCAAATTGAAAATTTCTTTTAATTTTTTATTTTGGAAAAACATTTTGTTTTTATCTTGGCCCTTAGCCTTATCTGGACTTTTTTCAAATATTTATACTCAAACCGACACTTTAGTAATGGGTTATTTAAAACAAATTACTCAAATTGGTTGGTATCAGGCGGTTTATAAAATTGCGGGAGCAAGCGTTTTGCCAGCGAGTTTAATTACCTATGTTTTTTTTCCGGCTATGAGTTCAGTTTTTTTAAAGTCAAGAGAGCAGTTTCAAAAAATTTGGGATTATTTTTTGGGTTTAATGATTTTTTTGGCAGTGCCTATTGTGATAGGTGGAATTGCTTTAACTTTGAGAATCATTGATTTTGTTTATGATCCTAGTTTTTTTCCTGCTGCTTTGGCTTTTCAGATTTTGTTAATTATGATTGGTATTTCTTTTTTAATTTCTCCTTTTGCTCAATTTTTGATTATTGCCAATCAACAAAAAAAGATGTTTTGGATTATATTTTTTGGCGCTATTTTAAATTTTATTTTAAATATTTTTTTAATTCCAAAATATTCTCTTTATGGCGCCGCCTTTACTACTTTAATTTCCAGTGTTTTTGTTTTAATTTTATTTTATTTTTTTAGCAAAAAATTAACAGTTCAAAAAATATTTAATAAAAAAATGATTTCAACTTTTATTGGTTCTTTTTTCTCTTCTATTTCAATGTATTTTTTAATTATTCATCCTTTTATTTTAAAAAGAAATCTTTTTTTAGTAATTGCTTTAGGCGCCATCATTTACTTTTTTTCATTTTTTTTATATTATATTTTTATAAAAAAATTATTAAAAATTCGTAATTAATTCTTAAATTTTTAATAATTGAGATAATTGCATTTTTATGCAAATTGTAATTTTGTGTGGTGGGTTAGCAACCCGGCTTTATCCGCTGACAAAAAAAATTCCAAAGTCAATGGTTAAAGTTGGGAAAAAGCCATTCTTGGAGCTTCAATTAGAATTAATTAAGAAGAATGGAATTGTTGATATTGTTTTATGTATTGGATACAAAGGAAAACAAATTAAAGACTACTTTGGAGACGGGAAAAAGTGGGGATTGAAAATTAAATACAGTTGCGACGGTAAAAAACTTTTAGGGACCGGCGGCGCTTTAAAAAAAGCCGAACCATTATTAGAGGATGTTTTTTTAGTAATGTGGGGCGATTCTTATTTACCTTTTAATTTTCAAAGAGCAATTGATTTCTTTAAAAAAAATGATAAACTTGCTTTAATGACAGTTTATAAAAATGAAAATAGAATAGAACCGAGCAATGTTGAAATTAGGGGGAATTTAGTCAAAGCATACAGTAAAAAAAGAAAAACAAAAAATATGAAGTATATTGATTATGGATTAAGTATTTTCAAAAAAGAAGTTTTAAAATATATTCCAAAAAATAAATTTTACGATTTATCAAAACTTAATCAGTTGTTAATTAGAAAAAAACAACTTTTGGCTTTTCCGGTAAAAAGAAGATTTTACCAAATAGGAAATTTTGTTGGTTTAGAGGAATTTAAAAGGGTTGACAAAATATTTAAAAAAAATTAAAATAAAAGCATGATAATTGTTCGGGCGCCATTAAGAATATCAATTGGAGGAGGGGGAACTGATTTACCCTCTTATTATTCTTTATATGGAGGAGAATGGACTTCAGCGGCAATTAATAAATATGTTTATATTATTATCAACAAGAGGTTTCAGAATTCTTTAAGAATTAGTTATTCAAAAACAGAAGAAGTTGACGCTGCTGATCAGGTTGAACATCCAATTGTAAAAGAGGCACTTAAAATTTTAAAAATTGACGGGGGATTAGAAATTGTTTCAGTGGCTGATGTTTTTTCTAATACCGGACTTGGTAGTTCGGCAAGCTTTACAGTTGCTCTTTTGACTGGACTTTATACTTATCTTAAAAATACTGCTGGCGGAGATTTGCCAACTAGAAGAGAAATCGCTGAAGCAGCTTGTTATATTGCGATGGAGAGACTAAAAGAACCTTCTGGAAAACAAGATGAGTATATCGCTGCTTATGGAGGAATTACGAGCTTTTATATTGATAAAAAAGGAGTAGTAACTGTTGAACCTCTTTATCCTCAAAAAATTATTCCTGAAACAGCCCGAGAATTAGAAAATAATCTTATGCTTTTTTATACTGGTTTAAGAAGAGACGCTAAAGATGTTCTTCAACTTCAGGTAAAATCAACTATTCAGGGCGAACAAAAAACTTTAGAAAGTTTTCATCATATTAAGGAAATAGGAAGAGAAATAAAAAAGGCTTTAGCAGAAAATAATTTTCGAAAGTTTGGAGAATTGCTTGATTTGCATTGGCAAGAAAAAATAAAAAGAAAAGGAATAACCGATTCTAAAATTAATCGTTGGTACGAAATTGCAAAAGAAAATGGAGCTATTGGAGGTAAAATAATTGGCGCCGGGGGAGGAGGATTTTTGCTTCTTTATTGCGAAAATGGAAAAGACAAAATAAGAAATGCTTTGGAAAAAGAAGGCTTAAAAGAAGAACCATTTCGTTTTGATTTTGAAGGAGTAAAAGTAATAGCTGATATTATTTAGATTTAAATATAAAAATCATATGGAAAAAATAAATTATATTGATAATTATTTAAAAGAGACGGCAGAAATTGCTGAAAAAATTGACAGAAAAACGATAGAAAAAATTTTAGATATTTTGTTAGTAGTAAAAAAAGAAGGAGGAAGAGTTTTTTTTATTGGCGTTGGCGGAGGAGCGGCTAATGCTTCTCACGCTACCAATGATTTCAATAAAATTGCCAATATTTCCACGATTTGTCTTTCTGATAATATTGGACTTTTAACTGCTTTGGTTAATGATGAAGGTTGGGAATCGGTTTTTCAAAGAGAATTGGAAATGCAAAAATTGAATTCTAAAGATTGTATTTTTATTTATTCTGTTGGCGGAGGGAGTGAGACAACTTCAAAAAATTTAGTTTTAGCAATAGATTTTGCAAAAAAGGTTGGCGCAAAAATTGTGGGAGTGGTAGGAAAAGAAACAGGAGCAACAGCCAAAAGGGCAGACGCTTGTTTAGTAGTTCCTTCTATTTATGAATCAAGAATTACTCCTCATACCGAAGATTTCCAAATGGTTATTGATCATTTACTTTCCAATCTTATAAAAGAACTAGAAAGTTATGAAAAAAGCTAAAAGAGCAATTTTTTTGGATCGAGATGGAGTAATAAATAAAGTAATTTTAAGAAATGAAAAAGTTTCTTCACCTTGGAAAGCAAAAGAGCTTATGATTTTACCAGGAGTGAAAGAAACATTAAAAAAATTTAAAGCAATGGGGTTTTTAAACATTGTTGTTTCAAATCAACCTGATGTTAAGAGAGGTTTTATAAAAAAAGAAGAGCTTTTTCAAATGAATGAAATTTTGAATAAAAATTTGGTTTTAGACGAAATTAAAATTTGCCCCCACGACGATGACGATAATTGTCATTGTCGAAAACCAAAACCGGGTTTGATATTAGAATCTGCAAGAAAACACGGAATTGACTTGGAGCAATCTTTTTTTGTGGGTGATGGCTGGAAAGATATTGAAGCAGGAAAAGCAGCTGGTTGTAAAACAATTTTAATAAAAGCAGATTATAACAAAGATTTGCAAAAAAATTGTGATTACGCCGTTAATAATCTAAAAGAGGCGTTAGAAATTATTAAAAATTCAATTCAAGAAGTATGAAAATATTTATTGACTCTGCCAATTTGGCGGAAATAAAAAAATATAAAGAGATGGGACTGTGTCAAGGGGTAACTACTAATCCTACCATTTGTTTAAAATGCGGGGTGAAAGGAGGAATGGAGCAAATAAAAGAAAGAGTAGTTGAAATTGCAAAAATTATAGATCCTTATCCGGTTAGTGCTGAAGTGACATCTGACAATATTTATGAAATTCTTCATCAGGCAAAGCAATATAGTCAATGGGCTTCAAACATAGCAATAAAAGTAACAATTACCGATAGAGAAGGGAAAGGTCTTTTGCCGGTAATTTATCAATTAACGAAAGAAGGAATTTCAGTTAATGTTACGGCAATTCTTACTTTTAATCAAGCAATTTTAGCAGCTAGAGCTTTAAAGAGCGGTTATGATAGGGCGGAGAGAAAACCGCGATATGGTTTCATAAGTATTTTTGGCGGAAGGATATCTGAAGAACAGGGAGTGGAGCAAGCATTAAGAGTAATAAAAAATACAAGAGAATGGCTTGATTTTCATAATTACAAAAAAGTAGAGATTATTGTTGGTTCAGTTAGAAGTCAGGAAAATGTTGAGCTTTGGGCAAGAAGCGGGGCACATATTTTAACTATTCCACCTGATGTTTTAGAAAAATGTTTTCTTTCTGCCAGGACAAAAGAAACAGTAAGTCAATTTTTAAATGACGCAAAGAAAGCAATGGAAGAGTTGGAAGGAAAATAAAAACCAAAAGCTAAAAATTAAAAACCAAAAACCAAAAATTAAAAATTAAAAATGGAAAACCGAACTTAAATTTAGCATCTTCGATCTTTAATCTATAATTTTTGGTCTTTAATCTATTATCTATCATCTATCATCATGTCTCTGGAGTTATTCAAAAAACAATTGGAGAATGCCAAGGTGGTCAAAAGGGGGGATTATAAATATATCCTCAATGCCCTTACTGAACAAGAACCACCTTTAGAACCATCAATTCTTGAGGATTGTGCCAATAAGTTATTGGAAAGATTAAATTGGAGAGAGACAAATAAAATTTTAACTCCCGAAGCAATGGGAATTCACATTGCCACTACTATTTCCTTAAAAACAAATTTGCCATTGATTATTGCCACCAGAAGAAGAAAATTCACTTTTGATGAAATTCAGGTTAATTATGTTACAGGTTACGATAATGGAATTTTTTATATTAACGGAATTCAAAAAGGAGATAAGATATTGATTATTGATGATTTAATTTCCACTGCCGGTACATTAATTGGTTTAATAAATGGAATTAAAAATTTGGGAGCAGATGTTGTTGATATTGGCGTAATTTTTAACAAAGTTGATTATGGCGGAGAGAGAGAATTAAGAAGAATGGGTTTTGACCCCAAATATCTTTTAAATGTCAAATTAAACGGCGAAAAAGTCGAAGTGCAATAAATTTAAATTTCAAATCCGTCGCTAAAAGAAGGTAAATTCATTTGCCATCATTTTATTTTTGTGATAAAATTTTTTATGCTATATCAAACTCCACCACAAATTTGTCCAGTTTGTGAAGAAAGTAAATAGAAGAAATGGAGGAGAAACAATGATTAAGTTGAAAATTTAGTCAACGCGGTAAATCTAAAGCATAAAAAACGTTAATATGTTATTAATAAAATTTTTTGGAAAATTTTTAAAGAATTATCTTAAGAAACATCAAAAGGAAATAGTATTTATAGGAGAACCTTCCATTTTGATAAACAAAATTAGAAATGGGGTTGAAATGTTATTGACGGATGATGAGGCAAGTCGAATATATTACGCTGTAAAAGCTACCGAAAAAATTAACGGAGATATCGCAGAAGTCGGTTTTTATCAAGGTGGTAGCGCAAAACTTATCTGTGAAGCAAAAGAGGATAAAAACTTACATTTATTTGATACCTTTGAGGGACTCCCTAGTCCTACCGAGATTTATGAGAATAAGCTTTGTGGAGGTGAAATGAAAGCATCATTAGAAAGTGGTAAACAGTATTTAGCAGGATATAGAAATGTATATTTTTATAAAGGAGTGTTTCCAGAAACAGCTCAAGCAGTAGAAGATAAACGTTTTTCATTTGTTCATTTAGATGTAGATTTATATAAAAGTACCCTAGACTGTTTAAATTTTTTTTACCCAAGAATGAAAAAAGGAGGTATAATTATGGTACATGACTATCCATCTATGGAGGGAGTAAGAAGAGCATGCGAAGAATTTTTTAGAGACAAACCAGAATCAATAATTAGAGTATCAAACAACCAATGTATGATTGTGAAATTAGAAAAATAATTGTTATTTTCCGAAAATTTTTTTATGCTATATCAAACTCCACCACAAATTTGCCCAGTTTGTGAAGAAAAATCAGATTTTAAATTTATTCAAGATTATCAAAGTAAAGAAGGAAAATGGTCACTTTATGAATGTTCAAAATGTTTAGTTCAATTTTGGATACCTTTTGAAAAACCTTCTGCAAAACAATATGAGGAAGAGGTGGATTACGCAGGTAAGTTGGATATTCTCACGAAAGAAAATTGCTGGTTAATCGTTAAAGATTATTGGAATATGAGCCAGTTTTTGAAAAATTTACCCTATAAAAACCCAAAAGGAAAAAAATTTTTAGATCTTGGTTGCGGGACAGGAGAATTTCTTTTTGTAGTTCAAAATTTAGGTTATGAAGCCTACGGGGTTGATTTTAATGAAAAAGCAATTAATATTGCAAAAAATCGTTTAGGTATTGAGAATGTTTATTCAGACGATGTATTGCATTTTCTTGAGGATAAGAAAGAAGAATACGATGTAATTACTGCTTTTGAAATCATCGAACACTTAAATAATCCAAAAAAATTATTAGAATTGGTTTATCAATCTTTAAAACCAGGAGGTTATTTTGCTCTTTCGCTTCCTAATCGTGAGAGATATTTTGGGAGAATTGATCCTAAAATAGAAAGTTGGGATTTTCCCTACCAGCACCTAACCAGATGGAATTTAAAGTCATTAAAAAGATTTATAAAAAACCACGGCTTTGAAATAGTAATAACAAAAAAAGAAATTCCAATTAGTTTTTTTGTAAGCAGAATAAGAGCATTAATTGAATTATTTTTTAAAAAAAATAAAAGGTCAAAAATTGGAGCAGTGGAACAAGTTCGTTCAAACATAGGACTTAAAAGATATAAACTCATTAAATCTCTTCTCAAATTTTGTGCTTACCCCTTAGCATTTTTCCTATTTTATGGATTGAAATTTGAGGGGGTTGGATTGTATCTTTTAGCAAAGAAGAAATAACTATGTCGTATCAAAACCTACCAGAAATTTGTCCAGTTTGTCAGAAACTAAGATATTAAAAACAGCTAAAAAAAGTTAATAAAATGAAACTAAGAGACAAAATTAAATGGAGGTTAAGGCTCATAAAATTTTTTCTTAAAGGTAAAAATAATTTTCAATCTTTAAAGTTAATGTTTTCACTACTTGTATCACATAGAAATATAGAGGGTAGCTTAACGGAATTTGGAAAATGCTTCGTCATTAGCAAAAATGACAATAGGGCTGTTGTTGATTTATCTCCCATTGCAAAATCTAACCTAAAATTAGTGATAAAAACGGAGAAGCAATTTTTATGGGATATAGGTGCGTCAGCTTTAGAGATTATAACAGAGAATGGATTATATGAATGTGGACCTGTGGTGTTGCGACCAAAAGATATAGTTATTGATGCAGGAGCTCATTTAGGAATTTTTACAATTTTCGCCGCTTATAAAATCGGTCCCATGGGTAAAGTTTATGCTTTTGAACCAGTCACTCAAAGTAGGAATCTTTTAATAGAATCGGTTAAATTCAATTACCTTTCAAATATCCAGATTGAATCATTTGCTTTAGGTGATTCTCAACAAAACCTGGAAATTACTTTAGATAATCATAATACAGGTGCCGCCTCAGGAGTGTTTAATCGAGGAGGAATAAAGCAAAAAGTAGAACAGATAACTTTAGATAAATTTATCAAGGAAAATAATATTTCTAAAATTGATTTTATTAAAGCTGATATTGAAGGAATGGAAAGGAATTTATTAACTGGAGCAGAAGAAACTATTAGAAGATTCAAGCCCAGAATTGCTATTTGTATTTATCATTTAACAGATGATCCAGAAGTTTTACAAGGTATATTATCTAAACTTGTCCCGGAATATAAATTTATTAAGAGTGAAAAAAAATTATATGCCTGGGTTTAATAGATTAAAAAGAAAAACTAAATTAATTACAAAATAGCCATGTCATATCAAAACCTACCAGAAATTTGTCCAGTTTGCAAAGAAAAAGCTGATTTTAAATTTATTCAAGATTATGAAAGTAAAGAAGGAGAGTGGTCTTTATATGAGTGTTCCAAATGCCAAGTTCAGTTTTGGATGCCATTTAAAAACCCAGGTGAAGAATGGTATGAATCTTGTGCTGGATATGTAGTGCAAAATATTGAGAAACCAAAATTACGACGAGGTTATCATAAACAATTTTTAAAGATCTATAAAAATTTTTCTAAAGGTGCAAAAGTTTTAGATTTAGGGTGCGGAAGGGGAGAATTTTTGGCTGAATTAAAAAAAAGAGGATGTGAAGTATGGGGCGTAGATTTTGATAGAAATGCGATTGAAGCAGCAGAAAAACATTTTGGACTAAAGAATGTCTTTGCTCTTTCTTTTGATAAATTTTTTCAACTGCCTAATATCCCAAAATTTGATATTATTACTTTTTTCGAAGCAATTGAACACCTAGATAATCCTTTGGAATTTATTCAAAATATAAATAAGATTATTAAAGAAGATGGGTTAATTGTTTTAAGCACTCCTTCAAGAGAAAGAATGTTAGTTAATGCAATCAAAGCGGATTTTCCTTATCATCATCTAAGCCGATGGAATGAGACAGCAATTTCTAATTTATTCAAAAAGATAAATTTTAAAATTATCCGCGTTGACTACGTGGAACAATTTCAATTCCTATTAGATGCTTTGTCAGAAAAATTTAGATTTGGTTTAGTAATGAAGACAGTAAAAATTTCTAAAGATAAAGATGATGTTGTCCCACAAGTTATGTTTTTAACTAAAATTGTTCATTTAGGAGCTTATCTAAAAAACTATATTCTGTTTGGAATCCCAGCTTTTGTCTTGTTTCTAATCGGGAAATTAACAAGACGAAAAAACGGCGATATGTTAATTTGGCTAAAGAGAAATTATGAATAATTATCCAAAAGTTAGCGTAATTATTCCTACTTATAATCGACCGCAATTGGTTAAAAGAGCGGTTGAAAGTGTTTTAAAGCAAACTTATCAAAACTTTGAAATTATTATAATGGATGGAAGTCCAAATGATGAAACAGAAAAATTTATTCAACAGTATTTAACTGATTCTCGAATTCGTTATTTTCATGAACCAGATACTCATACTAATACCGTAAAAGACAGGGCGAATATTGCTAAAGCAAGAAATAAAGCGATAAAGTTTGCCCAAGGCAAATATATTGCTCCTTTGGATGATGATGATTCTTGGTATGACGAAAAAAAATTAGAAAAACAAATTAAATTTTTAGAGGAAAATCCGGACTACTCACTTTGCGCCGGGGGAATTATTGGTATCAATCAAGAAAATCCTCAAAAAATTATCAAAACAGGAACGATTTATCCTGAAAAAGACGAAGATATTCGAAAAATGATTTTAATGCCAGAGGGTTTTATGAGTAGTTCTGTAGTTTTTAAAAAGAAAGATTGGGAAATAATAGGTGGATACAATGAAGAAAATCCCTTGGGTGAGGATCTTGATTTTTATTTAAGATTAGGACAATTGGGAAAATTTTATAGTTTTCAAGAATATTTTACTGCTTATACATGGAGCGAATTCGAAAGAGACCATATAACAAAATATGGGAGAAAATGTTTAGCAAATCATTTAAAATTAATTATAAAATATCGGAATAAATACCCAAATTTTTATAAAGCCTTTTTAATTACTCTATTTCGTTACTTTTATAGTTTTCTTCCAAAGTTTATTAGAAATTGGTTAACACCAATAAAGTTAAAAATTCAAAACTTGTGGCGTAAATCGTTCGGCGTTTCCGAGAAGGAAATTGTTTAAATTGTTGCGGGTTTTTATTTATAATTTATAATTTCTATGGAGGATTCAAAAAATAATCATAACCCAAAAGTTAGTGTTATTGTTCCAACTTATAACCGTCCTGATCTTATTGGTCAGGCAATTAAGAGTGTTTTAGACCAAACCTATCAGAATTTTGAAATTATTGTGATTGATGATAGTCCAAATGATGAAACAGAAAAAGTGGTTAAAAGTTTTAATAATCCAAGAATAAATTATATTCACAATAAAGAAAAAGGAAATATGCCAAAAGCGAGAAATCAAGGAGTTAGAGCGTCGAGTCCGGACTCAAAATACATTACTTTTTTAGATGATGACGATGAATATTTACCAAAATTTTTAGAAAAGACGGTAAAATTTTTAGAAGAAAATAAAGATGTGGTAATGGTAATTACTCACGCTGAACTAAGAACAAGAGATGGAAAGAAAATTGGTGAAGCTCGTTGTAATTGGAATGTTCCATTTTGGCAACAATCTATTGGCAATGGTTGCGTTATTCGAAAAGAAATTTTCACAAAAGAAAATTTGTGGTACGACGAAAAAAAAGTTCTTGAGGATTTAGACTTCGGGATAAGAGTTTTAAGAAATCACAAATGGTATTGCTTCCCAGAAATATTGAGGATATATCATTGTTATCCTTCAGCAGGAAAAGTTTCTGGTTCTTCGTTTTTATCGATTGAAGAAATAGAGGGATTCTATAATAAGCATTATGAGTTGTATCATCAATTAGGATGCAAAGCATTCGCTTTTTTTCAAAACAAAATAGGTCGTGAATTTTTAAAATCAGGAGAGATTAAAAGAGGAAGAAAACATCTTTTAAAATCATTTTTATTTTATCCCCACCCTAAATATTTGCTCTATTGCTTAATTGCGTTTTTATCACCAGATCTATTTAGAGATGTTCGTTGGAGAATATTGAAACAAAAAATTTTTAAAGGAAAAATTTAATACACAAATGATAAAAATACTTTATATTGATACTCATTATATTTATGCCGGGGGGCAAAATCACTTGATTCGTTTAATTGATGGCTTAGATAAGACAAAATATTTTCCCATAGTTTTGTGCGCCAGAGAAAACAAAAGATTCATTCAAGAATTAGAACAAAGAAATATCAAATTTTTTCCAATAAAAACAAAAAACTTAATCACGGAAAATAAAATTTTAAAGGCAATTCTACAAGCTCCAAATTTTTTGCATTTAGTATTTAAAAATATTTCAATTATTAAAAAAGAAAAAATTGACATTTTACAAGCAAACTTATTCTATTCTGCTCTTTTTAGCTTAATCGCTGCTAAATTATATAGGAAACCTTTTCTTTGGACACTTCACACTCTTGATGAGGTTTTTAAATACAAAATTCTTATCAAATTTCTTTCTAAATTTTCAGATGTAACAATTACTATTTGTAATAATTATACAGAAGTTGCAAAAAAGGAAGGAATAAATGTTTCCAAATTCCAAACTATTTATGACGGTATAAAAACGAAAGAGATTATTTCTAATTTTACAGGAGAACTAAAGATAAATAATCAGTTAATAAAAAAGCCGATAGTAGCGATGATAGGAAGGATAGATATAGAGCAGAAAAGACAGCAAAACTTCATTGAAGCAGCTGAAATTGTATTAAAAGAGATTTCAGAAGCTTATTTTTTAATTGTTGGTGGAATTTCGAATTCAGTCGAAGAAAAACAAAAAAGAGAATTAGAATTATTAATAGAGAAAAAAGAAATTTCTCATCGAGTTCTATTGACTGGTTTTATATCAAATTTAGAAGAAATCTTCGCGAATATGGATATTTTTGTTCTTCCTTCTGTTAAGGAAGGAGTTCCAGCAGCAATTTTAGAAGCAATGGTGGCAAAAAAACCGGTGATAGCAACTAATGTAGGAGGAATTCCAGAGGTAGTAATAGATGGCGAAACTGGTTTTTTAGTTGAACCAAAAAATCCAAGAGCTATTGCTGAAAAAATTATATTTTTATTAAGGAATCGAGAAATGGCAGAAGAAATGGGAGAAAAAGGTTTCCAGCAGATTAAAAATTGTTTTACACTTGAAAAGATGGCTAGAGAACATGAAAAATTATATGAAAAATTAGTTGGAGGTCAGAAATTAAAAACTAAGAGTAAGTATAAACATGAGAATAGGAGTTGATATTAGGGTTTTAGAAAGGAAAATGACTGGGGTTGGTCGGTATATTTTAAATATTTTAAAGCATATTCCAGAATGCGATAATCAAAACGATTATTTTTTGTTTTCTTATGGGAAATTACCACAATACGAAAAAGAAAAAATAAAAAACATTCCGACATTAAAATTTGCTCCCCAAGGAATTTTCCAAAAAGCAATTTCTCTTTTTTGGCTAAATTTTATTTTGCCAAGATATTTTGAAAAATACAAAATTGATTTATTTTTTTCTCCAAATCACTTTCTACCACTTAAAAAAATTAGACCAAAGAGCATCGTTGTTATTCACGATGTTTTTCATAAAATCGATAAAAATTTTCACCCTCTTTATTACCGAAAATATGCTGATTTTCTTTTGACGAGAGCTATCAAAAATAGTGAATTAATTATTACTGTTTCAGAATCATCAAAACGAGATATTGTCAGGTTTTACAATGTGCCGGAAGAAAAAATAAAAGTGGTTTACGAAGCAGCAGATGACATTTTTCAAGCAAGAGATTTATCTGAAATGGAGAAAAGAAAATTCAAAGAAAAATATAATCTGCCAGAAAAATTTATTTTGTATGTTGGCGTTTTGGAAGAAAGAAAAAATATTGAAGGAATAATTAAAATTTCCGATTTGATAAAAGATAAAACCGAAATACCAATTTTACTTTTTGGCAGAATTGGTTATCAAGGAGGACAATACTTAAAAGAAATAAAAGAAAGAAAAAACATTCAATATAAGGGTTTTATTGAAAACCAAGACCTCCTTTATATGTACAGTTTAGCAACCATTTTTCTTTTTCCATCTTTTTACGAAGGTTTTGGATTACCCGTTTTGGAAGCAATGCAATCTGGAATTCCAGTTCTTGCTTCAAATACTTCTTCTTTGCCAGAAGTTGTAGGAGGGGCAGGTTTAATGCATGACCCTAAGGATTATGAAAGTTTTGCAAAAGATATGATAAAATTATTGGAAGATAGAAATTTTTATGATAAAATGAAGAATAAAGGTCTTGAACAAGCCAAAAAATTTACTTGGCAAAAAACAACAAAAAAAATTATAAATTTATTTAATCAAATTTATGAAAAATAAAAAACAAAAAATTTTTGGTAAAAAACATTTTGTTACTGGGGGGGCAGGGTTTATTGGTTCCCATTTGGTTGATAGGTTGTTAAAGGAGGGGAAAATAGTAACCGTTTACGATAATTTATCATTGGTTTCTGGCAAGAATATTGAACATTTAAAGGGCAGGAAAAATTTTAGATTTATTCGTGAAGATTTATTAGATTTTAAAACCCTGAAAAAATTAATGAGAAATCATGATGTTATTTGGCATCTGGGCGCAAATACTGACATTCCAGGCGGTAATAAAATTAATGACAAAGATTTAAAAAATTGTACTATTGCTACCTATAATTTATTGGAAGCAATGAGACAATTGGGATTAAAGAGAGTTTTATTTACTTCTACTGCTTGTGTTTACGGGGATGGAGGATTAAAATCTGTTTTGTCTGAAAATTTTGGGCCTCTACTGCCGATTAATTTATATGGTGCCGGTAAGTTAGCCGGTGAAGGATTAATGAGCGCTTATTCTCATTTATTTGGTATTCAAGTATGGATATTTAGGTTTGGTAATGTTGTAGGTGATAGAATGAATCATGGCGTTATTTTTGACTTTATTCAAAAATTGAGAAAAAACCCAAAGGAATTAGAAATTTTTGGAGACGGTGAACAAGAAAAACCATTTTTTTTAGTTGAAGATTGCCTTGAGGGGATGTTTCATGCTTTTAAATGTGCCAAATTTGAAAATCCAGAATTGTTTTGCGATGTTTTTAATTTAGGTTGCGAAACCTATACTAAAATTAAAAAAGTAGCAGAAATCGTTATTGAAGAAATGGGATTGAAAAATGTGAAACTCAAATTTACTGGAGGAAAGAGAGGATGGAAAGGAGACGCTCCAGTAGTTCATTTTTCAATTGAAAAAATGAAAAAATTAGGCTGGAAACCAAGATATACGTCAGATGAGGCAGTGAGGATTGCTGCGAGAAGGATATTAAACCAAAAGTAAAAAACCAAAAACCAAAAATTAGATCAAAGACCAAAGACCAAAGATTAAAATCTATTATGAAAAATGAAAGAAATAAGGAAGAATTTAGAAGTCGCTTGTATCGGTATGCTATTAGATTGTTGAAATTTTTAGTGAAGTTACCGAACGGACCAGTAATAAGAGAGGTTAAAAGTCAATTAACTAGAAGTGGAACGAGTATAGGGGCTAATTATTTCGAAGCTCGCGGTGCAAATTCGAAGAAAGATTTTCAGAATTTTTTCGCTATTGCATTGAAATCAGCCAATGAATCAATATTTTGGCTTAATGTCTTAAAAGACACTGGTTTTATTTCAAAAGAAATTGAAAAAGAAAATCAACATTTAATAAGCGAAACAAAAGAAATTGCAAAAATACTTGCTTCCAGTATCCTCACAATGAAAGGTAAAAGAAATTAATTCAATTTATATTTTTGGTTTTTAATCTTTAATTTATAATCTAACTTTATGAAAACAATTATCACCGGTGGTGCCGGTTTTATTGGGAGCCAGTTGGTAAAAAAACTTATTGAAAAGGGTAGGAAAGTGGTAGTGGTTGATGATTTGTCTTCTGGAAAATTGGAGAATCTTTATGGTTTGGGTTTAAAAAAAACTGATTTTGAATTTAGAAGAATTGATTTAACAAACTTTGGCGATACAATAAAAGCCCTAAAAGATGGCGAAATTGTTTATCATTTGGCAGCCAGAGTGGGAGGAATAAATTTTTTACACAGAAGTGAATCTCGAGAATTTTTAGCTCTTTCTGAAAACTTGGCGATTGATTCCAACGTCTTTAGAGCCTGCGAAAGAAACAAAACGAGAAAAATCATTTATACTTCTTCCTCGGCGATTTATCCATTAGAAAGACAATTTTCTTTTGGAACAATTTTTTCTGAAAAACACCTCGATATTAGATCAAAGATTAAAAACCAAAAA
>Ga0272448_1000652_pt1 | contig 51886 bp, 50 predicted proteins | sample YNPCB0191_FD_202220 | JGI IMG/M metagenome (GOLD analysis project Ga0272448, IMG submission 202220) | Hot spring sediment microbial communities from Yellowstone National Park, WY, United States - YNP-CB-019-1 | ecosystem: Environmental > Aquatic > Thermal springs > Hot (42-90C) > Sediment... | reverse complement strand
TTTTTTACAACTGTGAGGAAATAGAAAATGAAATTAATGTACCTGTTTTAGAAGTTATTCCTTGCCATCAAACTGCAAAGCAATTTCCGAATTCTTTAAAAGTTATCAGTGCTATTAAAGAAACACAAGAAAATGCCAAATTTTTAGGAGCTTTCGATTCTCTTTACGCTAGCGTTCGCCGTTTAGCTGGAGTTTCTAAAACTCAATCTATAGTTGTTACTTCACCAGAACCAGGAGATGGAAAATCTACTGTTGCTATGTATTTAGCTCAAGCTGCAGCTGATATGGGTAAAAAAACCTTGCTAGTAGATGCAAATTTTCGAACACCGTGTCTTCATACAATCCTGGGGTTAGAAAATGTGCAAGGATTAAGCAATTTAATTTCTCAAGAATTTTCTCCGCAAGCATCTCTAATTCAAGTATCACCTTTACAAAAAAATCTTTTTGTCTTAACTTCTGGCAAAATTTTGCCATCCTCACCCAGAATGCTTGGTTCTAATCAGATGCAGCATTTTATGGAGAAATTTCAACAAGCTTTTGATTTAGTGATTTACGACACTACTCATCTTCTTGGTTTTGCTGATGCTTCTTTTATAGCCGAGCATGCAGATGGAATTTTACTAGTTGTGGGAGTTGGTAAAACTAAACGTTCTTCCATAACACAAGCACTGAATCGATTGCAAATGCTGCACTTATCGATTTTGGGTATAGTTGCCAATCATCTCGGTACAAATACACATACTTTATCCAGTTACCACCATCTTCACCAAAAGCTAAATCGTCAAGTGCTTCCTGCTTCTGCAAACGTTAAAAATCAGAAGTTTGGATTGAATAATTTGGAACTATAACCCTTGTTTGTGTTTGGTTGCGTACTACCTTTTTTTCCGTTATTCACAAACAAATAAAGGTAAATTGGTTGTGAGATTGTTATTTGAATTACTTGACATTATTTTGTTTGCGATCGCCCTCGGACTTTTGCTTCCTATTTGCATCCTGTTTGGAGAATGCATCGCAGCAGTATTACCCAAATTTCAAACCCATCTTTATTATGCTCTTGTTCCTCGCCCTCGGGTTGATATTTTAGTTCCAGCTCACAATGAAGCAGCTGGAATTAGCGCTACATTGCAATCGTTACTACCACAGCTAGTAGAACAAGATCGTTTGATAGTGATTGCAGATAATTGTGATGATGATACAGCAGCTGTAGCTAGTAAAGCAGGCGCAACGGTAATCTCCCGTCAAGACCCACAGCACAAAGGAAAGGGATACGCACTAGACTACGGTTTGCAATTTATCGCTACCAACCCCCCTGAAGTAGTAGCGATCGTGGATGCAGACTGCGTAGTTCATCCTGGAGCGATCGCTCGCATTAGTCGCTTAGCTGCAGCTACACTGCGTCCAGTTCAAGCTGTCTACTTGTTATCACAACCTCCCCATCCACAGCCAAAGGATAGAATTTCAGCTTTGGCGTTTCTAGTTAAGAACTTAGCTCGTCCCAGGGGATTGGAACAACTAAATATACCTTGTCTGTTAATGGGTTCAGGTATGGCCTTTCCCTGGTCCATTGTTCATAAAGTTCCTTGGGCCACTAGCAGTATTGTGGAAGACATGCAGCTTGCTGTGGATCTGGCCATCGCTGGACATACTCCTATTTTCTGCTTGGATGCTCTGGTAACAGGAACTCTTCCCCAAAACAAACACGCTGCTCTCAGTCAAAGAAAGCGATGGGAACATGGTTATTTGCAAATTATGCTCAAGCAAATTCCTCGATTACTGCAAGCTGCAATCACTCAAAAGCGGTTTGATTTGCTTGCGATCGCTCTGGATTTGTGCGTACCACCCCTATCACTGTTGGTCATCCTGTGGACAGCTGCAACAGTAGGAACCGCTTTCGCTGTCCAATTAGGAATTTCATCGCTTTATGCAATCTTGTTGCTAGCAACAGAAGGATTACTGATATTCATCTGTATTGTTGCTGTTTGGGCTCGATTTGGTCGTGTCTACTTTCCAGCGCGGACAGTCCTACTGGCCATACCCCAGTACATTCTCTGGAAGATACCGCTGTATTTAGCTTTTCTATTTCGACCCCAAACAGAATGGATTCGTACCCAACGAAATTCAGTAGTTGAGGAGTAAAATTTGTTCGTTTCGCAGATAGTTTGGTAACCAAAAATGAAATTTGTAGACTTTTTTGACCACATTTACGTTATTAATCTACCTGCAAGAACAGATCGCCGCCAAGCGATGGAAAAGGAATTACAAAATGCAGGAATGACATTTACTCCCGGAAAAGTTGAATTATTTGCAGCAATTAAACCAGATACTGCTGCGCCCTTTGCAAGTATAGGATACAAAGGCTGCTTTTTAAGTCATTTATCCATACTCAAGCTAGCAAGAGAACAAAAGCTTAATAATGTTTTGATTATGGAAGACGATCTGCATTTAGCTGAAAATTTTCACCAATATGAAGATATACTGCTTGAGCAGTTACACAAAATTAACTGGGATATCGTTCATTTTGGATACTTTTCTAAGCAGATAATTCCTTGTCATCAAGACTGTTTTGCTACATTTCAACTATTATCTGCAGAAATCACAGGAACTCACTTTTACGCAGTGAACGGTAAAGTATTTGACCGATTGATCGATTACTTTGAGTTATCACTACGGTTACCTCTTGGTCACCCTGATGGTGGTCCCATATCGCCAGATGGAGTTTATAATCTCTTTCAATCAAAAAATCCAGATATCGCGAGGTTGATCGCCATTCCAAGTCTTGGAAGTCAGCGCAGTTCCCGTAGCGATATTAATCCCCAGTGGTTCGATCGAGTACCTCTTTTCCGAGAATTTGCAACTTTGACAAGAAACCTCATTAAAAAGTAGCAGTTGCACCAAACCCGCAAAAGCAGAGGTTATTTGAGTTAGTTGATTGCACAGCTTTCCGCCCAAGAACAAGACTGAAAAATAACATGAATTTATTTGTATTATCGGAACTTTATCCTGGGAATCAACATGTTGGCTGGTCTGTACTTTCAACTTTAGAAGAAGTGTTATCCTCTGCTTTCGATACTGTATTTATTTACCCTTTACCAAATCAAAACATTCTCTTTTTCAAGCGCTACAGACATCGCATTTTCAAATCATGGTACAAAATTCAGGACTTACCTACCCTGGGTAAAGGGCCAAATATTCTCCTGGTCGTGGGTCTTGGTCCTGACTTTCTTTTGTCAATTTTTACTGTTTATCCTCTGTGGAAAAAATTCGCTCTCAAGATTGCTTATCTGTTAGATGGATTTGACTACCACCATCTTGACAGAGAAGTAATTCCGCACTTGGATTATTTGTTCGTAATTTGTGCTGAAATGGCTGAGGATATCAATAAAAATCTTACTATAAATACCGCATTCTTACCACTGGCAACGGACGTTTTGAACCTCGGCTCCAACTCTACTCATCGCTGCATCGATATTATCAGTTATGGAAGAACAGACCCTACTGTTCATCGGTGTTTACAATTTCATTTTCATCAGCAGCAAAGTCATCGAATTTATTTTCACTCTACATTCTCTCACCCGAAAGTTTTTGATATTAAAGAACACACAAAACTTTTATTCAAGATTTTAGCTCGCTCCCAAATTAGCTTGTGCTTTGAAGCAAGTCAAGTTCCCCGTTTTCAAGGATATTCTCCGATTTTAATGCGTTGGTTTGAGTCTTGGTCGTGTGGTTGTACCGTTGTCGGGAAAAGACCATTTAGTAAGGGTGCAGCTGATTTGCTTGATTGGGAAAATAGCACAATAGAAATACCGGATAATCCTGAGGATTGGATTCCTTTTTTTGAAGATTTATTGCTAGATAAATATACTCTAATTACTAACACTAAAAGAAACTACCGTGAATGTTTATTGAGACATGATTGGCGCTATCGCCTCAAAAATATGCTGCAAAATTTAGAGTTACCTATAACAGAAAATCTAATGAATGAAATAACAAAATTAAGAGAAAAGCTTAACTTCGAAACTATGTAAAACATCACATCACTAGTTTCGAGTAATAGCAAGTCCATTGATTTATAACATTTGACCACCGCCAATTTTGGGCTTTTTTTCGGGAAGCTATAGACATTTTTTCTGCTAAGTCTCCGTTGACAGCTAATTCATCCAAATACTTGGCGATGCAAGCGATGATATATTCTTGATTTTTAGGTTCGATTAAATACCCTGTTATACCATGCTCGACTAAAAGTTGCGGTCCTCCCCAATCCAGACAAATTGTGGGAAGTCCCAATCCCATCGCCTCTTGGACAACAATACCATTTGCATCCTCTATGCTGGGAAAGACAAATCCTCGATAGTTTTTCAAAGAATCGAGTAGTTCGCCATGGGTAGTGTACCACCCTAAAAAGTTAACGCGGTCTTCAACACCGAGCTTTTTAGCTAGAACTTGACAACGTTCTAGTTCAGGTCCTTTTCCAACTATATCTAGCAAAATTTTATTTTTTGTTTTGACTAAACTTTCAATAATGAGAAATGTACATTTATGAAATACCAATCGCCCAAAATGAATAAATTTAAAATTTTCTCCTTGATGTTCAATTCTAGGTCGGTCTAGAATTTCATCTTTTATACCACAGTCCAAGCTATCTATCATTTTTTCAGGTGGTACTCCTGCGACAAGCATTGATTTTTTCGTTCTCTCGCCACCCGCAATGAAAATCAAATCAGCTTGAGCTACTCCGCGAAAAAATAGGCTGTTAATTTTTTGAAATGGCATATGTAATATTCGTCTGAATTTGGCTTTGATATTTTCATTTTTCCTAAATATTTTTGGGTAGTATATATTGCCATTAATTGGTCCGAAAACGTTGTAAAAATTAGGAGATACTATACGTGGGATAACTGGAGAGTTTGGTTCTGTATAGTGAAGAATTACTTGGCTAGGATCTAATTGATTTTTACTAACATAATCTTCCGCGATCGCAATGGCTTTTTGCGCAAACCAAATGTCTAAAAACCACTGCAATACTATAGATTTCCACAAAAAAATTGCCAACCAATCATCCTTAACAAATAGTACGTCTGTTAACTTTAAACGCTCGCGCACCTCAGTGCCATTACGCTCGTGAGTTATTTGAATAGTTTGCGGGTGAATCTGCTTGAGGTACTGAAATATCTGGAGTGCTTTTATTGCTTCTCCACCCATTTGTTCAGAAACATTTGGAGCTATCAAAAAAATGGTAACTTTTTCGGAAATCATTTTCATATTGGAGAATTTCATTTTCTCCCTTCAATTTAATAAGAACCTTGGTCAATAAAGATTGCTATCACTCAGGCTTTTTCAAGTTGAATATTTTCCCATCTCTTTCTAGACTAGGTTCAAAAAATAAGAAAGTAATAAGAAAATAATAAGAATTTAAAAATCTTTAGTAAGCGTTTTAGGAAAGTAAATTTTTCGAAAATGTAGAAGTGATAATTGGGTTATAGACAAAGAAACTTATGGTATGCTGGGAAAAAGCAATGAAGATTATATAAAGGTTTGATATTGATAATATCCGGTTAAAGATTTGTTTTAAAATAAGTACAAATGCCAGATTGAAAATGAAGGTTGAAGTCACCAATTTCTTCAAGATTAGAAATGATTGTGGTACGGTTGACAGTGTAAAAAGTCTGCCAAAATTATCCAGGGAAGCTAAATATTTTGATAAATTGCCAAATTAAGATGTCTTTAGCGATCGCCTACTTAATTAACCAATATCCCAAAGTTAGTCACAGTTTTATCCGCCGAGAAATCCTCAGCTTAGAAAAAAGCGGAATCAAAATCCTGCGATTTGCAATTCGTTCTTGCACTACTGAGTTGGTAGACCAAGCGGACAAACTAGAATTAGAGAAAACTCAGGTAGTGTTAGAAACAGGCAAAACAGGCTTAGTTATTGCTTTAATTCGCACAAGTCTCACCAGACCAATTCGTTTTCTCCAAGGTTTGTGGCTAGCACTGAAAGTCGGTTGGCATTCGCAGCGCGGTATTTTGTATCATTTGGTATACTTAGCCGAAGCATGCGTGCTATTGCATTGGTGGAGACAAGCAGGCGTAGCTCATGTTCACGCTCACTTCGGGACGAATTCCACCACAGTAGCAATGTTGTGTCGTGCAATTGGCGGTCCTCCCTACAGCTTTACGGTACACGGTCCAGAAGAATTTGATGCCATCAAATCTTTAAGCTTGATACAAAAAGTAGAAACAGCTGCTTTTGTCATCGCCGTCAGTAGCTTTGGTAAGAGTCAGCTGTATCGATGGTGTCAGCGATCGCAGTGGTCAAAAATTCATGTTGTTCGTTGCGGCGTAGACGATAAATTTCTGGATGTGACACCTACCCCGATTCCATCCGAACCACGCTTTGTTTGTGTTGCCAGAATGGATCGAGCAAAGGGACACCTACTACTATTAGACGCTGTTGCTCAATTAGTAGCACAAGGTTGGTACCTGAAATTGGTATTGATAGGAGATGGACCTTTACGAGGCGAAATTGAAAACGCACGAATTCAGCTAGGACTGCAAGATTGTGTAGAAGCGATCGGTTGGACTAGCAACGCACAAGTTCGCCAACACATCCTCGCTTCTCGGGCCATGATATTGCCTAGCTTTGCTGAAGGTTTACCAGTGGTACTTATGGAAGCACTAGCATTAAATCGCCCGGTCATCAGTACCTACGTTGCTGGAATTCCGGAACTGGTTGAACCAGGAGTTTGTGGTTGGCTAGTTCCACCAGGTTCGGTGGAAGCTTTAAAGACAGCAATCAAAGCAGCATTGCAATTACCCACCGATAAACTCGCACAAATGGGAAAAGAAGGAGCAAAGCGAGTAACTCAACAGCACAACGCTACCACACAAGCCCAGTACCTGGCAGCACTTTTTCACCTTTGTATCGAAAATTCTAATCATCAAAAAATTGTTATTCCGTCCTCCTAGGGAGGTGAAACGCCAACATCAAAAGTCAACCAACCTCTGGACTATCGGTTTACCTTTCCCAAGTAAGTCATGACCTCTCTCAAACAGCTGGCCATAAAAGGTACAATTTGGACGATAGCTGGCTTTGGAACCAGTCAAATTTTGCGATTTGGCTGCAACTTGATTTTGACTCGCCTGTTATTTCCAAAATTGTTTGGATTAATGGCTTTAGTCAACACATTTATATTGGGTCTGCATTTATTTTCAGATATCGGTGTTGGTCCCAGTATTATCCAGAATAAGCGCGGAGACGACCCTACCTTTCTCAATACCGCTTGGACCTTGCAGGTAATTCGTGGTTTGATTGTCTGGCTTTGCTGTCTTTTGAGTGCTTGGCCAGTTGCTCAGTTGTATGCAGAGCCTCAACTTTTATGGCTAATACCGGTGGTTGGATTGAGCACAATCATCACTAGTTTTAATTCCACAGCGGTGTTCACCCTCAACCGTCACCTAGCATTAGGTCAGTTAGCAATTTTTGAGCTGGGGGGACAGTTTTTTGCCACCATTGCCATGATCTTTTGGGCCTTGTTTAGTCCAACGATTTGGAGCCTTGTGATTGGAGGTCTGGTAGCAGATATAACTCGACTGCTATGGAGCCATCGATTAATATCTGGATTTCACAACCGCTTTGCTTGGGACCGACAGGCAGTCGGGGCGATTTTTGCCTTTGGAAAGTGGATTTTTCTTTCCACTGCTGTAACATTTTTGGGTACGCAAGCCGACCGATTGATTTTAGGAAAATTAATTTCATTTGAATTATTAGGCGTTTATGGCATTGCCTTTGCCTTAGCTACCATGCCACAACAACTCATAGGGGCTCTAGCCAGCAAGGTCATTCTTCCAGCAATTTCCAAGCTAACCCATCTTTCTCGCCCCCAGCTGCGTGTCAAAGTTTTGCAAAATCGCCGACCGATTTTAATGGCATCGGCACTAATAGTAACGGTGCTGGCAAGTTTTGGGGATATGGTGATTTTGGCTTTATACGATCGAAGATATTCTCAGGCTGCTTGGATGTTACCGATTTTATCCTTGGGTATATGGCCTAACTTGTTATTTGAAACACTTCGCCAATCGCTTGTGGCCATTGGCAAGCCTAATTACGAAACCTTCGGTCAATTTTTTAAATGCCTTCATATCTGCATTGGCTTACCATTAGGATTTTCCTGGATGGGAATTGTCGGAGCTGTAACTGTAGTTGCACTCAATGACCTTCCTCTCTACGGGATAGTAGCCTATGGCTTGTGGCGCGAAGGTCTTACCAGCATCAAGCAGGATGTTATAGCGACAGTAATATTTTTCATATTTCTCACATGCATGCTGGCAATAAGAGTTAGTTTTGGCTTCGGTCTTCCTATCAATCAAATATTTTTGTCACAGTAGTAACGTCAAAATTTATGAATTCCACATCTATATTTTGTCTCGATCCTGATTACTTAAATCAACTGGCTTGCAATTATCACGAAAATTACATCAATTCTCGACCTTTTCCTCATATTGTATTTGATAATTTTTTGCCAGAATTAATATTAGAAAAAGTCTGGCAAGAATTTCCGGAAGTAAATGCAATTGATTGGCAAAAATTCGAGGAAAAGCCAGAGAAGAAACTAGCATCTAAAAACGAATTAGAAATGGGAGAAATGACCAGAATTCTCCTTTACCAACTCAACTCTTCTATTTTTCTGCAATTTTTAGAAAATTTGACAGGAATTGATGGATTAATACCCGATCCTTATTTTGAGGGAGGTGGTCTTCATCAAATAGAAAGAGGCGGCTACTTAAAAATACACGCCGACTTTAATTGGCACAGCAAACTTCGATTACATCGGCGCATAAATGTCATCATTTATCTCAATAAAAATTGGCAAGAAGAATATGGAGGCCACCTACAATTATGGGATAAATCCATGAGTAGTTGCATTAAGAAAATACTACCAATATTCAATCGATGTGTTATTTTCAATACCACAGATTTTTCCTATCACGGTCATCCCGAACCATTGAATTGTCCGGAGGGACAAACCCGCAAATCTTTAGCACTTTACTACTACAGCAACGGACGTCCACCCGCAGAGATTTTTCGCGCCCATTCTACCCTTTTTTGGGCAAGACCCGGACAACAAGAAGATAAGTCACTGCCAAAAAAATTCTTCGGTCTGAGGTTCAAAACTGCCTTAAAAAAGTTACTTTTGCCTTGATTGCTGCAGCCAAATAGCTGAGAAATAAGGATCTAGAAAAAGATGAGTCTTACAGTATACTTGGCAATGTTTGGCTGGATTCCCTTTGTTATCTATCTATTTAGGTGGGTACCAGCGCAAAGAGCTGTTATTGTCAGCTTTATCATTGCTTGGCTATTTTTGCCTGTAGTGCAGTTTACGCTCCCAGGACCAGATTACACTAAAATGTCGGCTACCTGTTACGGCATACTACTAGCAACTATTTTATTTGACGTTAAACGCTTTAGTTCGCTGCAGTTGGAGTGGCTTGACCTACCAGTAGTAGTTTGGTGTTTGTGTCCTTTAGCTTCATCGCTTCAGAACGATTTGGGTATTTATGATGGTTTTTCAGCAGTTTTCGACCAAATTACAACTTGGGGATTACCGTACTATCTAGGTCGCTTGTACCTTGGTAATCTAGAGGGCATACGCAAGCTAGCTGTTGATATCTTCATTGGAGGTTTGGTTTATATTCCTTTGTGCTTGTTTGAAATGCGCATGAGTCCTCAGTTACACCGGATAGTTTACGGCTTTCACGCTCGCAGTGATTTTGGTCAGACTATCCGCTTTGGAGGATACAGACCGACGGTTTTTATGGAACACGGTTTGATGGTTGGCGCGTGGATGATGGCGGCTACACTTATAGGTATTTGGTTGTGGAGATGTGGCACGATCGCTTCTGTTTGGGGAATTTCGGCCAATTGGCTGGTAGCTGCATTGCTGCTGACAACTTTGCTGCTCAAATCCACAGGAGCAATAATTTTACTGCTATTGGGATTGCTGGTTTTATTCTTGTCTAATCGGTTGCATACTTCTGTACTAGTTTGGATATTGATAGGAGCAATTTCATTGTATTTATATTTGGGAGTTACCGGAAAATTTCCAAAAGCTCCTATCGTTGACACCATATCTACAACAATCAATCAACAAAGAGCACAATCAGTGCAGTTTCGATTTGACAACGAAAAACTTCTTTCGCAAAAAGCCCGGGAGAAAATAGTTTTTGGTTGGGGAGGATGGGGACGCAGTCGCGTTTACGATCGGCGGGGAAAGGATATCTCGGTGACTGACAGTTTGTGGATTATCACCTTTGGAACCAAGGGATTAGTTGGTCTGGTAAGTTTGACAACGTTTCTGTTGCTTCCGGCGATCGCATTTATGCGCAATTACCCCGCTAGCAGGTGGAATCATCCGCAAGTAGCGCCAGCAGCGGCGATCGCATTACTTTTAGTTTTATACACGATTGACTGTCTTTTGAATGCAATGATCAATCCCATTTATATACTCGGGTGCGGCGCCCTATCAGGACTAGCACTCCTGCACAAAAGTAAAACCAACAAAAAGTTTCTAGCTGCAGTCGCTCACCAAAAAACCATTGCAAGCAACACTCAGACCTAATCTGGTTTTGTGCAGCTAATCTATCCAGCTTGGAAACAGTAATAATATGTCTAAATTTCCTCTACTTATCATCATTCTCAACTATCGTACTCCTGAGTTGACAATTGATTGCTTGCGTTCCTTACAAAAGGAAGTGCGATCGCTTCCAGGTACTCGCGTTATAGTTTCCGACAACGCTTCCGGTGATGGATCGGTAGAACAAATTCAAGCTGCAATTACAGCTGCGAATTGGGATGAATGGGTAACGCTTTTACCATTAGACCGCAATGGCGGATACGCCTTTGGCAATAACGCTGCTATTCGTTTGGGACTTGAGTCCACGACTCCACCATCATATTTTTTATTACTAAATCCAGACACGATCGTTCGTCCTGGTGCTTTAAAAGCTTTAGTTGATTTTATGGACTCTCATCCCCATACAGGAATTGCAGGTAGTCGCTTAGAAGACCCTGATGGTACTCCCCAGCACTCAGCTTTTCGCTTTCATACTTTCTGGAGCGAACTGGATTGTAGTTTGCGCTCTTGTGTAGTGTCGAAGTTACTTGCAAATTGGATCGTTGCACCTCCCATTTCTGAACAAGCTTGTCTAACCGATTGGGTAGCAGGAGCAAGCATGGTGATTCGTCGAGAGGTATTTGCATCGGTGGGTTTGCTGGACGAAAAGTACTTCCTGTATTTTGAAGAGGTAGACTTTTGCTTCCAGGCCAAAAAAGCAGGGTGGGAATGCTGGTACGTACCTGCTAGTAGAGTTGTACATTTGGTAGGACAAAGTTCAGGAGTAACCGATCGCAAGCGTCCGCCAAAACGCTTACCCAAATACTGGTTTGATTCCCGACGCAGATATTTTCTCAAAAACTACGGATGGCTGTATGCGGTGCTCGCGGATTTAGCTTGGTTGTCTGGTTTTATCCTCTGGAGGTGGCGACGGGCAATCCAACGCAAACCAGATACGGATCCACCCAGAATGATGAGTGATTTTCTCCTGAATAGTGTTTTATGCAAAGGAGGTGAAACTTGAGCACAACACAAACTGTACCGCCACCGGTATCGGAAAATATTACCTTGTTGCAACTTTACCAACTGGTTGTAGAAGACTGGGAAGCTCACGGAGGCGATTGGACTTTACCTGGATTCCGAGCTGTAGCCGTTTATCGTTTTGGTGTTTGGAGAATGACGCTACAACCGAAATTTTTGCGAGTTCCCTTCAGCATTCTTTACCGGATGCTGTATCGAAAAATACGAAATAATTATGGCATCGAGCTGCCTTATACAGTTAAGCTAGGACGTCGCGTTATCTTCGAACATCAAGGAGCGATCGTGATTCACGGGTATTGTCAAATTGGAGACGATTGTATCATCCGTCAAGGAGTTACCCTGGGAAATCGTTATCTAGATCGTCCCCTCGAAGCTCCCAAGCTAGGAAATCGCGTCAATGTTGGTGCGGGAGCTAAAATCCTTGGCAACGTAACCGTCGGAGATGATGTGAATATTGGCGCCAATGCTGTAGTTTTATCAGATATTCCTCCTGGAAAAACAGCAGTTGGCATACCTGCGAAAATTCTCAATTCCCCAGCAGGAGGTTATTGTGACCAGCTTTTCCCCAAAAATTGCAGTAGTTGCGATCGGTCGCAATGAAGGCGAGCGCCTAATCCGCTGTCTGGATTCGGTAGTTGACGGACTGCGCCCGGTAGTTTACGTTGATTCTGGTTCTAGCGATGGAAGTTGTGAAGTTGCTGCTCAACGTCAAGTTGAGGTGGTAAAGCTAGATATGTCTGAACCTTTCACTGCTGCAAGAGCTCGCAATGCTGGTTTTGAGCGACTGCAACAAAAATATCCCCAAATACAATACGTGCAGTTCGTTGACGGTGATTGCGAACTAGTCAAGGGATGGATAGAAGCAGCAGCAAAAACGCTAGACGCCAACCCTAACGTTGTTGCCGTATGTGGTTGGCGACGGGAGTGCTCTCCTCAAAAGAGTGTCTACAATCGCATCTGCGATGTGGAATGGCGAATGGGACCGACTGGAAATGTCCTCAATTTTGGCGGAGATGTGATGATTCGCGCTGCTGCATTGGCTCAAGTAGGAGGCTATAACAACAGTGTTATTGCTGCAGAAGACGATGAATTGAGCATTCGCCTGCGCCAACAAGTCCAGGGAAAAATTTTGCGTATTCCTCAAAATAGCACTTTGCACGATGCTGACATGCATGCACTGTCGCAGTGGTGGCAACGTGCCAAACGCTGTGGCTATGGTTATGCTCAAGTTTCTCACCTGCACGGAAAATCACCGGAACGGAAATTCGTCAAAGAACTGCGCCGAACCTTAATTTGGGGAGCGATCGCGCCGTTAGCTGCCATGCTGCTGGTTCCGTGGACTCACGGACTATCATTGATAGTTTTCGGGCGCTATCCCCTTGCAGCAGTGCGGACAATCCTGAAAACTTGGCAGCAGGGATTTTCATGGAACGACAGTTTGGTTTGGGGTCTGTCTTGCGCGGTGTCGGTGTTTCCCGGGGCCGCAGGCGCATTCAAGTTTTACCTCGATCGCCTGAGTAACAAACAAAATCAAATTATTGAGTACAAAGCAATCAAAACAATTCATCCTACAGGAAAAGCAAATGGCCGATCTTCCAAGACACGTTCGTCCCATCGCTGTGGGTCTACTCGGTACTGGTTACATTTGTGATTTTCACTTTCGCGCCTTGCGCTTGCTACCCCAAATCGAAGTACGAGCCGTTTGCGATCTCAATCCCAGATTGGCGCAACAGTTTGCTCAAACAAGGGGAATAGAAAAAGTCTATGACGATTTTGCCCAGATGCTTGCTTGCGTTCCTCTGGACGTTGTTCATATCCTCACACCCCCCCACGCTCACTTTTCCAACGCTTGCCAAGCGATCGCAGCTGGTGTTGATGCTTTGATTGAAAAGCCCCTTTGCCATAATGTCAACTACTGCCAACAGTTACGCCAGCTTGCAGCTACCACCAACACCGCGATCGCCGTTAGCAACAACTTTCTGTATTTTCCCGTGTACGAAAAATTCTTAGCCGACTTGCGCAGCGGTAGATTAGGAAAAATCGATCAAATTGACATCGTCTGGAATAAGGAACTACCCCAACTTAAAAACGGACCCTTTGGAGCGTGGATGCTGCAGTCGCCGCAAAATATTCTCTTTGAAGTCGCCCCCCACTCCTTTGTTCACTTAATCCACATTCTCGGACAGCCAGAAGAAATTGCTGTCGATGTCCGCGATCTGTTGGAACTACCAGGCGCTTTAGAGTTTTACCGGCGCTGGGAAATTCGCGGTTGGAAGAACAACACCAGTATTCGCCTGCGATTTTCATTCATTGATGGATATCCAGAACACTACATCCACGTTCGCGGTACCAATGCAGTCGCACGAGTTGACTTTGAGAACAACACCTACGTTCTCCAGGAGCACACGCCCTACCTGCTTGATATCGATCGCTACGCGGGGGTGATTACAACTGCTTGCAATTCGATACTGCAAGCCAATACCACCTTAGCAAGCTTTGTGCTCTCAAAAATGGGTTTATCCAAAAACTCAGGCCCCTTTGCCTACAGCATAGCCCGCACGATCTCAAGTTTCTATAACTCCAGAGGAAGAAAGCTTGACGAAAGAATAGACCCTGTTATGAGCGAAGCTGCAGTGGCCTTGGCCGAGAAGGTAGCGCAGGAAGTGAAATTATCCACGCCACAGCGGGTAGTACCTATTACCAATTCCTTGGCTGCGACTCCAACTTTACAGCCTACCGTACTGGTTATTGGTGGTACTGGTTTTATTGGCCAAGCTTTAGTTCGCCGCTTGCGTCAACATGGATACGGTGTCCGCATTCTTCAGCGCCATCCCCACCCAACCCCACAATTGCACCACCTCAAGGTTGAGTTTATCAAAGGTGACTTTGCTGATGAAAAAACACTCGAGGTTGCACTAGATGGTATCCGCTATGTCTATCACCTTGCACGGGGTCATGGAAAAACATGGAGCGATTACCTAGAAACGGACGTTAAACCCACGCGCCAACTTGCAAACTTATGTCTGCAGCAAGGTGTTGCAAAGCTATTCTATACATCTTCCATTGCCATCTACTATGCTGGCGATAAAACTGCAACTATCACGGAAGATACCGAACCCCACCAAGGCATCATACGCGCTGCTCCCTACGCCAAATCTAAGCTAGAAAACGAGCGATCGCTGCTGGAACTGTATCGCCACCACAGTTTACCTGTAACAATTTTTCGTCCCGGCATCGTCTTAGGACGTGGTGGAAGCCCTTACCATTGGGGAATTGCAGCTTGGCCTTACAGTTCCGTATGCTGTGTTTATGGTGACGGAAATAACCCTCTACCCATCGTACTTGTAGATGACGTTGCCGATGCTATGGTACGAGCCATGAAAATACCAACAGTTGCAGGTCAGTCCTACAACCTTGCCAGTACCCCCTGCATCACAGCTAATGAATATCTGGATGAATTTGAGCGCCAAGCTAATATCAAGTTACGACGCGTATTCAAATCGCCCGCAAGCTCCTACATCGAATCTGTTCTCAAATGGGTAATCAAGAGCATCGGAAACGATCCTGACGCTGCATTTCCTAGTTATGCAGATTTCCAAAGTCGCACTTTCGCTGCTAAATTTGACTGCACAAAAGCCGAGCGCCAGCTGGGTTGGTCTCCAGTCAAAGACCGCGAAACAATTATTTGTGAAGGCATACATGTACCTGTGACAGAGTTTTTTAGATAGTCTTGAGATTTTATGTTTTTTTGTAACGCATTCATCACTAAATTATTACCTTGGAAAAATACACTGCTTGGATGCTACACTCGCAAGAAAATTTTCATTTTTGTCTGTTTAACTTTACTCAGTTTTTCAACTGTCGTTAGTGGTTGTTTGCAATTAAATAAACAAGCCATTGTCACTGCAAATAGCAAAAGTGCAGTCACTCCTAGTCATGCTGGTTTCCCAAAAACTGTTGTTGGAATGAATCTCAACGGTATTGCTGATTGGTCAACAGAGTTACCATTTTTAGATGCTTTCAAATCTTCTCGTCCTTGGATCGCTCAATGCGTTAAAACAGATCCAAACTGCAACGAACAATGGGACACAAAGGAATACAATCTTCTCAATTTAGATAAAGATGGTTGGATCAAATCTCTACCAGCACCTGGCGATGCTCCCAAATATACGAGAATCAGTACTTTATTGTTTAGGGAAATACCAGGTTATTATCCCTCCGGTAAGTATATAGTTTTATACGAAGGAGAAGGAACAATTTCCTATGGATTTGATGCCAAAAAAGATGAAACAGCATCAACTCCCGGTAGAGATGTCATTAACGTAGACTCAAAAAAAGGCGGAGGTATATTAATTACAATTACCTCTACCGACCCCAGAAAAACGGGTAACTACATTCGCAACATTCGAGTTATCAAAGCAGAAAACCTAGGACTCTACACCAAGGGTGAAACATTTAACCCCTCTTTTTTAAACAAAATTAAAAACTTTTCAGTTCTTCGTTTTATGGACTGGATGCAAACCAACGACTCCAAGCAAAAAGAATGGACTTCTCGACCTGTACCTACAACTTTCTCCTATGCTGCTAAGGGAGTACCTGTAGAGGTAATGCTTACTTTAGCAAATAAACTCAACGCTAATCCCTGGTTTAACATGCCTCATACAGCCACCGATGAATATATGACTAAATTTGCTCAATTAGTCAAGAACAAGCTTAACTCCAAATTGAAGGTTTACGTAGAATTTTCTAACGAAGTCTGGAATTGGCAATTTCCACAAACAAATTATGCCTTGCAACAAGGCCAAGCAAGATGGGGGAGAGATAAAAAAGATGCCTACATGCAATGGTACGGCATGCGTACTGCTCAAATGTGCGATATCTGGAAAAAAACCTTTGCAAGCCAAAATCATCGTGTAGTCTGTGTTATGGGTACTCAAACAGCATGGAAAGGATTAGAAAATGCTGCTTTGGATTGCAAGTATTGGGTAGCAGAAGGTAACAAACCTTGTTATCAACACGGTATTGATGCTTATGCGATCGCAGCGTACTTTGGTGCAGATTTAGGAGCACCAGAAAATTCCCAAGCAGTAGAATCTTGGTTAAATGACGCAGATGGTGGTTTCGCTAAGGCTATTGAGCAGTTAAAAAAAGGAAAATTACTGCCAAAATCTACCAATAGCTTAGCAGATAACTATAAAAACTTTACTTACCACGCCACAGTAGCACAAAAAAGAGGTTTGCAACTAATTGCTTACGAAGGAGGTCAGCACATTGTTGGTCGTGAAGGTGTAGAGAATAACGAAAAACTAACAAACTTCTTTATCAAACTCAATCGCCATCCAGCCATGTATGACTTATACACTCAATTACTCAACGATTGGAAAAAAGCTGGAGGAAAATTATTCATACATTTCGTTGATATTGGTAAACCAAGTAAATGGGGAAGCTGGGGCGCTTTAGAATACCTAGAGCAAAAAACTTCACCCAAATACAAAGCATTAATAGATTTCGAGCAAAACACTCTTTAAATACGAATAATTTTTTGTTTTCAACCATACGATGCCAATAAATATTAACGATAAATCCATAAGTACAACTGCCAAAAAATCATCTCCTTTTTTGAAATATATCCATAATTTTCGTGGCTTTGCCATACTTACAATTGTGGCTAGTCATATCATCCCTTCCCTCGAGTGGCAAAATACGATTCTAGAAAAATTAATTTATATTATTCTGGGAAATGGTACGGTTTTTTTTGTTTTTATTGCTGGCTTTCTCTTCCAGTTTTTGTCTCATCAATATGAATATTTAAAATATTTAGTTAAAAAATTTCAATACGTTATTCACCCTTATTTATTCATTTCAATTCCAGCAGTTATATTTTGTCTTTTTAGGAAAAACTATCTTCCACCAGATTGGTTTAGCAATCGTTTTTCCGATTGGCCTGTGCTCGGTCAAATCCTTATGTACTTCTTGACTGGAGCGCATCTACCACCATTTTGGTTTATACCAATGATTGCTATTTTTTATATTATTTCACCCATGCTGCTATGGATGGATAGACATCCCAAAAGCTATCACATACTTCCAATTTTACTAGGTATAACAGCAGTCGTACCCAGAGATCAGAACAATGCTAATACCGCACAATCATTTGTCCATTTTCTTTCTGTTTACATGATTGGTATGTTCTGTTCGCGCTATCAAGAAAAGCTTTTTGTCATTGTCAATAAAAAATATTTATGGCTGCTAGCTAGCTTGGTTATCTTAACTATTTTAGAGTTTGTCATTGTACCAAGACCAACTACAATTAATTCCTTCAGTAAATTAATTTTGTGCGTACTAATCATTTACTTTTTATGGGTGAATGAATCCCGGTTACCAAAGCAATTCCATGACATTATGGGTTTTTTAGCTGAATTAAGTTTTGGAATTTATTTTCTCCACGACTACTTTATTATTGCTTACTCTGGGATAGCTAAAAAGTTGAAAATTGACCCCTTTTGGACTCAAGCTCATCTGGTGACTTTTGCGATTATATATTCGCTTTCCTTGCTAGCAAGCATTGTGTTACTCCTAATTCTTAAAAGAATTTTTGGTAAAAAGAGCCGATTTTTGATTGGCTGTTAATCAAAGCCTAAATTTTCACCGTGGTTTTTAAAACTTTATTTTTTTAAGATGCGATGGACAGCTGAAGATAACAAAACCATCCACAATCCATCAGATAACAAGTCAATGCCAACCAAAATGCCGGTAAATATCACTTCTTCGCTATTGGTATGATTCCAACTACAAATGATAATAGCAAGAATAATACCTAAAATTCCACTGAATAAAACCCAACCCCAATTGGGTAATGGTCGCAGTTGAAAGGCTAAAAATATCTGAAAAATACCTTTGAGAAAAATACATATTCCCAAAGCAGATATGATACCTTGTATGGAGTTTTCCAGTAAAAATATACCTACAATTAAATAAATAAATCCCGCTAATAATTTTAAAAAAATATATCCAAAGCGACGAGTTTGGAAAGTATATACAAATAGAAAAATTCCACCCAAAATAAACAACCAACTCAAAACCACTATGCTCGCAAAAGTAGCAAAAAATGGTTTGGCGATCGCCACTAACCCTAAAATCATCATTAGAATACCCAGGGCGATCGCCCACCCCAGATTCTTCCGCAATTCCCTGTGCACCTCGGGTATATCACCACTAACACTACTATTAGTGAGTCTCATAGCGTTTTTGTAAGTTTTGCTGCTGAATAATTTGCTTTTAGGTTTTTTACTGAATAATATACATATTTATCATTTTACTCGCTGAACTTAGAGCTAACCTTAAGTTCTTTCTTTGCTTTTTGATTACTTTTCCCTGGATTAAAAAAATAGACTAAAGAAATAAAGCATTAATAAGAAATATATAAAGCTAAAATACTCATTAACATTGTTTTTGCACTGGCGTACCCTATATCGTCTCCAAGAACGGCTACACTCAAATTGGCAGTGGCAGAATGATGATACGAGCTATAGTAATGTCAATAGCGATCGCTAATTTCTTCTAGTATAAGTTGTCAAAATGTTCTGTAAAAATATTTTTTCATAGTTTTTGTATATAAACTCTACGCTTTTCCAATCATCAAAGCAGAAAATTAAGATCAATAATTTAGTTGTTGATTCATAGATAAGCAAATTATTCATCCATATCTTCTTCCTATAAAAACAAGCAGAGTAGATTAGAATCTTTATTGACTACAGGGCGATCGCCTATTACTGCGGACTCGATTTTGGAATCACTCCTAAACCTTTGTGTCTGAAGTTAAGTCCTGACTCAATGTCTTGGATGATTTCCCCTTCTGGGTACAGCGATCGCATATAAGCAACCTGTTTTACCAAGGTCATCTGGTTAACAAATAGTGGTAGCTCTAGTTACACTGCACAAGTGGGACTCGAAGCTGACAGTCTTTGTCCCGCTTAGTTTTTGATGCTTTCGATGTTGCTATTATCTGCGTATTTTCTGGGCGTGTTTAAGTGAAACCCTAGCTACTTTACCGCTTCTTTTTGTGGTACGTATGGTATGCCACTAAGTTTGTGAACCCAATGTTAGTATTTTCTCTGCTGCTAATTAGCCTTCGCCGCTTTGCTGGTTCCAAATGTTCACTGTACAGTTGTTCACGGCGGAAAAAGATCTCCTATTATCGTGCAGACAATCACGTTACAAGTATCATTGACCGCTATAAGTATTAAGCTCTGTAAACGCTTGTTTCAGACCTACTTCTTGAATACCGATACTCCCTCCCGCTAGGATTAGCTAACCCCCCATTACATAACAAAAACTAAACCAGCGATCGCAGAATGAATCTTCCTCTGGATTGACGCTGTTAACTTGCTAGTTCCAATGGAGGATGGTAGCAACTTGTGTTGGTAATGCAACTGGGTTAAAGGGTTTTGCGATCGCCCCAGCTATACCTCACAGATGAAACTGCTAGCACATCCCAACCACCGAGACGATGCAAGCAAACTTGTAAGATTACTCGAACAGAAGCTTCATAATCGATGAGTAAAACTAACTTTCGAGCCATAGTTAAGGGCGCTCGAAAATGTTTGCTATTTTAGTACTGATTTTCTCTTCTATCTGCGATCTAGAAACTGAATCTAGAATCAGAAATTAATAGAAGCGAAGAAATTATAAATAGATGAAAATAATGTTTGTTTTCTTAGACAGCTATTTGCCGTTTAAACATGATAAATATCCAATACAGTTTCTAAGGCAGTCTGCTCAATTTTAGAATCTAAAAGTAAGGTAATTGTAAGTACTTTATAAAAGTATTACTATCAATTTTTCGGCTGATATTTCGATAATTTAGTAATTTTTTTAGGACGTATTTTAAAGAATTACATTTGTTATCTAATCCGATAAAAACTAAGTTATTCTCTTATATTCTTAGCTTTGTTTTAGAAGTTATAATTACCATTGGCAAAAAGGTTTTTTGACTAAATTGCTGTTAAAATATCTGGGATCCTCTGACACTTCTTTATCAACCCAACTTGGTAATTCAATATTTTGTTTTTCATCATTTAGTTCGATTTCTGCTAATATCAAACCTTGATTAGCACCAGAAAACTCATCTATTTGCCAAATCAAGCCATTCCACTCTAGTGCGTACCTAGTTTTTTCTATTAAAGGGCTTTGACATAATTTCTCAAGCATTTCCTGAGCATCTTCCACAGGAATGGGATACTCAAATTCTAGCCTAGAGTAGTTGACACTAGGTCCTTTAATGGTTATGTAACCTTTGTCTCCTGCTACACGGACGCGCACGGTGACTTGTCCTTGCGTAGGAATGTATCCTTGACGATATGTACTACCCTGGGCTGATTCTCTCCAACTATCTCCTTTAACTAAAAATTTACGCTCTATTTCTTTAGCCATGTGATTTGCAATTTTGGTTAGAAGTAGGTGCTAGTAGTTTTTTAAAGCGACCTTCCTTGATAAATTTTACAATTTCGAGGAGCGATAGCATACTTGCCAACGGGGAAAATTGTCTGGTTGCGATCGCTTGCCAAGTAGGAAGTTTCTAACTTTTGGATACACGACATCACAGACTTAAGGATGATGTGAAGCATTATTGACTTGTGCGACTCTTACACAAGTAAGTGAAAGAAATCTCAAACTAGCACAGGAAGGAATAATGGCAGACGAAACCACAAAAAAAAATCTTGAGGAAATCGATCCCACCGAGGTTGAAGATTCCAGAACTGCTATTGCTGACGAACACCGCTCCTTTCTTGAGAAGGTAATGGTCAAAGGCGGATTTGCAGACCTGTACGACACTCGGGACTTTACCGAAGTAGTTTTTCGCGTTATGCGTGACTTGATGACAACGGAGGCCGCCGATCGCGTGGAAGCAGAACTGCATCAACAGGCCGTACCCACTAAGGACAAAGCCTTACAAATGGAGGTAGCCGATCTTTGGAGAGATACCAATCCGATTGTGGGCTTTCTCAGTCGGATTCGTCCACCTTGGCAAGGTCCTGGTATTTTTAAGATTGATGACGATCGCTTTTTATTCCGAGTCGCCAATGAAGGCGGAAAACCACCAAACGTTGACCGAAAACAAGCTGTCAGAGCTGTATTTTCCGCCACCAAAGACGAACTTTCCCCAGACCGTATTCAGGAAATAGCCAGCTGGCTACCCGGCCGCGTCCGCGAACTATGGGAGCAAGCTTAATAAATATACTCTCGTAAATTTCAGAGCTAGCGATCGCCTTTTTTACATGAGTTTGATCTGGATGTGAAGGGCGGTTTTCTTGTCAAGCTGCAGTTATTGATTCCAAATAAGATCCAAACGCTTTTGCGCTTTTTGGAGAGCTTTTTGAGGAGATTCCCCCAGCATTGTTGCTTCAATAGCACGTCCTAGACTATCAGAGAGGCGATTGTATCCGGGAATAATAGGCCGAGTTCCCGATACAGACATTTGGTCGAGAAAAACTTTCATCACAGGCTTTTGCTTGATATGTTCCTGATATGCTTGGCTTTGGGCAGATTTGATATTTACAGGCAAAAAACCGGAAGCAATACTCCATTCGGTTTGAAACTCTTCACTAATAACGTATTCTAAAAATTTGAGAGCTGCTTGCTGCTTTTTAGGCGTAGTTTTCATCACAAATAGATTACCACCAGCAATCACGCTAGCTGGATGTAAATTAGCAGGAATTGGAAATACATCGTAATCAACTTGACTTTTCATGATGTAGGTCCAAGGCCCTGTAATCTGCATAGCAACACGACCGGCGATAAAATCATCTTCTTCAAATCCGCGTTCCGGTGCGGAAAATTTAGTAGAACCGTCTCGGATCAACTCTTGCCAAAATTGCAAAGCAGCGATCGCCCCGGGATTTACTAAATCAGGGCGGTCATTTTTTACCACTGTTCCGTCACTGCTTAGTAAAAAAGGAAACCAAGTAAAAACGGTCCATTCTCCCTTTCCCAAAGGCATTAACATACCGTATTGGTCAGGACGGCCATCGCCGTTGCGGTCTGTTGTCAGTTTTTTGGCAACTTCTCGGAATTGTGGCCAAGTTTTTGGTAATTCAGTAATTCCTGCTGCTTTAAATAAGTCTGGTCTGTAAAAAATAGCAATATTACCGGTCCACAGCGGTACTGACCAAATATGACCTCCTAATTGCATTTCGCCGAAGCAACTGTGGATAATTTCTGATTTGAGAGGCGAATTGTCCAGCCAATTTTCTAGAGGTACAATCGCCCCAAGTTCTACAAGCTGACCTGTTAGCTGGGGATTGAAAAACAAGATATCTGGCGGAACGTTACCAACTACTGCCGTTAATACTTTAGGCACTTGTTGTTCTAATTGTCCAGCATAAATCGACTCTATTTCAACATCAGGATGAGTTTGATTAAATCGGTCTACTAATTTTTGAAATGCATCTCTATTTGCGGGAGGATTAATTCCCTGCCATAATGTCAAGTGAATTACTCCATTATCTTTTTTAAGATCTGGCTGACAACTAGATAAAAATAAGCAAAAACTGAGCAATACTCCGAGTAATAAAAATCGCGTTTTGTTGATTTCAAGCCAACAGAAACATTTTTGGATTTGCCGGTACAAATTATTCTTCATGCTCCCAAATTAATCGCAAAAATTTATTAATTCTTATCTAAAAGATATTAGACAATAAAAATAAACATATTTTAAGATTTGCTGTTGGTGAGGAGCACTAAAGTGCTTGCTACTAGTAACTCGCTCAAGGTTTGTGCTATCTATACTTACCTGGAGGTTTTCTACACTTTTAATTCCTGGGAGTTTTAGGGGCTATTAAGTCCCATACCGGAATCTTGCCCACATGATACGATAGCAGTTAGTGGCCAGTAACTTAGGAGTGGGAGAACATCACAAAATCTCCAGTATTCCCCGTTCGCCATCTAAGATTGCTTTAACACCTACTGGTAGAGCTGCGTTGGGTGCTTGATGACCAAAGGGTAAGTCGGAGACAACTGGAATACTCAAATCACCCAAGCGCTCGCGCAATACTTCTTCTACACTAAAGCTAGGGATGTTGGGTGGTGCTTCACACTTGCTAAAGCTACCCAAAGCAATGCCGCAAACTTGGGACAAAATACCGCTCAGGCGCCATTGTGTCAGCATCCGGTCGATGCGATAGGGGGCTTCTGTGACATCTTCAAAGGCTAGTATTATACCATCCATATTTGGCTGAAGGGGGGTACCGAGCAGGTGAGTTGCAACAGTGAGATTTGCTGGTAGCAGGATACCAGTGGCGACGCCTCCTCCCCAACCATAACCTTTTAAGGGAGCAAGGGAGCGTCCTTCCACCCAATCGAACAAACGTTGACGAGACCAATCTGGTTCATCGGCGATCGTGGTCAATAAAGGAGCGTGAACACCCGAAATTCCTGCTTGGTATAAACTCCACAGCAAAGCGGTAATGTCAGAAAAGCCGATCAGCCATTTGGGAGTTGGGAAATGGGAACTTTTGTTTTTCTGTTCTAGCTGTTTCCAATCCCAGTTTTCTAAAAGGCGAGTACTGCCAAAACCGCCTCTAGCACAAAGAATACCGCGACACTGTGGATTTTGCCATGCCGATGCGAGATAATGGCGGCGCTTTTCATCTTTACCCGCTAAATACCCCCATTTAGCATCTATCTCTGGGATGACTTCTACCTGATAACCACGTTCTCGCCAAATATCTACTCCGCGTTGAAATGCATCGAGTTCTCGCAAAGCACCACTGGGAGCGATCGCTTGCAGTAAATCTCCTGGTTGCAGGGGTGGTGGAATAATGATTTCCGGTGACATTAAAAAATAATCTCCTTAAACCATTTTTCAAAGCGATCGCCCAGTGCTTGCAGAGAAAATTCCTCTTCAGCTTGCTGGCGACAAGCGTAGCGATCGATTTCGCCAATTCGCTGCGTCGCCTCTACTAACCCAGCAACACTATCTGGTTCTACCAAGAATCCGGTTTTGCCATCTCGGATTATTTCTGCTGGACCGCCACGTTTGTAGGATATCACTGGAACTCCGCAAGCCAGGGCTTCTATAGCTACATTTCCAAATGCTTCTACCCAACGTGGTGTCATCAATAATGCTTGACACTCGCGAAGTACCTGTTGCAATTGCGAAGTTGGTAAAAATCCCAGATATTCAAAACATGAATTGGGAAAATCCCGACAAATTTGTTGCCAGTAGGATTCATCTTGAATTTTACCCGCAATCTTGAGTGGAATTTTAGTAATTTCTGCTACAGCTAGTGCATCTTCTAAAGCTTTTTCCGGAGAAATGCGACCCAACCAAACTAACTGTTGCTTTGGCTTTGGACAAAATTGATACAGAGATAAATCGATGCCGCTACTTAAATAATACAAAGGTGGGGTAAGTTTGGGAAAAGTTGCCGCTTGCGAGGAGGTATAAAAGCCAAGGGTACCGGGAAATTGCTTTGAGATTTGCACGATAATTTGGTCGAGAGCCTCAGATAAAGAACCCATGCTCACAAAATGGGCGATAGGACACCGGAAAAAAGGTGTGAGGTAAAAAGGTAACCAATCGTAAGCAAAATTTACAATCAAGTCGTAGTTATCCTGAACTTGACGAGCATAGTCCCACATATTAGCTAATACGGAATTTTCCGGCATCATCACGGGATCTGTACGTTTGAGACTTTGGGCAATTATTTGCAAATTGCCAGGAATTTGTACAATTGGTAAGGAATTCCATGTCGAACCAGCTGGAGCAACTATTTGCAATTGATGACCCCTACGGCTCATTTCCCGAGCAATGTTGTAAATGCTTAATTCCACACCCCCACCCAGTCCCGTACCCAAAGGACCAACAGAAGTGGAGACAAAAAGTAGTTTTAAAGATTGGAAAGAAGCACTCATCGATCGTGTGAGGAGATAAAACTACAAGGACAATAAAACACAAACTTAACACAATGGGAATACGAGCTAAAAAATGTCATACTGGTAACAACGCATAAGTAATCGTACATCGTACAAAGACAGCGCGATCGCAAAATTTCACCGCCGCACTACTGTTAATAGCTTGATATTACTTGCCTGTCATTTCAATATGCAACTAAATCGAGCGAGATACCGTATAATATTCAGCTGTGCAGGAGGTAAATTATGGCTAAATTACAGGTAGAAGACGGGAAAGTATACACCGAAGTAGAGGAAATTACTCGCGAGCTTGCACCTTTGCATATTCAAATCCATCGCTGGGCGATCGCAGACGATCCGCAACTTCGCCAATTATTGGCAAAAGACAATCTCGATGAAGACGAAAAACAGCAGGTACTCAAAGCTTTCGACGGTTATTTTGAGCAATTAAAACAAACTGCTGGCTACCAATTTTGCGATTTAATCGTCTTACATCCGCACACGCCCAATCTGGATGCACTGCTGGCTAAATTTGACAAAATTCACACCCACGATGATGATGAAGTTCGCTACATCGTTGCTGGAGAAGCTGTTTTCGGCTTCGTGCGTCCTGACGGTAGCCAAGTAGAATTAACCGTGCAGCCAGAAGAGTATATTAACGTACCTGCGGGAACGGAGCATTGGTTCGTGTTGACACCAGCACGCCGAGTCAAGGCAGTACGTTATTTTACGGGTACAGAAGGATGGGTTCCCAAATATACAGGTACTCCCATTCGCAGGCATCAGGTGGTAGCTTGAATAAAGTAGGACATTAGCAAAAGAAAAAGTGAAGAGAATCGTTTTTTGTGACTTTGATGGCACTATTACCGTCAAAGAAACCTTTGTTGCCGTTCTCAAGCACTTTGCACCGCAACTTTCCGCGCAGTTAATTCCTCAGATCTACGCGCGAAAGCTGACACTACGCGAGGGAGTGCGACAAATCTTAGAATCAATTTCATCCTCTTGCTACCCTGAGATTTTAGAATTTAGCCGCGGTGAGACCATTCGTCCGGGATTTACGGAACTGCTAGATTTTTTAGAAGCAAAACAGGTTCCTTTAGTTGTCATTTCCGGCGGATTGCGGGGCATGGTAGAAGTAGTATTGGGTAAACTGGTGCAGCGGGTTCATGCTATCCATGCAGTTGATATTGATACCACAAATGAGTACTTGCAAGTGAAGTCGGAATTTGAGGGTGGAACAGAACTAGTGGCCAAAGTACAAGTGATGGAAAAATATTCAGCGGAGGAAAAAATTGCCATTGGTGATTCTTTAACCGACCTAAATATGGCATTAGCCACACCAATAGTATTCGCCCGCGATGCCCTCGCTCAATATCTGCAACAACACCAAAAACCCTACATTCCCTGGCAAGATTTTTTCGAAGTGCGCGACTACCTAGCCTCATTATGGAATTCAGCCCATGAACAGCCGAACCCATAGCGATCGCCGTCTGGAGTTAATTTCTGCCGCCCGTTACTTTTATCAACAAGGTTGGATGGTAGGAACTGCAGGTAATCTTTCGGTTCGCCTACCAGATGGTAGCTTCTGGATTACAGCTAGCGGTCGGTGCAAAGGCGAATTAACAACTAGCGATTTTGTTCGCATTTATCCAGATGGAAGAGTGGAAAAAGCTGCTGACAATTCCCGTCCTTCTGCCGAAACTGCCATTCATCAGGTTATTTACAATCTCTTTCCGCAAGCCAATAGCTGCTACCACGTCCACTCTGTAGAGGCAAATTTAGTCTCTCGCTTTTGTTCGGGAGATTCCCTGACTTTACCACCACTGGAAATGCTCAAAGGGCTAGGAGTCTGGGAAGAAAATCCTAATTGTGTTATGCCTGTGTTCAATAATTATCTCCAGGTACAGCGCATTGCCGATGAAATCCAACAGCGCTTTAGCATTAATCCTCCCCAGGTACCAGCTTTGCTGATCCGCGATCATGGAGTCACTGTTTGGGCGCCTTCTGCTACAGATGCTCGCAATTATGTTGAGTTAGTAGAATATATTTTTCGTTACATGGTTGCAGCTTATCGGGTAGGAATAATTTAAAAGTAGGAAAATCACTTAATCAGGAAACAAATGACTATTCGCGTAGTGGCCCGTGTTATTGCTTTACCAGATAAAGTCGAAGCAGTCAAAACTGTATTGTTAGAATTAATCGAGCCTACTCGGCAAGAAAACGGTTGTATCAAGTACGAACTGCTACAAAACCAATCGGAACCAACGGATTTTACCTTTGTGGAAGAATGGTCTTCCCATCAAGCGTTAGACGCTCATCTCGCCTCGACCCACATTCAAAAGGCAGTAGCTCAGCTGCATGGTTTAATTGCTACTGAACCTGATATCCGTCGCTATCATCTTTTGGCATAGCTATAAATACTGTTCTCCCTTGCTTTTTGAGTCATGTTTACAACCTGTAATTGGAGGTAGGACGTTGTCTGATTTGATACGCCTTCAACGCTCCATGAGAAATTATGGTTCTCCTGTATCTTATCAAGGCGGAAATTTGTCCTTTTTGTACAGCTGCGTACAAATCGCTTTGGCTGATTCCCAAACGTCTTGCTGCCTCTGCTAGGGAAATACCTTGCACCTGCATACGCTATTCTCTTCCTTGCAATCTTAATTAGATTGCTATCTATGTAGATATCTTAACTTAATTTAAATAAAATAAACAATAATTAACAATTTTCTTCTTAGCAAGGATACTTGCAAAACCCGTAATTTCGTTTTCCCAACTGTTGGCAATTTTCACGCGATCGCCCTGAAAACATAGCAAAAAAAGCTCAAGCAAGAGTACTTGAGCCTGGGAGTTGTGGACGGGATGGACTAGGAGATGAGCTTAGTAGCGGCTGCGGAAATTCTGACTTCGACGCTGGCCGGCAAACGAGCTTTTATCTTCCCTGGGCCTTGCTTTATTCACCTTGAGATCGCGACCCATCCATTCCGCACCGTCGAGAGCTGCAATAGCTGCTAATTCTTCTGCTTCCGTACCCATTTCCACAAAAGCAAAGCCGCGGACGCGACCGGTTTCGCGGTCAACGGGTAATTGCACTCGCTTAACGGAACCGTATTCTCCGAAGACAGCATTCAAATTGTCTTCCGTTACTTGATAGGAAAGATTACCTACGTATACAGACATTTCTCTTCTCCAAAATCATTGGTGTGTACAGATTGAGATTTCGGAGAAAAGTCTGTCACTACTAAATAAACAAATAAAATAATAAACAAACGCGATCGCCGAATTAATTCTCACACTTTAGCTTAACATAGCAGCCCGTTGTTTCCAAGCAATTTTCATTAATAATTGTTAAGAAAAGAGGGTGCGTTTTTTCACACCCCTGGAATGCAGGCGCATCAACTATCTTCTTCCGCCTTGAATTTGATCGAAAATAGCACCATCGTCAAAGAATTTCTTTTGAACTGCATCCCAACCTCCAAATTCTTTCACGGTGTAGAGATTGGTCACTTTCGGAAATTGCTTGGCAGTTTCTGCAGCTACTGTAGAATTAACGGGACGAAATCCAACTTTGGCAAATTCTCTTTGTGCTTCTGCTGTAAAAAGATATTTCACAAAAGCTTCTGCTAGTTGGCGAGTTCCGCGTTTATCGACAACTTTATCTACTACGGCAACCGGATTTTCAATGGATATATTAACTTTTGGTACGATGGAGGGATAGTTAGACTCGCCTTTAAGTTTAGCCAGTATCTCTTCATTTTCGTAATTCAACAGCACATCTCCCTGATTCCGCTTATAAAAGGTATCGCTAGCATCTCGTGCATCTTTGGGCAATACTGGCACATTTTTATATACCTTTGTCACAAAATCCCGCGCTTGAGCTTCACTACCTCCTGTTTTAATCACTGAACCCCATAAAGCCAAAAAGTTCCAACGCGCGCCTCCAGAAGTTTTGGGATTAGCAGTGATAACGCTGACTCCCGGTTTTGCTAAATCCGTCCAATTACGAATTTTTTTAGGATTACCGGGACGGGTAACCAAGGAGACTGTAGAGCGAGTAACAATGGCGTTATTAGGAGCTCGTTTTTCCCAACCTGGTTTTATTAGTCCTGCCTTTTGAATTTTATTTATATCCAGTCCCAGAGATAAGGCCACCACATCTGCTTCCAATCCATCGATGACAGCTCGTGCTTGAGACCCAGAACCGCCGTAGCTTTCGCGAATTGCTACATCTTGGTTGTGTTCTTTTTTCCACTTTTGTACAAACCGGGGAATGATTTTAGAATAGGCTTCTTTGGTAACGGCATAGGAAACTAAAGTCAGCTCCACTGTTTTCGGCTTTTGACCGACCAATTGGTGTTGGGTACGAGAAGGTGGTTGCTCTAGAGCAGTACCGACCGCGGAAACCGGTAGTGCTACAGTTACGCTCAAACCAGCAGCCACAACTAAAGTGCGACTTTGTAAAGGTAGTGATAATTTCCAAACACAAAATTTCCGTTTTTGCATTATTCCTCTTTTAAACTACGGTAAATTGATTGATTTATGTTTGTAATATCTTTTGTATAGATTCCCACAAAGAAGGAAAAAAAGCAAGTATATATGCTTAGTTGCTGTATATTAAAAAACAAAGTAGCTCGAGTCAGGAAAATGGAAGCGATCGCACCAGACAACAGGACTTAATCTGAAGTATCTTAAGGTGCAAGACCGTTAGTCTGGAGTTTGTAATCGCAAATGCCATGTGTCAATTGCTGGGAATGAATTGCAATGTTCCGACGGATATTTGCTTTTCTTTTGAGGGCTTTTCGGCACGGGGGGGAAAAACCGACGATCATAGTGATGGATGGGGAATTGCTTTTTTTGAAGGCAAGGGATGTCGGATGTTCATAGATGCAAAATCTTCAGTGAGTTCTCCGCTAGCAGAAATGGTACGGCGCTATCCCATCCACTCCACCCACGTCATCGCCCATATTCGTAAAGCTACCCAAGGCGAAATTGCCCTAGAAAATTGCCATCCTTTTCGTCGCGAGCTGTGGGGACAGTATTGGGTATTTGCCCATAATGGTGATTTGCCGAATTTTTCTCCGGTGGGAATGCATTTTTATCAAGCTGTAGGCAATACCGACAGTGAAAAAGCTTTTTGTTTGATGTTAGAAACTTTGCGAGAAAGCTTTCCCTTTGGCAAACCTTCTTTAAAGGAATTGTATGCGGTCTTAAAGGAGATTACTGATAAACTTGATTCTATAGGTAGCTTTAACTATTTGTTGAGCAATGGAGAAGACTTTTTTGCCCATTGTTCTACCCAACTGTACTACATTGTTCGGCAAGCTCCTTTTGCAGCTGCTCACTTAATAGACGAAGATGTAACCGTAGATTTTCGGGAATTGACAACTCCCAGCGATCGCGTTGCTGTGATTGCGACTTCTCCCCTCACCGATAACGAAGTTTGGACACCGATCGCTCCAGGGGAACTACTCTTATTTCAAGATGGTTTGCCTCGGAAATTGGAAAATAATTAAGCTGACATTAACTGTACCTTTGCAAATAATTAACATCTTGATGGTAAGTTCATGACGGCCCTAAGGCAAGGAAAATCTCGCACCGGGGATTTTTCTGTTGTCTGGTTTGATTAATTTTGCCAGCAAGGGAAGCAGCATTATGAACTACCAAAATTTTCAGCAATTGATGCAGGCGCATCCAACCAAGCGACGCAGCTTCATTATCGGTATAGGAGCATTGACTGGTTTGGCGATCGCCAATCAATTTTCTCATCTTCGGGCGATCGCTAAAGTGACATTTAGCGATTATCCTTTCAAATTGGGTGTGGCGTCGGGCGAACCCTATCCTACCAGCGTAGTAATTTGGACTCGGTTAGCTCCCGATCCTCTCAACGGAGGCGGTATGCCAAATGTTAATGTACCAGTTAAATGGCAAGTGGCAACCGACCCCAACATGAAGCGAATTGTCGCCAGAGGAACAGAGATTGCAACTCCACAACTAGCTCATTCTGTTCGAGTTGTGGTGGAGGGACTTCAGCCTCGGCGTTGGTACTGGTATCAGTTTATCTCAGGTAACGAAATTAGCCCTATTGGTCGCACTCGCACAGCTTTTGCACTGGGTAGCCGTGCAGATAAATTATCCTTTGCAGTTGCAAGTTGCCAACATTACGAGCAGGGTTACTACACTGCTTACAAATACATGGCTGAGGACGAGTTAGATTTAGTCGTGCATGTAGGTGATTATATCTACGAAGGAGGAATTACACCAGGACGTCCCAGACAACATAACAGTCCTGAAATTACAACTTTAGAAGCTTACCGCAATCGTTATGCCCTCTACAAAAGCGATCTTGACCTGCAAGCAGCTCATGCCAATTTTCCTTGGATTGTTACCTGGGATGACCATGAGGTAGAAAACAACTACGCCAACTACATCTCAGAAGTTGATGATGAACCAGATCAAGATCCGGCTGTTTTCTTGCAAAGACGGGCTGCTGCCTATCAAGCTTACTACGAGCATATGCCTTTGCGTCCCTTTTCCCGACCTCAAGGTCCTGACATGCAACTTTTTCGACGACTTTTTTTTGGGAATTTAGCTACTTTCCACGTATTAGATACCCGTCAGTACCGTACGGATCAACCCTGCGGTGACGGTACCAAGGAACGCTGTCCGGAAAACTTCGATCCCAATGCCACAATTATTGGTCAGCGTCAGGAGCAATGGTTGTATCGGGGTTTAGAACGCTCTTTGAGCATATGGAATATTGTGGCTCAACAAGTTGTGGTTGCTCAGACAGATACCAAACCTGGAGAAGGCGGAACTTACAGGATGGACAAATGGGATGGATATGTTGCGTGTCGCGATCGCTTGATGCGTTTTCTACAACAGCGCCGACCCTCCAATCCAGTGGTTTTGTCGGGTGATATCCATTCTAACTGGGCTATGGATTTGAAGGCTGACTTTAACGATCCTGACTCCCCTACGGTGGGAAGTGAATTTGTCTGTACTTCCATCAGTTCGGGTGGAGATGGAGCAGATACCAGTCCCGCAGTTGCAGCTTATTTACCTGATAATCCTCACATCAAGTTCTACAACGGTCAACGGGGATACGTCCGCTCGACGGTAACTCCTGCAATTTGGCAAACAGATTATATGGTGATGTCGCAGGTAACAACTCCCTTTGGCACAATTAGCAAGCGGGCTTCCTTTACTGTTGAAAATGGGCGTCCGGGAGTGCAGCAAATATAGTAACTTGTTGCTTGTGCTACAGGGATGCGGCAAAATTAACTAAAACTAGAACGCTCGTTCCAAGAAAGCATCAGACGGGAAATACCAGTCAACAGCACGCTAGCACCAACTAGCGTGCCAATCAACCAAGGTGCGTTGAAAGGCCATTGAAACCAAACGATCGCACCCAAAACCAAGGTCACAATGGCATCAACCAATACCCATGTCCAGTTTTGTTGGGGACGCAAGCGAAATGCTAGGATCAACTCAAATATACCTTCGGCGAGCAAAAAGCTACCCAGCAACAGAGTCAGCGTCAGAACTCCTGTTAAAGGGTAGACAAATAGCATCACACCTGTTGCTATGTATAATACGCTCAATAAAACTTTCCAGAGAAATCCTGCCCGAGCGCGAGTTTGAAAGGCATAAATAAGCTTGCTGACTCCAGCGCTAGTTAAAATTACGGCGATCCAAGTTTCGGTAAAAATTGTTGAGACTGCAGGTGCGGCGATCGCAGCAATTCCCAAAACAATTAAAATTATACTAATTAGCACTTCGGTGGAAAAGAAGGAAGAATTAGTTGTTGTCATAATCTAGTATCTAATTTGCTAACTTTGTCAAACCATAGGATACAGCCTAGAGAATCTTGGAAAACTTTTGTACAACCCAAGGACAGAAATTTTGCTTTTACCTGCAAAGCAAGTTTATTAGCAGATATCTATAGCTTTTCTCTCCAAAAAAACGTAGCAAACACACTTTTTGCTGACTGCAAACTATGTGTAGTTTTAATCTTAAGAATCAGTAGGGGAGGTATATTTATGACTGCTGAAACTATCACCCAACTTCCCATTCCCAGCCATTTTGACGCCCGTCGCGTTGGCGAAGTGTGGCGCGTTCCCTACCAACAAACAGCTGTGCAAGCAAAAAATTGGGCAAAACAACACCAACTTTCACCCGCTGCGGAAGATAAAACTCGTATTTGCTTGCTGGCCATCGATGTGCAAAATACCTTCTGCATTCCTGATTTCGAATTATTTGTCGGTGGTCGTTCTGGTATGGGTGCGGTGGAAGACAACGTGCGCTTGTGCGAGTTTATCTACCGCAATTTAAGTGTAATTACGGAAGTTACCTTGACGATGGATACTCACACAGCCATGCAAATATTCCATCCTGTTTTTTGGATTAACGACGCTGGAGAGCATCCAGAACCAATGACAACTATTTCCTTTACGGACGTGCAGCAAGGAAAGTGGAAAGTTAATCCCGCCATAGCCTACAGTCTTGCTCAAGGTAACTACACCCAGTTACAATCTTTCGCCTTACACTATACCAAACGTCTGAGCGAAGACGGCAAATATCCGCTGACAATTTGGCCTTACCACGCCATGCTGGGTGGAATTGGTCACGCTTTGGTATCAGCAGTTGAAGAAGCTTGCTTTTTCCACGCCATCGCCCGCAACAGCCAAACCAATTTTGAGATTAAAGGTAACAATCCTTTGACAGAAAATTATTCAGTACTGCGTCCAGAGGTACTGCAGGACGATCGCGGTCAACCTATTGCTCAAAAAAATAGCCGCCTTCTGGAAAAACTATGGACATTCGATGCGGTCATTATCGCTGGACAAGCAAAAAGTCACTGTGTCGCTTGGACTGTTGATGACTTGCTTGCAGAGATTCAAACTCAAGATCCTAAACTGGCCCAAAAGGTCTATTTATTAGAAGACTGCTGTTCTCCCGTGGTTGTTCCCGGCGTGGTGGACTATACTGACCAAGCTAACGCCGCTTTTCAGCGTTTTGCCGATGCAGGAATGCATGTGGTGAAATCTACAGAAGCGATCGCCTCTTGGATAGATATTAATCTTTAGGTTTGCATTTATTATTCCGTACCTAGTGACTGCTCAATGGTAAAATCTCTCAGTTTCATACCTGATTGCGATGATAGCAAATCAGCACAGAAGGTAAAAAATGCTATCAATGTCAAAATTGGGATTGTCTTCAGGGGACTTTGATTCTCAATCAAGCCAGTAAATGAGAAGCATATCGTGAGAATTGAACAAAAGCGCTGAGATTAATAACCCTCATCCCACACTAATTCAGAGGATGATTTACTTTTCCAAAACTAAAAATTAGGTTATTCATCAACCAATACGAGTTTTGCCTAGCGATTTCATCACCACAATCTCAAGCTAGAAAACTGTCCTAAAACTATTTCCAAACCAACCAGTATACGGTAATATTATTAATTGCTAGTGAGTTGAATTTAATCATTAAGTTAAACTCTTTTTAGCTCCGCTTTGGCTTATGCGGAAAAAATTACTAACAGTAATTGTTTTGGGAATCCTACTTATTGTGAATCCCATAGCCACAGGCAAAAGTAATAGCAATTTTCTTGATAAAAAGAGCCAAACACAAATGATTGATGTCACTAAAATATCTATAGGTGGCATTAAAATTGGCATGACAGAAAAGGAAATTATTCAAAAATTAGGTAAACCTAAAAGCAGGACTGCCAAAATGCGCAATTATTGTCATGATACATATGAAACTATTTGGAATTATGATGGCTTAAAAATTATATTCTCATCAGATTCTAAAAATGAGAGTGGTCGAGTCGAGCAAATTATAACTTCTAGTCCACTTTATCCCACAGAGAAGGGGATAAAGGTAGGTGATGATATAAGTAAGGCTAAAAAGGCATACTCTACCTTTGCTACTCCCTCATCAAGAATGGCTAGTAGCAAGGATCTTTTAGTATATGTTAATGATGATTATGGTGGTGGTTTATCATTTGCTACCGATCAACGAGGAAAAATTAGAGAAATTGATTTACTAGCAATCTCTTGTTAAAACGTAAAGATGCAAGGCGCTTGTAATTAGATACCTATCTACCTTACCAAGCATTAAGAAACTTATTGACAAATTTATTTAAGACTTGCTTGAGTTGATGCTTGCGATACCAATTTTGAAAAGCAATCTCGTATTCTTCACCTTTAGTTTGAAAAGTATTCCAAGCGTCAAGACTTATACCCAGTCCCCAAAATAGTAAAATATACAACGACCAGGAAAGACCGCCACCACTGATGAGGTCCACAAGCAGTAAAACTGTGTTGACAATAGCAAACTTACCGAAACGCTTTTTGAATCTTTCTTTGCGATAGTTATTAAAAGCTTGTCGCTGTAGAATTTCCCCTTTTGTAGCTCGCCAGTCGCGTTCTGCTAGTTTTAGCGTTTCTGGGGGAATTGCTAACTCTGCAGCGATTTCCAGCAGTTGTTCGTAAGAAAATTCTTTTTCTTGGTTGTTAGCTTGATGGGCGATCGCCAGCTGGAGAATTTGCTGTACATCTTCTTGAGTGTAGGAAGAAGTTGATTGGGTTTCAAACGCCGCCATAGTTTTTAGTTGTGAATTACGATTGAGAATTTTGTCTTGTAGATATCACGCACCTTGTGCGATCGCATTATAATTGCCATTATCTCTAGGCTAGCAAATCTTAACTGCTATGGTGGCAAAATGTTGGCGACAATCTTGCTTTTGTGGCGGTCAGAAAACGGTAAGCTCCTCAAAAATCAAATCATAGACGCTATTTCATCTACGCAAGGCTAATCTAAGCCTGTAATTTCCATGGTGGTACAGCGGTTAGTAATTATTCTCCCAGTACTTTTCCTGCAGAGCCATTGCATTCTTTGGGCAAATTGGTATAATTACTAACTGCTATTTGCTTGCCAGCTTGAGCTTTATGCGACTAATCCTTGTTCCAAGGAAATGGTACAGGTGCAGCAAAAGAGGATATATCCTCAGAGGTTGCTTGTGGTGGTGTGGAAGTAGTTGGTTGCTCGGGTATTTGTTGGGAATTCAAATTAGAAGCAGGTTCGTTGCCAGAATTAGTTAGTGGTTGGGTAGTGGAAGTTTGGCTAATTTGAGGCGGTTTTGGTGATTGCATTTGAGCAATTTGTTGCATTAATTGCTCTACTTTGCGAGCTTGCTCTATCTCACCTTGTTCTTGGTAGCGTTGACGGGCCTGTTTCCAGGCACTGCGAGCTTTTTTGAACTCACCTTGATTGTACCAAGTTACTCCCAGATTGTAGTATGCTTGTGCATTTTTGGGAAGGCGGTGAATCGCTTGCATGTAGGTAGCAATAGCATCAGAGGTTCGTCCTTGAGAAGCTAAAATAGAGCCCATGTTATTATAAGCTAAAGCATTGTTAGGATCGAGCTGCAAAGCTTGGCGATAAGCAGCGATCGCCTCTTGTGTTCGTCCTTGTTCTTGCAGGAGAATTGCCAAATTTAAGTAAGCATTGACGTTGCTGCTATCTAAATTTACTGCTTTTTGATAGGCAGCAATGGCCTCGTCTGCTTGTCCTTTTTGAGATAAAGCCAAACCCAAATTATACTGAGCAGATGCCAATTGCGGATTAATAACCAAAGCTTGGCGGTAAGCAGTAATTGCTGCTTCCGGTTGTCCCTGTTTTTGCAATGCCAGACCTAAGTTATAGTAAGCATCAGCAAAATTAGGATCGAGTCTGATCGCTTCTGCATACTCCTGTACTGCTGCTTGGAAGCGATTTTGCTGTAACAGGATATTACCTAAATAATTCCGCGCCAAAGCCAGGTTAGGATCTAACTGCAGAGCTTGGCGAAAGGCAGTTTCTGCATCCGGAAAATTGTGGCGATAGTAGCGCATTACTCCCTGCTGAAAAAGGCTAGCAGCTTCCAAATTCTGGGAAGATACAACACTGGCGCTTCCTGCTAGCACCCGGCGTGCTGGGAATTCAGTAATTACTGTTGCTGCCAGCGCCACAAAAGCAGAAGATAAGATTAATGCTGCCCGAGTTGTGCTGCTACACCAGTGATGAGAATTTTTTTGATACATAGTTGGTACACCCACACTGATACTGGAGTTGATACAGTCAGGGTACCCATTGAGAGTGGGAAAATTAAAAATATCTTTATCTTTAGAAATGGTAAACCGAACAAGCGCAGATTTACTTTGCTGGAGATATTGCTTCCGGTAAAATCAACATGGCATCACCAAAAGAATAAAAGCGATACCGAGAAGCGATCGCTTGTTTGTAGATATTTAACAGTCTTTGCCTGCCAATTAAAGCACTCACCAGCATCAGCAAACTAGAGCGCGGTAAGTGAAAATTGGTAATCAATCCTTCGACTACGCGCCATTTATATCCTGGATAGATAAATAAATCAGTCTTACCGCAAAACGGTTCTAGTTTCCCTGAGGCGGCAGCAGTTTCTAAAGCTCGGACTACTGTTGTACCTACAGCGATAATTCTACCACCAGCGTTTTGGGTAGCGCGAATTTGCTCTACAGTTGTTGCGGGTACTTCAACCCATTCTTCGTGCATTTTGTGAGTGGTTACATCCTCCACTTCCACAGGACGAAACGTTCCTACTCCCACATGCAACGTTATAAAAGCTTGATTAATGCCTTTTTGTTGTAACCGTTCCAGTAATTGGGGAGTAAAGTGTAACCCAGCAGTAGGAGCAGCGATCGCACCTGGAGATGTGGCATAAACTGTTTGATATTGTGATTTATCCGCATTAGTTTCTTTTATGTAAGGCGGTAAAGGTATCTCGCCGAAGGAATCTAAAAGGGAAACTAAAGATATCTGCTTGGGTAGATCAAATTGTAACAAACGTCCTCCAGTGGTTCGATCGCTTGCAATTACGGTAGCAGTTAAACTACTAAAGGTGGTAGAAGAATTAGAATCGCTCTTGCCTTGACTTTGTTTGGAAAAAGAATTTTTGGCTACAAAAGTAATTTTCGCTTTTGGCCGCAAGCGTTTTCCTGGTTTTACCAAAGCCAACCAGCAGTTATGCTGTCGTTCCTCCAACAACAATACCTCTACTTCTGCTCCCGTGGATTTGCGACCATAAAGCCGAGCTGGTATAACCTTTGTATTGTTTATCACCAATAAGTCACCGCTTCGAAGTAATAGCGGTAAATCCCGGAAAATGTAGTCTAAAGGAGGAGTAGTCAGACCTGTGGTGGGAGAATTTACCACCAAAAGTCTGGAACTATCTCTAGGAACAGCTGGATTTTGAGCAATTAACTCTGGCGGTAATTCGTAATCATATCCAGCCAAACAACAATCCAAGTTAAAATTTTCTGTTGCTGTGTTAGGGGTTTGATACCCGCTAGTTTTTCCTGTTTCTGGAAGCATTTTATTTAGAATTTTTTAAACAAACTACTGCTTTCTAAAAGAACTCTAAAGGATTGCCGCGGATATTGATCCCGGGACTTTAAGATGGTTAGTATTAAGTACCACTTACACACTTTTATGAACATTGGGTAAAATTCCCCATCCCAAAACGGGGACTTTTACCCTACCGAACTGCATGCTCCTCTACCAATAATAGAAATGTAGGATTGGCTTTGATCCCAAGCACCAAGATGGAATACTTGTATTACCTGGCAAATGCCAGCCTAACTTTAAGGGTGATTCAGTACTTGCACACCAAACCCCAAATACCTGTATCCTTCGTCACCGTAATTCATCAGATAGATGGTTGGGTGGTTAGGATCAAACTAAAAAATCAGGTATCACCCCAGGAAGATGGCGATATTCGGGCTTTCTTAAATGAGTTAGGAATTAGCTACGAACCGCCCATGCGGGTGCAGATGGCTTTATGGAGTTTGGAAGCAGGACAGTGTCCGGTTGATGTTATGCGCCGCTACCAAGTAGCTATCGTCTCTCATGGTAATCCAGAGAAAGAGGAAATAGAGGCATTTAGACAACAATTTGTCAGGGGGTTGGGTTACTGCCCAGAAACACTGGCTTGAGATTTGCGATTGTTTGTGCTGCTATGTATTTAATGGCGGGATAGTGGTAATAGCAAAATATTATTATCCACGATCGCTTGCTACCTCAAAAGCAGCATGAATATATTCTTGCAAAATCAAGTCGTGTTCTCGGAAACAAGAAGTGGCGAGAGCTTTTTGCGTAACAGCAACTACAGGAGTTTCTATCGTCCTGAGCTGACAGCTGACGATTGCAACGTCAAACTGACAAGAGTAATCAGCTTTTTGGGGATACTTGACTAGAAACATCTGTGCTGCACGCCAAAGCTTTAATTGCTTTTGGGGAGCGATCGCGCTTCTACCACCAGCATCCCAATTTCCGGGACTGCGAGTTTTTACTTCTACAAATGTCAATTTTCCATAGAAAGAAGAATTCTCGACCTTATTCGCTGCTCCATCGTGTTGAGCAATGATGTCTATTTCTCCCCAACGACAACGCCAGCGACGATGGAGAATTATCCAGCCTTGAGATTCTAACCATTGCGCAACCAAATCTTCTCCGGCACTACCGAGATTAGGATAATAAAAGGAAGGATAGTTTGCCATTGGCGAAAAGTACGATGAGTTCAAGGTTAAGTAAGGGAATTTGGACAAGCATGCTCAGTGTCTTGCTGTTGATAGCAATCGCGATCGCAGCTACTGTAGCTTTTCCTGAGAATGCTGTAGCAATAAACTATAACAACCGAACTTTGATCGAAGAAGATTTCTCGAATCAGGATCTAACAGATTCTAGTTTCGATCATGCTAATCTCCGTAAAAGTAATTTTAGTCACTCCAATTTACGCGGAGTGCGATTTTTTTCCTCAAATTTGGCTTTAGCAGATTTTACGGGCGCTGATTTAAGCTATGCTGATTTAGAATCAGCGCGCCTGACCAAAGCTAATTTAACAAATGCTATTTTAGAAGGAGCCTTTTTAACCGGCAGTTTGTTGGACGGTGCGATTATTGACGGAGCAGATTTTACCGATACATACCTGCGCGAAGATGTGCGAGAGAAATTATGTCAGGTAGCCAAAGGTACTAATCCGGTGACAGGACGGGATACCCGCGAAACTTTAATGTGTCCTTAAAGTGTAAAAAGCAGAAGGCTTGACTCACCTTCTGCTGTTGAGTTTGTCAAGAAAATACAGATTAATTTCTCAAAGCCTTGAGAAATCTTTGCAAACCTCTAAACAAACTGGTTTTTTTGGCGGCGACGGTTTCTGCTTTTGTTTGTGCTTGTCCCGTGGTCAAAATCATATCTAACTCATCACCAGAAGGTTTGTGGAGTAGTTCCGCGATTTTTTGATAATCACCGTTAGTTTGTACCCAAACTTCCCACGCTCCGGGATAACAGCGAAACAAAGCGGCCTGTTGGTAAACAGGACGCAGATAGTAGCAAGATTCGATGGTGTTGAGAAAACGTTCGCGGGTTTGTCTGGCTGCGTAGCCAATGCCTATTTTACCAGCGTCTTCTAAAAAGGGATTTAACATCACAAAAGGGCGATCGCCTATTTCTTGACAAATCTTTTCTAACTGTGGCATCTCCACGCTGGTGGGAGCAATAAACAAAAAAATCTCATCTTCTGGTTGAATTTTCGACTGGATAGAAACAGCTGCTCTACCAGTACCGATATCAAAAATTTTAAAAGGTACATCTGTCCAGTCGCGACGAGCAAGTGCAGCGCTACCTGCGTCAGCAAAGAAAACCTTCAATTTGTCACCGTAGGGTGCAAAAATGGGTAATAATTGCCGTGCCACCGGCATTAATTTCAGTTCTGGAAAAAGTAACTCAATTTGTAGCCTTTTGCACGCATCAGCCAACGCCGCTTCGGTTGCAGCACAAGCTTGAGCGATCGCATCTTCAAGAGTCTTTGGAAGTTCAGTCATGTCAATAAAAGTAGGTGAAATAATGTAATTTAGTTCCGAATTGGGAAAAATTACCAGCACGCCTTTACTACAGGCTAGGGTTTGGAGGGCTGCTATAAGTCCTACCCCAGAATCTCTCCCAATAGCTTGGGATACATGGACAAAGGTGCTTGTTGAGTGTGGCTCGATGCCAACGAAACTTCCCTTGCCGGTAGTACGCATGATAGGATGGCAGTTAGTAAGCAGGGACTCTGGCAAGAGTGGGGGTCCCATGAGTGCGCCCTGTCTTTTGTGAAGTGGAAGCCCACAGTATCATCTTTGATTGAGTGTGGGAGGATGTCACGACTAATTCTACAGGCAACAGTCACTGCAAAATTTGCTTTAATACGATTGCTACCCAGTCTAAATCTGCTGGAGTAGTGTCTTTTCCTAAAGTCATGCGAACTGCAGCTAGTGCAGCTTTTTCAGAGTAGCCCATGGCAAGCAGTACGGGACTGGGGTTGGGTTTACCGCTGTTGCAAGCGGCGCCAGCACTGACGCCAATACCGGCGCGATCGAGCTTTCTTACCAAATTTCTACCATTGAGTTTTTCTTTGTCGCCATTTTGCAGACAGAAACTGACATGGTGTGGTAAGCGGTGAACTAAATCGCCCGTGGGTTGTAAACCGGGAATATCGGCTAAGAGGGAAAAAAGGCGATCGCGTAACTTCGTTAATCGGGGTATTTCTGTTTCCATTTCTGACGCTGCTAGTTCTGCTGCGACACCAAATCCAACAATTGCTGGTACTGCTTGCGTACCCGAACGCAAGCGCTGTTCTTGTCCACCTCCTGCCAGTAAAGGTACTAACTCTACACCCGTCCGTACGTACAGCGCCCCTGCACCAGCGGGTCCGTAGATTTTATGACTAGATATACTCAGTAAATCTACTGGTAAAGCAGCGACATCAATTGGCAAGCGTCCTGCCACTTGTACGGCATCTGTATGAAACAATACGCCTGCTTGGCGAGCGATCTTTCCCAGCTGAGCGATGGGTTGTAAAGTCCCGACTTCGCTTTGTCCGTAAATTACCGACACCAACACGGTATTGTCTTGCAATGCAGCCTGCAAATCCTGGGGGTCAACTCTACCTTTGCTATCTACCTTAAGGCGACTTACTTGCCAACCCCACTGTTCCAAAAGCCGTGCGGGTTCGGCGATGGCAGAATGTTCAACACTAGAAATAATTATATGTTGAGGCTGGGCATAGCGACGGGCAACACCCATAATTGCCAGATTGTCCGCTTCCGTACCTCCGGAGGTGAAAATGATAGATTCTGCAGGTGCATTGATTAATCTAGCTACTTGCATTCTGGCTTGTTCGATCGCAGTTGCTGCTCGCTGTCCCCACTCATGCAAGCTGGAGGGGTTACCCCACTGGTAAGTTAGAGCTGCTTGCATGGCGGCGATCGCTTCCGGGCGAGTGGGAGTAGTAGCACTGTAATCGAGATAAATTTGCATAGATTTTCTAGTAAACACACGCTTGAGGCGGAAAGCCTTTGGTTGTGAGCATCTACAGTTAATTATTTCCTAAATGCGTACCACCTTTGTGTTCGCTTTTCTCTGCATTTAATAACTTCCTGTTTTGGGAATTATAAATTTGTTCCTTTCTGACACTTTTAGCAAATACTTGTGTATCTTTTCTCTATCCGCGGGAGTTTTTATTTTCTTGTTCTGTTCGTACTTGTTATTGCTGCTTGTGACAACTTCAAAACTCGCCGTCAGTCTCTGGAGGTGCTGCCACAAGATCCAGCCATTCAAGTTTATTTTAACCACAATCCCACATCTACCTATGAAGATCCCTATCGCCACTTTCGCCGTCAAGGAGACAATTTAGAAAAGCAAATTATAGATGCGATTGAAAAAGCCAATTCAACTGTAGATGTGGCGGTCATGGAACTGCGATTGCCGAAAATAGCTGAAGAATTAAAGCGTGCGCGTTCTCGAGGAATTAAAGTTAGGATTCTCATTGATAATAAATACAACAAAACTTTAAATGAATACACTCAAGAAGAAATTTCTCAAATGAATCGCCACGACCGAAAAGCTTATGAACAATTAAAGCAATATCCTGTGGATGCCTTAGCCTTATTACGTCAAAGCCAAATAGAAATCAAAGACGACACTTCTAATGGTGCAACCAAAGGAAGCGGACTGATGCATCACAAATTTTTAGTTGTTGATGGCAAAACTACTATCATCTCCAGTGGCAATTTCACCATGTCGGATCTGCACGGTGATTTTGGCAATCTTGAAAGTCGGGGCAATCCCAATAACATTGTTGTGATTCCCGATAATGCCAATTTTGCTAAAATTTTTACTGAAGAATTTAACTATATGTGGCGGGGATTATTCAAATCTCATAAACCGAAAAGAAATCCTGTCACAATTCCAGTTGGTGGGGGAACTGTTACGGTGAAATTTTCTCCCGCACGCCCTCGAGAGGATATAGCAACAACTAGTAATGGAATTATAGCCTCATATATACAAAAGGCGAAAAAGAGCGTGCATGTTGCAGTATTTGTTTTTTCTGACCAAAAGATTAGCGATACTCTGGGTAACTTGCACGCTAAAGGAGTAAAAGATATCAAACTGCTAATAGATCCAGATTTTATTGCCCAAAATTATTCGAAAGCGTATGATGCGCTGGGGGTTTGTCCCCGTCTTGGTAAGAAAAATCGTTTGTTCAAAGTTAATCCCTGGAAAAATCCCATCGCTACCGTTGGTTTTCCTGTCGCAGCTGCGGGAGATAGGGGAGTGCACAGCAAAATGGCTATCTTAGATGGCATGCTGGTAATTGCTGGCAGTCACAATTGGTCTAATTCTGGAAACTACTTCAACGACGAAACTTTGATATTTATAGACAATCCCGGGGTCGCCGCTCACTACGAACGAGAGTTTCACCGACTTTACAAAACAGCACAGCTGGGGTTGGTGACTCTACCTCACGCCCGCAAGTGTGAGGAAAAATTATGGTCTCAACCGCTAGCAAGCGACAAGGTTGTTATGGAAGAATCTGAATTTCTTTCTTCTTTTTGAGCGGTAAAGTTTGTTTGTCGTTAGCTGCATTCTCCCTCTGCTGCAGAAAGCTTGGGAGAATAACAGCACAAAACTGAGAAGGAATGAGAGTGTTATGTTAGTTAACAGTTAAATGGTACCAATATTAGTTAGCCCTAAAACAATGCCAACACCAATTAAATGACCAAAAGCCATGGCCGCAATGAATGCGGGAATGCTCAAGGGTAATCCGGGTAGCTTGGAACCAACCTGAGGACGTTCTATTCTGGTAGCAAGCAAAACAGCAATGACACAGCTGATGCTGATAATGATCCCTACCGTAGGGTTCCATGCTGGTGTGGCGGGAACTGTAGGCTGGGCTGCTAGTAAAATTGATAACAACAAAACTTTGTCTCCTCAAAAAAATTATTGATACAGACCATAAAGATTATAAAATTGCCGGGGACATAGATTGTTGGAAATTTTATGCGGGTTAAGATTTGCGGTATTACTAAACCAGAACAAGCAAAAGCGATCGCTTCTTTAGGAGCAACAGCAATTGGATTTATTTGTGTTCCTACTTCACCGCGCTACTTGGGAACGGATAAAATTCGAGCGGTTGTGGAGCAGCTACCGCCTCAGGTGGATAAGATTGGTGTTTTTGCTAATGCTAGTGTAGAGAAAATAGTCCAAATAGTAGTGGACTGCCAACTAACGGGGGTACAGTTGCACGCGGATGAGTCGCCAGCATTTTGCCAAAAGTTGCGCGATCGCCTGCCCGGGGTAGAAATTATTAAAGCTTTGAGGATGCGTACTGCTGCAGATCTTGACAAAGCAACTGTGTATAGCTTGCATGCAGACGCACTGTTGTTTGATGCTTATCACCCACAACAGTTAGGCGGTACGGGTCAAACTCTCCATTGGGAGATGTTACGGAATTTTTGCCCCAGCTATTCTTGGTTTTTAGCTGGGGGTATTACACCAGATAACGTTTTAGAAGCTCTCAGTCAAGTCAATCCCAATGGAATTGATTTGTCTAGTGGTGTGGAACGCAGTCCTGGAGACAAAGATTTGCACAAGGTGGCTAAGTTGTTTGAGAGACTTCGAGTTCAAAGCTAGGTACCGCTGATTGGCTGTTAACTGGAAAGTTTAAAATATTGCGGCTTGGTGGCGAATTAAGTTAAAGAATTCTTCGCGAGTTTTGTGTTCTTCTTGGAATACACCCACCATGGCGCTGGTAACAGTCCAAGAGCCTGGTTTTTGCACTCCCCGCATGACCATGCACATGTGAGTAGCTTCGATCACAACAGCAACTCCTTGGGGTTCTAAAATTTCTTGAATGGCTTCAGCAATTTGACGGGTTAGCCTTTCTTGTACTTGCAAGCGACGGGAGTACATCTCAACTATACGAGCTAGCTTGCTAAGTCCCACAACTTTTTGATTGGGAATGTAGGCAACATGAGCTTTGCCCATGAATGGTAGCATGTGGTGCTCGCACAAGCTGAAGACATTAATGTCTCGAACGAGGACCATTTCGCTGTGTCCTTCGTCAAAAATGGCTCCATTGACGATTTCTTCCAAAGACTGGTTGTAACCGCTAGTTAAAAACCGCAGTGCTTCTGCCACTCGCTTTGGTGTTTTCAGCAGTCCTTCCCGTTCCGGATCTTCTCCGACGCCGAGCAGTAAGGTACGCACGGCATTTTCCATTTCCTCGATTGACTTTTCTTGGCACAGATGCAATTGTGCTGGATGTCCGTCGTGAGTGTTGCGATCGGGTCTGGTAGTTATGGTCTCGGTTAATTCGGAAATCAAAGGAGGTTGAGAGCGATTGAAGCCGTTGGAACTAGCAATAGTCATGGTATCAAGTCTTGGATAGAGTTTGAAAGTAGAGTGATTTAGAGAGCGCCAGCACTGGGCATGAGAGTCAGTTCATCGATGACTGCTTGTGGTGGTAATAATGCAGCGTGCACTATTGTTCGGGCAACGATTTCTGGAGTTAGCATTTTTGAGCGGTCTAAGTTGGCATCTACGGTGGGTTGGTTCCAAAGTTCGGTGTTGACTGCTCCGGGACAGATAACCGTGACGCGAATGCCGTGGGGGCGTTCTTCCTGTGCTAAAGTTTGAGAAAGAGCGACAAGGCCTGCTTTGCTGACGCTGTAGGCTCCCCATTTGGGAAAAGCTTGTTTTGCTGCTATTGATGCGACGTTGACGATCGTACCTTTTTGGCGATCGCGCATCCCCGGCAAAACTCCCATAATGCATTGAAAGGCGCTGGTCAAATTTAAGTCTATGACCTTTTGCCAATCGGACAAGGGTGTTTCGCTCAAGCTGGCGGTGTAACCCATACCAGCATTGTTGATCAAAATATCTATACCACCAAAGTCTTGGGCTATTGCCTGTATATTTTCCTGCACTTGGGACACACAAGCCAGATCCACAAAATAAGCTTTTGCGTTTGCTCCTGCGTGTTTGGCTGCTTCTACTGTTGCTTGTAATTTGTCAATGGAACGGCCTGCTAGGGCGATATCTACCTGTTTTGTCTCAGCAAAAGCCAAAGCAGTTGCTTTCCCAATTCCGCTGCTTGCTCCTGTGATCAGCGCGCGTTGTTTTTGTTCAAAACTCATGCTATTTTCCTGTTTTTGGCAGACTAAACCTCGTTGCCATAACTTCGATCCGCCTGTGGTCGAGGACGGAAAAGCCACATGGTTGTGGCGTGGCAGAGGGTGCGTCTGGCAGAAGGTATAAAGTTTTTTGGTCAAGCCTTCTGGCTAGTGCCGCGACTCTACCTCACAAAGGGCAGTCTTTAAGCACGTTGCCTGCAGTCGGAAGAACCACCTGTAGGCGGGGCTGGCTCATCTGTTTTTTTTCTTCTGCCTTCTTGATTTGCTGTTGTTGATTAAGCAAATCTAAAAATTGGATTAACTTGTGTTGGATCGATGCTAAACTCCATAGCCAAAGTGGAAAGATTGTCAGTGCAATCAATCAAGCTTTTCCAAAACAAGTATAGGAACGTTGGCTTTATAAACAAAGTTACACCATTGCTTTTTCGTAAATACATTCCAAATCAATCCTGACATGGAAGTTGATTTGTGCGAATGCAAGCGCCCATGGCCAGAAAGATTGTTAAAAATCTTTACAGTGCCACAGGCAATTATAGCATTGCTAATATGCTAATCAATAGTTTTTGGTCTGCTCAGCGAGTAATTTCGGTAAAAACACCCATTTTACGGAATTTTTCGTAGCGGAGTTGACGGCGTTCGGCAGGATTTAGGCGTTCTAGTTCTGCCAAGTTTTCCAGGAGGGCATTTTTCAGGGTTTGAGCGGCTTTGAGGGGTTCAGAATGGGCACCGCCTACAGGTTCGGGCAAGATTTGGTCGATAATACCCAAGTTTTTGAGGTCGTGGGAAGTCATTTTCAAAACAGCTGCGGCTTGGGGAGCTTTAGTGGCATCTTTCCAGAGAATAGCAGCACAAGCTTCGGGGGAAATCACCGTATAAACAGAGTGTTCAAACATCAGCAAGCGATCGCCGACTCCAATACCCAAGGCGCCTCCGGAACCACCTTCGCCAATGACGGTGCAAATAATTGGTACATCCAAAGAAAACATTTCCCGCAGATTGTAAGCTATTGCTTCTCCTGCACCTTGTCGCTCCGCTAACACCGTGGGTAGTGCTCCCGGCGTGTCAATAAAAGTTAAAATCGGCAGACGGAATTTGTTAGCGTGGGTCATTAACCGCAGGGCTTTGCGATAGCCACCAGGAGTGGCCATACCGAAGTTGCGGGCTATATTGTCTTTTGTATCTCGTCCCTTTTGGTGACCCAACATAACCACGGGTTGGCCTGCTAAACGAGCCACACCACCAATTAAAGCCGGATCGTCACCGCCGCAGCGATCGCCGTGCAACTCGAACCATTCGTCGGTGATGGACTGAATATAATCTAAAGTACTGGGACGGCGGGGATGACGAGCTACTTGCAGTCGTTGGGACGGTGAAAGACTGTTGAAAATTTCTTCGCGCAGCTGGGTGGCTCGAGCTTCTAGTTGACGAATTTGGCTAGAAACATCGACGCCATTTTCTTCTGCAAGTTTGCGAATCTGCTCGATACGGTTGGCTAGTTCTGCTAGCGGCTTTTCAAAATCCAACAGTAGCGGTTTGCGCTCAGTAGTTGCCATAGTTAGGAATGAGGGATTAGCAATTAGGTATTGGAAATAGACATAGGAGTCGGGAACTAGGGAAACTGAATACTCAACACCTAAATCAGCAGCGGTCTAAATCCGTGTTTGACTGACATCCGGCCTATACGATCCATTTTTTCTACAGTAATCTGATTGCGTCCCCAAGAGAAGTTCGTATGCAACTTCTCAAACTCCAACAGCATTGATTCTGCAAAACAAGCAAATAGCTGACGTGCTGGCACATCCATATTGACGATTTGCATGATTTTCCAGTCAATATCAAGAGAATGTTCGACTATACCGCCGTTGAGGACGTAAACACCAGGATGCTGAATTTTAGTTGCCAGGTTTTTTGGATAGCCTCCATCAATAAGCAAACAAGGCTGCTTTAGCGATTTGGGATCGATTTCCACGCCTTTAGGCATACTAGCAACCCAAACAATGATATCAGCTAGGGGCAATGCCGCTTCTAAAGTCATGATTTTGCCACGCCCCAGTTCCGCTTGCAGAGCCAGCAGCCGCTGTTCATTACGAGCAATTAATATTAAATCTTTGACATCGGTTTTTGCATCCAGCCAACGACAAACTGCACTGCCAATATCTCCAGTAGCACCGCAAACAGCAACAGTTGCTTCCGACAGGTTAATTCCTACTTGCTTTGATGCTTGCTCCACCTGCTTGCAGATCACATAAGCAGTGTGCGTGTTTCCTGTGGTGAAGCGTTCAAATTCCAGTTTGATGTTGCGGACTTGCTGGAACTGTTCCAATTTGAAATTTTCAAAAATAATAGAAGAAAATCCGCCTAAAGCCGTGATATTTATGCCATGCTTTTGAGCATGGGCCATGGCATTTAGGATTTTACGCACCGCTGTTTTGATCCGGCGAGTAGCCAGCATTTCTGGTAAAAAGCAAGATTCTACGTATTTGCCTTCGATTTTTTGCCCAGTCACGCTGGTAACGGTAATGTGATCGACTATTTGGGGCGGGGCGCTGCACCAAAAATCTAAACCTTGATCGGCATATTCAGGGTAGCCTAATTCTCTGGCTACTGCCTGTGCATGTTCTAAACTAGTGAGATGTCCGATGAGACCAAACATGAACTGTTCTATTAGGCGTGAGCTTTGCCAAAAGCGTGGTGGAAGTACAAAAGAGCTTAACTAACCCTTAACGATACTATACAAAGCGTAAGATTATCCAGAGCAGCTGTAGCTGCTTATACGCAATGGCGGGAAAAGGTAAAAAGTTGCCATGAAAAGTTTGGCAGAAAGTGCTTTTTACCTTCTGGCTGGACGATAATTATGCAGCTTTGAGACCGTAAACGGATAGGCGCACGATCTCGCGGTTGCTAAAGCCAATGTTACTTAAAGCTTCACTGTACTGAATCATGAAATCTTCTACTAAGGCTTCTTTTTCCATTCCTAAAGTTTCGGCATCTTGCTCTACTTTGTTGAGCATTTTCCAAACTATGGGAAGATTTTGGCGGTTTGCTTGTTCTAATTCCGCTTTGGCTTCTAGAAAGTGCTCTTTTAACCATACTTCCCCAAAATTTAAATGTGTGTATTCGTCTTTAACCACGCCCTCAGTAATTTTACGAGCGAAAGGATCGGCAACGGGAATGTAGCGGTGGTATGCGGCGATCGCGAAACATTCAATAATCAATGACTGAATTAACAAGCAACTAACAACTTTACCTTCTGCTGCTGCTTGTTGAAAATTTTGATGCAGTTCGGCGAAAAATTGCTGTGCAAATTCCGTATCCGGCGTTACCTGCAAATTGCGCCCGCAAGCTTCAAAGCCTTTTTTGTGGCGACTTTCCATCTTAGAGAGTCCCACCAGTTCATCTTTGTGTTCTGGCAGCAGTTCAGCAAGTTTTAAATAATTTTCATGGGCTTGTTGTTCCCCTTCAATCACAATTGCATTAATACGACTATAGGCATCTTTATATGTTTGGCTGGTGAAATCAATTTCTGATTGAGCTGCAAGCTGCTGCATTTTACGTTCACTCCTAATATAGAGTATGGATTCCAAATTTGTATTTAACCCTATTCGTGCAGGGTAACAATCACCCCAAGGTTGACTTGCACAAACATTCTTAAGGCGGACTAAGCTAGATTTTCAGCTTGAGTACCTGTGTTGCATGCCCACAATTCGGTACAGTTGTTTGCAAAATGACAAGTACTGCCTTTTTGCCTTCATCGTTGATAAAGTCACCGTGGTTTAATTTAACTTAACAAGTCCTATGTTATAGATTATCTGTTGCTGGGGGCGATCGCTCCACTAGCAAATAAATAAATGGTTGGATCTTATTTAATTTATGTCCAAACCACCTGCAAATCCCAAATATCCTTTGATTTTGAGCTTAGGAGTCCTACTGCTTGGAGCCTTGGTTGTACTGTTGCCTTTAATTGTGGTTTTCCTGACGTCTTTGGCACCATCTGGGACAACTGTTACTCTTTTACCTACAAATAGTTGGTCCTTAGCTAACTATCGCGAAGCTTGGCAGCGAGGTAAGTTTCTTTTAGCGTTTGCTAATTCTACCTTGGTAGCGTTAGCTGTTACTGGCTTGCAGATAATGACTTCAGCATTAGCTGGCTATGCTTTGGCAAGGCTAAATTTTCGCGGACGGCAAGCACTTTTACTCATTGTCCTGGCCACTTTGGTCATTCCCTTTCAATTGTTAGTCATTCCCATTTTTTTAGTTTTAAAGTGGGGACACCTAATCAATACTTACGGGGCGTTAATTTTTCCTACTGCTGCTAATGGTTTCGGAATTTTCTTGCTCAGGCAGTATTTTCTAACTATTCCGGTGGAGTTAGAGGAAGCAGCTGCCATCGATGGAGCAAACCGGTGGCAAATTTTATGGCAGATAATGTTGCCTTTGGCACGTCCGGCGCTGGTAACGCTATTTTTATTTACGTTTATCGGTGAATGGAATGACTTGTTTAAACCATTGGTCTTTACCACCCGACCCGAATTGAGAACGGTACAGCTAGCACTAGCAGAGTTTCAGGAGCAATTTACGAATAATTGGCCTTTACTAATGGCGGCGGTAACCATAGCCACCGTACCGGTACTATTGTTATTCGTTCTCGGTCAGCGCCAGTTAATTCGGGGTATTGCTACCACAGGATTGAAAAATTAAACTATTAGTTCCAATGCCGCCAAGCAAGCGATAAAAAAGGAATGGACAATCGCCATCCCCTTTCATGCCCAAAGTCAGGAAAATTAT
>Ga0272448_1000651_pt1 | contig 51921 bp, 43 predicted proteins | sample YNPCB0191_FD_202220 | JGI IMG/M metagenome (GOLD analysis project Ga0272448, IMG submission 202220) | Hot spring sediment microbial communities from Yellowstone National Park, WY, United States - YNP-CB-019-1 | ecosystem: Environmental > Aquatic > Thermal springs > Hot (42-90C) > Sediment... | reverse complement strand
ATATTTATATGCCCCAGTTGCACAATATATAAAAACCATCTGTTTATACTGCCACATATTATATTAATCCGGGTTTAACAACATGCGGAAAAACTGAATCAGCCGGGATATATAAAGATCGCTTGAATTATAATTATTATAGAGAGATAAATTTAAAGCTGTCAAGTTGTCACCGTGAACCCGAAGCGGGCTGGTATTCAAATATCTTAACCTCCGGCATCAGTGTGGGTGAGCCGGCGCTGGCCTTCTGCTCCGACTGATAGACCACTTTATAGTTCCTGAGGGGTTCCAGAGGCACGGGGCTTTTGAGTGGATCGGTGCCGATGATGCTGTAATTGCCCGGATTACCGGTAGAGATAAAGGCTTCGGCTTCACTGCAGGTATTAAAGCTTTTAAGCCCGATAATAGCTTTGAACTTCTGTCCATCGGGCAGCGACCTTTCTTCCCAGTTCATCACCAGCGTTTTCTGCGGGGTAACCGCGCCGCCGTCGAAGTTATACAGCCGGCTTATCATGCTGCGGTAATATTTAGGGTAAAATACCAGAAGGGGTACATATCTGTCCTCCTTTACCTCCCAGCAGAGCTCATAGTAGTCGCTCTCCTTCTGTCCGCAGAGGCCGGCTACGGCGTAAAACTTGTCATTGGGTGAGACAATGCGGTTGTCGATGATTACATATCTGGCGCCCAGCCTGTTCATGATTTTATCGGCGCTGTCTTCATCCTGGGATGTATAAAAGAAGGCTTCATCATGATGGGTAATAGCCGGATTGGCAACCGGTATGCGATGTCCCTGGCGCACCAGCCAGTAGCCGTAATCGCTCCAGATCATCACTCCGTAGGCGGTAGGCGGATAATCATAGCTTTTCCCCGGTTCAGGCGGGCGGTAAAGCTGATAATAAAAATCGGCATGGCCGAAAGGCTCGGGAGTGTTGGACTTCATCCAGTCCAGTGCCTGCATCCAGGATAGAGGCATCATATAGGCCGGATTACCTGCGATACTGCCGGCGGTAACCGCGCCGGGAGTGATGAGTATCACAACGGCAACCGCCACCGCAGCGACAGTGATTGTCATCCTTTTTCCTGCAGACCCTGTCCCCGTCTGTTTTCGCCGTTTCTTTTTGGAGGGAGCCACCTGCACCCTGCCCTGTCTATCCGCAACCGTCTGGATGACCCAGCCCGCCAGGTAGCCTGTCAGCAGAGCAGCACAGACACCGAAGTAGTAGGTGAACCTGATCATGGCCAGCGCAGCCAGCAGCATAACCGTACACCACACAGCCGCGAATATATGCTCGGGCTGACCCTTCCTGACGGCCAACACCACCATCACCACCAGCCCGGTCAAACCGCTGTATAATATCAGGCCGTATTCGATCCAGGGTGTTTCCATGCTGAAAAAGCCGCCCCTGAAGAACAGAGGCTTCATTTCTCCTACAACCGTCTGGTCGATCTTCCAGCTGAATATCTGCTGCAGATAGCCGAATACGGTGGTAATCAGCGAGGGGAATACCAGCCATATGACCAGGGTCAGCACCAGTGCCAACCCGGCCAGCACGGCCAGAAAATAGCCGCCGCGTACTTTCCGTGCGCTCATGAAAGAAGAGAGCACATTGAGGGCAATCGGCACCAGTATCAGGATGGCCAGCGCCAGAAGCGTCAATTTGTCCCTTGATACGGGAAGAAAAATAAGCAGTGCAAACAGGAAGCAGGTAATGGCGATTTTGCTCAGATAGTCCGAGGGGAACCCATGCATGTAATCGCTGATAAACTGCAGGATAAAGAAGATAAAGATGATGAAAACAAATAACAGGGCACCCTGCCATGTGATGAGGTAGAGGCCGAGGAACAGGCCGGCCAGAAAGCTGTAGAATATGTGTCGCGAGATGGAGGAAAGCTGTCCTTTAACCATCGTCTCATAGGTATACCGCCGCCCGCTCTTCACGGCCAGTATGAAGAACATCGCAAAGAAGGAGGTGAAGAATACCTCGGCCACATGGTGGTCGGTATATCCCAGCAGTGAGCGTGCCAGCAGCTCTCCCGGCATCAGGGCAAAGGTCAGGGCCGCTGCCAGCCCGGCCCAACGGTTTACCAGCGTCCTGCCGATAAAGAACATGGCTATCGTGCAAAGTGCTCCCAGCAACGGCGGCACGAACACGGCTATGCTGTCGATGACCTGCTGATTTGGCGAAACCCCGCCAGCCAGCTTAACCGCACCGGCCAGTATATATACGAAGAAAACAGGTACCCGGGTTATAAAATCGCCGCCGGGAAAAAGCATGTAAGGGTCGAATTCTATGATCTGCGGGAAATTATGCACAAGGTTATCCACCAGCCGCATGTAGTAATAGGAGTCCGTACCCGTCAGCCGGACGGTGCCGCCAGCGAAGATGGAATGAAACGGCAGTACTATCCTCATGTAAAGAGCAAGCGCAGCACAGGCCGATACAGTGATAAGCGAAAAAAGCCAGTCGGGAAAGGTTCTCTTATTCATGTTGCCCTGCAACTGCAGTGTATTCAAACACCTTAACCACCTTCCTGTCAACAGGGCCGGTCAAATCTTTACGTCCCGAGATGTAAACCAGTTTATAACCCTCAAGTGCTTCCAGCGGCACCGGACTGACCAGCGGGTCTTTGCCCACAATCTGCCAGTTGCCGGTCCTCTGGGCGGCTACAAACCCGCCGGCATCAGCGTATGTGCGAAACATCTTGAGGTCGGTAATGAGTTTATAAAATCCACCGCCGGGGCCGGCCGCCGGCTCCCATGATATTACCGCCGTTTCAGAAGGCACATACTTTTTACCCTCAAAACAGAACAGCCTCACGGCCATGGTCTCATAATAGGCCGGGTGATACAGCAGTGCCTGTGTCAGAGTTTCTCCCTGCCGGCGGTAATATATCTCATAGTATTTTGAATAATCTATGCCGGCGGCGTAGGCTATGGCTTTGAAGCCATTTCGCCAGTTCACCATGTAATCGTCGACCAGCACATATCTGGCCTTCCACTTCGTGCTCAGTGCGGCGGCCCGGACTGGATCCTGCTCGGTAAAGAATTTCTCCTCCCCCTGCAGTGAGTAGCCAGGATTGCAGACCGGGACCCGATGGCCTATGCGTGTTACCCAGTAGCCGTAGTCCCACCATGTCAGAACGCTGTAGTCTGCCTGCCTCGGCCGCCCACGGTAGTTTTCATAATAATAATCGGCATCGCCAAACGGCTCGGCCGCGTTCTCCCTAAGCCACTTCAGCGCATCACACCAGCCATCGGAAGGGGCAAAGAGCGCCCTGGTGGCCACATCCGCGAACGGGCGGTCACCGCCCGGAAGGGGGCCGGTGCTGGGATAAACGATAAGCACCAGTACGACTGCCGTACCCAGAACCATCATGGCCGGCCCGGTTCTCCATGTCGGTGAAACAGCTCTACTGCGAGGTCGCTTCCTGCCCGCATCCTTCCCTGGTTTTATCAACGGCCGGCTGGTATTGCGATCGCCGGTAAAGCCGCATGCCCTGAGTATCAGCCAGCAGGATATGCCCGACAGGATGGCCACATCAACAGCCAGATAGTAGGCAAAACGCCGCATGGCCAGCGTGATTATCAACACAGCCAGAGTCCATACCGCCAGCATCAGCATACCCGGATGCCCTTCCTTTACACTCCGGTAAACCACGATAACCAGAGCCGCCAGCGCCAGCAGTGAAGCGGCGGTGTAGTTTCCCCAGAACAGCGCCAGGGTGAACTTCCCATCCTGAATCACCAGCGGCTGTGTCTCGGCTATACTATCACCCGAATGTTGAATTAGAACCGATTTAATCAGATTTATAAACTGCTGGGGCATAATGGCCAGCAGAATCACACCGGCTATTAAAGCCATGCCGGCGGTTATATAGAGGAAGTTAATCGGGTTGATGCCGCGCCTGTTCAACAGCAGTGACGCCGCTGACAGCAGCAGGCACAGTACCGCAGAAACCGCCAGCGAGATATAGGTAAATAGGCCGACTCCGGCGCACAGCCCGATGAGCAGCGCCGTACCGTAGGCAGATATGCCGACCATCCCCGGATATACGGCCTGTCTTCCTCTAAGATGATCGCTGACGGAGATTATCACCAGCGAAGCCAGACTAATTATGACAAACAGGATCGCCCCCGACCATGTGGCTGTATACAGACCGAGGGTAATCCCCGCCAGAACGGCATATAAAAACACGGACACGAGAAGCTGACGGTTTGAACGCTGGAAAATCGGCAGAGAAAGCTTCAGCCCCTTATTGAGGCCGGCCAGCATGAACAGCATAAATAGCGTGGTTAAAAATATCTCCAGCACATGGCTATCGGCGTTGCCCAGCAGTGTGCGCACCAGGTACTCGCCGGGCAACAGGGTTATCACCAGTGCTGCCGCCAGACCGGTCCACTTATTGACGATGGCACGCCCCAGAAAGAATACGGGGAAAACCATCAGAGCACCCAAAACAGCAGGGGTATAAACGGCTACCAGATCCACAATCTGATGTGTCGGTGCTCCACCGCCAATCAGCCAGGCTAAAAAACCCATAAAATATACAAAGAACAGCGGCTGTCCGCTTAGGTCCTTCACCGCTGTAATAGCATAGTAGGGATCGAATGAGCCGAGTGCGGGAAAATGGGCACACAGATTATCCAGCAGGCGAACATAAAAATAGGCATCGTTGTCGGTGAGTTTTACCGTGCCGCTGCCGAATACCTCGCTCCACGGAAGTGAAATGCGCAGAAATAGAGAAAGCCCGAAGACGGCCAGTAGCAACAGCAGGCAGATGACAAATTCCAACCTTGATCGGTTCATATGATTAAAGTGCCCTGACACCGGGCAGGAGCTTTATCAGGCAGTTTTCTTCTCCAGACCGTGTATTCTGATCATCGCTCACTATACAAACCATGGCAGGCGTATCCAGGCGGTACGTCCAGTTAAAAGTGCCGAACACTTCTATTCTTTCCTGTCCGGGTTCAAGGGGAGCAATATAATCGCTGGCCAGCCGTGTTCCATCCACATACAGGATTGCACTGGCCGGTGTCGATACGGCATCTCCGCTGTTGCGCACTTTATAATAGACCATGCCCACCTCTCTGAAGATATCTATTATAGCAATTCTGGCAATTCCTGCCGATGGTTTTAAAACTCTCAGGCTGGTTGCCACCGATGTCGATCCGCCCCTGTTCATCGCGGTCAGCACATAGGTTATGTCAGCCGAAGCGACCATCAGTCTGCTACCACCGGCCTCGACACTGCCGATATCCGGATCGATGATAACCCGGGTTGCACCACTTACATTCCAGCTCAATGTGAATTGCTGTCCTGCGTAGGTGGTGGATGGCGTAACGTTAAAACTGTTCACAACCGGCAACGGCACCTGACCATCGACTGCCACGGTGAACAATTTTTCAGCTAACACCCTGTCATCGATTCTCAAGCTGACACGGTACTGGCCTGTCTCCCAGCCTGTTAGGGGAGATTCTACAGCAAAGACGAGAAAGTCCGAACCATCAACCATCAGGCTTTCGCTTTTCAATGCACGCCACAGAACGCCGTCATAATGCGTCCAATCGGCGATTATCACCGCATGGTCTGAAAGCCCTCCCCTATTTATTGAACAGAAAATCCGTGGTGTATCTACACTGAAAACCGACGCTTCATTCAGCGGCCTCCCCTGCCGATCAACCAGCGTGCACAGGACGGGTGAGGGTAGGCTATCGTAGCAGCCTGTCAGCGCCATCAACAGGATTATGCAAATGGCCGGTATGACACATCTTATTAAACGCATACATAGACCCGCCGGGCTGTGCCTACTGACTTATCTGCATCAGCCTTGCCTGTTTCCAGATGGCAAAATCATTGGCAGGGGACGCTCCAGCTTCGACGCGCAGTATGATCAAGACCTTCTGTCCTTCATAATCGCTCAGGTCTATATCCCAGTCCTCGAACTGGCCGGGCACGGTCATCTTCTTACCCGGCAGGAAATTGGTGATATCGGTCATATCCTTCAAACCAACCTTGAAAACGACTCCGTCGCTGCCCTGAGCATTGGCCGCCAGCCCTACCTTCATTACAAGATGGGTTCTGGTCGGCAGTTTGATATAAGCGGTCTGGGCTGTTTTAAGCTCCGGATTGACCGAAAATGCTCCCCAGTACCCCTGTATCCAACCCTGCGGCACCTGCTCCGGAACCATCTCGAGACTGCCATCGCCCAGCTTGATATAAGCGCCGGCGGTACTGGTCTCGGTCCCGAATGCCGGTAACTCTCCTGAGCTGTTTTTCCACATCGCCAGATGTGCCAGAGGAAGCAAATCATAATCCAGCAAGATGCCCCACAACTTGGTTATACAGTTGTTGTTTTTATTGCCCTCTTTGAGCTCGTTCTTGCCGTCTGCACACACCTTGACCACATGGTTGAGTATTCCCGGATCGATATATCCTGCATATCCTGCAGGTGTACTGGTGGGGGCTAACATGGTCAGCGGGCCCATATTATGCTGACCTCCTCCGCCTGGTGACGGCGACTGACCGCACTCCGGCCACTGGTAGCTGGAAAAATTGAGTGTTCTCTCCTCTCCGGGCTTCATTACATCGCAGAAGCTTGTTCCGCCCATCGGAGGGAAGAGGTTATCCACGAACAGATAGGAGGTGGTGGGAGTCGTTTCAACCGAGCCGATATTTTTGATCTTATAGTAGATCATGCATCCTTCCAGCCACGCCTCTGTAATTATCAGGTCCGGCGCTCCGGAAACGGCGGCACCTACATTTATAGTCAGCTCCCGGGTAGTAGCACCGGCATCGTTGGATGCAATGAGCTTGTAGGTGGTGGTAGCCGGAGGTGTGATAGAACGCGTACCCGAGTTAGGAACGGTGCCGATTTCGGGCTGTAAAGTCACTCTGGTTGCGCCGCTTACCTCCCAGGAAAGCGTAACTGCCTGACCGGCGGATATCGTATCGGGCGTAGCCGTGAATCTGCTGATAACCGGCCAGCCCTTCTGCGCACCCAGATTCTGCACCGTAAACGGCATGCTGGCTATGTCCTTTCCGTTAGCCGATACAGATACCTGATAATTACCCTGAGGAAATCCGCCCGGCGGCGACTTCATAGCAAACGACATATACTTGGAGCCCTGCCCGCTGAGTGTATTGTTAAACAGCACCTGATTTACCATGTTTGCAGCCTCTCCCCCCAGATAGGTCAGTCTGGCAGTGACCTGCGTACCCGCTGGGGCATTGTTCAGCCTTAACGTCAGATAAATGGTCTCGTCTGTCACTGCAAACGTATTTGAAGGCGCAACCGGTTTGGACTCGCTATCAATAGCGGTGGACAGGCTTATATCGCTGACCGGCAAAGTGCCACCACCCGTACTGATTTTTATGCATCCCGTAGAGCAGACAAACAGTAAAAACACGGTTAAAAACAGCGTAATTGAATAACGAAATCTATTTTTCATTTAGGTGCCTCCCACTTTAAAGAAATTTACTATCCATACGTCCAGCTTAATAAACGCCTGCTGCGCTACCAGTCAAGCACCAGACAGTTGTTGTTTTTATCATATTCTCCGATCAGATTCTGCCCATCAGCACATATACGAATGGGTATGGAGTATCTTCGCTCGGTGCCATATGGCCACTGATAGTTGGGGAAATAGAGTGTCCTCTCCTCACCCGGCGCCAGCACTTCCACCCGGCTTGAATCACGGTAGTTGCCCTCAATATAAAGATAGGTCAGACTCGGTTTGGCATTCGGGTTGGTATAAGTTTCCGGTATTACCCTGGTCTGGCCGATATTTTTGATTTTATAATAAGCTCTGTCCCCTTCCACCCAGAAATCTGTGATGGTCAAATCGGGCTTGTCGCTGATAAAAGATGTAACGGTGATAGAAACTTTAACCGTGGTACTGCCGGCTTTATTTACGGCGGTCAGGATATATTCCCGGCTGTTGACGGGAAGTACAATCTTGTTGCCGACCGGTGGCACATTACCCAGACCTGCAATGGTTACCGTGTCAGCACCCATTGTGCTCCAGCTCAGCGTTACAGCCTGCCCGGTGCTGATTGATTCAGGGAAGGCCCTGAAATAACTTACAGTAGGGGCTGGTGCATCTGCCTTCTGGACTGCTGTCACGCTGAAGGATGTGGTCGCAATCTCCGCATTATTCAAATACAGCAATACCGAATACCTGCCCGGCTCCCATAAACCCGAAGGAGGACTGAGCTTAAAGGCAATGTAGCTTGTCCCCCGTACGTTCAGGCTGTCCTCGGAGATCACCTGTTCCGAAATCGTTCCACCCTCACCCCCGAAATAGACCCATTTAACGGCCACCGTGGTATTTTCGGGTGCGTTATTTACCCTGGCACAAACATAGATGACCGGAGTTGCGGCTGAAAAACTGTTAGCCACTGATAGTGGTTGACCGGCGGCTGATACCGAGGTAGCCGTGGTAATTTCGCTGAGCGAAACTGGCCCCTTTTCGCCCTCGGGTATCCTGACTTTTACACAACCTGCGCCAAGTGCCGCTGATAATATAATCAACCAGACGAGAAATTTTGCCGATGCCGAGCTTTTCAATGGCCCCTACCTTACCTTTATATTTTAAAAGCTGTACACTATATACTATATCATAATTTGATTTTTCGATTGTAGCGATTGTATGATAGTTGCATTCAGGTTATTGCTGACCTGCATTATGTCATATTATGAAAATAAGCGAAATCATCCGATCAAATAATAGAAGCCTGTCCTTTGAGTTTTTCCCTCCTGCTACACCCGCCGGTGAAGAGAAGCTCTTAGAACGAATCGATAGATTGAAGGCTTTTAATCCTTCTTTCATCTCGGTTACTCAACATTCGGGGAAAAATACCCTTCAGAAAACCCGACGAATAGTTAAGATATTTCACGACACTGTCGGACTCACCGTCATGCCGCACATAACCTGTGCCGACCCACGGCGGAGCGAACTGGAACCGGTGATCAACTATTACAGGGACACGGGTATAGAAAATATACTGGCACTGCGTGGAGATCCGGAAGAATACGGCCCCGAGATTTTCGACGGTGAGAAGCATTTTCGCTACGCCGCCGACCTTGTCAGCTTCATCGCTTCTTACAGGCATTTCTGCATAGGAGTAGCCGTTTACCCCGAAGGCCACTTAGAGTCACCCAATATCGGGCTGGACACGGCTTATACCAAGCAAAAAATAGATGCGGGAGCCGAATTTGCCATTACCCAGATGTTTTTTGAAAACTTTTATTTTTACCAAATGATGGACCGCTTTCAACAGGCAGGCATCGATATCCCGGTAATCGCGGGGATAATGCCTATAACTGATTTCGATAAAGTCGAGCGTTTCAGCGAGCTCAGCGGCGTAGAAATCCCCATCCCCATCTACGTAAAATTTGAAGAGCTGGAAAATCCGGACGATGTGGTCAAGGCCGGCATAGATCTGGCCACCGAACAATGCCTCGACCTATGGGAAAATGGTGTTCGCTGCTTTCATTTCTATACACTCAATCAGGACCAGCCGGTAATCCGGATTCTGGACAATTTGCGAAACACCTTTGAAATAAGTTAGCCTGACCGATGCTGCCTCCGTTCCGGAAGGAAATAAATGTGAGGCAGCATCGATATTATCGGGCGAAATTTTAATAAACAAAACAATCGGGAGAGAGTATGTCGGCTTTAAATGGTGTACGTATTCTGGAACTGGTGCATCTGCCGCCCGGAGAGCTGTGTACCATGATACTTGGTGATCTGGGCGCCGAGGTTATCAAAGTGGAGGCTCCTCCCAAATCCGGCTCCAAAGGAGCGGGTGTGTATAATGGAGAGCAGGCTGAAGCACTTAAAAAAGCCCAGGCCTTCAACGCTTTAAATCGCAATAAAAAAAGCATAGTGCTCAACCTCAAATCGGCCGCAGGGCAGGAGGTATTTTACCGGCTGGCCAGAGAAACCGATGTGGTGGTAGAGGGTTTCCGGCCAGGCGTGGTCAAACGCATGGGAGTGGACTATGAAACATTATGTACAATCAATCCACGTTTGATCTACTGCTCCCTCAGCGGATATGGGCAGGATGGCCCTTACAGCCAGAACGCCGGTCACGATATAAACTATATCTCCATAGCCGGCGCATTAAATTTGATCGGATCGGCCGATCAACCGCCGACCATACCTCTCAATCTACTGGCCGACTTTGCGGGTGCCTCATTAAGCGGAGCTATCGGGATTTTAACCGCATTATATGCCAGACAGAATACCGGTCAGGGCCAGCATGTTGACATTTCTTATACAGATAGCGTTATCACCATTATGACCTTTTTCCTCCAGCTCTATCTGGGAAACGGTTTAACCTTTCCCCGTGGAGAATGGGCGCTGACGGGTGCATATCCCTATTACAGGACTTATTCCACCCGAGATGGTAAACTGATCAGTATCGGCTGTATTGAAGGCTGGTTCTGGGAAAACCTCTGCCGGGCCATAGACCGCGAAGATTTGAAAGAATATTCATTTAACGTCCTGCATTTTGCCGGAAAACCGGATGACCATTCGTGGAAAAGGGTCGAACAGGAGCTCCAGCAGATATTCCTCACGCGTACCAGAGATGAATGGTTCGACTATCTGGCCAGCAAAGATGTGCCGGTAGGCAAGGTCTATTCTATTGAAGAGATCTTCACCGACCCACAACTGCTTCACCGCAAAATGCTGCTGGAGTTCGATCACCCTACTCTCGGCAGGGTAAAGCATCCCGGCATCAGCATCAAGCTATCGGGGACACCGGGCAGAGTAAGGAGTCTCGCTCCCTATCCCGGTGAGCACACCGATGAGATAATGGGCATACTGGGCTATACCGAACAGGAAATTCAGCGCTTGCGTAATACCTGCGCTATAGGCTAAAATTTGAGAAAATGGAGGTGGTACTATGGCAGCCAAAGCATTCGTTCTTATCACTACATCGGTAGGACAGACCAAATCGGTACTCACCGCCCTTAAGAAACTCGAAGGCATTAAATCGGTGGATGCCGTCATGGGGCCCTACGACATCATCGCTGTCGTAGAAGGGGAATCTGTAGACAGTGTGGGCAAGTTAATAACCGAGCATTTCCATAAAATAAGCGGCATTGAACGCACCACTACCTGTCAGACAATTAGAATAGCTTGATCTTATGGCAATGGACTGCATTTTCTGCCAGATAGCGGCCGGCTCGATACCGGCAGATATCGTCTATGAGGATGCCGATTTTCTGGTTTTCCGGGATATACATCCCATGGCACCCGTACATGACGTGATCATTCCCAGAAAGCACATCGCATCGATTAACGACCTAACCGATGATCAGCAGATGCTGGCTGGAAAGATGCTGCTGGTAGCCAGGAAGGTCGCCGAAAAAGAAGGGATCGCCATCAGCGGTTACAGGTTATCCATAAACTGCGGACCGGATGGCACGCAGGTGATACCTCATATCCACCTTCATGTCCTCGGCGGAAGGAAGTTAAGCAACGAGTTGGGATAAACTCCGCTCAGTTTATATCGTAATAGCTCATAGATGCTTCTATCCGGCCCAGCTGTCCGCCGCCTTCCCATAACTGCAGAATCTTGCTATCGCGCAGATATTTTTCCACATGGAACTCCTTTATATAGCCGTAGGCTCCCATCAGTTCCATGGCCCGATTGCACACCATTTCCACTGCATCGCAGGCATAAACCTTTGCGGCGCTGGCTTTACCCATGAGAAAGCGGTCTCCCGGATCCCCGAATCCCTCACGTTTATCAAACATAGAAGCTACGCTTAGATAATAAGCACGTGCTGTTTCAACGGCTATTGCCATATCTGCTATCATAGCCGCCTGCAATGTATGCTCCCTAACCGCTTTGCCTTTGTAATATCTTGTGCCGGTATACTCGATAACTATCTCCAGCACAGCCTGTGCACAGCCTGTAGCAAAGGCTGCGGTGCTCAGACGTCCGAAAGCCAGGGCCGCACGGAAAAGCTTCCAATCTTCTCCCGGCCCGGCACAGCGGTACTGCAGTGGAACCCGCACATTATCAAAATAGATATCGGCGTTAACATCGCTGTACCTCATTCCCATCTTGTTTTCAGGTTTACCGAAGGATAGTCCCGCCACACCCTTAGGCACATATATCAACGCCACACCCTCCTCACCCACTGACGGGTCGGTTGTGCAGAGTACGCCATAAATCTCCGCTATACCCGCACCACCGGGCCAGCGCTTACTGCCGTTAATCACCCATTCATCACCCTCCCGTCTGGCAATCGTTCTGAGCGTCCTGCCACGCTGGGTACCGTCTTCCCCGTTGCAACCACCTTCGGGTTCGGTAAGGGCGAAACAGGCCACATGCCGTTTATCCGAGCAGAAGGGTGTCATGAATTTTTCCAGCACCAGATGATTACGCGCACGCATGGCCGGTCCAAACAGCCACTCCGGACATGTAATCTCAGTAGCTATACCGGCATCGCCTCTGGCAAGCTCTTCACAGACAGCACAGTATTCAACAATCGACCCGATTGCCAGACCGCCGTATTTCGGCGAGAGCCCGTACTTCTGCATACCCATTTCCACCAGCTTAGCCATCACCTTTTCACACGCCTCACGGCTCTCATCGAGTTGTATCCTGACCGGCATAATCTCCCGATCCACAAAATCCCTGACATTTTGCACCAGCATTCTGCTTGACTCATTGAGAAATGTACCATACCTTCTCATTCTGTTCCCGCCTCCTGTACGATTTTTATTTTATTTATTCAGAGATCGTCGCTTCGTCCTGCGGAACACCGTCATAGTCCTTAAACTGTTATAGAAAAGCTGCAAGGCTTTTTATCCTGTCTATAACCTTCTCTATAGCCTCATCCGGTGTGGAAGCACCCGCCGTAATGCCCACAGTATTTTTTCCTTTCAGCCAATCTCCTTTTATCTCATCTGAACTCTCGATGTGGTAGGTTTCCACCAATCTGGAACATACCTCAGCCAGTCTGCGCGTATTGGCGCTGTTGTATCCGCCCACCACGATCATAAGATCGCTGCAACCGGCTATCTCTTCGGCTGCCTTCTGACGCTTCTGGGTCTCACTGCAAAGCGTGTTAACCACCCGTATTTCCTTGGCCCACGGCAACAACCGCTCCATAAGATGTGTTACAAATCCGGTGAAATCAGCCTGAGTTTGCGTGGTCTGCGCCATTATACCTATACGATTTTCCAGCTTTCCCAGATCTATGTCGCCGGCATCCTGTGAAGCCAGTGCCCTATCTTCCGCCCAACCCAGCAAGCCCCTGACCTCGGGATGATCGGCGTCGCCGAAAATAATAATGCTATACCCTTCCCGGGCCAGCCGCCGGGCAGTTTTCTGGGCACTTCTCACTGTAGGACAGGTGGTATCGATTACCGTTCCGCCGTTTGATTTGATCTTTTGATGGATTCCCGGAGAAGCACCATGCGAGGATATGGCCACAATACCGTTCTGAAGATTATCTATGCTGCTAACCACTTCCACACCCATATTTTTCAACCTGGCTACCACATTTTTATTATGAACTACAGGCCCGAGGGTTACTATCTTTTTACCGCCGCCGGCTTCGGTTTCGATAATGCGGATGGCACGGCGCACACCGAAACAGAACCCCAGCTCACGCGCCTTCCTTATCTTCATGCCGATATTATACATAAAGCAGACATTAAAGTCCGCAGACTTCAATACCCGCTCAAAGGTTTCAGATACCCCTTTAACTATTTATTTATAATCGTAAAAACCTTTGCCCGATTTACGGCCAAAGTGTCCGGCAGCGACCATTTTACGCAGCAGCACCGGTGCGATAAATTTAGGGCTCTTCGTCTCTGCGTAAATAGCATCCATTATAAATAAAAGCGTATCCAGACCAACCATATCGGCCAGCGTCAGCGGCCCCATGGGATGATTCAGTCCCAGTTTCACACCGGTATCAATATCTTCTCTGGTCGCCACACCCTGTTCATACATCTCTATAGCCTCTACCATATACGGCAGGAAAGCACGGTTGACGATAAATCCCGGCCGATCGGGTGCAATTATGATTGTTTTACCCAGGGATTTACCCCAATCGATGGCAGCTTCCAGTGTAGCCTGACTGGTGGTTATGGTCTTCACCAGTTCCAGCAACTGCATCACCGGCACAGGATTGAAGAAATGACAACCAAGTACCTTGTCAGATCGCCGGGTTACCGCTGCAACATCCGTAACCGACAGGCAGGAGGTATTGGTACTTAAAATAGCCGACGGCGTACATATCCTATCAAGATCGGCAAAGATCTTTTTCTTCAGATCCAGATTCTCTATTGCCGCTTCCACTATAAGATCACAGTCGCTGAAATCCTGCATATCAATGGTACCCTTAATCCTCCCCATGACCTTATCCTTATCGGCGGCTGACATCTTACCCTTTTCTACCGCCCTGGCCAGCGATTGATCGATCGCCGACATACCTTTGGAAAGCAGCTCTTTATTGATCTCGGATACCACCACATCATAACCCGATTTTGCGCTGACCTCAGCAATGCCGCGGCCCATAAGCCCACAGCCGACAACACCTATCTTCTTAAATGCCATTATCCTTCTCCTTTACAATTTTTTTATTTCGCCTTAAAATTGGCCTTCCTTTTTTCGATGAAGGCATTTCTCCCCTCGATAAAGTCCTCTGTTGCGGTCACCTGTTTCTCAAGCTGATATTCAAGCTCGAGTCCATTCAAAAGAGTGGTATTCATACCCTCAAGGGCAGCCCGTTTAGCTGCTCTGGCAGCCAGCGGTGCCGGCTTCAGCAAAGCATCTGCCATTTTCCTGGCCTCGTCCATCAGCCCGGCAGCGGGCACAACCCTGTTGACCAATCCGATGCGGTAAGCTTCCTGAGCATCGATAGGCCTGGCCGTGGTGAGCATCTCTAAAGCCCTGGCAAGCGGAATGACCCTCGGCAGCCTCTGCGTTCCTCCCCAGCCGGGAATCAGGCCGAGGTTTATCTCAGGAAAACCGAATGTGGCATTTTCCGACGCTATCCTGATATCACAGGCAAGCGCCACTTCAAAGCCACCTCCCAGACAGGCTCCATTGACGGCGGCTATAAGCGGCTTCCAGACCTGCATCCCCTCGCAGATGGCAGGTGCGGGCATTTCACTCCTGTGCGCACTTGACTGGATACGCGGTAAGGTGGTTTTAATATCGGCGCCCACCGAAAAGGCCCTCTCACCCTTAGCTGTAATAATGGCCACCCACAGCTCATCATCGTTGTTGAAATCATAAATGCATTTATTGAACTGCTCGATCTGATCTGGATCAAATGAATTTAAGGCCTCCGGACGGTTCAGCGTGATGATGGCAACTCTGCCTTCCTTCTGGTATTCGACAGTCATGAAATTTTCCTCCTGATTAGTCGTTTAATCAACGATAAATTATACCAGATCATCCGGTATAGCTTCAGCACAAAAAGTAAAAGCGGGTCTCACAGATGGCGATAACAATCTCAGCCGTCTTTTTTCAAATGCTCTAAGACCTCATTTACCAGCTGCTCGCTCTGCTCAGCATCCAGACCTTCACCCGTTTCCAGCCTGCGTACATAGCTTTCAATGACCGGTGATTTCTGAAATAATGCTGCCATTTTTCTATTTTGCGAGGCTATCTCCGCATCCAGCCCGGTAAAATCTACACCGAGTTTATACTTGTCATTGAAAAAATATATCAGCCGCTTACAGGCCCTCGGATCCTCAGCCTGCACCAGATAAAAGGGCACCGGTACCCAGAGGTTCACCGCGGTAATATTTCTCTGCCCTGCCAACCATGCCAGATAGGAACTGAGTGTGGGTTTCTGTCCTGCGGGTGTTTCAAAATCGGAATCGGTCATTACATTGTATGGCTCGAGCTCGCTTTTAACCTCGGCGGTATTGGCAATCGCCACCAGTATCCGGGGCATGGTATGTGCGGCCACCGAGACCATGGCGCCGACTGTGTAAATCTCTTTCACTCTGTAGATTTGAGCCACATCTATAACCGCCTGAAGAAATCTGTACCAGTCCATCCTCGGTATATTTCCCCTGAAAACCAACAGGTTACGATGTTGGCTGGAATAAAATTTACATTCGGGAAATTGTGCTACATCATCCACCACACTTACACCCGACATGGGGAAAAAGGTATCCGGCAATATCTCCGCACATAACTCGCACTCCGTTTGGCGGATAATATAATCGAGAGTGCGCTGTCCGATATCACTGGCATCATCCATCCAGCCGGCTAACATAACAGAGTCTTTTAATTCCAGTCTCTTTATAATGGAATAATCATCCATTTCCGGCTCCATCAGGATTCACCACCGCGTTTAAAAAACTTGTCGATATCCTCTAGTATTTTCTTCTTATCTTCTTCCGTAATTACCTCGCCACTTTCCGGTGCAGCCACAGTGGACTGCCTCAATCGGTCAAGCTGGTTTTTGATTTCAGATGGCAGTTTATCATACAGAGAAGTCAGCTCCAGTTCGCTTTGTTCCGCCAGCTTATTAAGCTCCGTCATATCCACAAATATACCCAGTGCTTTCGTCAGCACTTCGAGCACCGATTTAGAGCCCTTGGGATAAACAAAGGGAAAGCCCTGCAGGTATACCGGGATTTCACCCATCATACATACCGCATCGATACCTCGCCTTCGGGCAACACCCAGAAGAAGTCCGTTCATGCCGGTTATATTTCCCTGACCTTCCCGACCCTCAATGTCCGACATGAGCACCGTATTCTCATAACCTTTCAGTTCATCCAGCAGTCTCGCCGTATTGGGTACTGCCCATACCCGTGATCGTGCGGTATGATGTATTGGCGCAACTGCCGCACCCGAAGTATAAATGCGCGTACAACCGAACTTCTGAGCCACATCAAGCACCATATTGGCCATCCTGTAGGCCTTGCTACCTTCCGCATACACACGGCCGCCCTCTGCCGGCTGCTCCTCCCCGGTAAAGATGATCAGGTCTCGACTGGCAGTCCGCTTGAAGAAAAACTCGCTTCCGGGAAATCCGACTTCCATGATGACCCCTTTGCGGATAATCACCCGATTGGGATAAAAAAATTCCCACGGTTCTATATAGGCCAGCTCTTCAGCCATCAGTGACCGCCGCAGGAAATCAACTGCAATCAATCCAATATTTCCTATACCCGGCCAGCAGGCCACCATAACCGGATTTACCAGCTCAACTTCGCGTAAATATTTTATTCCCATAACCTCTATCCCGGTAAACCAATTATAGCATAATCGATTTTACCTTCTGACTGAAACGGTAGCATATAAAATACGCCATCAAAGTGCAGATATACTTTCAATATGCGATAATTAACTGAGTTAGACACTTGACATATCCAATGGATAAATACGAAGATATATTTAAACCGCAATTGTAAATATATCTTCAGCATTGTTCTGTAGCATAAAATTTATTGGTCAGTGCGGAGCGCAGGCAAAGGTGAATTTAAAAATACTGGTTGTGGATGAATCGGCAGATAACCGATCGGTGTTTGAGTCATGGTTAAAAGGCCGGGGCTTTAATGTGGTATGTGCGGCAAACGGCAAAGATGCACTGGAAAAGCTGCGCCCTGATAACTTCGACCTTATACTCGCCGGTGTCTCGATACCATCCATGGACAGCATCCGGCTCTTACAGGAATGCAGGTGCGACGAGAAATTAAAGAGAATACCATTCATCCTCATTACAGATGTGTATATCGATCACGATGATGAAGACCTGGCCTCAAAGATAGGTGCACAGGCCTTTATACGCCGGCCTTTGGAACCGGATGACCTCGTCAATACCATCGAAAAAGTTGCCTCGGGTAAACCGATAGCCCTCAAAAGAGGAAGAAAGCCAAAGCCCACGAGCCTGAACAAGGCGATGGTAGCGCTTGAAGAGCGCCTCCTGAGCAGGCTTGAAGGCAGGATAAAAGAGCTTGAGACTGAGATAAAACAGCACAAAACAGATAAAAAGGCAATGCAACTCGGCGAGGAACGATACCACTTGCTTTTCCGAACCATTCCTCAGGGGGTGGTTTTTCAGGATGCCAGTGGCTCAATCATATCAGCCAATCCGGCAGCTTTAAATATACTCGGCCTCAGCGAAGACCAGATTATGGGGCGTACCTCCTACGACCCACGCTGGCGCGCCATTCGGGAAGACGGCTCCGATTACCCCGGAGACCAACACCCCGCCATGATAGCCTTACGAACCGGTCAGACTGTCAAGGGCGCTATAATGGGGATTTTCAATCCACTCAAAGAGGAATACCGCTGGATTAAGATCGATGCAATCCCACTGGTGGAAAACGGGGATGACAGGCCCTATCAGGTATATACCACATTTTCTGATATCACGGACAGTTTCCTTTCCGGCAGGGCTCTCCAGGAAAGCGAATCCCGACTGTATGCCATTATCGAAAATACCACCGATGCCATTTTTTCGGTAGACAGGGACTCCCATGTAATCGCCGCCAACACCATGGCAAAAAAATACTTCCAGAAAGCGATCGGCACAGAACTGAAAGAAGGCATGAACATGATTTCAACCCTTGATTCTGAACGAAAATCATTCTGGCAGGATATAATTACCCGCGCTTTGAAGGGCGAAAGGATAATATTTGAATGGCACTACGACATGGACCACCAGCCACTGGACCTCGAATTTTCAGTTAACCCCATAATATCGCCCGCGGGTTACATAACCGGACTTTCTTTTTTCGGAAGGGATATAACAGAAAGAAAAATATTAGACCGGATTACAGCTATCCAGCACGGGCTGGCCAGTGCTCTGGCAAATACAGAAGAAATGGATGCCGCGCTGAAAGACTGCCTTGAAGCCGCATTGCAAATATCGCAAATGGATTCGGGAGTTGTTTATCTGCTGGATGAATCAAGCGGCGCCTTTAAAGCATCCTCCTATAAAGGCTTTTCAGCGGAAACCATGGCTAAATTTGGATATTTCCCGGCCGATTCCGATAACACGCGATTAATTATGAGGGGAAAGCCATCTTACGCTCGAAACGACCAGTTCATACCTCCTTTTGACGAGCAGTTTAAAGACGAAAAGCTCACATTTGTCGCCACCGTTCCGGTTTTATACCGGCAGAAAATCACCGCCTGTCTGGTATTATGCTCACACGAGCAAAATAGCATCCCCGAGATTAACCTCAGAGCACTGGAAACCATCGCCAGCGACATAGGCATAGCAATCGAACGGATAAAGGCGAGATGCGCCCTCAGGGAAAGCGAAGAAAAATACCGCACATTACTGGATGAGATGGACGAGGCCTATTACGAGATCGACGAAAAAGGCAATTACACCTTTTTCAACGACGCCCTCTGCCGCATGTTCGGTTACAGCCACCAAGAGCTGATGGGCATGAACTACAAAGTCTATACCCGTCCCGAAGATATAAAAAAACATGTAAGCATTTTTTCCAGCGTATACCTGACCGGTATTCCCGTAAAACGCATATCCCTTGTGTTTGTTCGAAAGGATGGAAAACATGTGTATGTTGAAGAATCCATCCTGCCCGTAAGGGATAACGAGGGAAAGATAGTCGGCCTGCGAGGGCTGGTACATGATATTACAGATCGGGTTGAGCATGAAGAAAAACTCAGGTCAAGAGCTCTTCTGCTGGACTCGGCTTATGACAGCATTATCGCCTTCGATGAAAATGGAGAAATCTCATATGTCAATGAAACAGCAGCCAGAAGCTATCATTACACGGTTGATCAGCTTCTTTCCATGAATATACGCCAGCTGGTCCACCCCGCTGATATACCGATGCTGGAAGAAAAACTGGCTACGGCAACACGGGAGGCCGACCTTTCCTTTGAAATAGCATGTGTGACCGGGGATAACACCACAATTGAAGTCGAAGCAAGGGTACGTTCAATAGAAATAGAAGGCCGGAGAGTTAACATTTCCGTTTTACGTGATATTACCGAACGCAAAAAGATGGAAGAGCAGCTTAAAGACGCACTGCAACAGGTAAATATGACACTGGAGGGTACCATCGAAGCCATTGCTACTATGAGCGAGATCCGTGATCCTTATACGGCCAGACACCAGCACAGGGTAACCAGGCTGGCGCTGGCGATAGCACGGGAGATGGGCCTTCCTGAGGAAAAGATGCTTGCATTGCGTGTTGCCGGGCTTTTGCACGATGTGGGCAAGGTATATGTACCTTCTGAGATTTTAAGCAAACCAGGCAAGCTGGCCGAACTTGAGAGAAATCTGGTCAGAGCCCATGCCGAAGCAGGCTACAACATCGTCAAAACCATTAAATTCCCCTGGCCAGTCTGTCGGATTGTACTGCAGCACCATGAGAGGATGAATGGGTCCGGCTATCCCGAGGGCTTGAAAGGCGATCAAATCGTCGCTGAGGCAAGGATTCTGGCCGTGGCCGACGTGGTCGAAGCTATGCTGTCGCATCGCCCATACCGCCCTGCACTGGGACTGGATAAAGCCCTGGAGGAAATCACCACCAATAGAGGCATACTGTACGATGAACAGGCAGTTGACGCCTGCGTAAGGCTATTCACAGAAAAAGGCTTTACCTTCGATGGCTGAAGACCGGCTCAGCCGGCAACAGATATATCATCCATTTTCTTTAGCTGTACAATTTATATAAAAGGGCATATAGCCTCGTAATGACCTATAATAAACAAGTCCCGAGCAGGAGAAGCAAAATGACCGGCTTATTGAGTAAGGACGATCTTTATCTTTTCAATGAAGGCAGCCACCTCCGGCTGTATGATAAACTGGGCGCCCACCTGATCGTGCACAACGGAAAAGAGGGCGTCTATTTTGCCGTCTGGGCGCCCAACGCCGAACAGGTCTGGGTGATGGGCGATTTCAACGGCTGGGATAAAAACGCCTGCAGTCTCCAACCGATTGAGTCATCCGGAATCTGGGGAGGCTTTGTCGCCGGTGTGGTTCGCGGGTCACTGTATAAATATCACATCGTCTCCCGTGTAAAAAAGTACCGCGTTGATAAAATGGACCCCTTCTCATTTTTCTGTGAACAGCCGCCGGGCAGTGCATCAATCGTATGGGATCTTACATACGACTGGCAGGATGACGCGTGGATGAAGAAACGTAAGGAGCATAATGCGCTAAATGCGCCGATTTCAATTTACGAGATACATGCCGGATCCTGGATGCGTGTGCCCGAGGAACAAAATAGACCCCTCAATTACCGGGAACTGGCACCCCGCCTGGCTGATTATGTCAATAACCTGGGATTCAGCCATGTGGAATTTCTCCCCATCATGGAGCATCCTTTTTACGGATCCTGGGGCTACCAGACCACCGGCTATTTTGCACCATCCAGCCGTTACGGTACACCCCAGGACTTCATGTATTTAGTGGATTACCTGCACCAGCATGGAATAGGCGTCATCCTGGACTGGGTACCATCGCACTTCCCCACGGATGTGCACGGACTGGGATTCTTCGACGGCACGCACCTGTATGAACATGCCGACGCACGTAAAGGCTTCCATCCAGATTGGAAAAGCTACATATTTAACTATGGAAGACACGAGGTACGCAGTTTTCTGCTGAGCAGTGCCCTTTTCTGGCTGGATAAATATCATATCGACGGTCTGCGCGTCGATGCTGTGGCTTCCATGCTTTATCTGGACTATTCCAGAAAAAAAGGCGAATGGGTACCCAATCAATACGGCGGTAACGAAAACCTGGAAGCTATATCTTTCCTGCGCCGTCTGAACGAAGAAGTATATAGACACTACCCGGATGTCCAGACCATTGCTGAGGAATCAACCGCCTGGCCAATGGTCAGCCGACCTACCTATATAGGAGGTCTGGGATTCGGCCTGAAGTGGGATATGGGCTGGATGCATGACACACTCGACTATATGAGCAAAAACCCGGTTCACCGTAAATATCATCACAACAGGCTAACCTTCCGCATGCTGTATGCTTTTTCCGAAAATTTTATACTTCCGCTTTCTCACGATGAAGTAGTTCACGGGAAGGGTTCATTAATCGGCAAAATGCCCGGTGATGAATGGCAGAGGTTTGCCAATCTTCGCCTCCTCTTTGCCTATATGTTTACCCAGCCCGGTAAAAAACTGCTGTTTATGGGAAACGAGATCGGACAATGGCACGAATGGAATCACGATACCAGTATTGACTGGCATCTGCTGCAATTCCCCTTCCATCGAGGCCTCCAGAAACTGCTTAGCGATCTGGCCCATCTTTATCGCAACGAACCGGTACTGCACGAACTGGACTTCGAATGGGGCGGTTTCGAATGGATAGACTGCAATGATGCTTTGAACAGCACATTGAGTTACCTTCGCAAGGGAAAGTCCGGCGGCACGATGTTAATAGCCTGCAACTTTACACCCGTCCCGAGGATTGATTACCGTATCGGTGTGCCCTGCGGCGGTTACTGGCAGGAAGTACTCAACAGTGATGCGCTGGATTACGGAGGAAGTGGCCATGGCAATTTCGGAGGCAGGGAAGCTGAACAAATCGGTTTTCACGGTCGACCATTTTCACTGAATATAACCCTTCCACCGTTAGGGGCTGTTGTCTTTAAATCAGAAATTAAATGATTCTCCAGCTTATAATATTGACTGGGAATAATTTGTAAGCAAAGCAAATAAATATGATCGGCATTAATTCGATTATTACACTATCGTTTTTACTCGCTTTAGCGCTGGCAGGCGGGATGGTTGCCCATCGCCTGAAACAACCCATTATCCTCGGCTATCTGATAATCGGCATACTGGCAGGGCCTTTTACCCTGGGATGGATTAGAGATACGCAGATGATCGAAGCAGCAGCCTCCCTCGGTGTAACCCTGCTCATGTTTACCGTGGGTCTGGAGATATCGATCACACAGTTAATTGAAACGGGAAAAGTGGGTATCTGGGGAGGTCTGATGCAGATTATCTTTACAACCATCGCGGGAACAATAGCTGGGATGCTGCTTTTCAGCTGGCCGCTCCAGCAGTCAATACTCTTCGGTTTGATTATCTCTCTTAGCAGTACCGCCATCTGTCTGAAAATACTCATGGAACGCGGTGAGCTCGGTTCACCCCACGGCCGCATCATGATTTCATTCCTCATCCTGCAGGATATATGCGTGGTAGCCATGATGGTCATCCTGCCTATAATGGGAAATAGCGGCGAAAATATTTTCATGAGCCTTGGTCTGGCTCTGGGTAAATCATTCCTTTTTATCGGTGCAATTCTGGTACTTGGCCAATGGGTGCTCCCATGGTTGCTGGGCGATATCGGCGGCATCAGATCCAGGGAATTATTTCTGCTGACCATCCTCGTTATCTGTCTGGGAGCACCGGATTATTCCAGGTAGGCGAATTCGGGTTCGTACTGGCAGCAGGTGCGCTTAGCGAAGGTATTTTTACGCCTCAAATATATTCATACGTGCTCACAGCCACTATCATTTCAATGATTCTGACGCCATTTGCTATAAGCGCAATAATCGGGCTTTATCCCAGAGTAAGTGCCGGCATAGATCGGAGGAAAATACGAAAAACTCTCATCTATGAGGCTCAGGACACCGGCCTAACAGGTGATGCCGGGCCTATTATCATTGCCGGCTACGGCAGAGTTGGACAGAACATCTGCAATGGACTAGATCAGGCAGGTCTGCCCTACATTATCATCGATATCGATCCAGAATGTCTCAATGAGGCTAAAAAATACCATAAAGATCATATCTATGGGGACGCCTCCAATCCATTTGTACTCCATCAGGCAAACGTCGGCAAAGCTTCAGCACTGGTTATAACTTATCCTGACCCTATCGCAGTCGCAGCAACTGTTAAAAACGCACGTATAATCAACCCCGGTATCAAAATACTGGCAAGATATCATAAAAAGAGCGAAGCTGAAAACCTGAAAAGGCTCGGTGTGGATGAACTGATTAATCCCGAATATGAAGCAGGCTTTAAATTTTATAAACAGCTGTTAAAAATAACCGGTTTTAATAAAGGAGATCGAACGCATCTGGTTGACTTACATAGGAAAACGGACGATACTGCCGAATCATCCAACAACACAAAGAACCGGCCAGAATAGATAACCTCTATATCGGCAGTTCTACCCGCAAAACAGTACCCCGATCTTTTCCCGAATCTATAGAGAGCCAGCCGCCCAGCAGTTGCACGCGTTCTTCAATGCCTGCCAGGCCGAGCTTTCCGTTCCTCGGCAGAGCACTTATCCTGTCGGGCAGTTCGAATCCATGCCCGTCATCGCTGACAACGATGCCGATCTGGCCAGGTAGATAATCTATCTTCAGGCTGGCATTTTTGCCACCAGAATGTTTGGCGGCGTTTATCAGTGCCTCCTGTATTATCCTGAACAGGGCAAGCTCTGTATCGGGTTCCAGACGTCGCTGGTTGCCGGTTATTTCAACCTGCACTTCCAGGCCGTAAGTTTTTTTAAGTTCCTGTGTAAACCATTCCAGTACCGGTATGAGGCCCAGGTCATCCAGCACAGGAGGCCGAAGCTGCCGGCTGAACCCCCTGACCTCTTCCACCGCACGCTTTAAACTGCTGTGCATCGCCTTCAACCTGGCCATCTCCGCCTCATCCAGCCGCGAATTGCTGTGCATGAAGTTATCGAGCTGATAGATCAGCGCAACCAGCGTCTGCACTGTCGTATCATGCAGTTCCCGGGCTATGTATTTCCGCTCCTCTTCCTGCACACGTGTAACCAGCCCGGCGTAGTAGCGCAGATTTTCTTCGGCTATATGTCTTTCAGTAACATCTTCCAGAATTTCAATCGCTCCAACGATCGTGTCCCCCTCTCTTATCGGGCTGGCCGTAAAACGATACCATTTCCCTTTTTCGCCCAGAGAAGGGAAAAAATCTTCCGCCTCGTAAGCACCGTCGATTAACACCGATTTCCTGGCTTTGTTCTTGTATCGTTCCATAATCTCAGCTTCAGATGCACCATCGGCTATCAGATCGGCCATCACACTCCTTTTTTCCTCATAAAATGCCTTCCACTGGAGGTCAGTCCCCATTACATCGGCCTTTTCTATACCCGAAAGGGACTCCAATGCCTTATTCCACTGTGTAACCCTGTGTTTGCTATCTATCTCGAACACAGGTACCGGAAATCCGTCAAGTATGCGGGCTAAAAACTGTTCTGTATTTATGGCATATTTACCCCGATTAAGCAGAATGCGGAATACAACCACCATCAACAATGTTGCTGTGATAGCCAGTGCAATCAGCAGGACCGCAATAACCGGAAAACAGGCGCTCACAAACCACCCTCCCACACAACAACAGGATGACAACTATTCCAGACATTATCAACTATTTTCATGATATATCTTTCAGGCTCAGCCATCCTTTCTTCATTGCTTCGATGACCGCTTCGGTTCTCGATCCCACACCGAGCTTATTGAAAATGGCACGCAGATGGGTTTCAATAGTGCTGACACTGAGATGAAGCTCCTGCGCAATTGCACTGTTGCTCAAGCCGCCGGCCGCCAGTTTCAATACCGTCAGCTCGCGTTCGCTCAGAATATCGGCAGCCTGTTCCTTCAGGCCATTGCTTTTATTCGATCTGAATTTCTGTAACACTTTTCTGGCTATTGAGGGATGAAGCACCGAGTCCCCTCTATATACCGTCTTTATCGCTTCCACTAAGTCATGAACGCCCACATCTTTCAGCAGATAGCCGGCGGCACCGGCAGACAGCACGGGAAATACATACTGTTCATCATCATAGGCAGTCAGAATAAGAATCGCCACGGACGGCTGAATGGCCTTGATCTGGCGGGTGGCTTCAATGCCGTTAAGACCGGGCAGTGAGATATCCATCAAAATCACATCGGGTGACAGCTCTGTGGCCAGCCTTATGGCCTCTTCACCACGGCTGGCCTCTCCTACCACACTGAATTCCGGATCCCGTGTAAGTGCCTCCCGGATACTCTCACGGACCACAGCATGGTCTTCAACCAGCAGAATTCTAATCCCCTTCAAGCCGTTCCTTCCATTTTACAAATATGAAGGCAAGCCATTTCTAATAAGGTCCGTCAAATCACTGAGCATTTATGCTTACCTCCGGGTAAGGAAAACCATGATATGCCTTCATTTAATCATTGATCTGCTTATATCAAATATGGGCGGTACTATGAACCCTATGTACGGCTGCAGCCGATGTTTTAAGTATACAACCGTGTTTAACTTTAAGTAAAGAAATGGGGTTGTCCGCTTTTTATTTATCAGAAGGGACTTCTGTATAAGAGGTGCCAATGAAAGTTAGCACAGCTTCCGAAGAAAGAAAGGAAGCTATTTTCGTTCCCCCGGATCAGGATAGTAAAGCGAATAAAGCGGGAACTGAAAATGATGTTACAGAATTTCTGCCAGGTGCCAAGGTTGAATATATATGCGAAGGCGGCTTCGGATCGGAAGCAAAATGTGACCTTGAACTGCGCCGTGAATTCCCGGGCATCGGTGGGACCATTTTCACCTATCAGTCACTGCCCGTTGCACGCAGAACCGAGTTCAATAACTCCCGTCATTCGGTTCACCGCATGTTTCTAAAACACGCTGTCATTAAAAAGCTGGAGGATTATTTTTTCAGACGCGGTGAATATATGTACGCACATATTACCCGTCCCTTGGGGTCGACCGATGAATCCTATATTTATGAGTGGGCATTCGGTGAGGGTAGCTTTCCCTGGGAATATACCGACTATGACGGTGTCAGAGTTCCCATCGAACTGGATGAATGGAATCATTTTTTGGCGGTTTTCAACAATGCGGGCATCGACCTTTCAATAGATTGCACAGATCCCGATAACGGGCTTATATCAAAAAACATCATCCATCAGATGTTTAAACCTTATAAAAATTCACCACGGCTTAATTGCATGTGGAAAAGGATCGATTTTGGCGAAAGCAGTATCAAAATCGATTACGACAGACTTTCTCATTTTATTTCCACTGAAAGCAACCGTTTAAGAGGAGCCTTAACTCCCCAGCGATATGAATTTTTAAATCTGGCGTGCAGGTACCTTATGTGCAAATGCAATGAACGTGAAATCGGTCGTCTTGAGCAGCTCACACTGGACTACAGGATGTCAACATTGTCTCATCTCAACACCATCGGCGTTGAAGCCGTTCCTGAGGTACAGCTGCTCACATCCATAGGCTGTTGCTCGTTTTAAATAATTAAGATCGGGAGGAATACGTAAAAATGGCAGTCAGAGTAGGCATTAATGGATTCGGTAGAATAGGCCGCCAGGTAACCAAGATCATAAATGATGCCTGTGCAGATTTCATTGATATTGTGGCTATCAACTCGCTTCGCAGCCCATCGGTGCTGGCACACCTCCTTAAATATGACAGTACCTACGGAACCTACAACCGTACTATCGATTATACCGATAAAGAAATTGTACTCAATAACAAATACATTAAAATCATCAGCGGTTCCGATCCATCGATCATACCGTGGGAATTAACAGGAGCGGAAATAGTAATTGAAGCTACCGGCAAATTTAAAACAGCCCGGCAATGCATTGGTCATCTCGAACATGGAGTGCAGAAGGTTATTATCACGGCTCCCGGCAAAGACGTCGATATATCGATTGTACCGGGTGTAAATCAAGGTGATTACGATCCGTTCAAACACCACATTATCTCCTGTGCCTCATGTACAACCAACTGCCTGGCGCCGATTGCCATGGTACTGCAAAACAACTTCGGTATTAAACGGGGTTTCGTTTCAACGGTACATGCCTATACCACCAGCCAGAGCCTCCTCGATGAAAAGCACAATGACCTGCGCAGGGCACGCGGTGCATTGCAAAATATCATCCCCTCCACCACCGGGGCATCAAAAGCCATCGGCGAGATCATACCTGCACTCAAAGGACGTCTGGACGGCAATGCTTTGAGAATACCTTTGCCCACCGTTTCACTGCTCGATCTGACGGTGGAACTGGAAAAAGCCGATGTCCCTGCACAGGAAATCAATGCCGCTTTTAAACAGGCGTCCCACACCAGTTTAAAAGGCATACTCGATGTCTGCGAAGAACAGCTGGTAAGTTCCGACTTTAAAGGCAGCAGCTTCAGTGCTGTAGTGGATGCTTCCGCCACAGTAAACTGTGCCGGTCTGGTTAAGATAGTGGCGTGGTATGATAACGAGTGGGGTTATAGCTGCCGCATCGCAGATCTGCTATCATACGTGGCCAGGAATATGCCCCTCCTATCCCCTAGCCAGGTTTAGCTCTGCGACTTCACTTCACTTCAAGGCAATCCATGATTACCCATCATGGTTTGCCACAGTATGCGGCACCTGAAAATCTGCCTTCCCCCATGGATAAAATAAGTATCACATCGATGATAACGACCCGGCAATATGATTTACTTTATCCTGTAAGAGAAAACTCGATAATCAGCAATCAGCAAGGAGGGAGAACAATGGTTACAATTATTGATGAACGTATCAAAACATCACTCGATACTACCAACATCGAAGAGGTCTTAGAACAAATAGGGGTTCCATCCGCGCCTCCTTCTCCATACGCCTTACCGGAAGATGGTACCGAAATCCTGACGGTTTTAGATGAAGGGCTCCTGTACGAGATGGGTTACACTCTCAGCGAACTGCCGGGAAATATCCTCAACAACACGCATGATTTTTGCAGTGCCATCCTGGCCAAAATAGTTCACTCTGGCGGCAACATCTGCATGTACGATCTCCAGAACCAGGCAAGCATCTATCTGGCAGGCTATCACGCAGGTCTGAAAGCCAGATAGACTTAACCCGTTAACGGTACTTTGCCTCCCCCTTGCCACAGCGCCGGCATATCTTTTCGGGCAACTTAATGATATGCCGGCGCACATTTTATCTCATACCGATTATCTCTTATCAGCCTCTGGCATTGACAATATCCTGTAATAACCCTATATTCGTAGTAATTGAAACCCGGAAATTTCCGTTTGATTTCAAAGGCTACCGAATATGAATCCGAGTGTAAGGTTAGAGAAGGTCACCAAGATATACCATATGGATCATACGTCGGTGGTCGCCCTCAACGAAGTATCCCTGGAAGTATATCCGGGTGAATTTATCGTTATTCTCGGCCCGAGCGGGTCCGGTAAAACAACATTGCTAAACCTGATCGGAGGCCTGGACGTGCCCACCTCAGGCCTCATAGAAGTCAACGGTATAGTTGTTTCAAAGCTAAACCGGTCACAGTTGACTGAATACCGCAGGCGGCAAATTGGCTTTATTTTTCAGTTCTTCAACCTTATTCCGACGCTCAACGCCAGAGAAAATGTCGAGTTTGCCGCCGAGCTGGCGCATAATCCACTGACGGCTGAGCAGTTGCTCAAGGAAGTCGGACTTGAAAACCGTATGGAGCATTTTCCGGGCGAGCTATCAGGCGGTGAAAACCAGAAGGTAGCCATTGCCCGTGCACTGGCCACCGACCCACCGGTTATCCTCTGCGATGAACCTACGGGTAGCCTCGATTATGAAACCGGCAAAAGGATTTTTAAATTGCTCCGTACGCTTAATCAGTCCAGTCTGAAAACCATCATTGTGGTAACCCATAACGCCCCGGTAGGCGCCATCGCCGACCGCCTTGTCAGAATGCGAGACGGCCGCATAATCGAAATCAGACAAAATAAAGAACCCCTGGATCCGGATTTACTGGAATGGTAAGGCTACCCCGGCTTATCCTCAAACTGTTGCGCGATATCTGGAAGGGTAAGGTCCAGTACGGTGCGGTATCGCTGATTATTTTTCTCGGCGTCTCAGTTTTCATCTGTCTTTACGAAGCCTACCTCAATCTTAATATGTCGTATAACGCTTTCTACGATCGTCTGAATATGGCCGACTACTGGATTTCAGTGGATGGCATCGGCCGTAATGCTGTCAGAGATATCGAAGAAATACCCGGCGTACAGGCCTACGGTCGCATCGTCCGTGACCTTTTCATAGACATGGGTGAGGAAAGGGGCGAAAAGGTGGTTGGCAGGGTGATTTCTTTACCTGAAAATGAGGTCCCCGGTGTGAACATGGTAGAGGTTGAGCTGGGTAATTACTTCAGCCGCACCTACGGACGTGAGATACTGGTGGAAAGGCATTTTGCCGATTACCACAACCTCAAGCCGGGAGATTGGCTGACGCTGGAGTATGAGAATACAAAAGCCAGCTACCGCATACGCGGCATCGTCATGAGCCCCGAACACATCTGGATTGTTAAAAATGCCCAGGAAGTCATGGTTACACCTCGTACCTTTGGCGTCATCTTCATGCCCCTCCGGGCAGCCGAAAAAACCTTTGATATGGAAGGCATCGATAACGAAATTACCTTATCGATTGCACCGGATGTCGATCACTATAAAGTTTTATCACAGGTCAAAACCATTCTTGAGCGAAATTATATCAAGCGTGTCACGTTTAAAGACGATCCTGTAGAATTGCAAACCCGACGCATTGATATTATCCAGGGAATCCGTAGTGCTTACATGATAGAAAGAAAAAACGTTCCGGTAGTGGCCATTTTAAGACAGGATATGGAGCAATTTGCCACGCTTGCTTTTCTTTTCCCTCTGCTGTTTCTATCCATGGCCTCATTAACCATCTACGTACTGCTTAACCGGCTTATCGAATCTCAACGCATACAAATCGGCCTTATGCGGGCCATGGGCTATTCACAGATAGCGATTCTGACGCATTATCTGGGTTTTGCCCTTGTGGTCGGTAGCGTCGGCTCGTTTTGCGGAGTGCTCATCGGCCATGTTATGGCCAACAGCCTTACCGAATTTTATGTGGGGCAACTGAACATACCCATTATTGAAACCGATCTGCACTGGGGTGCACTGCTGCTCGGACTGGCTTCCGGGCTGTTTATCCCCGCACTGGCAGGATTTCTTCCTGCTCTATCGGCTGTGATGGTACAACCTGCCGAAGCCATGCGGCCACCTCGACCTGCTACCGGAAACCGGCATACCATGAGGTTCCTGACTTTCATTTTAAGGCCCTTTCCTTATTACATTAAAATGCCCGTCCGCAATATCTTCCGCAATTTCAAGCGAAGCCTATTTATGGCCTCGGGCATAGCCGCGGCCATCATCATGGTTCTGGTAGCCATGTCATTTGTCGATGCCGTCGACCAGATGCTGTCACGTCAGTACAACATCGTCCAGAAGTACGATGCCATGATCTATCTCCAGGGGCAGGGGGCCGCATCTAATGTCAGCCTCATCAGCCACTTCAATGGCATAGAATCAGCCGAAGCCGTGCTCGACCTTCCGTATCGTATCCGTTATAAGGATAAGAAGATCGATACCAGCATTCAGGGAATTCCCGAGAATTCTTCCATGCTCAATCTTATTACACCCGAAGGGAAAAAAATTGACGTAACCGAAGACGGCATCCTGCTGCCCAGCTCATACCGGGACAAGCTCGGGGCGAGAATAGGCGATACACTCAGATTGGAGCCGCTGACCGGCATCGTGGGAGAAACCGATAAGAAACTTGCCGGGTATGTATGGTCGTACATCGGCGGCAGAGCATACATGCCGCTCAGGGAAGTACAGAAACTGCAGAGGGACTTTGGAGCGGCCACAGCCATCATGGTCAAATTCGACCGTCCGCCGGACAACGACTTGATTAAACGCATCTATAATATACCGCAGGTAGCTTCCATTGAATTGATGTCAGACACACGTAAAATGCTGGATGAACAAATGGGTTTTTTCTGGGCCATGATCGGTATAATGCTGCTGATGGGAACCGCTCTGGGTGCCGCCATTATTTTCAATGGCGTGATGGTGAATGTTACACAGCGCACCCGCGAAATGGCCATTATGCGGGCAGTGGGCATGGGTGATAGGATGCTTTCCTTCATCATCTCTCTGGAAAACATCGTTATCGCACTCATAGGGATAGCCATCGGACTGCCACTCGGAAGCTACATCAGCCATCTGTTTTTCCAGGCGATGGCTACCAGCGCGGAAGATATCATCAGCTTTTCACTTGAAATTTTGCCCCGTTCTTACATCATCGCAGCGGTTATTGCCGTGATAATCATGCTGTTTTCTCAGGTACCGGCCATCCTTCAGGTCACCCGCCAGAACCTGGCAACGGTCACTAAAGAATGGAGCGAATAGCGGTCATAATAGGGGGGACACCCATCACGAAAGTCTGTAACCTGAATGTCAGTCAGAGGGCATAAATTTCATTGCCGAAGGTATGCACCCAGTTTTTCTTAAGCGCCTCAAGGGCATCCTGTGTCCTGTCCACGCCTATGATAACGATAGGCTGGCCGCTTTCGCCGCGGCCAAGATAGGTATAAAAATAAAGGACGTTGATGTTGTATTCCTTGAGCGGTTTCAGCACCGCACGCAGTGCGCCCGGATGATCGGGAATTTCAACGGCAATCACATCGTTCTCCAGGACATTATAGCCATTGCTGCGAAGCACACTGATCGTTTTCTGGGGATTATCTGTGACAAACCTGACCGTGCTGGTGCTTGAGGTATCGGCCACCGAAATAGCCCGAATATTTATATTCTCCCTCGCCAGGCATTCGCTTACCGATAAAAACTTGCCCGGTACGTTATCAAGAATCACCGAAACCTGTTTTACACACATTTCAAACACCTCACATTATGTCAATATAGCTCAAATCCGGTCCTCAGCGCTTTTTCATTTATATCAATGAGCTTCTTTTTGGAGCCGAGAGTATCTCTGAGTGCCTTCAGCACGCTGTTCAGCTCCACGATCCCACTCTTTCTGACAAATGCGCCCAGCATGACCATATTGGCAGCCTTCGGGTTCCCCAGCTCATCGGCTATCCTGTTGGCCGGCACATTAACAACTTCGATATCACCACGGACGATCTCAGCTTCTATCAGCGAAGAGTTCAAAAAGAAAAGGCCACCGGATTGAATATGATGCTGAAATTTAACTGCCGACGGCTGATTCATGGCGATGATAAATTCAGGTGAAGATGCCACCGGTGAGGCTATCTCATCATCCGAGATGGCCACTGTACAATTGGCCGTACCACCTCTTACTTCGGCCCCATAAGCCGGCAGGTAGGTTACATTTCTTCCCTCCAGCATGGCTGCTTCCGCCAGGTTCAGTCCCATGGACAGCACACCCTGTCCGCCAAAGCCGGCTATTAGAAGCTTAATCAGCACTGTTTTTCTCCGTTACATCCTTAAAAACACCCAGTGGAAAAACACGCGTCATTTCCACATCAATCCATTTCCAGGCCTGAACGGGTGTCATTTTCCAGTTGGTTGGACAGGGTGAAAGAATCTCTACCATCGAAAATCCACGGTTTTCAAGCTGCATTTGGAAAGCCTTCGAGATCGCCTTCTTCGCTCTTCGGATATTAGCCGGCGAATTCACAGCAACTCTTTCGATATATGCTACCCCATCCAGCATGGCCAGTATCTCACTCATCCTGATGGGATGCCCCTCCAGGACATGATCCCGCCCATAGGGAGTGGTGGTGGTTTTCATACCCCTTAAAGTAGTGGGGGCCATCTGTCCCCCCGTCATACCGTAAACCGCATTATTGATAAAAATTATGGTGATATTTTCACCCCGGTTAGCAGCATGGATGGTTTCAGCCGTTCCGATGCCGGCAAGGTCGCCATCACCCTGATAGGTGAAGACTGTAATCTCAGGATAGGCCCGCTTGATACCGGTTGCCACGGCCGCTCCTCTGCCATGTGCCGATTCGGCCATATCCACATCAAAATAATTATAAGCAAACACCGAGCATCCGGGCGGTGGTATGCCTATGGTTCTATCCTGCAGCCTGAGCTCATCGATAACCTCGCATATAAGGCGGTGGGCAACCGAGTGGCCGCATCCCGGGCAGTAATGAAAAGGCGTTCTTTTCAGCGATCTGGGTCTGGAATAAATCAGTTTCACTATTTTAGCCCCTTCTGATAATAAAGGCGGGACATGACCCTTCCCACTTCATTTGGGGTTGGAATCACTCCCCCCGGTCTGCCGTAAAAAGCTACTTCTCCCTGTCCTGCCAGCGCCATCTGCACATCTTCTATCATCTGTCCCATGTTCAACTCAAACACCAGAAAATGCTTCACCAGCTTGGATATTTCCCTTATCTGTTCGTCAGGAAACGGCCAGAGCGTGATCGGCCTGAACAATCCAACCTTAAGGCCCTCGGCACGCAGTGTTTTGATAGCACCCCTGGCTATTCGGGCGGCTATTCCATAAGCAACCACAACCAGCCTGGCATCATCCGTCATGAATTTGTCATAGGTGGTTTCGTTTTTTTTGATAAGTGCATATCGACGGAAAAGGCTCCAGTTTATTTCCTCGAGCTCGGATGGGTTGGAGGTAAATGTCTTTACGATTTTACTGGGTCTTCCCCTGGCTCCACGCAGTGCGTCTTCTCTAATCGGCGGTTCCTCAGGAGCCTCGCGTTTGAATTCAACCGGTTCTTTCATCTGTCCAAGCACACCGTCTCCCAGTATCACCACCGGTATCTTGTATTTATCGGCCAGATCGAAGGCGCGCATGGTTATGTCGGCCAGCTCCTGAACCGAGGATGGGCCCAGCACAATCGTTCGGTAATCACCATGCCCACCACCGCGGGTGGCCTGAAAATAATCCGCCTGCGAAGCGGCAATACTGCCAAGACCCGGGCCACCACGCTGCATATTTACTATTACAGCAGGCAATTCACAGGCCGCCAGATATGATATCCCCTCCTGCTTCAGGCTGATACCCGGACTGGATGACGATGTCATAGCCCTTGCGCCCACCAGGCTGGCGCCATATACCATATTGATAGCAGCTACCTCACTCTCAGCCTGTACGAATGCGCAACCCTTCCTGCGGCTCAGATGTGCGGCCATATACTCGGTAAGCTCATTCTGCGGAGTTATCGGATAGCCGAAGTAGCAGCGTAAACCCGCCCTGATGGCCGCCTCAGCAATAGCGCTGTTGCCGTCCATCAGCACCTTAGTCACGGTACACCTCGATCGCCACTTCAGGGCAAACGAGCGCACAGACCGCACAACCCGTACACCGACCGTCATCCTTAAACACAGCAGGTGTATAACCGGCTGCATTCAGTCTATCAGAAAGCCTTATGACGTCTTTCGGGCAGAAGGTTACGCAAAGTTCGCATCCCTTGCATAAATCGAAGGCTATAACGATTTTACCCTTTGCCTGGCCTGCAGTTGCTATCTGTTTATCAATCACCCGATTATCTCTGAAGTTTCTCTATTTTTTATAAAATGCAAAACCGTGATAATTTTATGTCTAAATTATTCCTTACGGCAAGTATCATATCAAACTAACCATGTTACGGATCTAAAATATAAATCCCCGCCGACCTATTTTAGACCTGGCAGCACTTCTTTGAATACCCGGGGTCCTATGCTGACATCCCCGCTGAATGGAAAGTCCATGATGAGTATGGTCAATAAAACAAGACCGATAAGCATAGAAAGAAGCATGGTCATAACTATCTGGGCCTTTATATTTTCTGAACCGAAAAACAGCATGAAGATAACATTGATCAATCCCCCCACAATAAGAATAAACCACAATACGGGATTGATACCTGTGGCCGCATCAATAATTCTCTGCTGTCGCAGCTCACCGGCTTCGTTCATTTTATGCAGTATTTCAGCATAGAAGGCCTTCTGGTTTTCCCCAACCGGCACATAGGCGGCCACCAGCTGCCAGCAATCTGCTGCCATTTTTTCAGCCTTCATACTATGGCTCTCCATAAGCCAGTAACGGCCATTCTTCATCTTTTAATACATGCAAATAATCGATTAAGGCCGACCTGGCCTGGCTACGGAAGGGTTCATCCATCCCTGCCAGGTCCCTGTAAATATCCACATAGCAGTCCACTTCCCTGACAGCATTATCATTGGTTTTATCATAATCCTGCCATACTATGACCAGTACAAAGCCCAGCAGTACCGCATAAATAACACCTGCAGTGTTGAAAATCGGGCCGGCTACATCGTGATGACGTTTAAAATAGCCAACCCCGAAATAGCGTCTTACCAGAAGTACGCCTAAAATTGAGATAACTACAGTAACGGCAATTATGGCCGTAACCATCGCCCAGATTGGTATGTACACGAGTAACCATTGTGAAAATGGCATACAAACCTCTTCAATGCCTTATAATGCCATTATTGTAAGCCTGACAGGTTATCGCACGTCAAATATTAACCCTAAATCTCCGCCGCGGTCAGATATCCCTCACGTATAGCATCAACAATCTGGCGCGGTCTTATACAGTCGCCCACAGTATAAATCTCGGGAATTCTATCTTTTAATGCCGCAGCCAGCGAGTCGTCTGACCGGGGCATTGGTGAGATAACAAGAGTATCCACTTTAATGTGCGTAATAACACCGCTCCTTTCGATTGACAAACCGCTATCATCCATGCCTTTTAAAACGGCATCGGCCATAATCTTCACCCCGCTTTTTGTCAGTTCCTCGAGAAATGATGCACGCGAAGCCGGTCCCAGCTCACCAGCCAGCCGGCCTTTTCCCGAAATACGTACAAGTGTTACATCTTTACCTTCCCGTGCCAGCAACATGGCCGTTTCACAACCTACACGGCCACCACCGGCAACCACAATCTTCTTTCCCGTTCTCCCCTTTCCTGCAATGACCTCCCTTGCCAGCAAAATATCGACCTTGCCCGTTCCTGAAAACTCCGGCAGAACGGTTTCTGAACCGGTGGCTATTATTACTGCATCCGGCTGCATGGAGATGATCTCCTCTACTCCCACAGCCCTCCCGAGTCTTACATCTACACCCGCTTTGTATACCTGAGCCGTCAGATATTCAATGATGCTGTTCAGCTCTTCCTTACCCGGTGGAACAGCCGCCAGCAGTAACTGACCGCCCGGTTTGTCATCTTTTTCATACAGGATGACCCTGTGGCCTCGCAATGCAGCAACCCTGGCGGCTTCCAGGCCGGCAGGCCCCCCACCCACCACCACAACCTTCTTCGACCTTCCAGCAGGCACCATAGCTTGACCTTCCCTTCCCACCTCCGCATTAATCGAACAGGATATCGGCTCCGCCCGCATCAAAGAGTCCATACAGTGACAGCATGCCACACACAGTCTGATGTCCTCATATCTGCCGCTCCGCGCTTTAAGTAGTATCTCCGGGTCAGCCAGAAAAGGACGCCCCAGTGCGACGAAATCGACCTTTCCCTCCGCCAGAATCCTGTTGGCCATCCGCGGCTCCACAATCCTTCCCGCCACGATTACAGGCACATGCAGACCCTTCCTGATTTCTTCAGCCAGAGGTACAAGGCATCCTCGTGGCATCCAGCCTGGCTGACAGCTCCATTGTCCAGTCTCGTAGTTTCCCGCTGATACGTCAATACAATCTGCGCCTGCATTCTCCAGTTCCTTCGCAATTATTTTCGTCTCATCAAGATCGAGACCGCCCGGCACAAATTCCTTTGCACTTATCCTGAACAGTATCGGATAATCCTTCCCCACTAACCCCCTTGTCCTTCTTACAATATCCAGTGCGAACCGCATCCTGTTTTCCAGGCTTCCGCCGTACCTGTCGTTTCTTTTATTGGTATAAGCGGAGAGAAATTGGCAGATGAGATAACCGTGTGCACCGTGGAATTCAACAGCATCGAAGCCGGCCTGCTTTGCCCTCAGTGCTCCCATGGCATAGGCCTCTATCAGTTCATCGGCTTCTGTTGTGGTGAGTTCACGAGGCTGTGATTTAACAAATCTGCATGCTATCGGCGACGGCGCCACCGGTTGTCCCAGCAATGCCGAACGCTGCCTGCCGGCATGGTGCAGCTGTATAGCCGCCTTAACACCGCGCCGGTGGATGATGTCAGCAAGCCGCATTAGGCCTGGAATAAATCTATCATGGTAAATGGCAATCTCACGGAGGCTGGACTCGCCACCCGGTGCAACCACCGTGTTTTCGACTATTATCAAGCCCATGCCACCACCCGCCCTTCTGTCGTAATAAGTGCATAGCCGATCGGAAACAGCTCCACCCTCATCCGCTAGCTGGGTGTACATGGGTGCCATAATCACCCGATTGGATACAGGCATATTTCCGATTTTTGACGGTGTGAACAACTCGCTCAATTCATCCATTTAAGCCTCCCGCTATTTATGTCTTATGCTACGATAACTCATAAAAAAGAGGGCGGCCTTTACCAATGACCGCCCTCATGAAAGGTCCAAAGTCGGTTATATGATTATCTTTGGGAACCGATTGAGTTTTATATCCTCGACTTTTGAAGCCTATCCAGCACCGCTTCGGCCTCTGCGATTGTGCGGTCGATAACTTCCTGAACGGTAGGAATATCCTTAATGCCTCCCACATCCTGTCCGGCAAAAAGTATGCCCTCCTCCACATCACCCTTATTTATAGCCATAAGATGCCGGCGGTTGCCTACAGCCTGCCTGGCCAGAACCCACAGCGGATGGGACTCTTCCTGACCCATCATCTGGAAGCTCATGGCGATGAACTTGAAATATGATAGACCCATGAGATCTTTAACCTCTTTGGCACCTTTGAATGCTTCAATGAGCGGGAACCCGCCCTTCATCATTTTCTCAGCCGCTTTGGTCTTCAGTACCCTGCCATCCATACCGTCAAATACACTGCTGTAAAGCGTGTCCTGTTCAGAAGCCTTAAGCACAAGCTGCTTAAAATTCTCATGGACATTGCTCTCTTTGGTAACGGTGAACCTCGTGCCCATGGAAATGCCATCTGCACCCAGTGCCAGAGCTGCCGCCAGACCGCGGCCATCGTAGAAACCACCTGCAGCAACCAGCGGAATTTTTACCTGACTGGCAACAATCGGTATCAAGACCAGAGATGTGGCCTTATCACCATGTGCAGCGGCCTCATGCCCGGTCACTACCAGAGCGTCACATCCGAGCTGGGCAGCTTTTACCGCGTGCTTGGCAATAGCAATCGTACCCATTACCTTCCCACCGTAGGCATGCACCTGATCGATAAACCACGGTTTTCCCAGTGAATAGTTGATAACCGGTACCTTTTCTTCAATCGCCACCTGGATGTTCTCTTTAGCATTGGGCCCAATTAAAATCTGGTTGATCCCGAATGGTTTATCGGTGAGCTGTTTTACCTCACGGATAGCTTTGCGAGTCTCGTCCGGATTGTAGTGGGCCACTGCCAGTACTCCCAGTCCGCCTGCATTGCATACCAGTGACACCAGCTTGGGATCGGTGATCCAGTTCATACCTGCCAGCATAATAGGATGTTTGATACCAAATAGTTCGGTCATCCTTGTTTTAAACACGGTCAATTTCCTCCTTGTTTGATAAAATTAAATTTCCCTATTATACCAGTACCCTGCTTTTGGTACTATTTGCCTTTAAATTCCGGCTCGCGCTTCTCCACAAAGGCTTTGGCGCCTTCGATATGGTCCTCCGTCTCGCTGGCAAATGTAAAAGCCATGGAATGGAATTGCAGGAACTCCTCCAGCGGCAGAGCCAATCCACGCCTGATTCCCTCCATGGTCAATCTGACCGCAATGGGTGGCTTCTTTGCCAGCTTCTCCGCCAGTTCCATAGCGGCCGGCATGAGCTGTTCATGCGGAACGACCCTGTTGACCAGGCCTATTCTTAAAGCCTCCTGAGCATCGATGATATCGGTGGTCAGCAAAAGCTCATAAGCCTTGGCCAATCCGACAATCCGCGGCAACAGCAGGAGCGACTCATCGGGGACCAGCCCAACCCGTAAAAACACCTCCCCGAAACGGGCTTTTTCAGATGCGATCCTCATATTGCACATTACGGCGATATCGCAGCCATAGCCTACGGCCGGGCCATTGACCGCCGCAATGGTAGGCTTGTTGATCTTCATAAGCACACGCGCCCCGCTCATTAAATGCTCGCCCTGCAGGTATTTGAGCCATGTTTCACGGCTCTTGGAAACAGCCTGATTGGGGTCCATAAATATCTTCTTTACATCATCTCCGGCACAGAATCCACGACCCGCTCCGGTTACTATTATTGCCCGTACGTTATCATCTTTATCCGCCCGCAGAACAGCATCGTTAATTTCGATATGCGTAATGTTGGTCAGTGCATTCATTGCGTCAGGCCGGTTAAGCGTGATAATACATATATGTCCCTCAACCTGATAGATTATCTCCCGGTACTCCATAGCCTAACTCTCCTAATTTAAATTTTGCCCGCCGTTTAAAAGATAACGCAATTATTTGCCTTTCCATACCGGATCGCGTTTTTCGAGGAAGGACTTAATTCCTTCCATCATATCCTCCGTCTTGGTAGCCAGCTGGAAGCAATCACGTGTAGCCTCGCAGTGATGATCGATGGTGCGCTCCAATCCCATATACAGAAGCTGTTTGGTCATCTGCACCGATAGCGGAGCCGCCTTGAAAAATTTCCTGGCAAGTTCCATGCAGGTGGCCATCAGCTGGTCATCCGGCACAACCTGGTGAACAAGACCTATCCTCAGCATCTCGCTGGCATCGATAGTTTCACCGCCACAGCACAGTTCAAAGGCTTTGGAAAAACCCACGATGTGGGGTAGTAGATAAGTCACCGCCCCGGTATCCGGCACCAGTCCCCTGCGTACAAATACCTCACCCCATTTGGCACTCTGTGCGGCAATCCTGATATCGCACTGTACCACTAATTCCGCACCTATGCCAATCGCCGGACCGTTGAGCGCACAGATAACCGGTTTGGGGATGTTGGTAATTACCCACATACTAAACGGTGAAATGGTTGAATTTTTGGACTTCATATGGCGTATTTCTGTTTCTGCCGAGACCGGCACATCACCGCTCAAATCGGTACCCGCACAGAAACACCTGCCCTTGCCGGTCAAGATTACAGCTCTGACATCGTCGTCGCTGCGTATCTCTCTGCAGATATCTTCTATCAGGTCTAACATCTCATGCGTCATAGCATTCAACTTGTCCGGCCTGTTGAAGGTGATGATGCCAATGTGTTCCTGTTTCTCATAAAGTACATCTGTTTTTGCCATTTATTACCTCCGCTTTATTTTTTATTTTTCACTTTCTTTTATCGCCGCTTTAATATGTGCTTAACTGAGTGGAACCGGTATACAAGGAAGTTCTTTTAAGAAAAGTTTTGACAGAAATAAAATCAGTATGTTAGCATGATTCATAATGAATACTTTTTAGTATGAGAATAATACCAGTTGGTATGACAGCGACTATTATACGCATATCTATGGTTGATGTCAACGGCAAAATTGTGTATATTATTAGCCACCTTTTAAAACGATATGACCCAGCGTAAACGAATAAACAATCAATCGCCGGTGAAACTGCCGTTACCGCGCCATAAGCCGCGCAAGATGTCCCGTGATTCTGCCAAGAGTGAGCAGCTTCGTGAAAAGGTATATGATGCCGTGGTCAAGACGCTGATCAAACGCCGTTCCGGTTCCTTCACACTCGATGAAGTTGCTGCCAAAATCGGCGGGTCCAAAGGCATAATCTACTACTACTTCAAATCTAAAGGCGACCTCCTGTATAAATTAAATAAATACTTCTTCGACTTTATAGAGGAATCTGCCAACGTGGCAGCCCAGGATCCCAAACTCAACTACCGTCAAAAGCTGGTCGCCCTTATCCGCAACTACATTATTACCGCCTGTGAGCACTGGCAGCTGTCCAGTGTGCTGTGGAAAGATATAGCTCTTGCCGAGGTCAGCGCCGGCCAGGCCAGGGTGGTTACCCGAAGACGCCGGGAATACATCAACTACATTGCCTGGCTGGTTCAGAATATAGTTAAAGAGGAAAAACTCGATCCAGTCGACCCCAAGGTAGCTGCCCTGATGATATTCGGTATCATCGTCTACGTTCCAACCTGGTATAAAAAGGGCGGTCGACTTGCCCCTGAAGACGTGGCCAACTATGCCGTTAAACTGGTCTTCCAGGGCATTTTGAGCAAATCCGGTTCGCACTGACTCTTCACACACTTTCCTTTCCCCCCTTTAACAGGGGAACTTAATCCCACGACCCTGTTTAAATTCTGTTGAGTGCAAACTGGCAATGGCCGTCTTTTGCCATGATGGTTTCCATTTCAACTGCAGCGTCCAGATCCAACCCTTCCAGCGCTGTTTTACAGGCCGTCAGGCATGCATATCGGCAGTGCATCTGTTCGGCGACCTCTCTGCCGCACTTCTCGATCACGGTTTTGTATGTGTAGCAGTCTTTAACATTATAAACCAAACGTTTCGGCCAGTTCTCCACGATCGGCAGTATCCTGAACTGCTGTGTGCTCAGATATGCAATTTCGATAAACCGCTGTAGAACAAGGGGAAATTTCATTTCACCCGTCTGGTCAACGGCTTCTTTCAGAATCTCGTATGTCCTGTCGGGGTATTCCTCGCCGAGCTGCAGTGTCCGACGCATCCACTGTTCTCCGTATTTGCCGAAGATATCCTTGGCAACTGCATCTATGTCGCCTGCCTTTTTGCCAGATATGGCTTTGGCAAACTTTTCCACCACGATGGGCGGATCGAACTCCCGGCGTAGCAATGCCACCATTTCATTATCCAGCTCGAATGAGAACGGACGCGGCGCTACATAGACTTCATACGGTGTTTTTTTAGCCTCTTCCTCTGATTTTGTAGCCATATTTCACGCTCCTACAGTGTAATAGTAATAGCCTTTTCGGGACAGACTTCCACGCACTTGTTGCACATGTTGCATTTATCACGCCGGACCGGCAATACCTCATAAATGCCGGGCTCACGCGGGTCCGACTCCCTCAGCTTGATAAGCTGTTTGCAGTAAACCTGGAACACTACCTGCGGACAGGTCTGAAGACATTTTTTGCACCAGAACGGCACAGTACACTTAGTCCTGTCGATCTCAATCTTGGGGAACTTCAACGGCAGGCGCGTCAGGTCAACCGGTGTCACTTTAGGTATTTTGAGCTTGCTTTTATCTATCATCACCATACCTCCTGTAAAGCCGGTATTTTGGCCCTTTCAACCAGCGATATGGCATTACGCGGGCATGCCGTCTCGCACAGTCCGCATCCGAAACAGCGCATCTGGTCTATATTGGCACGGTCCTGTGTCACGTTCATCTTAAGCGCGCCAAACTGACAGCGCTGAACACATATGCCGCAGCCATTGCACTGGTTGGAGTCAACCATAGCCACATAATGGCCTTTCAGCATATTAAAGCCGTGGTCAAGCCGCATGGTCAGCGCATCACAAATCGGGTAATCGCAGTTACAGATCCCCGCAATGAATCTGGGGCCGAACAGCATCAGACTGTGTACGAAACCGCGTTTATCCAGATCCCTCAGCCACTGTTTGGCCTCTTCTACCGTCAGGAATTTCACACCGCCTTTATACCGCTCGGGATACCTTTCCCATTTCAGCATACCCGTTCCCATACCCATACAGGTCATATTTTCGGGGCAGCGCTCTTCGAGGCCCAGCATTGCCTTGCGGCAGATACAGGCGATAAGACCCAGCGGATTGCAGATCTCAACCATCTTCTCCATATCCCGCAGGGGTACTACCTGACCCATCCAACCCCCAACCGACCCCTGGGTGGCATCCACCATATCCCTAGCGAATTTCATCGCTTTTTCATATTCTTCCGGTCCTTTTTCCATGGCATCTATCATGGCTCTCTCCAGGTTGATATAGCCGGCCGGATCGGCTTCGCCCACAGGTTTGCTCGGCCCGGCTTTAGCCTCCTTTGGCAGTGTGTACATGTGGCGGGCATAATTTTTCGGATTCAGATACCAGATCATCCCATCACCCCATAGTTCGCAGTAAATACACATATTTTACCTCCTTCTTATCTTTAGCCTGTTTTATTTCAACAGCCTCATGGCCGTCTCATAGCAAATTTGTTGCCGGCCGTAAATACAATTAGCACACATGCGGCAGTTCAGACATCGCTTTGCCTCCTCTACCGCCTGCTCAGCCGTATATCCCAGGTTGACCTGGCTGAAAGTCCTCACCGCATCACGCGGTGACAGTGCAGGCATGCTCCAGCGCGCCTTTTTTAACAGCCATGGAGAGGTCTGTTTCGGATCTATTTCCAGCACCTCTTTCCCTGCCAGCCGTTTCTGCACTTTCACCGGTCTGTCCTGCAGATGACAATCAATAGCCGCCGCCGCTTTATGGCCCATGGCTATCGACTCCGTCACCGTGCCGCGGATATTAACAGCATCGCCGGCGGCAAACACGCCCGGTTCGGCTGTCATCAGACTGTCGGAATCCACCTCCACCGCACCTCTGGCATTGACCTTTACCCCGCTTCCCGATATGCAGGTGGTATCCGTTGTCTGACCAATGGCCACAATCACATAATCGGCCTCCATGCTGTAATCGCTACCGGCACCTTCCAGCAAGGTCCAGCTTATACGACCCTGATCATCAATACTGGTTGAGGCAACGCGTTTAAATTCAACAACCAGCTTTCCTCCAATTCCCGCACGTTCAAATCTCTGCGGAGCCAGTGCTGTATGTATCTTCACACCTTCGCGTTCCGCCGCTTCTATCTCCCAGGGCCATGCCGGCATATCGTTCCGCGCTTCGAGGCAGGCAGCATGTACCTCATGCGCTCCGCATCTCAGCGCAGTACGCGCCGCATCCATGGCCACGGCACCACCGCCGATCACCAGCACCCGTCCCGACAGCATGAAATCCCGTCTCCTTTTAACCCTTTTCAGCACATCCAGCGCCGATATTATATTGGGTAAGTCGGCACCGGGTACCTTAAGAGAGGCGCTTTTCTGGGCTCCGCCGGCCAGCAACACAGCACTGTATCCTTTTTCTTTCAGACCGGCAATCGTTATATCCCTGCCTATTTGAACGCCCGTATGGATATCAACGCCGGTGTTCTTTATATAATCTATATCCGCACGTGCCACCTTAAGTGGTAGAATAAAGTCGGGTATCCCGTTGGTCAGCCATCCTCCAGCCTCGTCGGCCGCCTCATAGATTGTCACCCTGTATCCCATCCGGGTCAGGTCATAGGCCGCAGTCAGACCGGCCGGCCCCGATCCCACTACTGCAATCTTCTCTTTTCTGGTCACCTTTGCTTTTTCCGGCTTGGCCCCCCATATGGAATTGTAATCGGCAGCAAACCGCTTGAGCGCGCGGATGGCAATCGGCTCATCGATCAACTTACGGTTGCACACCGCCTCACAGGGCTGATGGCAAACGTAACCGCACACCGACGGCAGTGGATTGGTCTCACGGATCACCGCCAGTGCCTCTTCGAATTTACCCTGAGCTATAGCCATAACATAACTGGGCACATCCGTCTCCAGCGGGCATGCTTGCTCACACGGTGAGACCTTATCCACCATCGGCCAGCATTTTTCACCGTGTATCTGTGATAGCCTCAAATCAATCTGTGGATTTTCCGTTACTGCTTTCATTCAGCTTTCCCTCCCTGCTTTAGGAAGATTTTACCGGTCAAAAAGTATCCTTAACATCGACCCACGAAGGTATATGTTTATAATACTCCGGTTTATTGGCGGCGGCCAGGCCCTTATATGTAGCCCGCATCATGGCGGGATTGCCCCTGCGATCACGGTAGATCGAGACAAGGCCATCCTTTTCCAGCTCCGCGGCAAAGGCGGCCAGGTCGGCATCGGACACATCCAGCAGTTCTTTAATATCACCTACCGTCATATACAGACCGGGGTTAACCCGGTAGTCCTCCGCCAGCGCCTTCAGCAGGTCTTCGGCCCGGCTCGCCTTCTTCCTGGCCGGATATTTACCTGCCGGCAGCGGTACCTGCAGTTCCTCATCAAGCACACGGTGAGGGACCTTCAGGTCGGGCATGAGCTCCCTCAGGCCCTGCCGGTAGATGAGAAGCTTCAAAACCTCGCTCGTTCCCGCCGCAATCTGTCCCAGTTTAGCATCCCTGAATATCCTTTCCACCGGATACAGCCTGGTCACGCCGTTGCCGCCCATCAACTGCACGGCATCAATGGCGCTCATCAAACCCATATCGGTGTTGAACATCTTGGAGACGGCCGCCTCCACCGGCACATCCCTTCCCAAATCACAGCAGTATGCCGCGTAATAGGTCAGCAGTCGTGCCACCTTTAAACGCCAGATCATATCGGCCAGTTTGAACTGGTTGGTCGCAATTTCTCCCGTGGGACGTCCGAACTGCACCCGCCTCTGCAGATGCTGAACGGCATATCTGATAGCCTCGCGCATGGCGCCCAGTGGCCCGGCCGCATTGCAGATGCGCTCCACGTTCAAACCGCTCATCATTACCGACCAGCCGGCACCCTCCTCTCCTATACGGTTGGCAACCGGCACTTTTGCATTCTCATAATTCATATAGACATTGTAGATACCGTCCAGACCTACCAGGTCGTTCACGCGCTCCACCGTAAAGCCGGGCGTACCCTTTTCAATTATCAGAGCCGTAAGGTGGCGGTACTTTGCCAGATCTTCCGGTTTATCGCTGGTCCTTACATAGGTCATATAGATATCGGCGGCCGCCGCGCAGGTCTGATAGCGCTTCTTGCCGTTGATGATATAGTTATCGCCGTCCCTGACCGCCGTCGTTTCGATAGCGGCAATGTCCGAACCTGCAAACGGCTCGGTCATGGTAATAGAGCCCAGCAGCTCACCCCTCGCCAGCTTGGGCAGCCACTTTCTTTTCTGGTCCTCGGTGCCGTCATGCAGTATCTGGTGTACGCCGCCTATCATGGTCGTGCTTACGGGAGCGGCCACCTCACCCGCACGTGAAAGCTCCTCAAGTATGATGCAGGCGCCGGTCACACCCCATTCCTCCGCCCTGCCCCCGTAGCGGGCGGGTATCTGCGCCCCCATGTACCCTCTGGCGGCGATCTCCTTCAACGCCCTCCACGGATACACCTTCTTCAGCGCATCCTTCTCGCACATGGGAATAAGCACTTCATCGGTAAACTTTTTCACATCCTCCGCCAGCTTCTTCTGTGCCTCATTCCACCAGGGATAATATTCCATCTTCCTTGTAACCTCCTTATCTTATTCTTAATTAAAAGCTAATTTTTAACGCCGGCGCTGTTGGTGCCGACCTGCTTCAATATCATTTCCGTATTGAGCCGTATATATTCATCCACAGAGTACCTTCCTCTGAACTGCCACCGCTTTACAGACCACATCTCGGCCAGCGAGACGATGTTACCGGCCGCCAGCCTGATATCTGCCACTTCAAAGACACCATCCTCACAGCCCCTCCTCAATATGTTTTCAAACGCCCCGATGATAGCCATCTCCGATTCCATCACCGCCTTCCGGTTGCACGGTTTGAACGACCTCAGCTCTTTATAGAGCATATCGGTAAACTCGGCGGTACTATCCACATGCCTTATATAACGCCCGATAGCCCGGATAAACGCCTCCAGCGCACCATATTTTTCCATATCCTCTGTGGTATGCTCTACAAACAACCTGTTAAGCTCCAGACCGTATTCCAGTATCAGGAAAATGATATCTTCCTTTTTACCGATGTAATGATAGAGGTTGCCGATGGTCATATTGCAGGCACGGGCTATTTCGCGGACACCGGTGCTGTTGAACCCCTTCTTTGCCATCAGCCGGACGGCACTCCTGACGATCTGCTCCCGCCTCTCAGCTACCAGCCTGTCATCCGGGCTGTATGTCCTTATCTTTGGCATAGCTCTCCAGAAGTATTATAATAATGTCGAAATTATTTATCGAACGATTGATAGATCTTATCACTGCTGTCCCGGAATGTCAACCGGACGCGGCATAAAAAAGAGGGAAAAGGATAGAAATTTTATGCAGAAAATAGCCATCTGCGGCAAGGGCGGCAGTGGCAAAAGCGTAATTACCCGACTGCTGGCCGGCGGGCTGGTAAGGCGCGGACTGCGGGTACTGCTGGTTGATTCCGACGAGTCCAACACCGGACTGCACCGCATGCTGGGTTTCGACACACCGCCCCGTCCGCTGGTCGATTACCTTGGCGGCAAGCAGAAGGTGGAAAAGATGATCGAGGAACGCATCAGGTCGGGCGTACCTGAGAGCATGGTTTGCGTCATGCAGCGCGAGCTGTCTACCGATGACCTGCCGCCGGAATTCGTGCTGCGGCGCAACGGTATCGAACTTGTCATGGTCGGCAAAATATTGATGGCGCTGGAAGGTTGTGCCTGTCCCATGGGCATTGTCAGCCGCTCTTTCCTGCGCGATATAATCCTCCGACCCGACCAGATAGCACTGGTGGACATGGAGGCCGGTGTTGAGCATTTCGGACGGGGTGTGGAGAGCTCAATGGACTGTGTACTGGTCGCCGTGGAGCCTTCATTCGAATCGCTGGAGATCGCCGGCCGCATAGCCGAACTGTCCCGTCAGATCCGCATCGGGGACGTCTGGGCGGTGCTCAACAAGGTGCAGTCAGCCGCCGTTGCCGGAGAGATCACATCGAAGCTGGCAGAAGCCGGGCTTAGCGTAATCGGCACCATACCCTTCAGCCAGGATATTTTCCTCTCCTGCCTCAGGGGCACACCGCTGGCATCAGATATCCTCGCATCCGAGGTTGATAAAATACTCGACTTCCTCTTCCCCTGAACCTGCGTTTACAGGGGAGAAACAGCATACTTACGGCTGTCTGAGAAACTCCAAAATCAACTCGTTGCATTCTCGGACACGCTCCTGGTTGACCCAGTGTCCGGCACCCGGCAGAACGACCTTTTTCCATAACCCCGGCACATTTTTTTCCATCTTTTCAAAAGGCCCCCTGTACATGGTCAGCACCGGGTCCACCTCGCCGGCGATAAACAGCGTCGGCTGATTCAGCTTCGCTCCCTCCAAAAACGGCGTCATCTTCCAGTTAAAATCGATATTCCGGTACCAGTTAAGGCCTCCCCTGAAACCGGTCCTCCCGAACTCTGAGGCAAAGTAATCCACATCCTGCTCATTCAGCCATGGAGGAAGCCGCTCGGGCAGAAACATATGGTCGGTGAATTTCTCGCCCTTTTTGTAGGTGAATTTCCAGCGTCTGTCCGGCGGCGGGTCACCCGAGTTGACGTAAAGAGTGCTGCGCATGACCTTATAGGCGCCGGCTTCTGCCATCTGACCCTCCACCAGGTCGGGTTCCTGGAACATCACCTGATAGAATATCTCATCTCCGTAGATTTTCCGCATTATATCGGTCGGCGGCATATTACCGCCTGGCCGCGGAAGAAACGGCACGCTCAATTGCACCACCTTATAAAACATATCGGGCCTGAGCAGTCCGCAGTGCGCCGTTACCGTCGAGCCCCAGTCATGCCCTATGATGACCGCCCTCTCCTCTCCCAGTGCATGCACCAGTCCCACCATATCCCCCACCAGATTGAAGATATTATACTCCCGTATTTCCTGCGGACATTCCGTCTGCCCGTAGCCGCGCTGATCGGGAGCAACCGCATGAAATCCGGCCGCCGCCAGCGCCGGCAGCTGGTGACGCCAGCTGTACCACAGCTCGGGAAACCCATGGCACAGCACCACCAGCGGCCCGCTTCCGCATTCGGCAATATGCATCCTTATCCCGTTGGTCATCACAAACCGGTGCTCTATTCCGCTCATTTCAACACTCCTTCGTATAGTTCTTTATGCCCTGCCCCATCTTCACCGCTTTACCCGCATGATTATACCATAATATCCCGTCCCACCGGGACCTGATTGGGTTTTTTCGTCCGTCTGCTTGACTTCCTGTGGTATAATATATCGACTATAACAGCTTCCGCATATTTTTTGTCCGGTGATCATGATATCCTCGAGGCGGAAGCTTTAGAGCGGTCGTTTAAAAGGCTTAAGGGCTTATACGGGTGTCTGATCGGGAAAACAGCAGTTCTGCCGGCAGGGATGCGGGTTCAGGAAGGTTAGCGGATTCATCTCCGTTACTGCAGGCGCTTATAAACAACGTCGGCGCGGGGGTCTATCTGGCACAAAACCGCCGCTTTATTTATGTCAACTCCTTTATGCGCGAGCTTTCAGGCTATGACTCTTCCGAACTGCTGGGTAAATACTGCCTCGATTTCGTCCACCCCGACGACCGTGAAAACGTTCGGACCAGGGCCATCGAAGCGCTCAAGCAGACCTCCGGCAACAGCCCGTCCTACGAATACCGCTTTATAAAAAAGGACGGCCAGCCCATGTGGGTCACCGAGCGCGTCACCTCCATCCGGCTGAAGGGCCGCCGGGCCGTGCTGGGAAGCTTCATGGACATCCACCGTCGCAAAATGATGGAAGAAATGCTCATCGTCTATGGAGAAAGATACCGCAACGTCCTGGAGCACATGCAGGATGCCTATTATGAGCTCGACTTAAGCGGCAACTTTGTCTTTGCCAACAATTCCACTTGCCGCTATCTCGGTTATGAATGGAGCGAGCTGAACGATAAAAACTACCGCATGATCATACCTGAAGAATCGCACGGGGAGATTTTCGAGGTATTCCATCAGGTATATACCACCCGACAGCCCAACGCCGGCTTTGCCCACAAAATAGTCCGCAAAGACGGGAGCCTCGGCTATGCCGAATCCTCCGTCTCACTCCTGACGAATGAAAAAGGCCAGCCCATCGGTTTTTCCTGTGTGGGACGCGACATCACCGAGCGTAAAAAAATGGAAGACGAGCTGTCCTATCTGGCTTCCCGCTACCGCGGCATCCTCGACCAGATGCAGGACGCCTGCTACGAAGTTGATCTGGAAGGCAACTATCTGTACGTAAATGGTGCCATGTGCCGCAATCTCCAGTACACACCCGAAGAGCTCATCGGCCAGAACTACCGCCTGCTGGTGCCGGAGGACTCCATCCCCATCGTGTTAGAGGCCTTTACCCGCGTAGCCGAAACCGGCAAACCGAACCCCGGCATACGCCACAGCATCCGCCGCAAGGACGGCGCCGTCGGAATATCCGAATCATCGGTCGTGCTCATCCGCGACAAAGAAGGCCGGCCGGCCAGCTTCCTCTGCGTCGGACGTGACGTAACACGGCGCAAAATGCTGGAAGATGCATTGCGCCAGTCGGAGGAAAGATACCGCTCCATACTGGATAACCTCCAGGACTCCTACTTCGAGGTCGATCTCAAGGGCAACTTCACCTATGTCAACAACACCTTCTGCCGGGATACCGGCTACTCAAGAGAGGAGGTAATCGGCAAAAACTACCGCGGCAACACCCCCGAGAGCGAGGCCAGGGCTATGTTCGAGGCCTTTAACCAGGTTTACCGCACCGGCAAACCCAATCCCCGCCACATCCACATGGGCTACCGTAAAAACGGCGAGATGTACTATGCCGAGACCTCTATCGATCTGATCAGAGACAGCCAGGGCACCATCACCGGATTCCGCGGCCTCACGCGCGACGTCACCCAGACACACCGCCTGCAGCAGGCACTGGCACAGTCCGAGGAAAAGTACCGCTCCATTCTGGAAGAGATGGAGGATGCCTACTACGAGGTGGACCTTCAGGGCAATTTTACCTTCTGCAACAACCAGGTCATACGCGATACCGGCTACACCCGGGAGGAGTTCCTCCACAGCAACTACCGCGACATCGTCCCCTTCGATGATGTTCATCCCCTGTACACCGTCTTCAACCGGGTTTTCGGCACGGGCCGAGCCGATAAGGGCTTTGTCCACCGGGTGGTAAAGAAGGACGGCAGCATCATATACGTCGAGGCGTCGGTATCGCCCATAAGAGCCGATGATGGCCAGATAATCGGCTTCCGCTGTGTCAGCCGCGACGTCACCGAACGCAAAAAGCTGGAGGAGGCGCTCAGACAATCCGAGGAAAAATACCGCTCCATTCTGGAGCAGATGGAAGATGCCTATTACGAAGTGGACCTCAGGGGCAACTTCACCTTTGTCAACGATG